>ENA-UOJL01000073-UOJL01000073.1-human-gut-metagenome-genome-assembly--contig:-P47-NODE-73-length-159777-cov-47.392632_pt1 | contig 159777 bp, 144 predicted proteins | sample MGYA00242347_ERZ723894 | MGnify/ENA metagenome assembly ERZ723894
ACCATTTGAGCAGCCGGAGCAAGCTGGACAGGAATACCGTCATCTTCGGTCACTCTGCCAGCAACTGTGACCCGGACGGGCCAAAGCTCACAAAGCTCCATCGGTATATGGATGCGGACTATGTGAAGGAGAACCCGTATGTCTACCTCTCGGTGAAGGGAGAGGACATGGTCTTCCAGATCACGGCCTGCTTCATCACGGATATTGACTTTGATTACATCGCTCCCGACCCCACAGATGAGGAGCTGACAAACTTCTTTGAGCAGGTGGCAAAGAAGAACTGACTGGAATTTGACGGTGTAACCTTCGGCGAGGAGGACACCGTGCTGACCCTTTCCACCTGCTGCCGGAAGTACGATGAGTACAATACCGGCAATCAGCGGCTCGTCCTCATGGCGAAGCTGCTGCCGGAGGGTGCTGTAGCGCAGGACTTCACCGTGCGCCTTACTCCAGAACCGGAGATGCCTTAAAAAGACCAAAACGGAATACGATACCCCCTGAAAAAGATCCGGCAGGCGTTCGACTGCAGGCGGTGCGGCGGTCATAAGGGCTGACACACCCCCTGTCCAAGCTAACGGAACAACCATCATGTCGAAAGCGGGAGAGATTGCTGTATCGCAATCTCTCCTTTTTCTGCCGTGATCTCCCGGCTTATCCGCAGGTGCCTCACTTGCACGGCAATGAAAAAACATTGGCTCAATGCCAGGACAGGCGGTTTTTATGGGGTATCCTCACATCCGCGGTACTGTCGTCGCTGCCGAATGGCAGCCTTCCTTCATTCACCTATGGCCGGGCATCGGATGCCCTGACTTTTTGCGTCCTTTTGAGGATACCCCGCCTCCGTCCGCCATCGTTACCCTCGAATATCCTTATGCCCACAGCGGTGTCGCTGTGGGCTTTTTTGCGCCCTGTGCGCGACCCTGCTGCCGTAGCCCTCCACCCGTTTCTGAGATTTGCAGCCAACCAAATTTCAGAATACGGAGGAACCATATATGGGCTTTAATTACGCGGCAGAAAAGAAGAAGTTTGAAACGCTGTGGGCAAGACTCCGGCGTGAATATAGGGCGGCCGGGATGTCCGATGCCGCCATCCAGAAGATGCATGACTTCGATTGGGAGGTATTCAAACAGGAGAGGATCTATCGCCTTCATACGCAGGACTTGGGCATCGGTATCTTTGACGAGCCTTCCGCCGAGCAGGAGGACAAGTCCGCACTAATGAAAAAGTTTTTGGAATCGGTCAGCCGCTGGGACGATTACACGACGGCGTCAAGGTACGGCTGGATAGAGGGAATCGGTGACCAACGGTTGGTGAGAGTGCTGAAAAGGCTTTCGATTTCGGAGAAGGAGCTCTTAACCAAGTATTGCATTGAGGACAAGACCCAGCAGGAAATTGCAGCGGAAATGGGCCTCTCCCAGAGAGCTGTCGGTAAGCAACTTCAACAACTCAAAAAATATTTCAAGAAATTTTGAAAAATGGTTCTAAAAATCGCGTTCTCGCTGCCTACCACATGAGGGGATCTTTTTCATGATCCCTCTGAACCTTGAAAAACACCGCCCAGGCGGTCATATCCGGTGACTGGAATACCTTTGCTGACGGCGCGAGCGTCAGACCGGGTGCGCGAGGACCACCTGTGCGGAGCATTCTCCGCATATTAGGACGGCCAATAGAAGGTGCAGAGCGATACCAACCCAGGTCAAATGCAGCTTTGGCAGGCTGCTTCGCCATGACCCCGTCAGCTTACAATGATACTCCTGTACGCAGCTCCGAGAGAACCTCGGAGGGGTGAAACTCCCGTGACGCGCGCCAGCGCGGTTCCAGCCGCCGCCCTTGCCTGGGGAAGTAGTGTCGAATACAGGCAGCAACGCAAGAGCAAGAAGGCCGCTCCGCAGGGAGCAGTTCCGCCCCGATACGGAGCGGCCTTTTCTGCTTTGCGGCAGAAGTATGGGGATCGTCCACCTCCTCTTTCTCTTTTCCGCCATCCATTCTCTTCTCTCTTTCAATCCTCTGAACGGCCTGCATCCCCCCTCCTTATCCCCCGGACGATCCTCATATTTGTGCCGCAAGGCAAAATTCGGAAAAGAGGTGCTGACATGGATCAGAACATCAATTATTACGGCATCATCCTTCTGCTGCGCCAGCTTCGGGAAAGCGGCAGCTTCAGCGAAAAGGAGCTGCGGAGGGTAGCGGCGCGGATCGCCGCAGACAGCGGCGCGGACATTATGATTTCTCTCTGATTTTCTTCATCTTTCAGTAGCTTTCTGACCAAGGTTGTGGTAGTGTTTGTGTTGCAAAAACAGGAGGTGAGCAGGCATGGCGGAAAAGCATCTGACAGACGGCACGACGGCACTGGCAGCGCAGCCCCGCGTCATCAAGATCGAGGCGGCGGAGAAGCCGCAGAATGCGCAGCTGCGAGTAGCGGCCTATACCCGCGTCAGCTCGGACTCCGATGACCAGCTCAACTCCTTCGCGGCGCAAAACCGCTACTACGCCGAGCTGATCTCCGGCAAGGCTGAATGGCGCATGGTGGATATCTACGCCGACGAGGGCATCACCGGCACCTTCGCCGCAAAGCGGGAGGACTTCCAGCGCATGATGGCGGACTGCCGCAGAGGGCTCATCGATCAGATCCTCGTCAAATCCATCTCCCGCTTCGCCCGGAACACAAAGGACTGTCTGGAGGCAGTGCGGGAGCTGAAGGAGCTGGGCGTCAATGTCCGCTTCGAGCGCGAGGGCATCGACATCGCCAATGTGAGCAGCGAGCTCATCACCGCCATCTATGCCGCCTTCGCCCAAAAGGAGAGCGAATCCATCTCCGGCAATATGCGCTGGAGCTATCAGCGCAGGATGGAAAGCGGCGAGTTCAACACCTGCCGCGCCCCCTGGGGCTTCCGGCTGGACGGGAAAAGCCTTGCCGTCCACGAGGATGAAGCCGAGATCGTGCGGCGTATCTTCCTCGAATACCTCTCCGGCAGGAATCCGCGAGAGATTGCGGAAATCCTGAACGCCGAGGATACATCGGGACGGATATGGAAATATAAGTCTGTGGATTACATCCTGCAAAACGAGCGTTATGCAGGCAACGCTCTGCTGCAGAAGCGATACACGACCGCTACCCTCCCCAAGCAGCAGAAGATCAACCACGGGGAGCGCGAAATGTACTATGTGGCGGATAGCAACGAAGCCATTATTCCACAGGAGCTATTCGACCGCGCAAAAGAACTGCGGCAAAGACGCAGCGTCGGGCAGACTGTCACCCATGGAAGGCTCTGCGTCCGGATGCGCTGCTCCTGCGGCTCCCGCATCCGGGCAAAGCAAGTCAATGGCAGATGGTACTGGTGCTGCTGCCGACACGATGAAAAAGGCGACTGCGCCATCAAGCCCGTGCCGGAAGCGCAGACGGATGAAGCCTTCCGCCGCCTCTACTATAAGCTCAAGCATCAGAGCCTCCCCATTCTGGAGCAGATGCTCGAGACTCTCCGGGCGATCCGTGATCGCAGATTGCTCTGGAGCGAGGACATCGTTTCCCTCAACAAAAAAATATCTGAACTCTCCAGTCAGAATCAAACGCTGGCCTTCCTCAAGCAAAACGGCCTCGTTGATCCTGACATTTTTATATCCAAAAGCAACGAGCTGACCCGCCAGCTCCGGCAGGCCAAGCTGGACAAAGAGGAACTTATGGCTGCCGAGGGGGATGCCACCGCCCAGCGGACGCAGGAGCTGATAGCCCTGCTGGAGGATGGGCCGGACTTCCTCGACCACCCAGACACAGAGCTGTGCGGCGCACTCATTGCGGAAATCATCGTGGAGAGCAACGACACCCTCCGCTTCCGCCTGCATAACGGGCTGGAGCTGCGGGAATCCATTGAGAGGACGGTGCGATAATGGGAAACCGAAAGCAGCCCTTCGGCTACCGTATGACGCTGGGCGAGATCACGATCCAGCCGGAGGAGGCAGAGCTGGTGCGGTTTATCTTCCAAGGCTACAGCACGGGAGCCACGCTGGGGGAGCTGACCAAGGCACTCTGCCGGCAGGAGATCCCCTACTATGAGGGGCGGTCATGGAACAAAAACATGGTCTCCCGTATTTTAGAGGACGGCCGCTATATCGGAGAGAAAGGCTATCCGGCACTCATCGAGCCGGAGCAGCTCCGCACGGCAGCGGAAAAGAGGACGGCAAGAGCCTGTCCGCCGCAGAAAACGCCAGCACAGAAGGCTCTGCGGCGGCTCTGCGGCGCACCGCCCTCCGAGCGGGTGGAGAAGCTCGTCACCGACCTGCTCAACGAGCTCATACGCTGCCCCGACCGTATCCAGCCAGCGGTGTCCCAGATGGCCGCTGCCTGCGGAAAAACACGGGAGGAGCTGACCTCCGCACTGGAGCGGCAGCCCATCGACGAGGGCAACGCCAGAGCACTGCTCCTTCAACTGGCGGCAGAGCAGTACGGTGCCATCGGGAACACGGAATACGAAACCGTGCGGCTGCGGTGGCTGCTCACCGGCCGAAAGCCCATGACGGAGCCGGATGCGGAGCTGCTGCAAAGCGCGGTGTCAAAGGTGCGCGTGACGAACAAATGCGTGACCGTGACGCTGAAGAACGGACAGGTCATAGAGAGGAGAGATCAGAGGTGAACGAAACCGCCCCAAGAGTCATTAAGATCCCCGCAAAGCCGGAGTCGGTCCGGCAGGCGGAGCTACAAAGACAGCTCCGGGTCGCCGCCTACTGCCGGGTCTCCACCAAGGAGGAGGATCAGGCAAACAGCTACGAGGCGCAAAAGGAATACTACACCGACAAGATCATGTCCAACCCCGTGTGGACCATGGCGGGCGTCTTCGCCGACAAGGGCATCACCGGCACCTCGGTGAAAAAGCGCGAGGACTTCATGCGCATGATCCGCCACTGCCGCCAGAGGAAGATAGACGTCGTCCTCACCAAATCGGTATCCCGCTTCGCCCGCAACACGGTGGACTGCCTCTACTACACACGGGTTCTCAAGGAGCTGGGCATCGCCGTCATCTTTGAAAAGGAGAACATCAATTCGCTGGAGGAGGACAGCGAGCTGCGCATCACGCTCTCCGGCGCCTTCGCACAGTCTGAGAGCGAATCCATCTCCGCCAATGTCACATGGGGCAAACGCCGCGCCATGGAGAGCGGAAAGGCGACCATCCAGTACAAATACCTCTACGGCTACCGCAGGGGCGCGGACGATAAGCCGGAGATCATCCCGGAGGAGGCAGAGGTCGTCCGCTGGATCTACGAGCGATACCTCGCCGGAGCCAGCACACGGATGCTGCGGGACGAGCTGCATGAGCAGGGCGTGATATATTCCGAGAAGTCACCGCAATGGACGCTGCCTCATATCAAGAGCATCCTGCGGAATGAGAAATACTGCGGCGACGTGCTGATGCAGAAAACCTTTCAGCAGGATGTCATCAACCGCAAGGTCATCAAAAACACAGGGCAGCTCCCTATGTACCTCATAGAGAACCACCATGAGGGCATCGTCAGCCGTGAGAAGTACAACGCGGTGCAGGCGGAGATGGCGCGGCGCAAGGCGGCAAAAAGCCCCTCCAAGAGAGCCTCCACCGGTCTTTCCGCCTACACCAGCCGCTACGCCCTCTCGGACCGGCTGGTGTGCGGCGAGTGCGGAACGCTGTACCGCCGCTGCACATGGACGCGCCCCGATGGAAAGCGCGTCGTATGGCGCTGTGTGAGCCGCCTGGACTACGGCAAGAAATACTGCCACAGCTCGCCCACGCTGGATGAGGCGCCGCTCCAGCAGGCGATCATAGCCGCCCTCAACACCGTCCTGCCGGACTTGGATGGCCGCATCCGCCAAATCACGGAGGCGTTGGAGGCAGAGGTCATCCCGTTCCCCGGCAGCGGCATGAGCCTTGGCGACATCGACCGCAGGCTGGCGGAACTGGAGGTGCAGTTCCAAAGACTGCTGGAAAAGGCGGCGGATGATCCCATCGCCTATGGGGATCAGTTCAAGGAGATACTGGACGAGCAGACCGCGCTAAAGGAACTGCGGGCCTCCATCCTTGCGGAGAATAAGGAACACGCTGAAGCGGATCGGCGCATCAGGGATGCCGCGGGGATGCTGGAAAACGCCGTGCCCCACATCGCGGAATGGGACGAGAGTGCCATCCGGCAGCTGGTGGCACAGGTGAAGGTGCTCTCCAAGAACGAGATCAGCGTGACGCTCAAGAGCGGCATCGAGATCCGCCAGAGCATATCAAACTAAGATAGGAGATGGAAAAATGGTATTTGTGACCGGTGACCTCCACGGAAATTTTGAGCGATTCAAACCAAAATACTTTCCCGAACAGGCGCGGATGACAAAGCAGGACATTATGATCTGTGCCGGTGACTTCGGCGGCGTGTGGTTTGGCGACAGCCGCGACGATGAAACGCTGGACTGGCTGGAACGCCTTCCCTTCACGCTTGCCTTCGTCTGCGGCAACCATGAAAACTATGACGCGCTGGAACGATACCCCGTGGCGGAGTGGCACGGCGGCAAGATACACCGCGTTCGCCCTCATGTGCTGCACCTGATGCGTGGTCAGATCTTCAAGCTGGAGGGCTGCCGCTTCTTTACGATGGGTGGCGCAAAAAGCCACGATATTAAGGATGGGATTCTGGAGCCGGACGCCCCAGATTTTGAGCGAAGGCTCATGGTGCTCCAGCGCAAGCCCAGAGCGAGATACCGCATCAACCATATCTCGTGGTGGGCGCAGGAGCTGCCCTCCGATGAGGAATACGCCGAGGCACGGCGAAGCCTCGGCGCGGTCGGCTGGCAGGTGGACTACATCATCACCCACTGCGCCCCCACCAGTATCGCCCTCATGGGAAGCCGCCACAACGAGGCGGACCGGCTTACGGACTTCCTGCAAGAGGTACGGGAAAGAGCAAAATACCACTACTGGCTGTTCGGCCATTATCATGACAACCGAGCCATTGATGAAAAGCACATCCTGCTGTGGGAGCAGATCGTGCGAGTCATCTGAAACAGGTCAAAGCAGAGAAAAACACGGCGGTCACCGTGCTTTTCTCTGCTTTGAGCGTTGATCAGGCGCGCCGCGCCGGAAAGGAGGAAAGCCCATGAACATTCGCAAGCCCACAGATTACACCACCCTGTTCGCCGCGCTGGACGCCGCTGTTGCGGCGCAGCTCCCGCAGATGGAGCTGTATTGCGAGATGGGCCGGGTGGTCAGCGGCAGGGGCGAAAAAGGCGCGGCTGTCGCGGCGTCGGAATACCTGCAAGCGGCCTATCCCGCAGCCGATGGCTTCTCTCCCCGCAACCTGCGCCGTATGCGGGACTTCTTCCGGATGTACGGCGACACGCCGGAGTTGCTGGCGGAGGCAATGCGTCTGAACTGGACTCAAAATGTGGTCATCATGGAGGCGGAATTGACCATGGACGAGAGGTGCTGGTACAGTCGGAAGGCCGCCGAAAGCGGTTTATCCAAAACGGAGCTGCTGCGGATGATTGAGAGAGCCGAACATTCGGAAATTGCTCTTGGCGAAAACGAGGATACCTGTTATACTGTAGAAAATGATGCGTTTTCGGAGAAGAACCGGTATGAAGAATATCCTGTTTATCTGCCACGGCAATATCTGCCGCAGCCCGATGGCCGAGTTTGTGATGAAGGACTTGGTGAAGAAGGCTGGGCTGGCGTCACAATTTCATATCGAGTCAAGGGCCACCAGCCGGGAGGAGATTGGCAACCCGGTCTATCCTCCGGCGCAGCGCAAGCTGGCGGAGCATGGAATCTCCTGCGACGGCCACGCGGCGCGGCAGCTCACCAATCAGGACTACGACAAGTACGACCTGCTGATCGGCATGGACAGCGCGAACCTGCGGAATATGTACCGCATCTGCGGCGGCGACTTTGCAGGCAAGCTGCACCTCCTGATGGACTACACCGACCACTCTGGCGATGTTGCCGACCCGTGGTACACCGAGGACTTCGAGTCGACTTGGCGGGATGTGCTGGAGGGCTGCCAGGGATTGCTGAGAGAATTGTTGCAGGAGTGAGGTGAACAGAATGGCACAAAACGATAAGATCCAGCTATTCGAGGACAAGCGCATTCGTACTGCGTGGGACGAGGAAAAGGAAGAATGGTACTTTTCCATCGTTGATGTGGTGGCTGTTCTAACCGACCAGCCAGACCAACGCGGCGCAAGTAACTATTGGGCGAAACTGAAGCAGCGTTTGAAAGAAGAAGGCGCAGATCAGTTGCTGACAAATTGTCAGCAACTGAAAATGAAGTCGCCCAAGGATGGAAAACGCTACAATACCGATGTGGCTGACACGGAGCAGCTCCTCCGTATCGTCCAATCCATTCCCTCGCCAAAAGCAGAACCATTCCGAGCCTGGTTAGCACAGGTTGGCCGGGAGCGCATTGAGGAAACCATAGACCCGGAGTTGACCATTGAGCGGGCGTTGGAAACCTATCTCAAAAAGGGCTATACCCGCGAATGGATCAACCAACGGCTGCAAGCCATTCAGGTCCGTAAGGAACTGACAGACGAGTGGGACGCCCGCGGCGTTCAGAAGGGCGTGGAGTACGCCATCCTCACCGATGAAATATCCCGTGCGTGGTCGGGGATGTCCACCCGCCAGTACAAAAACCTGAAGGGCCTGAAAAAGGAAAACCTTCGTGATAACATGACCACGCTGGAGCTGGTGCTGAATATGCTGGCAGAAGCCACCACCACACAGTTTTCAAAGGATCGAAAGCCTTCGACCTTCCAAGAGAATCTGGAAGTTGCTAAAGCTGGCGGACAGGTTGCCGGGCGAACAAGGAAAGACATTGAGTCACAGTCCAATACGCCGGTCATCTCCTCAAAGAACGCCGCGCAACTTAATCAGGTCGTGACTGACCTTTTGGAAGGGGCAGCCGCGGATATGAGCGAGATGCCAGAGAAAAAATGAGTGTTTCGCATAACGGTTTTTCATGCGACCAATTGGCAGTTCTTGAAAGCACCCATCAAAAAAGTTTGAGAAAAGTTAAAAAAGAACGAAGAATTCCAATTTGCACATGACATTTTTGAGCCGGGGGTTCAAAAATCTACAGTGGTACGGCATGACAACCAAAACTCCCGAAACGCCTGTGTTTCGGGAGTTTTTTCATGCCCGGAAACAGGTTTTAGCCTTGTTTTCAGCCTTATGCGGAGCGCCCTGCCCGTTGAGACCGTTGAAAAAGGAGGGGGACGGAAGCTTCCGTCCCCCTCCTGCGGTATTGGTTCTATTCTATGCAGACAATTCGCCCGTCCGTGTCGTTTAGCCCAGCTTTGCCCACGTCAGGGGGCCGACGATGCCGTCCACACCCAGACCGTTGGCCTTCTGGAACGCCAGCACAGCGGCCTTTGTCTTGCTTCCGAAGATGCCGTCCACGCTGCCGCAGTCAAATCTTCACGCTTCAGAATTGGCGCTACAGTCACGCCCAACGGCGAAACGCACTACGAGATACGGGCGCCCGACATCGATGTAACGGTGAATCCGGCCGCCGGCGACAGTCTTGACACCGTCGCGCTTACGCTGCCGTATGCGGACACCGGCAAGCACGCCTATACGCCGGACTGGTCGAAGCTTCCCAGCGGGCAGACTTGAAACTACAGCAGCTCGCCCAATGTCAGTGAAGGCTCGAACGCAAAGCTTACTACATTCTGCTGGCAGAAAGACGCTGGCGGACGCGGGGCTGCTGCCCTACGCGGTAACGGCGCTGATAAGCTACACCGGCACCGCGGCGCTGCTGCGCCGCCGCAAGCGTGAGGCCTGACGCGGCACCGCCGAAAAGAAACACCACCCAATGGGTGGTGTTTCTTTTCGGCGGAACAAGCAGGCACCCCCGGTAGTCCGGGGGTGCTTTTTATTGCTTTCGCGCGGTGATATAGTCGTCGCCGGGGCGCCAATAGGGACAGGCTCGGGTATCGGCGGCCAGGAAACGGGCCAGCTCGTCCTCGTCCAGATCCATGTCACAGATATAATCGTCATAGTCCTCGTCATAGACGTACCACACGCAGGTCTCACACTTGTCCATCATACGTCCTCCACCAGCCGATGGCTGTCGAATTTGCAAAAGCGGTAGTAGATGAGCGTGGCCACGCTGCACACGAACCAGCCGGCGGGGTAGCTCATGGCGATGGGGATGATCTCGTTGGAGACATAGTTGGCCACGATGTAGAGGTATATCTGGCGGAAGACCACGAAGGAGCCCAGCATGATCCACATGGGCACCTGGCTGTTGCCCGCGCCGCGGAGGGCGGCGGAGTAGATCTGGTTGATGCAGAAGAAGAAATAGAAGGGTGACAGCAGCCGCAGCAGCAACGCGCCATAGGACACCACCTCGGCCTTGCTGTTGAAGAACGCCGTCAGGTCCGGGGCCAACAGCAGTACCGGCACCAACAGCACCGCCGTGACGGCGAAGGACAGGTACAGCGCCGTGCGGACGCCCTTCTTGGCCCGGGCCGTGTCGCCCACGCCCAGGTTCTGGCCCACAAAGGTGGTGCCGGCCATGGCGATGGACTGGACCGGCAGGATCACCAGCTGGTCCACCTTGGTATAGGCCGTCCAGCCGGACATACAATCCGGGCCGAAATAGTTGATATAGCCCTGGACGAACACGTTGGAGAAAGCGGTGATGGCCATTTGCAGGGCGGCGGGTATACCCACGGACACGATCTGACGGAGGACGGACCAGGTCATACGCAGGGCACGGAGCTCCACGCGGATACAGCCGGCGGTGCGCATGAGCACCCAGATGGTCAGCGCGGCGGACACCGCCTGAGCGATGATGGTGGCGTAGGCCACGCCCTCCACGCCCATGCCGAATTTCAGCACGAAGAGCAGGTCCAATCCCGTGTTCAGCACGGCGGACACCAGCAGGAAGTAGAAGGGGCGGCGGGAATCGCCCACGGCGCGAAGGATACCGGAGCCCATGTTGTAGAGCAGCAGTCCCATGACGCCGGCGAAGTAGATGGTCAGGTAGGTGGTCTGCTCCGGTGCCACCTCGGCGGGGGTCTTCATCAGGCGGAGCATCAGGGGCGTCATGGCGATGCCGGCGGCGGTGAAGACCGCGCCCATCAGCAGCGTCAGCACCAGGGAAGTGTGGACCGCCTGGCGGACCTTATCCTCGCGGCCGGCACCGTAATACTGGCTGATGACCACGCCGGCACCGCTGGACAATCCCAGGAAAAAGCCGATAAGCGTGTTGATAATAGGGGTGACGGTACCCACGGCGGAAAAGGCCTCGTTGCTGACGTAGTTGCCCACCACCCAGGTATCCACCATGTTGTAGAGCTGCTGAAAAAGATTGCCCACCATCAGCGGCAGGGCAAAGTTGATCAGATGCTTTGTGATGCTGCCCTTCGTCATGTCCACGTCATAACGGGCGGCGCGGTGGTGGGTGTGGAAATGCAGATGCAGATGGCTGGAATGGCGCATGGAGACTCTCCTTGTAACATACTTCTTTACAGGAATTTTACCATAATACCAGCCGGGGCGCAACAGGGAGAATGCCGGTTTTTCGGCGCAGACAGCGCCGCAGAATGGGCGGGAATGGACGGAGGAAGTGCGTTATTCCGGGAATTCCGTCCGGTCCGCCGGACGCATGATGGATACCTCATAGGCGGTACGGTCGGTGGTGACGCCGTTCTCCGTTTTGGAGTAGACACGGCTCTGGACCCGCCCCTCGGCGGTGAGCCGGGCACCGGTGTGCAGCAGGGACACCTGCTGAGCCACGGCGCCCCAGGCGATGCAGGGCAGGTAGTCGGCGCGGCCGTAGCGACGGTTCACCGCCAGGATCATGTCGCATATCTCGCGGCCAAGGGGCGTACGGCGGAGGGCGGGCTGCTTGCACAGCACGCCGCTGAGGAAAATGCGGTTCAGCGGTTCGCCGGCGTCATGGGTCAGCGTCTGGGCGAAGGTGGAGATGACCAAACGGCTGCCCTGGCCGCTTTTGTTGTTGAAGGAACGCAGCTGGCCGGTGATATGTACGCCGTCGCCGGGGGACACCGGCGTCAGCAGCAGAAGCGGCCGGGGGACGATGACGGGCAGCTTGTCCGCCTGACCGGACAGGCGCAGGACGGACAGGGTAAAGCGGTAGAACGCACAGCCGTGGTTCACATGGGACAGCAACGGCGCGTCCTCGGCCACGCCCCGCAGCTCCACGCGGTTGTAATTCAGCTCCATAGTACACCTCGTTTGTTGAGATGTCACAGCCTATGTGGGGCGGGGCTGGAATATGCCCCCTTTTCAAAGCGTTCAAAGTATGGCATAATACAGCAAAAGGAGTGATGACCATGCGTTATAAGGGAAAGGTATACCGACCGCCCAGCGAGGCGTACAGCCTGATCGTGCAGGTGACCTACGGGTGCAGCCACAACAGGTGCGCCTTCTGTGATATGTACGACGACAAGCACTTTGCCATGCGGCCCATGGACGAGATCCGGGAGGACTTCGAGCTGGCACGGCGGGTATACCGCCGGGTGGAACGGGTCTTTCTGGCGGATGGGGACGCACTGATGCGGAGGACCGGCGACCTGGTGGAGATATTGGGGCTGGTCTATGGGCTGTTTCCGGAGTGCCAGCGGGTAACATGCTACGCCTCCCCCACCAGCCTACAGATCAAATCCGAGGACGAGCTACGCCTGCTGCGGAGCAAGGGCCTGCAGATGGTGTATATGGGATTGGAGTCCGGGTGCGACGCGGTGCTGGAGAAGATGCAGAAGGGCCACACGGCGGCGGAGATCGTGGCGGCGGGGCAGAAGGCCCGGCGGTGCGGGCTGGCGCTGTCGGTGACGGCCATCTCCGGGCTGGGGAGCGTGGCACACTGGCGGGAGCACGCCGCGGACACGGCCAGAGCCGTCAGCGAAATGAAGCCGGACTATCTGGGGCTGCTGACGCTGATGGTGGAGCCGGGAACGCCGCTGGAGGCCTGGGTGCGGGAGGGCAGCTTTACGCTGCTCAGCCCCCTGGAGGTACTGAAGGAAACAGAACTGTTTTTACAGCACGTGGACAGCGAAGGAACCGTGTTCCGCGCCAACCATGCCAGCAACTATCTGACGCTGAAGGGCACACTGAACGGCGACCGGAAGGCGCTGCTGGCGCAGATCGCCGCGGCGCTGGACGGCCGGCGGGACCTGAAGCCGGAGTTTTTGCGGGCGCTGTAGCGCACACGCGCATTCAAAAGGGCTTCCCACAGGGAAGCCCTTTTGCTGTCCAGTCAGCTCCGTGATCTGCGGAAAGGGGGCGGACTTGACAGGACGGGTGGTTTTGTATATAATAAGCGGGATTTATCTTAAAAAGGAGGATACAGGGCGATATGGATACCGACAGCGGCGACCATCCCGGGAACTTGCCGGGCTGCCATCTGTTTTTTGCGGCATATCTGCGCCGCCCGACGCGGGGCAGACGTGCTTTTTTGCGCCTTTAGACCGGCGCGGATCACAGAAACAGACGACAGAAAAAGGAGCTATTGATCGTGTCAACGACTACATATATCATTATTATGGCGGTATGCCTGCTGCTGTCCGCCTATTTCTCGGCCACGGAGACGGCGTTCTCCTCGGCCAATGTCACGCGGCTGAAAATGCTGGCGGAAAAAGGCAACAGCCGTGCCGCGCTGGCGTGCCGGCTGCTGGAGCGCTATGACAAGCTGCTGTCCACCATCCTGATCGGCAACAACATCGTGAACATTGCCATGGCATCCCTGGCCACGGCACTGTTCGTCAAAAGCTTCGGCGATGCCGGCGCTACGCTGTCCACCATCGTGGTAACGGTGGTGGTGCTGATCTTTGGCGAGATCTCCCCCAAGAGCATCGCCAAGGACTGCGCCGAGAACTGGGCCATGACAGCCGCACCGTTTCTGCGGTGCCTGATCTGGCTGCTGATGCCGCTAAACGCGCTGTTTTCCCTGTGGAAAAAGCTGCTGGCCAGGATGTTCCATCTGGATGGGGACAACAAAATGTCCCCGGAGGAGCTGCTGATGCTGGTGAACGAGGTGCAGCAGGAGGGCAGCATCGACAAGGACGAGGGCGACCTGCTGAAGAACGCCATCGGCTTTTCCGAGCAGGAGGCGCAGGACATCCTCATCCATCGGGTGGACCTGGCGGCACTGCCGGTGGACGCCACCAAGGAAGAGGTGGCAGACCTGTTCACCCAGACAAAGTATTCCCGGCTGCTGATCTATCGGGAGGACATCGACCATATTATCGGCACCATACACCAGAAGGACTTTTATGTGGGCTGCGGCGTAACGGACAAGCCGCTGGAGGAGATACTCTCCCCAGTCATGTTCGTGCTGGAAAACGAGCCCATCAGTCTGCTGCTGAAAAAATTGCAGCTGGCCAAGACCCAGGTGGCCGTGGTGGTGGACGAGTACGGCGGCACCTGCGGCATCGTGACCATGGAGGACATTCTGGAGGAGCTGGTGGGCGAGATCTGGGACGAGCACGACGAGGAGGAGGTCTTTATCCGCAAGGTGGACAAGGACACCTATCTGGTGGACGCGGCCATGGATTTTGACGATTTTGCCGAGTTCTTCCATCTGAATGAGGAGACGGAGATGACGTCCGTCAGCGGCTGGGTGATGGAGCAGTGTGACCGGGTTCCTGAGGTAGGCGACCGGTTCAGCTGCCAGGATCTGGACGTGCTGGTGACGCGGGTGGACAACCACCGCACTTGCGAGATCAAGGTGGTCCGGCGGGAAGCGTCCGGCGGCGAGATCACCGACGAGACATAAGCAGAAGCACCCGGAGGCATAAGCCTCCGGGTGCTTATTTTTTCCTGTGAGGAACCTCCCCTAAGGTGAGTCCAATACTACCATACCACCATCCGCCCGCCAGTGCAAGAAGAACTTTCGCTTCTGCAACAATTTCTCCCTAATTCTATATATTATATGATAATTCCGATGAAATATCTGCGTTTTGCACCGTTGACAGCGGAGGTATGGGGGTGTACCATCGGAGCATATTTTTTACAGGGGAGATGGCGGGATGAAGTATATTTTTGTGACCGGCGGCGTGGTGTCCGGGCTGGGAAAGGGCATCTGCGCGGCATCGCTGGGCCGGCTGCTGAAGCAGTGCGGTCTGCGGGTGCGAAACCAGAAATTCGATCCGTACCTGAATGTAGACCCGGGGACTATGAGCCCTTACCAGCACGGCGAGGTGTTCGTCACCGACGACGGCGCGGAGACGGATCTGGACCTGGGACACTATGAGCGCTTCGTGGATGAGGCGCTGACCGGCGACAGCTCCGTTTCCTCCGGAAAGATCTTCTGGTCGGTGCTGAACCGGGAACGGCAGGGCGGCTATCTGGGCGGCACGGTGCAGATCATCCCCCATGTGACCGACGAGATCAAGCGGCGGTTGTACGCCATGGATGACGGACAGACGGACGTGGTCATCGCGGAGATCGGCGGCACGGTGGGTGACATCGAGAGCCAGCCGTATCTGGAGGCCATCCGTCAGGTGGCGGCGGAGCAGGGACGGGAAAACGTGCTGTATATCCACGTGCCGCTGGTAGTCTCCATCCCCGGCAGCGGCGAGCTGAAGAGCAAGCCCACACAGCACTCCGTGAAGGAGCTGCTGAGCGTGGGAATCCAGCCGGATATCCTGGTGTGCCGCACCGACAGCCCGCTGCCGGAGGACATGCGGAAGAAGATCGCACTTTTCTGCAATGTCAGTGAGGACTGCGTCATCCCCAACCTGACGGCGTCCACCCTGTATGAGGTGCCCCTGCTGCTGGAGCGGGAGGGGCTGTGCCGGGTGGTGTGCCGCAAGCTGGGACTGGGCGCCGGCGAGCCGGATATGCGGCACTGGCAAGAGCTGGTGACGCAGATACACGCGGCGGAGCAGCGTCATGTGACCATCGCGCTGGTGGGCAAATACACGGAGCTGCACGACGCCTATCTCAGCGTAGCGGAGTCGCTGTTCCACGCGGGGACCGCCTGCGGCGCACAGGTGGACATCCGGTGGGTGGACTCACAGCACCTGACGGCGGAAAACCTCACGGAAACGCTCTGCGGGTGCAGCGGCATATTGGTGCCCGGCGGCTTCGGTGACCGGGGCATTGAGGGGATGATCCTGGCGGCACAGTACGCGCGGGAGAAGGGTATCCCCTATCTGGGCATCTGCCTGGGGATGCAGATTGCGGTCATCGAATTTGCGCGGCACGCAGCCGGGTGGGCGGATGCCCACAGCGCAGAGTTCAGCGCCGTGACGGCACATCCGGTCATCGACCTGATGCCGGACCAGGTGGGCGTGACCGCCAAGGGCGGCACCATGCGGCTTGGCAAGTATCCCTGTGTGCTGGCGGAGGGAACAAAGGCCTGGGAGGCCTACGGCCAGCGGGAGATATGGGAACGCCACCGTCACCGGTATGAGTGCAGCAACGTGTTCCGGCCGGAGCTGGAGGCCGTGGGCCTGCGGGTGGCGGGTACGTCGCCGGATGGCCGTCTGGTGGAGATGGTGGAGATAGCGGACCACCCGTGGTTCGTGGGCTGCCAGTTCCACCCGGAGTTCAAGAGCCGGCCGGACCGGCCCCATCCCCTGTTCCGCGGCTTTGTGGCCGCAGCACTGGCGCAGCAATAAGGAGGCACAAAAAGGCCCGCCCCTACGGGGCGGGCCTTTGCGCTCAGCGCATCAGGGCTGCATGGCCGCGGCGGTGGCCGGGTCGAGATAGTACTTCCCGTCGCCGCCCCGGTAGTAGATATTCTGGATAAACCCGTGGAGGTCATACTCCACCTTGGTGTTGGGCTCCGCCGCTATGGTGTACATCTCCTCCGGGAAGATGTCCTCCCGGCTGTTGATCTCCTCCTCGGTCAGGTCGCCGCCGCTTTCCACAGTACGGTTCAGGTGGGCGTCGTAGTACACCACGGAGTAGTCCTGCATCCACATGGGGATATAGACCACCTTCGTGCCGGTCTGCCCGTCCTCCTGCGTCTGGGAGATGCCCTCCACCGGCGGCACGTCCTTTTCATCGGCGGGCAGCGTCTGTGCGCCGCAGGCACTCAGCGTCAGCAGCGCCAGCAGGCACGCGATAACGGTGATTTTTTTCATGCTCTTAACTCCTTTCGCTCTCATACATGCTCTCCGCCATAGACAGCAGTTCGCTCTGTGTCTCGCCGCCGGTGAGCAGGAAGAAGCAGTTGGCCTGCTCATCCACCCATACCAGCGCCGATGCGCCTGCCGGTACAGCCACATAGTGGAACGGCGCCATGTCCTCCCCACGGTAGAACCACAGGCCATAGCCGCGGCGTGCCGGGGAAGCGCTCTGCCCCGCAGGGGCGAAGCGATACAGCTGCGCGGAGATGCCGTGCACTGTCACCGGCGCCGCATCATAGCCCTCCGGCGTTCCCTCTTCCCCCATAGGACGCTGCCCGGTCTCGGTATTGTATATCCCGCCGGTGCTTCCGTCCCGGAGTTCCGCGCGGATCTGTGCGCTGCCGGTCAGGGGCACGGCTTCAAACAGCAGATCCCCCTGCGCGGAGGTCCAGCGCATCACCCGGACACCATTCCTCTTTTCATCGTTATAGCCTCCGGTAAAGTCGCCTGTCAGCGTATAGCCCGCGGGGGCCGCGGGCGTATAGTCTCCCGGTGTCGGTTCCTCCACTGACGGCGTAATGTCGTAAAGCGTGGTCACGCTGGTCACTCGCAGGAACCAGCGGCTGACCGCCGCGCGGGCGGTGGGACTGGCCGCCAGCACCGCGCCGAAGGTCAGCAGTGCCGTCAGAGCGGCCGCCGCCGCGCGTCGGCCCCATCGTCGGACCGCCTGCCGGCGGGTCACACAGCACGTCAGCGCCGTCATGTCCGCCTGAAAGGCCGGGGAAAATCCATCCTCCGGCGCCGGCAGTGCCGCCGCCAGCTGCACCGCCAGTCGGCGCGCGCCGCAGCACAGCGCTTCATCATTGAGCAGAATGCTCATACAGATATGCCCTCCTTTTCCAGTTCTGTACGCAGGGTGGCCTTGGCCCGCTGCAGGAGCTTCTGGGCCGCGGCAAAGGACAGCTCCAGCAGGGATGCCGTCTCACGGGTGCTGTAGCCGCAGCCGTAGCGCAGCAGCAGCGCCTCTCGGCTGCGGGGCGGCAAGCGCCCCATGGCGTCGGCCACCGGGTCGCCGCAAGGCGGTGGCGTGACCAGAACGGTGTTCTCGTCAAAGGGCACGCCGTCACGGCGGGCCTGCTGCCGCAGGCAGTCGATACACTTACGCTCCGTGACCACCACCAGATATGCCTCCAGCTGGGGGCGGGGCAGGCGGCACAGCCGCTGAAAGTGCTCCGCCAGCGCCAGAAACGCCTGGTGCACTGCGTCCTCGGCCTCCGCGCCGCCGCAGAGCTTCCGGCGGGCCAGCGCCAGCAGGCGGCCCCGGCAGGCGGCGTATATGTCCTCGAACTGCCGGGTCTGCCGGGGATCCTCTATGGTCTGGATATAGAGCAGCATAGGCCCTCCTCCCTTCTGCGCTGCAGCTGTGTGCGGACGGCAGTGTGTCTCCGTCCTGCGCCTTCACTCTGTAAACGGCGCAGCGGAGCAAATGCGGACAGGAAAACCGAAAATTTTTTCAAAAAACGCGTTTCCCTATGGAAAAAGGACGCCGGGGCGTCCTTTTCGGGTAAGACTGTTCATACATATACAGAAGGCGATGCCGGCTACACCATGACGAACATATTATAATGCTTCATCAGGCGGATATCCTCCTTGGATATCTTCAGCTCCTGGACCAGCGCCTTGTCGATGGAAAGCGGTGTTTTGCTGAGAAGGCGCTTGGCGGCGGAGGGCATCAGCGGGCGGCAGGAGATGCCATAGGTCAGCACCCACTTCCGGTCGTCGTCCATGTAGGGTTGGGGAATGCCGATCTGGTATTTGTCCATGGGCATATCGTCGTTCTGGAACAGCATGGCGCTGAAAGCCTCGTAGTGGGTCAGGGTGCCGTGGTAGGTGCTCTCACAGACCCGATAGTGGGCCAGATCCTTGATGTTCATGTACATGAGCACCTCGGCCGTGCTGCTCTCCTCCGTGGGGAATATATCGATCACGGTGCACTGGGCGCGGTTGACCCGGCCGTCGAAGAAGTACATATATAATTGGGAGACCTCCCGGAAAAAGGCGGGCACCTCCGCGTTGTACTCCTGGTCAATATCCGGTGTATTGCGGTACAGCAGATCATAGATACTGACCTTCAGGGCGTTGGCGATGTCGTAAAGCGTGGCAATATCCACGGAGATCTGTCCGTTCTCGTACTTGGAGATGGCCGAACGGGTCTTGTAGATGGCCTGAGCCAGCTCGTCCATCGACATACCCCGGCTTTTGCGGGCGTAGCGGATGCGGCTGCCGACTTCTCTTGTGATATTTTCTCTTGCAGTGTCCATAGGCGTTTTCCTCAAAATCAATTCAGGCTCATTTTTGCGCTGGTTTTTAACGATTATAGCAAAATACGTCAAATATGTCAACAAACGTTCCGTTCAGGAAACATAATTTGCACAAATTGTTCCGCAGGGGGAACAGGCGACAAATTGCCACCCGGTCCATTTTCCGTTATAATGGCAACTAAGGTAAACCTTACGTACGCAAAACTGTACAAAATCACAATAATACTACGTTGAAATTGGAGAGGTGTACAAAATGAAGGTCAAAGCTGATACGTTGTTTTATGGCGGCAAGATCTACACGATGGAAGCGCCGGGCGTCTGCAAGGAAGCAGTGGTGCTGAAGGACGGCAAATTTGCCTATGTGGGCACAAAGGAAGAGGCGCTGGAGCGCTTTGACTGTGCGAAGTGCATTGATCTGCAGGGCAAGACTGTGCTGCCCGGCATGGGCGACTCCCACCTGCACTTCTTCGCTTTCTGCCAGACTTATACCACGGTGGACCTGGGCGGCGCCACCTCCCGCGCCGAGGCACTGCAGCTGCTGCGTGACCGCGCGGCGGAGACGCCCAAGGGCGAGTGGATCAAGGGCTCCAACTTTGACCAGTCCAAGTGGAAGGACTGCGAGGACCGGCTGCCCACCCGTCTGGACCTGGACGAGGCCAGCACCGATCACCCCATCGTCATCAAGCGCGTGTGCCTGCACACGGCGGTGGCCAACACCATGGCGCTGGAAAAAGCCAACATCACCAACGGCTACGTGTACGGCCCCGGCGGCCTGGTGGAGCTGGATGCCGACGGCAATCCCAACGGCATTTTCCGTGAGCAGGCCTCCAAGATCTACGACAATCTGATCCCCGACCCGTTCCTGGTGCCCGCCACCCGTGAGAAGTGCATGAAGAGGGGTCTGGCGCTGGCCTCCAGCCTGGGCGTGACCATGATGCACACCTACGCCGCGGAGATCTGGCACTATGACGAGGACTTCGCCGACTATGTGGCCCGCAGCGACCGCGGCGAGCTGCCGGTGCGTATGGCCGTGTGCCTGGACTATATGTTCGACCCGGAAAACCTGACACCCGAGCAGCGGAATGATCCCTATCGTGCCGCACGGATGGGCAGCTTCAAGAGCTTCTCTGATGGCTCCCTGGGCTCCCGTTCCGCCAAGCTGTACACCGACTACGCGGACGATCCCGGCAACACCGGTATTCTGGTCATCAGCCCCGAGGACCTGGCCAAGAGAATGTACAAGGCATACCGCCACGGCTTGCAGCCCGCCACCCACTGCATCGGTGACAAGGCGCTGGAGGTCACTCTGGACGCGGTGGAGTACTGCCTTGAGCAGGGGCTGAAGGACGGCATGACGCCGGAGGAGCAGGCCAAGCGTCTCCCCTTCCGCATCATCCACGCCCAGATGGCCACGCCGGAGCTGATCGAGCGCATGAAGAAGCTGCCGATCGTGCTGGATATCCAGCCCACGTTCCTGATGACCGACCTGCACTGGATCGAGGAGCGCGTAGGCAAGGAACGCGCCGTGCTGAGCTATCCCTGGAAGACGTATCTGGACGCGGGACTGATCATGGCCGGCGGCTCCGACGCACCGGTGGAGAGCTTCAATCCCTGGATCGGCATCTACGCCACCGTGACCCGTCAGGATATGGACGGCTATCCCGTGGGCGGCTATCACCCCAACGAGAAGCTATCCGTGTATGACGCGGTGTGTATGTACAGCAAGAACGTGGCCTACGCCAACGGCGATCAGGACCTGATGGGAACCATCGAGGCCGGCAAGTTCGCCGACATGGTGGTCATCGACCGCGACATCTTCCACATTCCCGAAAACGACATCAAGGACATCCAGGTGCTGAACACCTATATGGCCGGCATCGAGAGATATCACCGCGACTGATACGCGCAGCATAACAAAGGAGCTAAGACATGAAATTAAATTCTTTTGACAAGGTCAAGCAGTTGACGGAAGAGATGGTCGCCATCCCCAGCATCAATAAGGAGCCGGGCGGCGAGAGCGCCGTGGCCCGCTATATGCAGGACTTCTATATGTCCCTGCCCTACTTCCAGGCACATCCCGAGCAGGTCAAGTGCTTCCAGACCAAGAACGACTTTGTGGTGCGGCACAGCACGCTGGCCTATGTGAAGGGCACCAAGGGCAATTCCAACCGCACGGTCATCCTCATCGGCCACATCGACACCGTGGGCGTGGACGATTTCGGCACCATCCGCGAGTACGCGTTCCGCTGCGAGGAGCTGCCCGCCAAGCTGCGCGAGACGTTCGTGCTGCCCCAGGAGGTCATTGACGATATCGAGTCCGGCGAGTATCTGTTCGGCCGCGGCGCGCTGGATATGAAGTCCGGTGTGGCAGGCCATATGTACCTGATCCAGTACTTCTCTGAGCATCCCGAGGAGCTGGACGGCAACCTGCTGGCTATCGGCGAGTGCGACGAGGAGGACAACTCCAAGGGCATCATCACCGCCCTGGACCTGTTGGAGGAGCTGAAGGAGAAGGAGCACTTCGAGTACGTGGCGTGCATCAACGCGGACTACTCCACCAACTACGCTCCCGGCGACGAGAACCGCTACATCTACTACGGCAGCATCGGCAAGCTGCTGCCCTGCTTCGCCGTGTTCGGTAAGGAAGCCCATGTGGGCCAGGCTTTCAGCGCGCTGGATCCCAACCTGGTGCTGGCCAACATCACGCGCAAGATGTCCCTGAACACCGACCTGTGTGACATCGCACAGGGTGAGGTCGCCATCCCGCCCATCTCTCTGAAGCAGATGGACACCAAGGGCCCCTACACCGTGCAGACGGCGCTGACGGCCTTCGGTTACTACAACTTCTTCACCCACGGCTGGAGTCCTTCCATCGTGCTGGAAAAGAGCAAGCAGATGGCTGTGGAGGCCTTTGACGAGACGGTGGAGTACCTGAATGCCCAGTACAAGCGCTTCTGCGAGCTGAGCAAGGTGGACTTCCATCAGCTGCCCTGGAAGACCCGTGTCTACACCTGGAACGAGTTCTATAACGAGCTGGCCGCCGTGCACGGCGAGGCATTCAAGAAAGCCATTCACGAGTTCACCGTGAAGCTGCATGAGGACGATCCTGAGCTGGATCTGCGGCTGTTCGGCCTGCGTGTGGTGCAGGAGGCATGGAAGTGGTCTGAGGACAAGTCCCCCGCCGTGGTGGTGTTCTTCGGCTCCATCTTCAGTGCCCGTATCGAGATGACCGGCCGCACGGCCAAGGAAAAGGCTCTGCTGGACGCGGTGGAGAGCGCTATCGAGGTGGTGCGGCCCGAGGCCCAGCGCCAGATCAAGACCCGTATGTTCTACCCCTACATCTCCGACTCCAGCTTTATGGCCGTGTGCGACGACACCCTGGCTATCCAGGCGCTGGAGACGAACATGCCCCAGTACGGCGTGAAATACACGCACCCGGTGGATAAGATCCGTCAGATCGACGTCCCCGTTGTCAATATCGGTACCTTCGGCCGCGACGGACATATGCTCACCGAGCGCGTGGATATGCGGCAGACGTTCCAAAATGTTCCCAACATCACCTATGAAGCGGTGAAGCGTCTGCTGAGCTGAGCTATCCCTCCCTACGCTGAGAGACCCTGTCAAAACGCACAAAACGCACCAAGCACCAAGCACCAAGCACCAAGCACCAAGCACAAAACGCAAAACGCAATCACAGAGAAAATCACCTATTGTTTCGCGTGAAAGGAGAAAAGTATGGTTATACTGCAAGCTATTCAAGATTTTGGTAACTGGTTCTGGGGCATTCCCATTTTGATCCTCATCGGCGGTGGCGGCCTGTTCCTGACCATCTATCTGGGCTTCCCCCAGATCCGCCACTTCGGCTACGCCATGAGCCAGACCTTCGGCAAGATGTTCGCCAAGAAGGAAGAGGGCAAGGTCCGTCCCATCTCCGCCGCATTCGCGGCCCTGGCCTGCGCCGTCGGCGCTTCCAACATCGTCGGCGTGCCCGTGGCTATCGCCCTGGGCGGCCCCGGCGCTGTGTTCTGGATCTGGATCCTGGCTATCTTCGGCATGTGCACCAAGTACTGCGAGGTCGCGATGGGCATCAAGTACCGTCGTAAGAACGACGTGGGCGAGTGGGTCGGTGGCCCCGCCTACTACCTGCGCGGTCTGGGCAAGAAGATCGGCGTCGTGTTCGGCGTCGGCTACGCCTTCTTCTTCATGATCGAGCTGGTCCCCTCCCTGGCCTCTCAGGGCGTTTCCGCTGCTGAGCAGTTCAACGTCTTCGGCGCAAACCAGACCGTCACCGGCATCATCATTGCCGTTTTGGTGGGCGTTATCCTGGCCGGCGGCTTCAAGCGCGTGTCCAGCGTCACCGACATCCTGGTGCCCGTGATGGCCTGCCTGTACGTGCTGGGCGCTCTGGTCATCATCTTCGCCCATGTGGGCGAGCTCCCCGCTATTTTTGGCATGATCTTCCAGGATGCCTTCACCGGCCGCGCCGCTGTGGGCGGCTTCGCCGGCGCCACCGTCATGGCTGCTATCCGTTGGGGCGCTGCCCGCGGCGTGTACTCCAATGAGGCGGGCGTAGGCTCCACCATCGCCGGTCACTGCACCGCCGATACGGATCACCCCATCCGTCAGGCCCAGTTCGGTATCTTCGAAGTCTTCATGGATACCATCGTTATCTGCACCATCACCGCCCTGGCTGTTCTGGCCTCCGGCGTGTGGACCCAGGAGGGTCTGAGCTCCGGCCAGCTGGCCCTGGCTGCTTTCCAGTCCGTGTTCGGTAACTTCGGCGCCATTTTCGTCGCCATTACGGTGTTCATGTTCGTGTTCTCCACGATCATTTCCGCCGGCTTCTTCGGCCAGATCCAGGCCGAGATCCTGTTCGGCCGTAAGTTCTCCAAGATCTGGGTGTTTATGTATCCCCTGTTCATCGGCATCGCCTGCGCGTTCTCCAACGTGACCACCATGTACATGATCACCGACGGCTTCATGGCTATTATCGTCATCCTGAACATGATCGGCCTGCTGCTGATGTGCAAGCAGGTGAAGGACCTGCAGAAGGAGTACTACAACACTCCCGGTATGTACTACCTGGCTGACAAGGCCGCCAAGGAAGCCAAGAAGGCTGCCAAGTAACGGCTGACACAGCATAACACAGTGATAACGTAATTCCCCTGTACTGACATTCCCCGCGTTTTGTGCGTTTACCCCCCCCTGGACCTCTCAGCGAAGGGTGCTGGTCCCCTCCAGCGCCGGGGCCCGGTCCGGCCTTGTGCCGGGCCGGGCTTCCGGCATTTCAGGGGGCCTGTCCCACCCCACGATAAAAGGGAACGACCGCCGAATGGGCGGTCGTTCCCTTTTGTGCGGCGGGTGCTTGTTTAACCAAAGGTGCCTTTTTATACACATCACTATCCGGCGGATCGCACCGTTATTCCTCTGCGGGCAGCGTCACGGTAAATGTGGAGCCATTTCCAGGGCGGGAGAACACCGTCACCCTCCCGCCGCACAGTGTTACCACCCGGCGGACAATGGAGAGGCCCAGGCCGTTGCCCCGGTCATCCGGGTATGGCGCAGCCCGGTAGAACCTGTCGAAAATGTGCCGCTGTGTCTCCTCGTCCATACCGATACCCGTATCGGAGACAGACACGGTGACCTCTCCCTCACCCCGCCGCAGCACCACGGTGATCTGCCCGCCGGCGGGCGTGAACCGGATAGCGTTGGAGAGCAGGTTAGACCAGATGTGCTCCACCAGCTCCTCATTGCCGTAATAGTCCACCGGATCCAGGTCTCCCTCCACGGTCAGGCTCTTTTTCAGCCACTCCCTCTCCTGCTGGCGCACACACCGGCGGAGCTGTTCATCCAGGCTGTACAGCGTCTTGTCGGACACGATCTCGGTGTTTTCGTACCGGGCCAGCTCCAGAACGTGGGTGCTCATGGCAGCCAGCCGTTCGGACTGCTGCACCACGGTGTCTGTATAGGTCCGCCGCTGCTCCGGTGTCAGGTCGTCGTTTTGCAGCAGCTTGGCAAATCCCCGGATGGAGATAAGCGGCGTTTTGAACTCGTGGGAAAAGGTATTCACAAAGTCCATTCGCAGCAGCGCCACGCTGGACAGTTCCTCCGCCATTTTATTAAAGCTGCGGATATATTCCGCCACCTCGCCCCGGGCGCCCCGCATATCCACCCGCACGGTATAATCGCCCTCCGCCACCGACTGCGTGGCCTGCATCAACCGTGACAGCGGCGCCAGATACCCACGGAAAATGAATATGGCCAGCAGTACGCCCAGGATGGCGCTGACCGAAAGGATGAGGATGGGCCACAGCAGCGTATAGCTGGCGTCCTCCAGATGCACCAGCCGCTGCACCAGTGTAAATATCCCCAACGCCATCCCCACATACACCGCCACCAGCCCCAGCACCAGCAGGAACATGGTGCCCAGCAGCCGGACAGGCGGCTTTTCTTTTTTCACCTTATTTCTGGCCATTGCCGTCCTCCCGGGGCATCCCCATATAGCCAAATCCCCGAATCGTCCGCAGCTCGAAATCCGGGTTGTCCCGGAATTTCTCTCGCAGTCGGGAGATGTAAACCTCCACAGTGTGCTCGTCCACATCACTGTCCAGATCCCATATGTCGTCGATAAGCTGCCGTTTTGTGAAAAGCGTCCGGGGGTAAGACAGCAGCTTATACAGCAGCAAAAACTCCTTAGCGGACAGCTGCCACGTACTCTGCGGAGTGATGACCTGCAGGGAGCCGCGGTCCAGCACCGTGGTGCCCACCGTCAAGCGTCGGTCTGCCCGGCTGCAATACCGCCGCAGCAGGGCCTCGATACGCCAAAGCATCTCCTCCTCGTCCACTGGCTTGACCATATAGTCATCCGTCCCCGCCCGGAACCCCCGGCGCTTGTCCTCCTGGGTCACGCGGGCCGTCACCATCAGCACCGGCAGATCGCAGTTCCCCTCCCGCAGCGTCTGGGTGAAGGTGATGCCGTCCATCCGCGGCATAGTGATATCCACCACCGCCAGATCGCACTGGTAGTGTTCCATCACCTCCAGCGCCTCCACACCGTCCCGCGCAGGGCACGGCTCGTACCCGGCACGCCGCAGCACCTCGCACATTAGAAATCTGGCGTTGTCATCGTCCTCGGCCACCAAAATGCGGAACATGGCTGTCCCTCCCTTGTGTTTTTTTGGATTTTATCACACTTGTTCTCAAAAATCGAGATTTATTGAGCTTACGTTGAGGTTTCTTCGGTATACTGCCGTTACCATAGGAAAAATAGGAGGAACACCCCATGCCCAGACCTGTCTGCATCACCTACGACAGCACCTGTGACCTGACGCCCCAGCTGCTGGAGCGCTTCCATATCCGCACCATACCCCTGACTATCCAGAGTGGCGGGCGTGTCTTCCCTGATGACGGAAACTACACCTCGGCGGAGCTGTACGCCGATTACCGCCGGAACGGCACCCTGCCTAAAACGACAGCGATCAGTCCAGAAGCGTTCAAGGCATTTTTCTCCCCGCTTTTAGCGGAGGGCTATGACATCGTCCACATCGACATCAGCTCGGAGCTGTCCTGCACCTGCCAGAACGCGGTGCTGGCGGCACAGGAGCTGACGGAGCAAGGACAGATCCACGTGGTGGACAGCCGCCAGCTCTCCACCGGCGGCGGGCTGCTGGCACTACAGGGGGCCAAGCTACGGGACAGCGGTATGGCGGCGGCGGACATCGCCGCGGAGCTGCGCCGCCTGGCACCCTGCAGCGACACCAGCTTCGTACTGGACACACTGGAGTTTATGTGGAAGGGCGGCCGCTGCAGCGGCGTGACGGCGCTGGGCGCCAATATGCTGAAGCTGAAGCCCTGTCTTGAAATGCGGGAGGGCAAGCTGGCAGTCTGCAAAAAGTACCGCGGCGCCATGGAAAAGGTGTACCGCCAGTATATCACCGAACGGTTGGCGGATAAGACAGTTGTGGCTGATCACGCTTTCATCACCCACTCCGGCGAGGTGGCGGAGACCACCCTACAGGAGCTGACGAAGCTGGTACGGGAACTGGCACCCTTCCAGGAGGTATTCGTCACTCAGGCTGGCTGCACTGTGTCCTCACACTGCGGCCCCGGCACCCTGGGTGTGCTGTTCCTGCGGCAGCCGGAGCAATAACAAGCTACGCATCAGTTGTGCACCCATGTCCGCACCAGGTCGGGCACCCATCCGAACACACGGCGGCACTCTGCCCTGCATTCTTGTTCGGTACAGTCCGGATGCGCGGCCATATAGGCCAGCAGGTACGCCCGTACATTCTCTCGAAGGTTTTTCCGGGCGAACCGGAAATCATACTTGGGAATTGTGTCCAGCGCAAATGAGGTCAGCGGGGCGTCGCTGTAACAGGGCTTGGTCAAGTTCACACGGGTCGTGTGGCAGATGGTGTGACGGGCGTCCGCAGGGCGGAGTATGTCCTCCAGATGCTCGAAGTCCGCTTTCGTTTTGCCGGTGCTCAACAACACGCGCGGAAGCTGCGTCTGCGTCAGAAAGCGCCCGTTGGCGAGAGTAGCCTTCAGCAGAAAGGACAGGCAGAAATCCTCCGAATTTGATAAGCAAATATCCACACCGCCGTAGCCTCGCTCATGGAAATACAGCTGTCCAAACCGGTTTTTCTGCTTGCGGCTGCGATGGGTATTGTAGTCGGGGAAATGCGTTTCGTCATAGCAATAGGCCTCTACCCATAGCGGCTCAATGGTCACGCCAAAGACCTCGATGCGGCAATCATTGATAAGCTTATCGCCCAGCATTTGCAGAATATGTACCGGTTCATCATAAGCGGCATTTTTTAAATTGCTGACCAAGGTCCACAAGTCGGCAGCGCGGTCCATACACTCAGTCCTTTCCGGGGCGTTTCAAAAAGTATATCACTTGGATGGCGTTCGTACAAGTTCCATAGGAAGAACTTTGCGTAAGGACACACATTCGCTGCGTTAGTTCTGCAAAATGGCGTGGATGCGAAAACCGTCAGCAGTATGCTACGTCGCTACGACGCGGGCTTCACCCTGCGCACCTACACCCACGCCACGCGGCAAAAGCAAGACGAAGCCGCGCAGGCCATGGGCAGCTTCATGGCACAGGTGATGTAAATGCCGAAAGCGATAAAAGCACGGGAGAGGAAGCTGAACTTCCTCTCCCGTGCTTTTTCGCCCTTTCTGCGCATTTCCGCGTGTGGGTCACGGTGTGGGTCAAAACTGTCCCACACCGTGACCCACAGATTAAATTGGCAAAAAGTAAAGAAAAAGTCCTGTTTTCGAGAGAAAACATATTCCATGGAAATAGGTGTTCTGTCACCACTTCCATGTCGCGCTACGCAGGTAAGAAAACAGGGAAAAAGATTGCCGACGAAGAAACGGCGCAGAAAATCATCGCTGCACTGGAAAATGAGAGCATCAAGTATGAGACATACTTCAAGCTTATCATTGCCACGGGGATGCGGCGCGGCGAATGCTGCGCCCTGCAATGGCGGGATATCGACCGAGAGCAGCTCAATATCCACAGCCTGCGCCACACCGCTGCCAGCCTGATAATCGCGGGCGGTGCGGACATGGCAACGGTAGCGGGTATCCTCGGCCACAGCCAGCTCTCCGCCACGCTGGATATCTATACCCACACCTTCGATAAGAACAAAAAAGCCGCCAGCGCAGGATCGCAAGGGATGCTTGAGATATGGCGCAGGATAGCTCCGTACTGAGTATCCTGCGCCTTCCGTGTGGCAGGAGTGACGGCAGTTACGGGAAAAACTGCGGGGTCACGGTAAAAATTCAAGGAGAAAAAGTGCGCTTTTGGGCTTACGCCGGAAGCAAATAAAATGATAGGAATAAACGCGCCACTGGCTAACTGCGGCAGCCAAAGTGAGTTCGTAGAAAAGGCTGTTCGGTTCTATGACGGCTACCTGAAGGTGCAGAACGCTGGAGCGTTCCTGCCCCACGCAGTGTCTGACGTGCTGGAAGGTACGCTGGGCGTCTTCGCAAACCGCATGTCCAAGCTGCTGTTCAACCTGACCGTGGAGCACAATATCACCAACCATCTGCTGGCGGCAGACGTGGACATGACTCGCGAGGAGTACAACAAGCTGTGCGGCGGCAGCGTCTGCGAGGTCACCAGCACACGGGGTATGCCAAGAATCTGACTTGGCACTTAACAAACCCCCTCGTTGCAAAGCGCGGCAGTCCATGTTATAATAAAAATATCTGTGTTGCAGGTAGCACACTCGGGACAACAGCAACCAAATCTTCTTCCGTGTCAGATGGACACACCCTGCACTCGGTGCTGTAGGGATATTCGCCCAAGGAGAGCCTGACTCTGATAGAGACATCTGGGCAGGAGAACCAGGACAAATTTCAATTAATTGGGAAATGTTGTAATAATCGGCCATGTTAAATCAACTATACTAATAGAGCATCCACGTTGGCATATCAGTAGGGAGGTGACATATGAAATATTCAGCCTAATTGCTTGTGTTCGTGTGTTTACAAAACAAGTAGTGAAAGCCTTGGCGGAAAATAAATGGCTCGTTTGTATTTACCCCCTTTTACTTCCGCGCGGTTTGTATTATTATAATGAGGTGCAGAAAAGAAATCCAATCCGCAGTATTCTTTACACCGCAAGGCAGTCCTTTGCGGTGGGCTTAAAACTACCGCTTTATGAATGTGAGGGGAATCGACTAAAAAAGAGATCGCTAGGTCATCACGTTTCTGAAGGTAGGAAAAACAGGTAAGGAGGTTAGCAAATGGCACACGATGGTAAATTCGCTCAATATATACGCAGAAAGCATATCCACTGGATGGTTGCTGCAGTGCTGTGTGCGCTAGTTGCATTGCTTGTGTTGCGCAGAATTCAGATGCCTGCCAATGTCCCGCTGCCTCAAGTACCCGTCAGTGATCCTCAACCTAAAACGCCGTATTCCATTCCCATCGAGAATACAAAACTGTACGTTTATGTAAGCGGAGAGAGCGCCTCAGATTCTGAAGAAAGCACTACCTATCCCGAGGAAGCTGCTGTCGAATTAGCAAAATCGTTCCTCGACGACTTGATGACTCCTTCCGATGCTCGAACATTTACGATTACGGAGTACAGGGATCTCAAAGCGCGCCTACTGCCAACGACTGATATGGACAGAGAAAGCGCGGACATATACGTACTTAGACCATCTGAAATCAGCAAAGATACTTGGATTGTGGAAATAGATGTTTCCTTTCAATATGAAGGGGTCATCAGCCCCATCGGGAGTGCCGATCAGCGGTGGATTGACAGCCTTTATCAAGGCAGTCCCATTGGTTTCCTACTAACACGAAACGGCGCGGAGTATACAATGCGTTCTCGTTACAGCGGTGCATAATAGCAGTGCAATATTTTTTAATTGAGTGATTTGTCCGTAACCGTCAAAACAGAGGGCGGCTGGACAGACATGGGACAATCATGTTTCGCCAACAATGAAAGAATTTATAGCCGCACTGGAGGGGGCAAACATTACAACAAAATTGGAGAATGGGAAAATTCATTTGCGGCGAGAAGTAAAAAGGCCGTGGCCATTTAAGCCCGAAACAATTAACTATTCAATAGGTTTTGCTGGCTGGAGTCGGAGTGTAGGCGCTAAAACGGCGCGGGAAGTCCTTCAAAAGCTGAAGCTTTACGAAGAGTATCCAGACTATCAAGACTTCCTTGAGGGGAAAGAACCTATGTACCAAATGGTAGAACAGTTTGAGGTTCCACTTAGGCGATTCAAAGATGAATGAATACGCATATTGTGCATTAAAAGTAGCAAAAGCCATCTGATAGATTGCCGAACTTCCTTTCCGCTCCTTTTTCGCCCCTTCTGCGCATTTCCGCGTGTGGGTCACGGTGTGGGTCAAAACTGTCCCACACCGTGACCCACAGATTAAATTGGCAAAAAAGTAAAGAAAAAGTCCTGTTTTCGAGAGAAAACAGGACTTTTTGGAGCTGCTGGGCGGATTCGAACCGCCGACCTCATCCTTACCAAGGATGCGCTCTACCTACTGAGCTACAGCAGCATATATGGCGACCAAGAAGGGGCTCGAACCCTCGACCTCCAGCGTGACAGGCTGGCGTTCTAACCAACTGAACTACTTGGCCATGTGCGCTTTCGTCTTGGAACTCAAGCTTGCTTATTATAGCAAGTACCGCGCAGAATGTCAACACCCATTTCCTGTTTTTCCTGCAATTTTTTCAGAGGGCGGCGGGTAATCGCCGCCCTCTGCTCTATTTACAGCTCCCGGGCCTTGAACCACTTCACGGACAGCGCCCAGCTGCCGACGAATATCGCCAGTGTAATGATGATGACCGGCAAAATCGGAAGTACGGTCAGCGCCCCTCTTACTGATTCGGATGCCATCAGCACCCCGCAGGTCGCCGACGCGATCATCACCACAGCGATATACACCGCGCGCCCTTTTGTGGCGCCGAATTTAAACATAACCGGAAACATCAGTGCCGGAACGCCCAGCCCCACCGCCAGTAGCAGCGGAATCAGTATCGACAGCGGCACGGCTGTACCGCCGGCCACAGTAGGCTGCCCGGTAAGCGCGCTGATAAGCAGCACCAACGTGATGATGAGCGCCGTCAGCACAGCGCTGGTAACATACTTCGTCGCTACAAGCTGCCGCCGACCTATCGGCAGCGTATCACAATAGGCCAGCCAGCCGTCCCTCTCGTCGGCACTCAGCAGTGATGCCGGCAGAGATCCCACAAAAAACACCGGATACAGCAGCCATAGCGGGTTCGCACCTCCACCGCCCTTGTTCAGAAAGGTGAGGCCGAAAAATATGACCACCAGCAGGATATATGACTTGCCGTACTGCCATAGGCAGCGGCCCTCCTTATAAAACAATCCCTTCATCTCACACCTCCTTTGCCATGAACACGAACAGATCCTCAATATTCACCTGTCCCAGCGCCATGCCGGCAGGCACCGCGTCCCGCCGCACCAGATACTCCGTGCCGTAGGGCGTGGTGTGCCGCCCGCACACCGCCGCCGGGTCAATGTCCTCTGCACCGCCCCGCAGGATGCCGTACGCCTCCGTCAGCCGGTCCTTTTCCTCGCACAGCAGCAGCCGCCCCTTGTGCAGGAACGCAATGTAGTCGCAGATCTTCTCCAGATCGCTGACGATGTGACTGGAGAGCAGCACGGCGTGCTCTTCATCCCGGGTAAAGTCTGCAAAGATGGTCAATATCTCGTCTCGCACCACAGGGTCAAGGCCGCTGGTGGCCTCGTCCAGCAGCAGAAGCTTCGGCTGATGGCTCAGCGCCACAGCCAACCCCTGCTTCATCTTCATACCGCGGGAGAAGTCCCTGAAAGGTTTATCCTCCGGCAGCGCCAGCCGCCGCAAATAGCCGGCGTACACCTCCGGCTGCCAGTGCGTAAAAATGCCCGCCATCATACGGCCGATCTGCTGCGCGTTCATGTACTCCGGCAGTCCCACCTCGTCCAGCACCACGCCGATGTCCTCCCTGTCCAGGGCGGTCATCGCTCGGTTATCCTTTCCGTAAACGGCGATGGTACCGCCATCCCGCCGCAGGCCGTTCAGTATCAGCCGTATGGTGGTGGACTTTCCGGCGCCATTCTCACCAATCAGCCCCATGATGCACCCCGCAGGCAGCGTCAGCTCCAATCCCCGCAGGACAAAGTCACCTCTCCGCTTCGTCAGTCCGTGTATTTCCAATGCATTCATTCTGTTTCCTCCCTCTGGAGACGCCACATCTCGTCCAATTCATTCTCTGTCAGCCGGCAGGCGGACGCCAAACGGCGGACCTCTTGCATATGTTCCTCTATCTTCTTCAAATTTTCCTCCCGCAGCAGCTCCGTGCTGCGCTCCGCCACGAAGCATCCCTTGCCGGGTAGGGTATAGATAAACCCCTCGCTCTCCAGTTCGTCATAGGCCCGCTTGGTGGTGATGACGCTGATACGCAGATCCTTGGCCAGCGCCCGTATGCTGGGCAGCGCCTCGCCCTCGGTCACCTGTCCGGACAATATGGCGTCCTTGATCTGGCTGTATATCTGGTCGTAAATGGGCGCGCCGCTGCGGTTGTCGATGTATAGCTGCATAAGAGGCCTCCTTGTGCAAACTGTATATGAACAGTATACACAGTTAATTCCGATTGTCAATAGCAAATTTCTGTGGTACAATATCCGGCAGAAACGCAGTACACACAAAGGAGCCCTTCATGTATATCGGAAACGTAGAAATACACTCCAAGCTGTACCTGGCACCCATGGCCGGTGTTACGGATCTGGCCTTCCGCCAGATCTGCCGTGAGCTGGGCGCCGGCATGAGCTGCACGGAGCTGGTCAGCGCCAAGGCTCTGTGCTATCAGGACAAGAAAAGCCGAGGCCTTTTGAAGCTGGCCCCCAACGAAAAGCCCGCCGCTGCCCAAATCTTCGGCAGCGATATCCCCTGCATGGCTGAAGCCGCCGTCATCGCCGCCGAGATATCCGGCGCAGACATTATCGACATCAACATGGGCTGCCCGGTGGGCAAGGTAGTGGCCAACGGCGACGGCTCTGCCCTGATGAAGGATCCGGAGAAGGCTGCCCGACTGGCCGAGGCGGTGGTCAAGGCCAGCCCCGTACCCGTGACGGTGAAAATGCGCCGGGGCTGGGATAAAGGCAGTATCAACGCCGTTGAGTTGTCCAAAATGCTGGAGCAGGCAGGCGTCAGCGCCATTACCGTCCACGGCCGCACCCGCGCCCAGATGTACAGCGGTCAGGCCGACTGGACCACCATCCGCCAGGTGAAGGAAGCGGTATCCGTGCCGGTCATCGCCAACGGCGACATCTTTTCGGCAGAGGACGCCGTCCGCATTTTACAGTTCACCGGCGCGGACATGGCCATGATCGGCCGGGGCTGTTTCGGCAACCCGTGGCTGTTTCAGCAGGCTCAGGCGGCGCTGGAGGGGCAGCCCATCCCGCCCCTGCCGCCGCTGCGTGAGCGGTGGGACACCGCCGTGCGGCAGATCGAGCTGGCTGTGGAGGACAAGGGCGAGCACATCGCCCTGCTGGAGGCCCGCAAGCAGCTGTGCTGGTATCTCAAGGGCGTGAGCCACGCCAACTACTACAAAGAACAGATCGTCCGCCTGACCACACTGGAGGAGCTGTACCGGGTGGCGGCGGGTGTCAGGAGGGATCTGCGATGAACAATGAACAGGACATCCTGCGCCGCGCCCAGCAGGGCGATAGCGAAGCTTTCCGCCTGCTGGTGGAAGCCTATCAGACACAGGTATACCGTCTGGCCCTGCGGATGTGCGGCGAAGCGGCGGCAGACGACGTGACCCAGGAGGCGTTTCTCGCCGCATGGCGGGCACTTCCGGAGTTCTGCGGTACCTGCCGCTTCTCCACATGGCTCTACCGCCTGACCACCAACGCCGCCATCGACTGGCTCCGCCGGGAGAAGCGCCATCGGGGCATGGATGATGTCACCGAGCTGGAGCTGCCGGATGACGGCCCCGGCCCGCAGGACCAGGCAGAACAGGCAGAAGCACAGCAGGCCGTCCGCCGTGCGCTGGGTCAGCTGTCAGAGGAGCACCGGCAGGTCCTGCTGCTGCGGTATATGCAGGAGCTGGACTATGCCGAGATCGCCGCGGCGCTGGAGATCAGTGAGGGCACCGTGAAGTCCCGCATCAGCCGGGCCAAGATGCGGCTGCGGGAATTGCTGGACGGCAGCGGGAACCTTTTTGACGGCGGGGCCGTCTTACAGACAGAGATCAGTGAAAGGAGGGAGCAGCCGTGACACAGCAGCCCTTTGACCCGATAGACAAATTACTTCGCGAAGCGCTGGCGAGCGACGCCCTGCCGCCCTCCGACCTGACGGACCGCATCATGGCGCAGGTGGAGAGAACGCCTCAGGGCGGCAGCGCCGCTTCCAATCCCAAACGCAATTATAAGAAATGGTTGCTGACCGCCGCCGCATGTCTGGTCATCGTGGGCGCGGCGTTTCCCCTGGCGCTGCAAGGCCGCGCCGGCCGGACCGATCACGCTGCAGATGACGCCGCCACCGCCGATACGAATGCCGACAACGACATGGTCAGCAGCTACTACGGTGGAAACCGCAGCGATGTGCCAGATGGCGCCGCGCCGTCTGACGGCACCGGCGGAGACACCGAGCAGGCACAAAAGAACAACTCCGCACACGACCAACCCTTTGACCCGATGGACAGCGCTCTGGACCATGCGGCCGCGCTGCTGGAGCAGCAGGGCTGTACGCTGGAGGTCCTGGCCCGTGCGGATGATGCGGTGCAGGTAGCCATTGCCGATGCGGACACCCATCCCTCCGGCAATACAGACCTGCTGAAAAATGCCATGGTGGCCTCCGGTTTCGCGCTGGAGGGCGACTGGTATGTGTTGGAACAGGAGGAAACGACCCCGTGAAGCTACACACCAAGCAACTGACCCTCGCGGCGCTGACCGCCGCCGCCTACGCCGTTCTCAGCTATTTCGGCTCTATTTTCGGCATCACCTACGGTCCTATCCAGTGCCGTTTTTCCGAGGCGCTGTGCGTCTTACCCTTTTTTCTGCCGGAGACGGCATGGGGCCTGGGCGTGGGCTGCCTGATCGCCAACCTGCTCAGTCCCTACGGCGTGCTGGACATCGTGGTCGGCTCCGCCGCCACACTGCTGGCCGCCCTGCTGACCGCCCGGTGCCAAAAGAAGTGGCTGGCCCCTCTGCCGCCGGTGATCGCCAACACCGTGCTTATCGGCCTTGTCCTGGCCTATGAGCAGGCAGGTACCTCCGCCGCTTTCTGGCCCACCTACGCCTTCAATGCCCTGACCGTGGGTCTGGGCGAAGCCGTAGCCTGCTATGGTCTGGGCGGCCTGCTGCTGTGGCGGCTGGACAAGAGCAATGCCTTACAGCGCTATTTGCAGAACCGATGAATGAAAAAGCCCTCCTCACGGAGGGCTTTTTGCCGCAAACGCGCTTCTTCGGACCTGAAATGCGTTCCGGGCCAGTTGCAATCTGCGGCGTCTTGTGTTACCATAACACTTACTACGATGCCCCTCGGGTGCCATTAAAGGACGTATACGTTGTATGAACGAGATAGATAGAAAAAAACATACCGCCACCTCCCGGCTGGATACCAGTTCTCTGCCTCGGGGCCCACTGAACTGGGTGTTCTTCCCGGCGGCGCTGCTGTACCACGAGCTGCTGCTGCGGGCCTTTGACAGGCAGAGCACCTTCTTTACCGGGACGCTTGTGCTGGTGGTGCTGTTCGCACTGGGCGCAGGGCTGTTCTGGAGTCTGCTCATCAATCTGTTCCGTCACCGCCAGGCGGCTACCATCGTCTCTATCGCCGCCACCGCCCTGTGGACGGTGCTGGTGTGCGTGGAGTACTGCTGCCGCAGTTACTTCAAGTCCTACTTCGCTCTGTCCTTCATCGGCAACATGGCCAGCGATGTAGTGGGCGGTTTCGGCGACACGGTCCTGCCGAATGTCGTGCTGCCCCGCCTGCTCTTTATCCTGCTGGCCTTTGTTCCGCTGGCACTGTGCATTCTGCTGCGCCGGCGCATCGTCACCGAGCAGCGCATGGGCCGCTGGTCCCTGCTGTTCCTGCTGGTCGTATGCCTGCTGTTCGGCGGCATCGGCAGCGGTCTGGCCCGCTGGGGCACCTATCACGATGCCTATACCTACAACTTCACCACCGACACCGGCGTGACCCACTTCGGGCTCAACGCCAGTGTCCGTCTGGAGATCACCTACGCCATTTTCGGGCACCCCAGTCCCCGGCTGCCGGACACAGACACGAAGACAGATGTGCCGGATGACACCCCTGTTGTCACAACGCCGGTGGTCTACGGCGAAAATACCATGAACATCGATTTTGCCGCCCTGGCAGAGAACGCCTCCAGCAGCGCCGTGGCCCGTATGTCCGACTACTTCGGCTCGCTGACGCCCTCCAAGCAGAACGCGTATACCGGTATGTTCCAGGGCAAGAACCTCATTCTTTTCACCGCCGAGTCCTTCTCCCCCTGGTTCATCAGTGAGGAGCTGACGCCTACCCTCTACCGTCTGACCCACGAGGGCTTCGTGTTCGACAATTTCTATCAGCCCGGCTGGGGCCAATCTACCACCGGCGGCGAGTACGCGGTGATGACCGGTCTGCTCCCCACGTGGGTTAACGGCAATGTCAGCTTCTACGCCACAGCCAACAACAGTATGCCCTTTGCCCTGGGCAATCAGTTCCGGGCTCTGGGCTACACCACCGCCGCCTACCACAACAATATCTACAACTACTACCGCCGGGACAAGACCCATCCCAACCTTGGTTACGACTATCAGGGTCAGGGCAACGGTCTGCAGCTGACCGAGGACGGCAGCTGGCCCTACTCCGATCTGGAGATGATCCAGAACACCATCACGCAGTATATTGACACCTATGTACAGAACGGCACACCCTTCCATACCTACTACATGACCGTCAGCGGCCACGGCGGCTACGGATGGGGCCACGCCATGGCCGCCAAAAACCGTGCCAAAGCTCAGGCCGCCTATCCCAACGCCTCCCCCCAGGTCCAGGCCTATGTGGCCGCCAACCTGGAGCTGGAGAACGCACTGACCTACCTGGTAAACGCGCTGGAGCAGGCCGGTATTGCCGATGACACCGTCATCTGCCTGGCCGCCGACCACTACCCCTACCTGCTGTCAGAGACAGACACGGACTATTATAACGAGCTGCGGGGCTTTACAGACTCGGAGCGTGACACCTCCCGCTACCGCAACGCGCTGATCCTCTGGTGCGGCGGTATGGAGGAGGCTGTTACCGTATCCGAACCGTGCAGCGCCGTGGACATCGTGCCCACGCTGAGCAATCTGTTCGGACTGGAATATGACTCTCGTCTGCTGTCCGGCCGGGACGTACTGGATCAGGACTACGACCCCGCCGATGCCTACGGCAGTATCCCGCTGGTGATCTTGCCCACTGCTGCCGGCAACAGCTGGGCCACCGCCGCCGGAGTGTATGAGTCCTCTACCCGCACCTTCACTGCCAACCCCGGCGTCACGGTGCCGGAGGGCTATGTCAATGCCATCAACGACCGTGTATCCCTGCAATACTACTACGCGGAGCTGCTGGTGACCTATGACTATTACGCCATTGCCTTGGGAGACCGTGCCCCCAACGCGCCGCAGCTCCCCACCCCCACCCCGGCGGAGGATATGACGCCGGAGGAAACACTGGAGCAGCCGGACTACATAGAACCGGAGACATAAGCAACGAGCGCCGTCCTGTCGGACGGCGCTCGTTTTCCTATGTACTCAGCGGCTGCCCGCGCCGCCCGCCGTTGTCTCCGCGCCGGATCTCGCATCTCCCCCGGATACCGGCTTCGCCGCGGCCGCCGCAGATGCGGAGCGTCCACCGTCCTCGCCGCCAACGCCGAACAACTCATACACCATGCGGCGCAGGATATAGCGCCTGTGTTCACGCTCATGCAATCTCATTTCCGTTGTTATACCCCCATTTCTCCGCCGCCCGGCTGGCGGTGGGCACTCTGCTGTCTGCCATTATAACACCGCACACGGTCGAAGCGCGGCAGAACACGTCTGCTGCGGCCGCCATCTTCGTCACAACAGGCGAAAGCGCCCCCAACGGGAGCGCTTTCGTTCTTTCTGTACGGCAAATCCGTCAATGCCGGCCCACGCGGTCCCAGTCCGCCTCGTTTTCGTACAGCAGACGGGTCCCCTCCAGATACTGGGAGTCCATCGGGTTACTGATAGATACCGCCGCCTTGTACTTCTCCAGCGCACGGCGGGACTTCTCCGGCGGCTGCACGGTACCGGCGCCGGCAATGCACCCGCCGGGGCAGGCCATGCCCTCCAGCAGATAGCCGTCGTACTTGCCCGTCCGGGCGATACGCAGCATCTTCCGGCACTCGTTCAGCCCCTCCGCGGCGGCGGTCTTGACCGCCACCTCCGGGTGCAGGCGGTGGATCACCTCCTCCACCGCCTTGGCCACGCCGCCGCCGGCGGCAAAGCCTACGCCGGGGGCACTGGCCTCGTAGTGGGAGGGCAGATCGGAAATCTGGCTGAAATCGATGCCCTTGGCCTCGAACATTCCCCTCAGCTCCTCGAAGGTGATGACAAAATCCACATCACTGCGGACACTGCGGCGGCTGGCCTCCAACTTTTTGGCGGCGCAGGGACCAATAAAGACGACGCGGCACCCAGGCCGGCGGCGCTTCTGCAGCCGCGCCGTCAGCACCATAGGCGTCATGGTCATGGAGATATACGGCGCAAAGCCGGGGAACTCCTTTTTGGCCATCACAGACCATGCCGGACAACAGGAGGTCGCCATAAACGGCTGCTTCTCCGGCACCATACGCAAAAACTCCTCGGCTTCCTCCACCGCGCACAGATCGGCGCCCACGGCCACCTCCTCCAACGCGGCAAAGCCCAGCTGCTGCATGGCGGCCTTGATCTGCCCCGGCGTTACATTGTCTCCGAACTGGCCCCAGAAGGCCGGCGCGATCACCGCCACCACCTCGTCGCCCCGACGGATGGCGTGAATCAGCTGGAACAGCTGGCCCTTATCCACGATCGCGCCGAAGGGGCAATTCACCAGACACATACCGCAGCTGACGCACTTGTCGTGGTCGATCTTGGCGTGGCCGTACTCATCCTGACCAATGGCATTCATGCCGCAGGCCTCCTGGCAGGGCCGGGTAAACTTGATGATGGCGTGGTAGGAACAGGCATCCCGGCATTTGCCACACTTGATGCACTTATCCTGGTCGATATGCGCCTGTCCGCGTTCGATAGCAATGGCCCCTTTATGGCAGGCATTCTGGCAATGGCGGGCCAGACAGCCCTGGCAGGCATTCGTGACCTCATAGTGAGTAGGCGTGCAGCCGTTACAGGCGTATTTTATGATGTTCACCAGTGGAGGATCGTAGTACTTCTCCGCGATGGCACTCTCCTCCACCCCGTCGCTGAGCAGGCTGTGCTCCGCCACCGGCCGCAGGGGCAGGCCCATAGCCAGCCGTATACGCTCACCTACGATAGCCCGTTCCAGAAAGATGGACTCCCGTTGGTTGCCCACCTCACCGGGAACGATCTTGTAGGGCAGCTTTTCCATACGGCGGTAGTCTCCGCCCTCATAGGCCAGCCGCGCCACTTCGGCAAACACTTGCTTACGCATATCCGCAATGGAGCATTTAAAGTTTCTCATGGGTACACTTTTCCTCCGAAACGCCCAGTCTTTTGTTACTATTATAACAAATTCATTATAGAAAACAATGTGCAGTTGCGAGAATTTCTATCGCCGCGCGAATGTTTCCTCATGCAACCTGCACAGCCTTCCGCCACAGCCGTTAAGGCGTTGTTAAGATGCCTTTTATCTCCGGTCCCGCAGGGCCTCCTCCAGCTTGTGCAGCGCCTTTTTTTCAATGCGGGACACATAGCTGCGGCTGATACCGTAATGGGCCGCCACCTGCCGCTGTGTCTGGGGCAAATGGCCGTCCAGGCCGTAGCGCCGCCGCAGAACATCCGCCTCCCGAGGGGTCAGCTCCCGGGCCAGCAGCTGATGCAGCAGACGGCGGTCCTCCTTGCTTTGCAGTTCCTCCAGCATGGTGTCCTCTTCTCCCACCACATCGCCCAGATACAACGCATCGCCCTCCGGCCCCGTGTCCAGCGCCTCATTCAGCGACACTTCGCCCTGCAATTTTTTCTGTCCCCGGAAGTACATTAGTATCTCATTTTCTATACAACGAGCGGCGTAGGTGGCTAGCTTGATTCCCTTGTCAGGGCGGAAGGTATTGACCGCCTTGATAAGCCCGATCGTTCCGATGGAGATCAGGTCCTCCTGGTCAGTGGACTGCGTGTAATACTTCTTGATGATGTGGGCCACCAGGCGCAGATTGTGCTCCACCAGTATATTCCGGGCCTCCAAATCTCCGGCGGCACAGCGCTCCAGGCACTCCCTCTCCCGGGCAGCAGACAGGGGCTTGGGGAATGACCCGGCACTACCGGTCAGGTGCAGGGACAAAAACAGGCTGTTGCACAGCAGCAACAGTGCAGCAGACAGCATACGCATCGCTCCTTTCACAACACCCTATGCCCTATGGGAATGTCCCTATACAAAAAGAACACGGACGGCAGCGTCGTCCGTGTTACAGTTCCTCCTCCGGAAGGGCCTCACCCTCCTCGCCATTGCCGAAGGCAATGGCCGTCCTGCCGTATTTTTGGCGGATAGCGTCCACGGCCTCCTCCAGCTGCTCCTGCCGCTGACCGCAGGCCTGAGCGGTACTGTCCAGCAGATCCAACTGTTGGAAAGTGCTGCACGTCTCGGTGACGTACAGCGCCGTTACGGTCATGGAGCGAAGGCGGGCAGGCGGCTTCCACAGCTGCCGGGCCAGGTCCGCAGCCGCACGGTAAATATCCCGGACCAGATGGGTAGGCACGTCCAAGCGGGTCTGGCGGCTGAATGTTTTGAACGATACGTCTTTCAGCGTCACGCTGACGCCGCCGGCATACAGGCCGTGGCGGCGCAGGCGGGCGGCCACACTGTCGCACAGAGGCATCAAGCCGGCGCAGATCTGTTCCCAGCGCACCAGGTCATCGGGGAAGGTAGTGCCGTTGCCCACGGACTTGACCGGATCGGCGGCGTGGCGGAGTTTGACGGGACTTTTGTCAAGACCGTTGGCGTATTCCCACAGCTGGCGGCCCATCTTTCCCAGCAGCTGCTCGGGCATGGCGGGATCGCAGGCGGCCAACTGGCCGATGGTCTCTACGCCGTATTTTTTCAGGGTCTGGGTGGCGGCGCGGCCGGCATACAGCAGGTTGCCCAGCGGCTGCGGCCAAACGATATTTTGCCACCCGTCTATCGGAATGACCGTTGTAGCGTCCGGCTTTTTCATGTCGCTGCCCAGTTTCGCAAACACTTTATTGAATGAAACACCAACAGAAATTGTTAATCCAGTCTCATTTTTGACTGTTTTTCGAATTTTATTGGCAAGTTTTTCCGCGTCGCCGCCGAAGAGGTGGAGACTGCCGGTGACATCCAGCCAGCTCTCGTCGATCCCAAAGGGCTCGATCAGGTCGGTGAAGCGCTCATAGATGTCGTTGACGCGGACGGACCACATTTTGTACAGGTCGTGATGGGGCGGCAGAAGCACGAGGCCGGGGCACTTCTTTTTGGCCTGCCAGACCGTCTCAGCCGTTTGTATTCCGTACTTTTTGGCGGGTTCGTTCTTGGCCAGAATGATGCCGTGGCGGGTCTTCGGGTCGCCGCAGACGGCCACCGGGACCTCCCACAAAGCGGGCTTGTCCAGCAGCTCCACAGAGGCGTAAAAGCTGTTCAGATCACAGTGCAGTATGATGCGCTCTCCCATGCTTTTCACCTCCCGGCACAGCAAATTTCTTTGGCAGTATATGATACAATGTCTGTACCTTTTCTATACGCTCTTTATACTTTGTATGCGCTGCTCACGCACTTTTCATGCACCCTGTATGCGCTGTTGTGGGCAGGTTCTCTTTCTCCTCCCTCCATCCCCCCTTTTCGGGGCCAAAAACGAAGGATCGGACGGTCGTCTTCATGTGCGCCCCCTGCACAGGGGGCGCACACAGGTGGCTGTTCAATAGCCGATCCGACGGTTCACCAGACGCAGGGGCTTCTCACCCCGACCGTAGCGCTCCAGGTCCTCACAGAAAAGCTGCACGTTTCGATCGCGGGTGTAGCCCAGGCTCATCTGACCGGAGATGTGGGGGGTGATGAGCAGGTTCTTCGCCGTCCAGGCCGGGTCGCCGGCGGGGATGGGCTCCTGCTCAAACACATCCAGAGCCGCGCCGGCGAGACGGTCGTGGTTCAGGGCGTCCAGAAGGGCGGCCTGGTCGATGGCGCTGCCGCGGCCCACGTTGACCACATAGGCGGTCTTCGGCAGCAGGGCGAGGCGCGCCGCGGAGAGAAACCCCTTCGTCTCACCGGTGGCGGGCAGGGCCAGGGCCAGGATATCCGTATCCGGCAGGAGGGCGTCCAGCTCGTCGTTGGTATGGATCTCGTCAAAGGCGGGGTCGGCGGCCTTTTTGGTGCGGCGGACACCGCGGACGGCGGCAGCACCCATGGCCTTGGCGCGGCGGGCGAACTCGGTGCCGATATCGCCGGTGCCGACGATGGTGATGGTGCTGCCCATAATGGAGCGCATGGGGAGCACCCGGCCCCAGCGGCCGGCGGCCTGGTCGGCGCAGTAGGCCGGGGCGTGGCGCAGGAGCATCAGCGTGACCATGACCATGTGCTCGGCGATGGTGACACCGTAGGCGCCGGAGGAGTTGGACAGCATGACCTCGGGAGAGGGATACAGGCTGTCGTCCAGATAAGCGTCCACGCCGGCAAAGCTGCCGCAGAACCACTTGAGGTTCACGAAATCCTTTAATTCACCGGGCTTGGGCATACCGTAGATGACCTCATAGTCACCCCGCTTGTCCGCGGGGACGGCGGCGGGGGCCGCGTAGTAGTCCACGGTGAAGCCGGCGCGGGCCGCTGTCTCGTCGATGAGCCGGCGGTGCTTGGGCTCGGTGAAGCTGTCGTAGATGGCGATCTTTCTCATGTTGTATATACCTCCAGGAGTTTTTCCGCGCAGCGCATCCCGTCGGCGGCGGCGGAGAGGATACCGCCGGCATAGCCGGCCCCCTCGCCGCAGGGGAATATGCCGCGTATATTGGCTTCATAGTGCGCGTCACGCACCAGGCGCACCGGGGAGGACGAGCGCGTCTCCACGCCGGTGAGCAGGGCGTCCGGGTCGTCGTAGCCCTTGAGGTAACGGCCCAGGACCGGCAGGGCCAGGGCCAGCGTCTCGCCGATAAAATCCGGCAGACAGCGGCGCAGGTCGGTATAGACCACGCCGGGGCGGTAGCTGGGGCGCACGATCCCCGGTCCGGCGGAGGGACGGCCTGTCAGAAAGTCCGCCACCCGCTGGCAGGGGGCGGCAAAGCCGCCGGTGAGGGCGTAGGCCGCCGTCTCCAGCTGCCGCTGGAGGGCAATGCCCGCCAGGGGATGGTCCGAGGGGAAATCCGCCGGTGTGACATTCACCAGCAGCGCGCCGTTGATGTTCTCCCCGTCACGGGCATAGACGCTCATGCCGTTGGTGACGGTGCGCCCCGGCTCGGAGGCGGCGGCCACCACCTGGCCGCCGGGGCAGACGCAGAAGCTGAAGGCGCTGCGGCCGTTGGGCAGGTGGCAGGACAGCTTGTAGGTGCTGGGGGGCAGGGCCGGGTGGCCCGCCAGAGAACGGTACTGGGCGGCATCGATGGCCGACTGGCGGTGCTCGATACGGACGCCCATGGCAAAGGGCTTGGGCTCCATGGCAAGCCCCGCCTGATACAGCATTTCAAAGGTGTCACGGGCGCTGTGACCCAGGGCCAGGAGCACATGGCGGGCAGGCAGGTCACAGGTCTGCCCGTTCTGGCAGACGGTGACGGCGCTGACCGCGCCGTCCTGTATCCGTATATGCTCCAGCCGGGCGTTGAAGCGTATGTCCGCCCCGGCCGCCTCCAGCTCCTGCCGCAGGGCCTGCAGGGCGATGTGGAGCTTGTCGGTGCCCACGTGGGGCTTGGCGTCGGTCAAAATGGTATCCGGTGCGCCGCAGCGGACCAGCGTCTCCAGAATGAAGCGGTGGCGCAGGTCCTTCGTGCCGGTGTTCAGCTTGCCGTCAGAAAAGGCGCCGGCGCCGCCCTCGCCGAACTGGACATTGCTGTCCGGGTCCAGCGGGCCGCCGGACCAGAAGCGCTCAACGTCCGCCTGACGGTGTTCTACCGGCCGGCCGCGCTCCAATAGAATAGGGCGTGCGCCGCAGCGGGCCAGCACCAGGGCAGCGAACAGTCCCGCCGGTCCCGCGCCCACCACGATGGGCCGGACCGCCGGGGCCGTCACAGGCGGCGGCAGGAAGTACACTTCCTGTTTGTAGACAGATACGCGCTTATCGCGGCAGCGGCGCAGGACCTGGGCCTCGTTTTTTACAGAGACGGACACCGTGTAGACAAGGGTCAGGTCTTCGCGGGCGTCGATGGCCTTTCGCAGAACGGTACAGGCGGTGATGTCCGCCGGAGCCACGCGGAGCAGCTTGGCGCACCGGGCGCGCAGGAGCGTCTCCTGCTGGCCGGGGTGCAGGCGCAGTTGGTCGATACGGAGCATGGGTGGGTCTCCTTTTTATAGGATCGGGTGGGGGAGGCTGTTTTTTGCCTGCGGGCGGGTGTTCAAAGAAAGTTCACGGTTTTTCTGCAAAACTTAAAGGTAGAATTAAGGAAAGCGAGTATGCTATAAAACAGAAAGAGCGATGAGCCCCTTCGAAGCAGGCACCCTTCTTCATGTCTGCTTTCTCCATCATACCACGCTTTCCCCTCGGCGGCAAGATGGGAGAGTGCTCCTTATACGAAACTGCGACACAGGAGGTCATTACGATGTATAACGACGAATTCAACAACAACGATATGTACCGCTTCACCAACCGGGAGGTGCCCCGCGACGACTACGCGCCCGCACCCCGGCAGGAGAACACGTATACCGCGCCGGTGAGGAAGCAGGGCTTCTTCCACAGGACGTGGGTGAAGGTCACGGCGCTGGTGCTGGCCTGCGCCGTGGTGGGCGGCGCGGCAGGCTACGGCGGCGCTGCGCTGGCAGGCGGCAGCACCTCCGGCGGCAAGACCACCATCAATGAGAGTGACCGCACGGCCACCGCCGTGCAGATCAAGAAGGTGGACGGCAAGACCAAGATGCAGCCCGCCGAGGTCTATGCCTCCACGGTAAACTCCACCGTGTCCATCAACTGCTCCTCCCAGAGCACCAACATCTTCGGCCAGACCACCCAGTCCGCCTCCAGCGGCAGCGGCTTTATCATCAGCGAGGACGGCTATATCGTCACCAACTACCATGTGATCAACGGCGCTTCCTCCGTGAAGGTGACGCTGTATAACGGCAACACCTACGATGCCACCGTCATCGGCGGCGACAGCGACTACGACGTGGCGGTGCTGAAGATCAACGCCGCCGGGCTGACCCCCGTGACATTGGGCAACAGCGCCGATGTGAACGTGGGCGACTCCGTGCTGGCCATCGGCAATCCCCTGGGCGAGCTGACGTTCTCCATGAGCGGCGGCTATGTGTCCAGCTGCAACCGCGCCATCAACGTGGACGGCACTCCCTTCAACATGATCCAGGTGGACTGCTCCATCAACCCCGGCAACTCCGGCGGCCCCCTGATGAACCTGTACGGCGAGGTGGTGGGCATCGTGTCCGCCAAGTACTCCACCTACTCCTCCACCACGGTGGAGGGTCTGGGCTTCGCCATTCCCATTGACGATGTGAAGTCCATCATCACCGACATCATGGAGAACGGCGCCGTCACCGGCAAGGCATACATGGCCGTGACCGTGGGCACCATGAACTCCCAGATGGCCGCTCAGTACAGCATCGACATCGATCAGGGCGTGTTCGTCTACTCCGTTGTCAAGGGCGGCGCCGGCGACAAGGCCGGCCTGCGCCTGGGCGACGTGATCACCAAGATGGGCGACACCACGCTGACCAGCCGTCAGGATCTGTCCGCGGCGCTGAAGAGCTACCGGGCCGGCGACACCGCCACCCTGACCGTGTTCCGCGACGGCAGCTACATCACCACCGACATCACCTTCGACCAACAGCCCCAGATCACCGGCACCGACACGGAGGAGGACACCTCCTCTCAGGGCGGTAATAACGGCGGCTACAGCGGCCAGATCCCCGAGAACTGGCAGGAGTTTTATAACTACTTCTTCGGCAACCGGGGCTGATATCGGTCCCGCGCGGCGGCGCAGCTGACCACTGCGCCGCCAGGATACCACGATCTTCTTCACATTCTTCATGTTTCCCAGCACACATTCGCTTCCCCCGCACCGTCCCTGCCGGAGCTACCCCGCCGGCGGGGACGGTTTTTTGCGCGGTTGCAAGGCGTTGACAGATATGGTATAATTCTTTATTGGTATACTATGTGGAAAAATGAGGAAACGACTATGGAAGTAACACAGGGCGCACCGTTTGAGAGCTTTGGCCTGTCAGAGGCCACCATGCGCGCCATACGAAATAAGCACTACACCGTCAGCACCCCCGTGCAGGCCGGGTGCATCCCCCCCATGCTGGCGGGGAAGGACGTGATCGCCAAGGCTCCCACCGGCACGGGCAAGACCATGGCCTTCGGCATCCCCATCATCGAGCGCATCGACCGGGAGAGCGAGGAGGTGCAGGCGGTCATTCTGGCCCCCACGCGGGAGCTGGCCATGCAGATCACCGACGAGATGCGGGACATCGCCGTGTGCCACGAGGGCGTTCGGCTGGTATGTCTGTACGGCGGACAGCCCATCGGCAAGCAGATCGACGCGCTGAAGCGGCGGCCCCAGATCGTGGTGGCCACGCCGGGGCGGCTGAGTGACCACATGAAGCGGCGGACCGTGAATTTGAAGAGCGTGCAGACGGTGGTGCTGGACGAGGCGGACCGGATGCTGGACATGGGCTTTATCCACGACGTGACGCGTATTCTGGACAAGATCCCCAGCCGGAAAAACCTGGGGATGTTCTCCGCCACCATCTCGCGGGAGGTGATGGACATCTCGTGGGTATACCAGCGGGATCCGGAGGAGATCACGGTGCAGGCCACCAAGGAGAACAAGCCGGACATTCTGCAGTACCGGCTGGAGGTTCCCTCCGACGGGAAGGTGGACGCCATTGCGAAGATACTGGCGCATGAGAACTATGACCGGGTGATCTGCTTCTGCAACACCAAGGGCAGCACGGAGCGGCTGACGAAATTTTTGCAGATGCGGGGCGTGGACGCCCAGTGCATCCACGGGGACATCCCCCAGCGGAAGCGGGAGGAGGTCATGCAGCGGTTCCGGGACGGAAAGCTGCGGGTGTTCGTGGCTACGGACGTGGCCAGCCGGGGCATCGACGTGGACGACGTGGACGCGGTGTTCAACTATGAGGTGCCGGAGGAGAACGAGTATTACATCCACCGCATCGGCCGGACGGGACGGGCCAAGAAGCACGGCGTGGCGTACACGCTGCTCAGCGACTTCCCCAGCCGGCTGCGGCTGGACAACATCGCGCGGAACACGCGGAGCACCATCGTGCCCGCCGTGCTGGGCGAGGACGGCAGCGTGACTGTCGGCGAGAAATGAGAAAAGAGCGCACTTCAGCAGGCGGGTCCTTTTTTTACGGAACGGCAGCAGGTGGGCGCCGTTGGGCCGCGCGGGTTGCTATTTCGCGCGGTGTGTGGTACAATATACATATATAACCGCAAAATCCCGAAAAGGAGCGAAGATAATGAACGAAGAGTTGAAGAATATCCTCTCCCGCGTGGACCACACCCTGTTGGCACAAGGTGCCACCTGGAATGAGATCAAGGCCATCTGCGACGACGGCATCAAGTACGGCTGCGCCAGCGTGTGCATTCCCGCCAGCTATGTGAAGCAGGCGGCGGCGTATGTGGACGGAAAGATCGCCGTCTGCACCGTTATCGGCTTCCCCAACGGCTACGACACCACCGCCGCCAAGTGCTTCGAGGCTGCCGACGCTGTGAAAAACGGCGCGTCCGAGGTGGACATGGTCATCAACATCGGTTGGGTGAAGGATGGCCTGTATGACAAGGTGCTGGAGGAGATCAAGGCCATCAAGGGTCACTGTGACGGCAGACTGCTGAAGGTCATCATCGAGACTTGCCTGCTGACCGAGGCGGAGAAGATCGAGATGTGCCGGGTCGTCTCCGAGTCCGGTGCGGATTATATCAAGACGTCCACCGGCTTCGGCGGGGGCGGCGCTACCCGTGAGGACGTGGCGCTGTTTAAGGCCCACGTGGCGCCCCATGTGAAGATCAAGGCCGCCGGCGGCATCGCGGATCTGAACGACGCCAGAGATTTCATCGCCCTGGGCGCGGACCGTCTGGGCACCAGCCGTATCGTCAAGGCCGTGAAGGCCATGGAACAGTAAATATAAGGAGGAACCACTATGCCGACTCCCCACAATAACGCCAACAAGGGCGATTTCGCCAAGACCGTTCTCATGCCCGGCGATCCGCTGCGGGCCAAGTTCATTGCCGAGACATTTCTCACCGAGCCGAAGCTGGTGAACAACGTCCGCGGTGTGCAGGGCTATACCGGCACCTACAAGGGCGTGCCGGTGTCCGTGATGGCCAGCGGCATGGGCATTCCGTCCATCGGCATCTATTCCTATGAGCTGTACACCCAGTATGATGTGGAGAACATTATCCGCGTGGGCAGCGCCGGCGCCATGCGTGCCGACCTGGAGCTGGGCAGCGTGGTGGCCGGTCAGGGCGCCTGCACCAATTCCGATTTTGCCAGCCAGTACGAGCTGGGCGGCAGCTACGCGCCCATCTGCGATTTTGACCTGCTGATGGCCGCCGTAGAGAGCGCCAGGGAGCTGGGCGTGAAAATGCCCGTGGGCAACCTGTACTCCTCCGACACGTTCTATGACGCCGCCGGACGCAACATGCGCTTCGCCAAGATGGGCGTCATGGCCGTGGAGATGGAGGCCGCCGGTCTGTACTGCACCGCCGCCTATACCGGCAAGCGGGCGCTGGCCATCTGCTCCATCTCCGACAACCTAGTCAACGGTACCGAGCTGTCCGCCGATGAGCGCCAGAGCACCTTCACCAACATGATGAAGATCGCCCTGGAGGTGGCTGTGAAGATGGCCGCCAAGAAGTAAACAACGGTCACGACAGCGCGGGAGGATATCTCGCGCTGTCGCTATGTGTGATACATTTGTGCATTTCGCGCAAACAAAATGTAAATTTTTGATGACATTTGTTTACATTTCTACCGCAAAATGCGGTTTTCACTTGCCAAAGGCGAAAAAGTCTGCTATAATGCGCAAGGCACAGAGGGAGGAAGACCCCGTGCCGAAATGATGGTTTTCCCGCCGCAAGGCGCGAAAATAAAAAAATTGAGGAAGGTAGAATAACCATGAAGAAGTTTCTTGCTATGATCCTGGCTCTGGTTATGGCGCTGTCCCTGGTCGCTTGCGGCGACAAGAAGGACGACCCCAAGACCGACGACAACCAGGGCGACAACCCCGAAGTCACCGAGATCACCAACGCCGACGAGATCGCCGACGAGATGACCTCCGAGGATGGCAAGTACGAGATCGCTTTCGTCACCGACGTGGGCCAGCTGAAGGATAAGTCCTTCAACCAGGGCACCTTCGACGGCGTGAAGCTGTACGCTGCCAACAACGGCCTGAGCTACAAGTACTATCAGCCCGCCAACGGCGACCAGGCTACCGATGACGACCGTTACGATGCCATGAAGGCTGCTGCCGAGGGCGGCGCCAAGGTCATCGTGGCTGCCGGCTTTATGCAGGCCACTGCCCTGACCAAGGCCGCTGCTGAGTTCACCGATGTCAAGTTCGTGTTCGTGGACCGCGACAGCGCTGTGACCACCGAGGACGGCACCGCCCTGAAGAACGTTCTGGGCATCTGCTTCCAGGAAGAGCAGTGCGGCTATCTGGCCGGTTACGCTGTTGTTAAGGAAGGCTACACCAAGCTGGGCTTCACCGGTGGTGGCGGCGGCGACAACCCCGCTTGCTGCCGTTACGGCTACGGCTTCGTGCAGGGCGCTTCCGCTGCTGCTGCTGAGATGGGCGTGAAGGTCGAGATGAACTACTCCTGGCTGTATGGCGCTTCCTTCGCCGCTTCCACCGAGCTGCAGACCATGGCTTCCGGCTGGTATGAAAACGGCACCGAGGTCATCTTCGCCTGCGGCGGTAATATGTTCCAGTCTGTCGCCGCTGCCGCTGCCGCTAACGACGGCGCCGTGGTGGGCGTGGACGTTGACCAGTCCAGCCAGTCCGATACCGTTATCACCTCCGCTATGAAGGGCCTGTCCGCCTCCGTGCAGTGGGCTTGCGGCAAGGTCTATGACGGTTCCTTCGACGAGATCGGCGGCACCTTCGTGACCCTGGGCGCCAAGGACAACGCTGTGGGCCTGCCCACCGCTACCTGGTCCCTGACCAAGTGGACTGTGGACGACTACAACGCCATGCTGGCCAAGATGGCCGATGGTTCTCTGGTCGTCGACAACGACTACTCCAAGCTGGACAGCACCGACAGCCTGACCCTGAACCTGGTCAAGTAATCGGAACGTACTTAACAAAAAAAGAGACGCCTACGGGCGTCTCTTTTTTTTGCGTCAAGCGCCGTGATACGAGGCGTAAAACGCCGCTGTTTTTCTTGCAATCTGTGCATATATGCTATATAATAAATTTATGCCTTTATCGCCATTAGGCAAAATAATAGAGGAAAGTAGGTGGCGGCATGGATAAGACTCCCTCGTATGTGATCGAGATGCTTCACATTACCAAGGAGTTCCCCGGCATCAAGGCCAACGACGATATCACCCTCCAACTGAAAAAGGGAGAGATCCACGCGCTGCTGGGCGAAAACGGCGCCGGCAAATCCACGCTGATGAGCGTGCTGTTCGGCCTGTACCAGCCCGAGGCGGGCGAGATACGCAAGAACGGCCAGACGGTGAAGATCAACGATCCCAACGATGCCACGGCACTGGGTATCGGCATGGTCCACCAGCACTTCAAGCTGGTGGAGGTATTCTCCGTGCTGGACAACATCATTCTGGGCGCCGAAACGACGAAGTGCGGCTTCCTGCAGAAAAAGGAAGCGCGGAGGAAGGTCGAGGAGCTCTCCAAGCGGTACGGTCTGCACGTGGACCTGGACGCCAAGGTGGAGGATATCACTGTGGGTATGCAACAGCGTACCGAGATCCTGAAGATGCTCTACCGCGACAACGAGATCCTCATCTTCGACGAGCCCACCGCCGTGCTGACGCCCCAGGAGATCGACGAGCTGATGGCCATTATGAAGAACCTGACGGCGGAGGGGAAATCCATCCTCTTCATCTCTCACAAGCTCAACGAGATCATGGCGGTGGCGGACCGGGTGACGGTTCTGCGTAAGGGCCGCTATGTGGGTACCGTGAACACCTGCGACACCAACAAGCAGGAGCTGTCCAACATGATGGTGGGCCGTCCGGTGCAGCTGGAGGTCGTAAAGGAGCCGGCCAAGCCCACGGATGTGGTGCTGAAGGTCCGGGATCTGTGCGTGCCCTCTCACACCCACAAGCGCAATGCCGTGGACCATGTCAGCTTTGATGCACGCGCCGGCGAGATACTCTGTATCGCCGGTATCGACGGCAATGGACAGACGGAGTTCATTCACGCGCTCACCGGCCTAGATAAGAGCAATGGCGGCACGGTGACGCTGTGCGGCAAGGATATCTCCCACGCCAGCATCCGTCGCCGCGGAGAGTGTATGAGCCACATCCCCGAGGATCGGCACAAGCACGGCCTGGTGCTGGATTTTACGCTGGAGCAGAACCTGGTGCTGCAGCGGTATAAGGAGCCGGAATTCGAAAAGGGCGGCTTTATCAAAAAGGACGCGGTGCGTGCCTACGCCGAGAGGCTGATCGAGGAATACGATATCCGCAGCGGACAAGGCCCCGTGACCACCGCCCGCAGTATGTCCGGCGGCAACCAGCAGAAGGCGATCATCGCCCGCGAGGTGGACCGCAACAAGCCGCTGATCGTGGCGGTCCAGCCTACCCGCGGCCTGGACGTGGGCGCGATCGAAAACGTACACAAGGAACTGGTGAAGCAGCGTGATGCCGGCAAGGCAGTGCTGCTGGTATCCCTGGAGCTGGACGAGGTCATGAGCCTTTCCGACCGCATCCTGGTCATGTACGAGGGTGAGATCGTGGGTGAGTTCGACCCGAAGCAGATCACCGTGCAGGAGTTGGGCCTCTATATGGCCGGCGCCAAGCGGGCGGACAAGAAAGAGGGTGAGACGGCGTGAAGCAAAAACTGACAGATCTGTATGCCAAGAATGGCACCAAGAAGGTCCTGGCCTCTCTGCTGTCCATCCTGGCCGGCCTGCTGCTGGGCAGCATCGTGGTCATTATTGTGGGCCTGGCGGAGCAGAAGATCACCACTGCCGGTATGTGGGAGGGCGTCCGGCTGATTTTTGCCGGCATCCTCAGCACAGGCCGCGACGCTGCGGGCGCGCTGACCTGGGGCTTTAACGCCCAGAATGTGGGCAATATGCTCTTCCGCGCCATGCCGCTGATCATGACCGGCCTTTCCGTGGCGGTGGCCTTCAAGACGGGCCTGTTCAATATCGGCGCACCCGGCCAGTATCTGATGGGTACGCTTGTCTCGCTGTCCGTCGCGCTGGGCATCCCCTCCGAGTCCGTGCCCGTGGGCATCATCTGGCTGCTGGCCTTTCTGGGCGGTATGCTGGCTGGCGCCCTGTGGGGTGCGATCCCCGGATTGCTGAAGGCGCTGCTGAATATCAACGAGGTGCTGGCCTGCATCATGACCAACTGGATCGCAGCCAATCTTGTCACCTGGATGTTTGATATCAGCAGCTTCAAGAACGTAACAGAAGGCACGAAGTCCGGTTACATCTACAAGACCACCTTCAACGGTGTGGCCACACCCAAGCTGGGACTGGATCAGCTGTTTCCCGGCTCCCAGGTCAATGCCGGTATTCTGGTAGCCATCATTCTGGCCATCGTGGTGTACATTATCATGGAGAAGACGGTGTTCGGCTATGAGCTGAAGGCCTGCGGCGCCAACCGCCATGCGGCCCGCTACGCCGGTATCCCCGATAAGCGCAATATCGTGCTGTCCATGGCCATTGCCGGCGCGCTGGCCGGCGCCGGCGCCGCGCTGTACTGGCTCAGCGGCAACACCGAGTTCTACTGGAACACCTATCAGGCCCTGCCCGGCGTGGGCTTTAACGGAATCCCCGTGGCCCTGCTGGCGGTGAACAACCCCATCGCGGTCATCTTTACCGGCATCTTCATGGCCATGCTGGATATCGTCGGTCTGCAGCTGACCAACCTGACTGCCTACAACGAGTACATCACCGACGTGATCATCTCCGTCATCGTGTATCTGTCCGCCTTCTCTCTGCTCATCCAGATGATGCTGACTGGACGGAAAAAGAAGCTCGTCGTGGAGGCCAACAAGACCACCACGGCGGATATACCGGCAGAGGCGGAGACACAGCCACTGGATGTGCCGCCGGAGGACATACCGGACATACCGATGGAGGAAGCACCGCAGGTGCCTGAGCAGCCGGAGGAAGGAGGGGAGCAGGCATGACATTTCTGATCCAACAGACCATGATCTACGCCGTTCCCCTGATGATCGTGGCGCTGGCCGGCGTGTTCGCTGAGCGCAGCGGTATCATCAACCTGGCGTTGGAAGGTATTATGATCCTGGGTGCGTTTATCGGCGTGCTGTTCGTGAACATCATGCAGACCAACCACGTCTACGACGCGGCCAAGGCTGCCGGCGACTGGGTGGCTTTACAGGGCTTTGAGCTGCTGGCTATGCTGGTGGCGGCCATATTCGGCGCCATTTTCTCCCTGCTGCTGAGCTTTGCCTCCGTAAATCTGCGGGCGGACCAGACCATCGGCGGTACGGCGCTGAACCTGATGGCTCCGGCCCTGGTGCTGTTTCTCATCCGCATCATCGCCAACCAGAACACCCTGCAAATGGCCACCGGCGATGCGGCCAGTTGGTTCATGATCAAGAAGACCACTCTGGGCTACGCGAAGACGGACGACCTGGGCTTCCTGGGCAATACCTTCCTGCACAAGGTGTATCTGGCGACCTATATCTGCATCATCATTTTCGTGGTGCTGTCGATCCTGCTGTACAAGACCCGGTTTGGCCTGCGGCTGCGCTCCTGCGGTGAAAATCCCCAGGCGGCGGACTCCGTGGGTATCAACGTGTACAAGATGCGCTATGCCGGTACGACCATCTCCGGCGCGCTGGCCGGCATGGGCGGCTTTGTCTACGCCCTGACCACGGCCAACTGCACGGCCAACGGCGATGTGGCGGGCTTCGGCTTCCTGGCGCTGGCCGTTATGATCTTCGGTAACTGGAAGCCGCTGAACATCGCCGGGGCGTCGCTGCTGTTCGGCCTGTTCAAGTGTATCGCCGCGGCGTACTCCAGCCTGGATATCAACGGCGACGGCGTGTATTGGCTGGCGGAGATCGGCATCAGCTCCCACGTGTACCGTATGCTGCCGTACCTGATCACGCTGGTGGTGCTGGCCTTCACATCCAAGAAATCCCGCGCACCCAAGGCGGAGGGTATCCCCTACGACAAGGGCCAGCGGTAAGAAAAGCATAAAAAAGAAGCACCCGCGCGGGTGCTTCTTTTTGCGCTGTTTTACATGGATTTTACAAAAGATGGCCTGCGAACTTGACATTTATACCGTACAATGTAGATGGACAATAAGGTGACATCTGAGAAAATGTAAAGTTGAGGGAAAGAAAATGGATATTTTTCATGCGCTGACCATGCTGGGCGGGCTGTGCCTGTTTCTGTTCGGCATGAATTTCATGGGCCAGGCGCTGGAGCGCCGGGCCGGCGGCAAGCTGCGGACGCTGCTGGATAAAATGACCGGCAGCGTGGGTGCCGGTTTCCTGACCGGACTGGGCATCACCGCCATCATTCAGAGCTCATCGGCCACCACCGTCATGGTGGTGGGCTTCGTGAACTCCGGGCTGATGACCCTGCGGCAGGCTATCAATGTTATCATGGGCGCCAACGTGGGCACCACGGTGACGGCCTGGCTGCTGAGCCTGGCGGGGATCGACGGCGGCAGCGTGTGGCTGCAGCTGCTGAAGCCCACCGCCTTTACGCCGGTGCTGGCGCTGATCGGCATCATTTTCTATATGTTCTGCAAGGACAGCCGGAAAAAGGAGACCGGCTCCATTCTGCTTGGCTTTGCCACGCTGATGTTCGGCATGGACACCATGAGCGCCGCGGTGGCGGGGCTGAAGGACGTGCCGGGGTTTGCAGAGCTGTTTTTGGCCTTTACAAACCCGCTGCTGGGCGTGCTGGTGGGCGCGGTGCTGACGGCGATCATCCAGTCGTCCTCCGCCTCGGTGGGTATTTTGCAGGCGCTGGCCTCTACCGGCCAGGTCAGCTACGCCGCCGCGGTGCCCATTATCATGGGCCAGAACATCGGTACCTGCGTCACGGCGCTGATCTCCTGCGTCGGCACCAACAAAAACGCCAAGCGGGCGGCCGTGGTGCATCTGATGTTCAATGTGATCGGCGTGGCGGTGCTGCTGACGGTGTTCTGCATCGTCAAGGCCATCTTTGCCCCGGTACTGCTGAACAAGGCGGCGTCTATGGCGGGTATCGCTGTGGCCCACTCGGTGTTCAATATCCTGTGTACGGCCATACTGCTGCCCTGCGGCGGCCTGCTGGAGAAGTTGGCTATCCGCCTGGTGCCGGATAAGGCCCACGCGGCCGATAAAACGGTGGAGCTGGACCAGCGCCTGCTGACCACACCGGCCGTGGCGCTGGAGCGCTGCCGGGTCGTCACCTGCGAGATGGCGGAGGTTGCCGTGCGGGCGCTGCAAAACGCCCTGCGGAGCTTTGACCACTACACCGAAGCGCTGGCCTCCGCCATCCGGGAGGATGAGAGCCGCTGCGACCACTACGAGGACGTGCTGGGCACCTATCTGGTAAAGCTCAGCGCCCAGAAGCTGGGTGAGCAGGAGAGCGAGGAGTCCGCGGAGCTGCTGAAGGCCATCGGCGATTTTGAGCGTATCTCCGACCATGCGGTGAACGTGCTGGAGTCGGCGGAGGAGCTGCGGGAGAAGGGGCTGGCCTTCAGCGACGAGGCGAAGCGGGAGCTGAGCGTGCTGTCCGCCGCGGTCAACGATATCCTCATGCGGGCGCTGGACGCCTTCCGGCAGCAGGATATGACCGCCGCCCGGCAGGTGGAGCCGCTGGAGCAGGTCATCGACGATCTGAAGGAGCAGCTGCGTACCCGACATATCCTGCGGATGCAGCAAGGCCAGTGCAGCATTGAGGCAGGCTTTGTCTGGTCCGACCTGCTGACGGATCTGGAGCGTACCTCGGACCACTGCTCCAATATCGCCGGGTGCGTGATCGACGCCGCCCACCACGACCTGAATATGCACGCCACGCTGGATGCGGCGCGGCGCCGGGACCCGGACTTCCGGGAGCAGTACCAACGCTGCGCGGCGAAATATCAGGTGTAAACAAAAGAAGTCCCTCCCGCCGGGAGGGACTTCTTCTTGTGCGCTTACAGCCCGCGGGAGGCTCGCTCCCGCGCCTCGGCCTCCGCCCGCTGGCGGCAGACCTCCACCCAGTCGGGCAGCTTGTCCAGCTCGGCGGCAAAGGCTGCCAGTTCGTCGGGAATGACGATCTTCTGGGGACAGACAGCGGCGCAGGCACCGCAGCCCAGACAGGCGTGAGGCCACTTGTTCGCGGGCACCGCGTCCAGCTGCATCTTGATGGTGCTGCCGCTTCCGGTGCGGAGCTGGTTGTACTTGTGCAGCAGATCCGGGATATCCAACTGCTGGGGACAGCCGTCACAGCAGTAGCGGCAGGCAGTGCAGGGGATGGAATTCTTCATCTTATCCGCCGCGGCAAAGAGGATCGCCTCCTCAGCGGGAGAGAGGGGGTCGAGATGCTCGAAGGTGGCCACGTTATCCGCCATCTGCGCCATGTCGGACATCCCGGAGAGGACCATGTGGACGTTATCCAGTCCCTGAAGCCAGCGGAAGCCGAAGGAGGCGATGCTGGCGTTGGGGCGGAGGGCGTGGAGCTGCTGTTCACTGTCGGCATCCAGGGCGGCCAGCTTGCCGCCGCGGACCGGCTCCATGACCCAGACGGGGATATGGTGCTTTTCCAGCAGCTCGTATTTCTCCCTGGCCCGCTGGATGGTCCAGTCCAGATAGTTCAGCTGGATCTGACAGAACTCCATCTCCTTGCTATAGCGCTCCAGAAAAGCGGTGAGGCAGGGAAGGTCCGCGTGGGTGGAAAAGCCCAGGTGCTTGATGCGGCCCAGGCGCTTCTGTTCCACAAAGTAGTCGATGATGCCCCACTTGGGGTCGGTGTAGATATCCACATCGTTTTCATAGACGTTGTGCAGCAGGTAGAAATCGAAGTAGTCCACCTGACACTTCTCCAGCTGCTGGGCAAAGGTGTCCGCCGGGTCCGGGTCGCAGGTGAGCGTATGGCCGGGGTATTTGGTGGCCAGGTAAAAGCTGTCCCGGGGATGCTTTTTCAGGCAGCGGCCTACCACCGTCTCGGACAGATTTTGCATATAGGCCCAGGCGGTGTCGAAATAATTGACGCCGTGGGCCAGCGCATAGTCCACCATCGCCTGGGTGGTGTCCTCGTCGATGGCGCCGTCCGCCGTGGTGGGCAGACGCATGGTGCCGAAGCCCAGCAGGGACAGGTGCAGGTCCTGAAAATCACGATAGATCATATCGTTGCCCTCCTTTTTTGTGGTGCTATTTTACCGTGAAAAATGCCGGAGCGCAAGAGTGGAATTGGCCGTGCGGTACGCCTGCGCCGCCGCTGCACCCGGGAGAGGGCCTGCGGCATGATGAAGACGGTCCTGGGCGACAGACTGCACCAGCTGAAATGCGGGCTGGAGATGACCTTCTGAAAAACAGACCGCCCCCGGCTCCTCGCCGGGGGTGGTTTTGCTTGCTCAGGGCAGCAGTGTTTTCTCCAGGAAGTCGTAAACGGCCTCGGCGGTCTGGTGGACGGAGTCCAGCAGGACGTATTCGTCGCTGCTGTGGTAGTTCTCGCCGTCGGCGCCGAAGATGATGGCCGGCGCGCCCAGCCGCGTGCCAAGATAGTTGAAATCGCCGATGCTGGCGAAGTAGGAGATGGTGGGTTCCTTGCCGGTGACCTTGCGGATGGACTCCAGCAGGGAGACGGTCATGGGGTCGTCCTGGGGGACGGTGTAGGGCATGAAGCCCCGGGAGCCCTCAGACGGTGCTTCGCGGAAGCAGATCTCGTACCGCCCGGTGATACCGGCGCGCTGCACGGCCTTTTCGATCTCGCGGACGATGGTGTCCGGGCTCTCGCCCACCACGATGTGCCAGAACAGGCGGAGCACGGCGAAGTCCGGCACGCTGCACGCGCCGCCGTCGGCATTGATGCCCACCACGCAGCAGGTGCCCTTGCCCAGGTGCGGGTCCTCAACATAGTCCACCTGCTCCAGGGCCTGCGCCACCTTGGCCGCGTCCAGCAGGGCGCTGTGGCCCTTTTCCGGGTTGGCCGCGTGGGCGGACTTTCCGTAGAAGCGGATCTCCAGACCGTAGCCGCCCCGGGCGCCCAGGCAGACGTCGGGGAAGGGCTTGCCGTCAAAGCCGGCGCTGGGCTCGGTGATGATGGAGAAGTCCACGTCAGAGAGATAGCCGTCCTCGATGAGGGCGTTGGTGCCCAGGCCGTAGGGGCCCTCCTCGTCAGAGACCAGCGCCAGCTTGATCTTCCCGGCGAAGGCCTTGTGGGCGGCGGCGAAGCGGGCGGCCGTGACCATCAGCGCGGCGCAGCCGGATTTCATGTCCAGCGCGCCCACACCATAGAGCCTGTCACCGTCCAGCTCGCCGTAGGGATCGCGGGTCCAACCGCCGCACAGCTGCACGGTGTCCAGATGGCCGTTCAGGCAGATGACCGGTCCGGGCCTGCCGCCGTCGATAACGGCGATGACATTTTTTCCATGGAAATCTGTGACCTTGGCATCGTGGTATTCGTGCAGCTGTGCGGGCAGTTCCTGCCGGCACAGCCAGTCTCTGGCGAAGGCCATGATCTCGTCCTCATGGAAATATTCGCTTTTGATGGCGGTGAGCTGCTGCAAAAGTGCTGTGACCTCAGCTTTTTCTATCATCTGTATGATCGCTCCTCTCTGCTGTGGGGCCGGAAATATGCGCTTTCTCCGTACAGTATAGCGGGCAGGCGTTTAACGCCTGTTGGTCCGGGCGTTTTTCACCTATTGCTCCACGCGCCACAGTGCGCCGAAGTACCACGCACCCATGCCGTCGGACACCACGCCGGTCACGTCGCCGCGCAGGGCGTAGGCCTGCTCCTTCTCATACAGCGGTATCACGTTGGCCATGTCCAGCAGCAGCCACTCCGCATCCTTCAAATAGGCGTCCCGCGCCTCGGCGGAGGTGCTGGCCGCCGCCACCCGCATCAGAATGTTATAGGCGTTCATGTAGATCAGCGCGTAGTTCCGCGTGTCGCCGCTGCGCCACAGGTCCAGATAGGCTGATGCATCGTTGTACAGCGCGTCCAGCTCCGTCAGGGCCAGGGTGAACGCGCCGCTGCTGAGCAGCTGCTGATACGTCTCCGCATCCTCACCCTGCAGGGTCACGCTCAGTCCCAATTTTTCCTGCCACACCTTCTGCAGCCGCTGGGCCAGCGCCGTCTGCGCCGGCGTATTCCGGTACAGCAGCGTCACCGTCCCCAGGCTTATCAGCGCCTCCGGCCGCCGCAGGCCCGCCTGCGTCATCAGCTCCAGCGCCTGACTGCACCGGTCCGTGTAGGTATCCGCCTCGCAGTCGATCATCGCGCCGTTGACCGCCCGGAACTCCTCGCCCCCGGCGGTGCGTATGCCGTGAGGCACCAGCCCCTCTGCGGCGGCATAGTCCGTGCCCAGAGCGCCGGCCGCCGCGTCCCGGTCGATGACCAGACTCATGGCCTGCCGCAGCTCCGTCCGGTCCATGTTGGTGGCCATCTGGTTGATGAGCAGCACGCCCACGGTGCTGCTGCCGCCGTAGGTGCCGTCCTCTCCTGCCGCGCCGATGACCGCGTCCGCGGTGCCCGCGTCCTTGGCGGCCTCCGCCGCGCTCTTGAACCGGATCTCGATCCGGTCCGCGCGCACCTGCCGCGCGTTATAGTGGTCCTCCTGCTTCACCAGCGTGGCGAAGAGACTGTCGCTCCAATCGCCGGTGCGGCGGTACGGCCCGTTGCCCACGAACCACGTCCGGCTGGCGCTCCAGCCCTCGCCGCCTTCCACAGCCTTCTGCTGCACCGGCATGGTGGCCGCCGCTGTGCACACCGCGTCCACAAAGTACGGGCACATCGTGCTCAGCGTCACCACGAAGGTGTGCTCGTCCTCGGCGTATACGCCCAGCGCCTCCGGGTCGCCCGCGTGGGCGTCCTCATAGCCCGCCACCATGGACAGGATCTCCGCCTCCGGGCTGTCCGTCTCCGGCGATACCAGCCGCCGCCAGGCGTACACGAAATCCTCTGCCGTCACGTCGCTGCCGTCGGACCACTTGCCGTCGCGCCGTAGGTGGAACGTGTACGTCTGCGTGCCGTCCTCGTTGTCCGTGCAGTCGTAGGTGTGGGCCGCTGCGGGCACCGCGCCCTCCGCCGTCCAGCGGTACAGGTTGTCGAACAGGTGCAGCACCAGGGTGCGCTCCGCCGGTGTGGCGGCATAGGCCGGGTCCACCGTGGACACGCTGCCGGTCATCACCACCGACGCGGTGCTCTCGCCGCTGCGGCCGCGGCCGCAGCCGGCCAGCAGCGCCGTCATCATACACAGGCACAGCAGCATGGCTGCGCCCCGCTTCCATCGTTTCATAGGACTTCCTCCGGGAATAGACTTTTCCCCATTATATATGCTTTTGCGCCAAAAGTAAAGCCGCCCTCCGGGCGGCCTCACTTTGTTTACAATTACTCCGCGATCAGCAGCTGGGCGATCTGCACAGCGTTGGTGGCCGCGCCCTTGCGTACCTGGTCGCCGCAGCACCAGATGTTCAGCCCGTTGTCGCTGGTCAGGTCGTCCCGGATACGGCCCACGAACACCAGGTCCTGGTCGCTGGTCTCCAGCGGCATGGGATAGCGCTTGTTGGCCAGGTCGTCCACCAGCCGGCAGCCGGGGGCGGCGGCGATCAGCTCCCGGGCGCGCTCCACGCTGATCTTCTCCTTGGTCCGCACCACAATGGACACGCTGTGGCTCCGCACCACGGGAACGCGGACGCAGGTGCAGCTGACCTTCAGCTCCGGCAGGTGCATGATCTTCCGGCCCTCGTTCTGCATCTTCATCTCCTCGGAGGTATAGCCCTCAAAGGCCTCGCCGCCGATCTGGGGGATGACGTTATAGGCGATCTGGTACTGGAATACCTTGGGCTGGACGCTCTTGCCCTCCCGCAGCAGCTCCACCTCGTCCATCAGCTCAATGGGGCCGCCGGCGCCGGCGCCGGACACCGCCTGGTAGCTGCTGGCCACAATGCTCTCGATGGGGCTGTCGTGGTTCAGGGCGTTGATGGCCACCAGCGAGACGATGGTGGTGCAGTTGGGGTTGGAGATGATGCCCTTGTGCTTCTTCACGTCCTCCGGATTGATCTCCGGCACGATCAGGGGCACGTCCGGGTCCATGCGGAAGGCGCTGGAGTTATCCACGAACACCGCGCCCGCCTTGACGATGGCCGGGGCGAACTGCTTGGCGATGTCGTTCTCCGCCGCGCCCAGCACGATGTCCATGCCCTTGAAGGCCTCGTCACAGGCCAGCTCCACGGGGAGGTCGTGGCCCTTCCAGTGGATGGCCTGTCCCACAGACCGGGCTGACGCCAGCGGGTGCAGCTCCTCGATGGGGAAATCGCGCTCGGCCAGTACCTTCATCATCTCGCGGCCCACCGCGCCGGTGGCACCTAGAATAGCAACTTTATACTTTTTCATATGATGTACTCCTTTTCTCGATATCGAATAAGTGACGTATCCTGCGTTCAGATGCGGCGCATCGGCGCAGGCGCACCTTGTGTACGGCAAGCCGCTGCGGCGAAGTATGGGCGCAGGAGACGCACTTTATTTTACAAAACTGTTGTACAGCACCCGGATAGCTTTCTCAAAGTCGGCGCTGTCCACGCCCACGATGATGTTCAGCTCTTCGGGCCCCTGGGTGATCATGCGGATATTGATGCCGTTTTCGCCCAGCTTGGCGAAGATCTTGCCGGAGGAACCGGGCTGGAAGGCCATCTTCCGGCCCACGGCCGCCACCACGGCCATACCGTCGGTAACGTGCAGGCTGTCAGGCTTGATCTCCTTCTCCATGTCGCCCAGTGCCTGATACAGATACGGCGCGGCCTTGCCTGTCTCCACCACCAGCGATACCGAGTCGATACCGGAGGGGATGTACTCCACGTTGATGTGATAGCGCTCCAATATCTCCAGCACCCGGCGGATAACGCCCAGCTCCGAGGACATTCCGTTCTTGGTCATGGTGATGACGGAAAAGCCCTTCTTTCCGGCGATGCCGGTGATCATGCTGCTCTCCTGCAGCTCCGCCGCCGTGTCGTCGAAGGCCTCCCGTATCATGGTGCCCGGGTGCTCCGGCTGGTTGGTGTTGCGGATGTTCAGGGGGATATTCTTCTCCCGCACCGGGGAGACGGTGCCTTCATGCAGCACCTGCGCGCCGATGTAGCTCAGCTCACGCAGCTCGGCGTAGGTAATGCGCTCGATGGGCCGCGGGTCGGGTACGATCTTGGGGTCGGCCATCAGGAAGCCGGACACGTCCGTCCAGTTCTCATACACGTCGGCGTCCAGCGCCGCCGCCGCCAGCGCACCGGTGATGTCGCTGCCGCCCCGGCTGAAGGTGTGGATGCTGCCGTCCGGCAGCACGCCGTAGAAGCCGGGAATGACTACCTTCCGCCCGCTGGCCGCATGGACCAGAGCCTGATAGCTGGCCTCCTGGTCCACCGTGCCGTCCATGCGGAAGTGCAGCCACAGGCTGCTGTCCAGAAAGTCAAAGCCCAGGCAGTCGGCCATGATCCGGGCGGCGAAATACTCGCCCCGGCTCACCAGCTCATCGGCGGAGATGCCCTTGTCCATCTTGGCGCGCAGGGCGTCGAATTCCGCCTCCAGCGGCGTGGACAGGCCCAGCTCGTCCCGGATCTTCAGATACCGGCTGCGTACCATATCGAATATACCCTCGCAGCTGACGCCGTACTGCAGGTGGGCGTGGCACAGATACAGCAGGTCCGTGATCTTGTGGTCGTCCTTGAACCGTTTTCCGGCGGCGCTGACCACCACCACCCGGCGGGCGGGGTCTGCCTCCACGATGGAGCGTACTTTTTCCAGCTGGTGGGCGTCCGCCATGGACGACCCGCCGAATTTCAACACTTTCAACATAGTCCTTGCCTCTTTCGCTTTGGTTATTGTGTGCAGGGCTTTTCATGCGTGACAAAAAAATATTTTCTGTCCACAGGAGAAAAACACTTGCTTTTTTGATGGGGACAGTGTATCATAGCCATATCAGAAATGCAAGACCCAATTTCAAAAGTTTTTTCGGAGGCTTTTTTACCATGATCTACCACAGCACAAGAAACGAGCAGCTCACCGCTTCCTCCACCCACGCGGTGCTCCAGGGCATCGCCCCGGACGGCGGCCTGTACATCTGCGACCCGGCGGCCCTGCGCTTCGACTGGCGCGCTGCCCTGGAAAAGGACACCCTCTCCATGGCGGCGGATATCCTCCACGCCCTGCTGCCGGACTTTCAGGACATGGACCGGCTGGTCCGCGACAGCTACGCCGGCAAGTTCCCCACGTCCGACCTGACGCCCCTGACCCCCGTGGCGGATAAATACGTGCTGGAGCTGTACCATGGCCCCACCTCCGCCTTCAAGGATGTGGCCCTCAGCGTCCTGCCCCGCCTCATCGTAGCGGCGGCCAAGGCTGAGGGCATGAAGGGCGACGTGGTCATCCTGACGGCCACCTCCGGCGACACCGGCAAGGCGGCCATGGAGGGCTTCCACGATGTGCCCGGCACCCGCATCACCGTGTTCTACCCCTACGGCGGCGTCTCCGCCGTTCAGCAGGCCCAGATGGCCACCCAGGAGGGCGCCAACGTCCGCGTCTGCGCCGTCCGCGGCAACTTCGACGATGCCCAGACCGGCGTGAAGGAGATCTTCGCCGCCTGCAAGGACAAGGACCTCCACGGCGCCATGCTCTCCTCCGCCAACTCCATCAATATCGGCCGTCTGGCCCCCCAGGTGGTCTATTACTTCCGCGCCTACGGCGATCTGGTGAAGTCCGGCCGCATCCGGCTGGGTGACGTGGTGGACTACACCGTCCCCACCGGCAACTTCGGCGACATTCTGGCCGGCTATTTTGCCAGGCAGATGGGCCTGCCTGTGGGCCGCCTGATCTGCGCCAGCAACGCCAACGACGTGCTCACCGAGTTCCTGACCACCGGCCGCTACGACAAGCGCCGCCCCTTCTACAAGACCACCTCTCCCTCCATGGATATTCTGGTGTCCAGCAATCTGGAGCGCCTGCTCTATCTGGTCAGCCAGGATGCCAGCTGCGTGGAGCGTCTGATGCGGGAGCTGAACACCCAGGGCTGGTATCAGGTCAGCGGCTGGATGCTGGAGCAGCTCCGTGCCGTCTTCGGCTGCGGCTGCTGCGACGATGCCGGCGCGGCGGAGGTCATCGGCCGGGTGTGGCGCGAGCACAAATACCTCTGCGACCCCCACACCGCCGTGGCCTGGGCCGTGGCGGAGAAGCACACCCGCGAGGGCGTTCCCATGGTGGTCCTGTCCACCGCCTCGCCCTACAAGTTCCCCGCCGCCGTGCTGCACGCCCTAGGCGAGGCATCCGGTGACGATGAGTTCGCCATGATGGAGCAGCTCCACGCCCTCACCGGCATGGACATCCCCAAAAATCTCCGCGGCCTGGAGGGCCGCCCTGTCCTCCATACCGACGTCATCGACAAGGACTCCATGCTGGACTATGTGCTGTCCGACGTGCTGAAATAAAAGAAAGGAACCGTTCCCTATGAATATCGTTTGTTTGGACATGGAGGGCGTCCTCGTCCCCGAGATCTGGATCGCCTTTGCCGAGGAAAGCGGCATTCCCGAGCTGCGCCGCACCACCCGCGACGAGCCTGACTATGACAAACTCATGCGCTGGCGTATCGATCTGCTGCGGCAGCGCGGCCTGAAGCTCAGCGCCATTCAGGAGACCATCTCCCGCATCGACCCCCTGCCCGGCGCCAAGGACTTCCTGGACGCGCTGCGTAAGGATACCCAGGTGGTCATCCTCAGCGACACCTTCGACCAGTTCGCCATGCCCCTCATGGCCAAGCTGGGCTATCCCACCCTGCTGTGCAACACCCTCGAGGTGGACGGCGAGGGCTACATCACCCGCCACCTCATGCGCTGTGAACACTCCAAGCTCACCACTGTCAAGGCCCTTCAGTCTATCGGCTACGACACCATCGCCAGCGGCGACAGCTATAACGATTTGGAGATGATCCTCCACAGCAAGGCCGGCTTTCTCTTCCGCGGTCCCGACAAGATCAAGCAGGACTACCCCGACCTGCCCGCCTTCGAGGACTACGGCGACCTGCTGGCCGCCATCCGCGCCGCCCTGTAACAGCGGTGCTGCGGTGAAAGACAAAGACAAAGCAAAAACCGGCGCCCCCCGGCGCCGGTTTTTGCTTTGTGAAAGGAGGGGGTAAGATCACATCTGGACGCGGTTCTCGCGGGTCCAGCTGGTGATGTCCAGGTTGGGATAGCGGCGGCGCAGCTCGTCCAGCTTGCCTTCGGTGTCGCCCAGTGCGGCGATGCTGTTGATGGCCGCCACATCGGCGGCATTCATGGCGTGTGCCTCATCGGCGCCGCAGGACGCGCAGTGATAGCGCTTGGTCGTCTCAGAAAACGTAACATCGGTGCTGCCGCAAACGGCGCAGCGGGTGGTCTTGGATACGATAGCCATAATGTATTACCTCCATATTGTTGTTTTGTTTCGTTGTCCTTATACTACCACAAAAGTTTTCAGTTGTAAAACGCATAATTGTATTTGCAAGTATGAGAAAAAGTATGATATAATGGCGACAGCGACTGTACAGGAGGTCCCGCCATGAGCGTATCCAAATACCAGATGTTCCTCAAGACCGTGGAGTGCGGCAGCTTCTCCCGGGCGGCGGAGGAGCTGAACTTCACCCAGTCCGGCGTCAGCCACGCCGTCCAGGCGCTGGAGGACGAGCTGGGAATCACGCTGCTCAGCCGCAACCGCGGCGGCGTGGTGCTGACGGCTGACGGCCGCGCGCTGCTGCCCCGGGTCGAGGCCCTCTGCGCCGCCCACCATGCCCTCATGCAGTCCGCGGCGGACCTGAAGGGCCTGGACGCCGGCCTGGTCAAGGTGGCCACCTTCTCCAGCGTCTCTGCACAGTGGCTCCCCTCCATCCTCAAAAGCTTCGGCGACGTCTACCCCAACATCGAGTTCGAGGTGGTGGATGCCGATTTCTACGGCCAGACCGAGGAGTGGATCCTCCAGGGCAAGGTGGACTGCGGCTTCCTGCGCCTGCCCTCAGCCAAATCCCTCTGCGCCCACCCCCTGTACCGGGATGAGCTGCTGGTGGTCGTTCCCTGCGGCCACCCGTTGGCGGACGCGGCGGCCTTCCCCCTGTCGGCCCTGTCCGCCGAGCCCTTCATCCGTCTGGAGGAGGGCCGCGACTACGAGCTCACCGCCGCCCTGGACGCCATGGGCGTTCACCCCAATGTGAAATACACCGCCCGCGAAGACCGCACCATCCTGGCCATGGTGTCCAAGGGCCTGGGCATCAGCCTCCTGCCGGAGCTGATGGTCCGCCGCAGCCCCTATCCCGTGGCCGCCTGCCACGCCCCCGAGCGCTTCTACCGCAATATCGGCATCGCCGTCAAGGATGAAAAGGCCCAGTCCGCCTCCACCCGCCGCTTCGTGGACTACGTCCGCCGCTGGGTGGCCGAAAACGGCGAGGACTGACCCCAGCCTTCCCCTGGGAGCGGATGAGGTGTCGCCGCGCAGCGGCGTAAAACTCCCCCGTCCCCGCCGCAGCAGAGGGCGTGCTGAAATTCGAGATCATGGCCGGCTGACACGAGGCCGGAGCAGCAAAAGCAGGGAGCGAAACGCTCCCTGCTTTTCTATCTTATCACACTTGCTTACTTGCCGAAGTAGCGGTTCAGCAGACCCTCGAAAGCCTTGCCGTGGCGGGCCTCGTCGCGGGCCATCTCGTGGACGGTGTCGTGGATGGCGTCCAGATTGTACTTCTTGGCCAGCTTCGCCAGCTCGAACTTGCCGGCGGTCGCGCCGTTCTCGGCGTCCACGCGCATCTGCAGGTTCTTCTTGGTGCTGTCAGTGATGACCTCGCCCAGCAGCTCGGCGAACTTGGCGGCGTGCTCAGCCTCCTCCAGGCCGGCCTTCTCCCAGTACAGGCCGATCTCGGGATAGCCCTCGCGGTGGGCCACACGGGCCATGGCCAGATACATACCGACCTCGGAGCACTCGCCCTCGAAGTTGGCGCGCAGACCGTCAATGATCTCCTTGCGGACATCCTCGGGGACATCGTCGCCAAAGACCTTGCCTACGCCCACAACGTGCTCGGCGGCCCAGGACTTCTCTTCAGACTGCAGCAGGAACTTGTCGCCGCTGACGTGGCAGACCGGGCACTCGGCGGGGGGAACATCACCCTCGTGAACATAACCGCAAACAGGACAGACCCACTTCTTCATAATCGTTACCTCCATAAATGTATTCATGTCGTTGTGTTTGTTATTTTGACGCCGCCGCAGCGGCATTTGTCAACTGGTTTTCTTCTCGGCCAGGCAGCCGTTGCAGCGGCCGTAGAACACGACGCCGCAGCTGTCCGCCTCGCCCACCGCTGTCATATCCGGCAGCTCCACCGGGATGGGTGGCAGGTCGATGACCGCGCCGCAGGTGCGGCAGACGAAGTGCCCGTGGGGGGCGGTGTTGCCGTCGTAGCGATCCTCGCCGTCCACACAGCCGATGACCTGCACCGCGCCCTCCGCCCGGAACCGCGCCAGATTGCGGTAGACGGTGGCCAGAGAGAGGTCGGGTATGCGGGGCTTCAGCTGGGCGTAGACCCATTCCGCAGAGGGGTGGCAGGTGGTGGAACGCAGGCACTCCAATATGGCTTCCCGCTTGGGGCTGTGCCGTGTGGTGTTCATAGGCTGCGCTCCTTTCTTATTGCTAACAATTATTGTTTGCATTAGTATAGTAGCACACCCGTTTGGATTTGTAAAGAGGTTTTTTGCATTTTTCAAAAAAAATTTTCCAGTGCCTGTTAGCCTCCCCTATCGGTGCGGAAAATATGCAAAGGAGCCCGCTACGCTGTGCGTACCGGGCTCCTCATTTCAATTTACTCGGCCTCGGCCAGCGCCTTAGCCTCGGCAATAGCCTTCTCCTGCGCCGCGGCGGGGCAATCCTCGTAGCGGACGAAGTTGAAGGTGAACGTACCACGGGACTGGGTCATGGATCGCAGATCGATGGCGTAGCTCATCATCTCGGCCATGGGGACCTCAGCCTCCAGCACCTGCTCGCCGTCACCGGTGGGGTTCATGCCCATCACGCGGCCGCGGCGCTTATTCAGATCGCCCATCACATCGCCCAGATAGCTGTCGGGGATGGTGACCTTCAGCTCACCAATGGGCTCCATCAGCACGGGCTTGGCCTCGGGCAGCGCGGCCTTGAAGGCCAAGTTGGCAGCCAGCTTGAACGCGATTTCGGAGGAGTCAACGGGGTGGTAGGAACCATCCACCAGGGTGGCCTTCAGGAACACCACGGGATAGCCGGCCAGCACGCCGTGCAGGCAGCTCTCGCGCAGGCCCTTTTCCACGGCGGGGAAGTAGTTCTTGGGCACGGAGCCGCCAAACACGTTCTCCTCGAAGATCATATCCTCCTGCTCAGTCTGGGGCTCGAAAATGATATGGACATCGCCGAACTGACCGCTGCCGCCGGTCTGCTTCTTATAGCGGCCCTGCTTGCGGACGGTGCTGCGGATCTTCTCACGATAGGCCACGCGGGGAGTATCCAGCTCCGCGTCCACGCCGAAGCGGCTCTTCAGCTTGCTGCACAGCACGTCGATCTGGATGTCGCCGGCGCCGGAGATCACGGTCTGGTGGGTCTCGGCGTTATTGGTGACGGAGAAGGTGGGATCCTCCTCGTTCAGCTTGTTCAGGCCGGTGCCCAGCTTCTCGATCTCCTGCTTGGTCTTGGGGGAGATGGCGCGCTCGTAGCAGGCGGGGGCAAAGGCCAGCGGCGCGAACTTCACATAGGTCTTGGGCTCGCACAGGGTGTCGCCGGTCTTGACCTTGTCCATCTTGCCGATGGCGCCGATGTCGCCGCAACAGATCTCCTTGGTCTCCTCGGCCTTCTTGCCCTTCATGGTGTACAGGCGGCCCAGCTTCTCGGTGTTGCCGGTGGTCATGTTATACAGGGACATATCGCCGGTGACCTTACCGCGGATGACCTTGATCATGGAGAACTTGCCGTACTGGTCGGAGATGGTCTTGAACACGAAGGCAGCGGTGGGGCCGTTGGGGTCATAGGCGACCTCGATGGCGTTGCCGTCATCGTCCTCGGCAGCCTCGGCGGGCATATCGGTGGCCACGGGCACCAGGTCCACGATGGTCTGCATCAGCATATCCACGCCCATACCGGTAACGGCGGAGCCGCACAGCACGGGGCACACGCTGCCGTCGCGCACACCGATCTTCAGGCCCTTGGCCATATCCTCGGCGGACAGCTCCATGGTCTCGAAGAACTTCTCCATCAGCTCCTCGTCGGCGCCGGCGGCAGCCTCCATCAGCTCAGCGCGCAGGGCCTCCACCTCGTCGGCCATGTCGCCGGGGATGGCGCACTCACCCTTGGCATCGTAAGCCTTGTTGTGCAGCAGGTCCACGATGACGGTGACAGCCTTGTTGGCGTCGGCCTTGGTGGCCACGATGGGGGCGATGGCGGTGCCGTACTTGGCCTTGATGGCCTCAATGCAGGACGCGTAGTCGGAGTTGGCCTCCTCCACGCGGTTGATGAACATCATCCGGGGCTTCTTGCCCAGCATCTTCCAGGTACGCTCCATACCCACGGACAGGCCGTCCTTGGCGTTGCCCACGATAACGGCGCACTCGGCGGCGCGGATAGCGCACACGGCCTCGCCGGAGAAATCGAAGTTGCCGGGGGCGTCCATGACGTTGATCTTCTTGCCCTTATACTGCACGGGGGCAAAGGCCAGGGAGATGGATATCTGGCGCTTGATCTCCTCGGCATCATAGTCGCAGGTGGTGTTGCCGTCGGCGGTCTTGCCCAGACGGTCAGTACCCTTGGTCATAAAGAGCATCTGCTCAGCCAGAGAGGTCTTGCCGGAGCCTCCGTGACCCAGCAGGGCGATATTGCGAATGTCGTTAGCAGTCATAGTGATGATGTTCTCCCTTCATTTTCTTGAAGTCCGCCGCCCACAGCCGCGGACAGTAGCTCAACGTACCGATTATATAGTATTTCTTCAAGCCTGACAACCTCTAATTTAGATATTTGTGGGAAAAGTGCGGGAGTATCCCGCACTTTTCGTCACTTTGTACAACCAGCAGTGTCATTCTCTGTTCATCTCGCCGATGTCCTGCGGCGCATATACCGTTACGACCGTCCCGCCGTCCTGTATCCATATATTCTCCGGCAGGCGGCGCAGCCTTCGGTGCATATACAGGGTCATTCCCATCAGGCTTATATTGTTCATCTGCCAGAACCACGCCACCCAGAACCAGCTTCGCGGCAGCACCAGCGCCGCCAGCAGGATCACCGCAAAAAGTATCGCCGGCGCGGTCAGGGTGTACCGCGCATATGCCCCACGGCTGAAGTATCCGTCACAGCCAACCGTACAGACCAACCCTTTGATAATGCCGAAATTCGTCTTTTCCGCCCCGCACCAACGCATGGCGGCCGCGGCCAGCAGACAGGTCAGCACGATCACGGCGACCCCGCCCAGGCCCGCGGCAATCAGCCGCAGGAGCACAGACAGCAGCGCTGCCATATCCGTATAGTCAAAGTGTATCAGCTCCGCCAGCGGTACGGCAAGACAGCCGACCCCTACCGTGGCCGCCATCAGCAGTACGGAGAGGATATCTCCCCACACCCTCACTCTTTTGTCGTTCTTTATATCGATGACATCGGCTTCCCGATATCCCGCCGGCGGCGTTGCTCTGTACTTTTCCATATGTGCGCTTCCCTTTCTGCCATTAGCGAACTATCTCCCCACATCGGAGAGATCTTCCGTCCTGCCGATGGCAGACCGGCGACGGCGTATCGGGTATACATCGAGAAGGGCTGGCGCAGGCAGGGCGCAAAATCCCCCCCGGGATCAATAGTGCTTCACCAGCCCCGCCAGCAATAGCGTCGGCAGCAGCCACAGCACCTGATACAGCACCATGGCAATGGGCGTCAGCAGGGCAAAATTGCCCACAGAGGTGAGATAGTAGGCCAGCGCCACGCCCGCCGCCGCGCCGATGTAGCTAAGGATGGTGGCGGTCCGTACAGCCTTCACCGCCCGGCGGCTCCCGGCCACAGACTCCACCAGCGGCATAAGCCCCTCCCGGCAGATGGCCACGCAGGGCTGCTCGCCCTGCTGCTCCGCCAGCTGGGCCAGCGCCAGCCGCGTGGACACATCCGGATACACCGGCTTGGCGTCCACGCCGAATTTCCGCTTGATCAGCCCCGGTGTCACGTTGCCGCTTCGCACGGCCAGCACCGGCACGATGTGAAACCGCTTCAGCGTCCGCAGGGCCCATTCCGCGTTGCGGGAGGGCTGATATTTCACGGCAAACACCGCTGTCAGCGCCCCGTCTACCGCCAGAAACACACCGGTAGACAGTTTCATATCCCGGGGCAGGGCCACCTTGCGCTTTTTCATAAAGTACGCACTGCCCATGAGCACCGTTTCGCCCCGGATATTGGCCTCCACGCCGCCCTCCTCGCAGTAGTTCACCCACTCCACCGACAAGTGAAAACCTCCCTCGGCGGTGAGCTGGCGCTCCAGCAGCGGCGTCAAGCTGCTGCCAGCCGCCCTGGCTACCGACGCGGCGTAGGACACCGCGCGGCTGCGCTCCTCGCCGAAGACCTTATAGCCGTTCAGTGTCACCGTTCCCGCCGGGAACAGATCGTCGTCCGTCAGCACCAGCCGCCGCGGCCGGCTGACCGCCTTCGCCCCGGCATAGCCTGCGGCGGCGCAACCGCTGCGGCTCAGTCGCCGGGACAGATAGTACATGGGCAGGGCCCCGCTGAGGGGAATCCCCAGCCCCGCGCCGGCGGTGGTCAGCGCCGTCAGCACCCAGGGGAAATCGCTCATATTCCCGCCGGAAAAGCACACCACGCCGGACAGTACCGCCGCCGTGGCCAGCACCAGCGGCAGGGCGTAATTCTGCCATCTCCGCGCCGGATCGGGCTTGCTGCACAGACGGTAAAAGCCCTCTGCCGTCCCCTGCTGCCTGCATACGCCCGCCGCCGTCACCGACGCCACATAGGGCACGGTGCCGTTGAGCACCAGCAGATGGTAGGCGTTCCGCAGTGCCGACGCCTCCAGGTACAGCCCCCACTGGCAGGCCAGGATCAGCAGCGCGCCGGCGGCGGCATAGGGCGTGGCCAGGGTACTGCCCGTGACCATGCCGCACACACAGCAGATCAGCTGCGTCAGCACGGCGACAGCGGCACACAGCTCACAGCCCGCCCTTCCCTCACGCAGCAGCGACACGGCCTGCTTCCACACCGGCATACAGGCCAGCGCCGTCAGCAGCAGCCCCGCCCCCAGGGCGGCGCACCGCAGCAGCGACTCGTCCAGCCATGCCGACGGCAGCTTTTCCAACTCCTGCAGCACCGCCGCGGCCACCAGTGCCAGCGCCGGGAGCATCCCCCCTATCAGTCCGCCGCGCAGCCGGCTGCACCGGCGCTTGGCCTCCCGCAGCACGTCCTCCGGCAGGGGCTCCGGCTCCGGCGGTTCCTCCGGCTCCGGTTCCTCCTCCGGCTCGTCGAACAGCTGCTCGGTGTCCTGAAAAGCCGGACGGCGCCTCTGCTCCGCCGCCGGACGGTGGAACCTCTCCAGCACCGCCGCAAGACGCTCCCGCAGGGGCACCGGCTGGGCGATGACGCCGTCATCCTCGTCCTCCAGCACCGCGTCCACCGTCTGGGACATGATATCCTTCAACGCCACCCGATCCGGCGCGGGGGATTCATATTCCGGCTCGTTTTTCTCCGGGGCAGCGGGCTCCGACGGGGCCTCCGTCTCAGATGGCGGTACTGCCTCCGATGCCGGCACGGGAGCCTTTTCCTCTGCCGGTGTCTCCGGTATCGCCGCTTCCTCTGTCGGGACAGGCTGACGCCCACCCTTGCCGTACTCGGCAAGGATGGCCTCCAGTGAAAGCTCGTCCTCCTGCTTGTCGAACGCGCCGTATAGTTCCTCGTCCCGTCGCCTTCTCATGCTGTTCTTTCCTGTTTTCGTCCTGTTCCGCGTCGCTTTCCGTTATCCCCGCTGCCGCACAGCCTCGTACAGCAGTATGGCCGCCGCCGCGCTGGCGTTCAGCGAGGATATCTTTCCTTTCATGGGAATGCTCACCAGAAAATCGCAATTCTCCGCCGCCAGGCGGGTCATACCCGCCCCCTCGGAGCCGATGACAATGGCCGCCGGCCCCTTCAGATCGGCATTGTACAGCGTGGTATTCCCATCCGCCGCCGTGCCGAACACCCACACGCCCTGCTTTTTCAGGTCCTTCAGCAGCGCCGGAATGTTGGGCACCCGCGCCACCGGGATATAGCTCACCGCGCCGGCGGAGGTCTTTGCCACGATGGCCGTCAGCCCGGCGCTGCGCCGCTTGGGAATGATGACCCCATGGGCCCCGGCACACTCGGCGGTACGCAGGATCGCGCCCAGGTTGTGGGGGTCGGATATCTCGTCGCACACCACCAGCAGCGGCGCCTCGCCCCTGTCGGCGGCGGACTGCAGGATCTGCTCCACCGTGGCGTACTCCCGCACGGCCGCCAGGGCGATGACCCCCTGGTGGGCATGGGTGCGGCTCATGGCGTCCAGCTTCCGCCGGTCGGCATCCACCACCACGATGCCCGCGGCGCGGGCCTTGGAGGCGATGTGTCCCAGCGTCTTATCCGTCTCGCCCTTGGCGATGTAGATCTTGTCGATGGCCGTCTCCGTCCGCAGGGCCTCGATGACCGCGTTGCGGCCCTCGATGATGCCGTCCGCCTCGGCGTCGGGCAGCGGCCGTCTGTTCTCGGTGTCCTTTATCTCTCTCATGGGGCATACCTCGCGATCCATATAATTGTCATCAGTATACCACATCCTTTCGTCAATATAAAGGCACATTCATAGAAATTTTACAGGAAAACCCTCTGCCTTTGCCTTGAGACTTTTGGGCAGGTGTGGTATACTGTTTGGAAACTATATTCCCCTCACAAGTCAAACGGAGGATAAACATATGGCCAATAATAACAGCAGCAACAATAACAACCGCGGCGGCAAGAACGGCAAAAACGGCGGTTTCCGCGGCGTTCTCACGCTGATCGTGTGGGCACTGGTGCTGACGGTGGCGTTCCAGTATTTCAACGCCTACAACAACAACGCCGCCAATAAGAGTACCAGCCACGAGATCAAATACAGCGACATGATCTCCATGATCGAAAAGGATCAGGTGAAGGAGATCCTGTTCAAGGACAGCACCATCTACGTCACCCCCGTGGACGGCTACGTCTTCACCGAGGAGGTCACCTCCGGCAGCAAGACGGAGACAAAAACCTACACCCAGTCCAAGGACTCCGGCCTGACGCTGTACACCGTGTACCTCTCCAACGCCGACCTGCTCCCCCTGCTGGAGGCGCACAATGTGGCCTATACCGGCTTCTACAAGGCCGAGATGAGCCCCTTCCTGATGATCATGATCCAGTATATTCTGCCCACCATCTTCATCGTGGGCGCGTTCATGCTGGTCATGCGTCTGATGAGCAAATCCGGAGGCGGCGGCTTCGGCGGCATCGGCAGTGTGGGCAAGGCCAACGCCAAGGTCTACATGGAGAAGTCCACCGGCGTCACCTTCAAGGATGTGGCCGGTCAGGACGAGGCCAAGGAGTCGCTGGAGGAGATCATCGACTTCCTGCACAATCCCGGCAAATACACCGCCATCGGTGCCAAGCTGCCTAAGGGCGCGCTGCTGGTGGGCTCCCCCGGTACCGGCAAGACCCTGCTGGCCAAGGCTGTGGCCGGCGAGGCCGGCGTCCCCTTCTTCTCCATCTCCGGTTCCGACTTCGTGGAGATGTTCGTTGGCGTGGGCGCCAGCCGCGTCCGTGACCTGTTCAAGGAGGCCGCCAAGGTCGCCCCTTGCATCATCTTTATCGATGAGATCGACACCATCGGCAAATCCCGCGACGGCAGCCGCTTCGGCGGCAACGATGAGCGCGAGCAGACGCTGAACCAGCTGCTGGCCGAGCTGGACGGCTTTGACCCCAGCAAGGGCGTCATCGTGCTGGGCGCCACCAACCGCCCCGAGGTACTGGACAAGGCGCTGCTGCGCCCCGGCCGCTTCGACCGGCGCATCACCGTGGACCGGCCCAACCTGGCCGGCCGTCTGGCCACATTGCAGGTACACACCCGCAATATCCGCCTGGCCGAGGACGTGAACCTGGAAAAGATCGCCCAGGCCACCGCCGGCTGCGTGGGCGCCGACCTGGCCAATCTGGTAAACGAGGCCGCCCTGCGTGCCGTGCGCAAGGGCCGCCGGGCCGTAAATCAGGACGATCTGTTGGTGTCCTTTGAGCTGGTCATCGCCGGCAGCGAGAAAAAGGGCACCGTCATCACCGAGGCGGAAAAGCGCATTATCGCTTACCACGAGGTGGGTCACGCGCTGGTGGCGGCCAAGCAGAAGAATGCCCAGCCCGTCAGCAAGATCACCATCGTACCCCATACCCAGGGTGCGCTGGGCTACACCCTTCACCTGCCGGAGGAGGAAAAGTTCCTCATGTCCCGCGAGGACATTCTGACCGAGATCCGTACCCTGCTGGCCGGACGCTCCAGTGAGGAGGTGGTGTGCAACACCATGACCTCCGGCGCCGCCAACGACATCGAGCGCGCCACGGAGATGGCCCGGAACCTGGTGGCACGCTTCGGTATGTGCGACGAGTTCGACATGATGGCCCTGGGCAGCGTTCAGAGCCAGTATCTGGACGGCGGCTACTCCATGACCTGCGCCCAGGAGACCTACGCCGCAGCCGACCGCGAGACCATCAAGATCCTGCGCCAGTGCCACGAGGAGGCCAAGGCCATCCTGCGGGAGAACCGGGAGCTGCTGGACAAGATCGCCGCGTACCTGCTGAAGAAGGAGACGATCACCGGCCAGGAGATGATGGCCATCATCGAGGGCCGCGACCCGGAGACTGTGGACAACTACGGTGCCAGCAAGAGCAGCCAGCCCGCCTTCCGGCCCAGCGTACCGGAGACCATCGAGGCCCCCGCCAGGCACATCAACATCGTGTCCGAGCCCATCCCCATGCCGAACTACGATGAGAAGCCGGAGGATAAGGACCCGGAAGGCACCCCCGCCGAAGACAAACCGGCGGAGCACGCGGACGGCGACCCCGAATAAATGCACAGCAGCCCTGCGGCAGCGCCGCAGGGCTGTTTTCTTTTCAGTTTTCCGGCAGCTCCCGCACCCGTTCGCACAGCAGCGGCAGCGCCTTTTCAAACTCCACGCCGTACCACCCGGCCTGCGGGTCCCGCGCCGTGGCGTCGATACAGGCAAGTACAAATTCCACCGCCAGCGAAGCCGCCTGCTCCAGCGTCATGCCCCGCATGAGCCCGCCGGTGACAACGGCGGCGAAAATATCCCCCGTGCCGTGGAAGGAGGCCGGGTTCCGCGGACCAAGACAGGTGAAATACGTCCCCGCGCCGCTGTCATAGCCCACAGCGCCCAGCTTATCCGGCGCAAAGGACACCCCGGTGAGGATCACCTTCTTCGCCCCCAGCGCAGCCACCCCCCGCAGCAGTTCGCGGGCAAAGCTCTCGTCCACCTCCTCCCGGTACGGCGTACCGGTCAGCAGACAGGCCTCCGTGATATTGGGCAGCGCCACGTCCGCCCGAGCCGTCAGGCGGGCCATCGCCGCCGGGAAAGCGCCGTCAAACCCGCTGTACAGCTTCCCGTGGTCCGCCATGGCCGGGTCCACGATCAGCAGCGTATCCGGGCTCTTCACCGCATCGAAAAAGTCCATCACCTGCTGCACCTGGGGCGCGGAGGCGATGTAACCGGTATAGAGCGCGTCAAAATGCACCTGCTGGGACCGCCAGTGATCGGCAATGGCCGGCAGCTGGTCGCTGAGATCCCGGCTGACAAAGCCCGGAAACGCCGTGTGCGCACTGAGCACCGCCGTGGGCACGATGGCGCACTCCACCCCCATGGCGGAGATCACCGGCAGCGCCACCGTCAGCGAGCACCGCCCCAGACAGGAGATGTCCTGTATGGACGCTATTCGTTTCATAGAGCCGCCTCCTGTTCATCATACCAAAAAGGGAGAGGCACATGAATATGTGTCTTTCCCTTTTTGGTGCGGGCGGCGGGACTCGAACCCGCACGCCTGTTGGCAATGGAACCTAAAGGTGATGTCACCTTAGTGAAAGATTTTCAGAGCCCTCCATATCGTAAGGGAAGGACATCTTTCCAGCGCTTCAAAAGGCATTCGGTCGTGACCGGCCGAACATCTGCTATATCATAGCACACTCTGCCGGAAAAGTATAGCATGGTTATAGCTTTACGGGAGGAAATTTCTGCTGCCCCGGCATAAAGCAGAGGGGGCAGGGACGCTGTCTATTCGTTTTCTTCCGGGGAACTCATTTCTTGACGCTAAGTGGTTGTTTTCTTATCCTACAAATCCGATACGCCTTTGTACTTGCACAGAGTCCAAGAGTGCGCGCATATCGCTTTCTGCGAAAACCGCCTGAATATCTTCTGCGCTGATCATATTATCGCTTGTACGCATGGCTTGCTTCATACGAGTGCGCTCAAAGACTTTGCGGATCAGCCGGGCGTTGGAGAAGTTTTCATCTTTATTACGAATGATTTGTTCAGCCATTTGCCGCAGCGTTACTTTTGCATCGGTGCCTAACTGATACGCTTCTGACTCCGCATATTTGCAATATATCTGCACCAGTTCTTCTGCTGAATAGTCCGGAAAGTCAATATAAAACTGAATGCGATCCCGAAGTCCGGGGTTGCTGCTCAACATCTGATTCATCTCGTTTGTGTAGCCAGCCATGATGCAAACAAAATCCTTCCGCGAATCCTCCAAGCGCTTTACGAGGGTGTTGATTGCTTCGTGTCCGTAGTCATAAGAAGCGTTAGATGCGAGTGCATATGCTTCGTCAATGAACAATACCCCGCCGATTGCATCCTTAACAACAGATGCCGTCTTTGCGGCTGTTCCTCCGAGATATTGAGAAACCAGACCATCCCGATCCGTTTCGATGAACTTCTCTCCGTCCTTAATAACACCAATTTCACCGAACAGTTTACCAACCAAACGGGCGACAGTCGTTTTGCCTGTTCCCGGATTTCCCCTGAACACCATATGTAGGCACGGAAGCGCAGATCTTCCCCGATTTTTAAGCAGGGCGACAATTTCTCTGACGCATTTTTTCACGGAATCAAGTCCGATCAATGCGTCTAACTCTTCAAGGGCGTTACTGTTCTTATCGGATTTTTTCGCCAATGGATCAAAATCAGATGCGTGCATGATGAATTCCGTATTATCGGCATCCGCCAACTGATTCTGTATCACGGAGTATAGCTGCGTCTGCAATGTGGGATATGGAAGTTTTAGGATGTCACTATTTCGGAAACTCTTTGCATCAAAACCAAATCCATACTCTTTTGCAGCACATTTTAACAGCTCAACTTTTTCTTCTTTCTCGAGGTCTCTGATTTCGACGGTATGCGGGAAAAACGCCTTAAAATAATCAAATTCCTGCGCTTTTTCGTATTGAGCGCGATCCATCGTAGTAATATAGATGTTTTTTCTGCGGCTCAGTAGACGAAACGATTCTTCCTGTGGCATCCCCCATCGGAAACCATCATGATTGCCAAAATCCCAGGTTTCCACGATGAAATAAAACAAAGATGTATTCGAAGATGTACAAACGGCATCGTCCAAATCGCCGCGCACAATTCTTTGATCTTTAATAATGCCCTTACTGACTAACAGGCTGTAAAGCATATCAGAAAACACAAACTCATTGGCACCGCAGTCATTTACAAGAACCACGTTGTAGTTTCCTCTTTTGCCCAGTTCTATCATTCGGTCAGACAAGGAATTGATCCTGCGAAAAGCTTCTTTGAAGGAAGAAAAGCCTGTCATTTTTTTCGTGCGGCTAAGTTGTTCTTTTGAAGTTTCTAAAATAAGGCGGAACTCGGCGTTTCCTCGAATATAACCGCTGGAGTAGGCACTCATCAGATTTTTTGCGATGGGCAGTGCATCCAAAACTTCTTTAGGAGCAGTATGCTGCTTGATTGGCAAAAGTTCGATCTTACAACCGAATATGTCCTTCAGTTCCGAGATATCTTCCTGAAGCGGGGTGTCCTTCCGATCTGCCTTGACCAAATACAAAAATCTGAGCATGACCCGGTTTGGCTTTTCCAAATCATAGAAAGGTTTGTCCATATAAAGATACTTGCAACTGCCGTTCAAATCTGCAATGCAATTTGTAACCGAATCCCAGTCTCTCTGAATTTTGGGAGAACGTGGTATTGTAAAATAGTAATATTCCATCTTCTCCATAATGTCTTAGCCTCCATATATGGTACATATCCTTGAATGGAATGTAAGGGGATGAAAGAATCCTACCATAGCGATCTGCCCGGGAATATCGCCGTTATTGTCGACTGTTTCGGCGGCTTCCTGCTCTGCGTTTCTTATAAGCTCCTGCACCTCCGCAATAGCCGCAAGGAGGTCCTGTACAGAAACCTGTTCTGCCCACAGTACTTCATAGTAGCGATAGCGTCCTGAGGAATAGAAACATCTGTCATATTCGGGGTGTAGTTGGTTATGCGGACGATTTTGATCCACTGTTTCCAGGGCCGAAGTCAGATCATCCAAATAGTAATTCAACGTTTCAAGTCTGGAAGGATAGCTGCAGACTGAACGCTCAAAAAGCCCGGTGGGGTTAGAATCAGGCGTATAGTTTGAAAAGTATCCCATTTCTATGTTCTCCCTTCCAAAAAACGTTCAGAAACATCCAGACAACGCAGTCGCAGCGGCATAGGTTCAGTTATCGCGTTCTCCGTTCTAACAATAAGATAGCACGGCACCCTGTACAAATGTATGTACAGGGTGCCGTGCGATTATTTTCGCCAGTTAGCTATGGGATAGGTGCCATACTTCCTCTTGAAATTTTCCAGCAGGAGGTGTTCCTTATCTTCACAGTGTTCGCAGATACACCATCTGCAGATAAGGTTTTCATATCCTTCGACTTGAAAAATCGCCCGACCGCCGCGGTGATTGTTCCCTCCACCGAAGCCATAGCGCATATATTGCCGCAGCCGCTGGAACAGCCCTTTTTCTCCATTCGCCTTACCTATGTAGAGAATATCGGAGGAGGGAACGCGCTTTGCCTCCAATCTTTCGATGGGATAGGCGGTGCCGGGGTGATTGTCAATGATCTCCTTGAAAGTAACCTCCATCCCGGCTGGGATGCGGATGCAGTAGACTCCTTTTTTTGCGGGAACGGGGTGCGGATCTTCAAAATCCTTTTGCCCGCAAAAATCATCCCACAGTTCAGCCAGTGTTGCTTCTCCCATAGCTATCTCTCCGCTTATATACTTAAATCAAATTTGTCGCATACTCGACTATATACATGATGCCCCTCGGCGGCATTCTTGGTGTATTGGAACACACCCACAAAACGATAAGCGTCCTCTCCGCGTTCGTCCTTACTCTTGGCGAAGGTAAGGCGTGGCTTATTCGGGTGCTTTACTTCGCTGGTGCCGCTATCGTTGTATTCAATGATCGTTTTCCAGTCAGCAGACAATTCATTGACCCAGCCGCGAGCCTGTGCCGCCTTTGAGCCGTTGGGCAGTTTGATTGCCAACTTGGGGCACCAAAGCATCCGATCATCGGTCACGCGGAAAAAGCTGCGCTGAATACGATAGTTCGCATCCTTACCGAAGCACTTTTTACAAATATCGGCAATCGTTTCAAAGGGATAGGCATCCTCCACTCGCAGAATCCCGCGTTCTTTAATACCGCGCCATTCCTCTTCGGGGTTAAGCCAATGTGGAAGCTGATTGCCCTTTTCCACTACCTTTTGCTTGATCTCACAGACGATCTCGCGGATGCGGGCATGAAGCGCGTCTGCATCCAGCGTTGCATCCACGCGGCGGATCGTCAATCCGTTTTCGCTGCAGGCGGACAGTGCTGTTTGCAGGTCGATTTCGCGTGCGGCATCTTTGAACTTGTTATCCTTGTGGTGGGCTTCATCACACTCCACACCGTAGTTGATCTGCGGGAAGTAGAGGTCGATCAACGCATACCTGTTGGACTTGGAAAAGTGGACATATTGCTGCGTCACGGGCTTGATGTTCAGATCATCCAACCGCTGCCAAATCGCGTTGACAACATAGTTCTCCTTTTCCTTGTCCTTAGTATGGTGCGAGAACATTCGGTAGAGGTACTCCTGCTTGTCCCATTTTTGCTCTTTTTCCTCCATATCACCCATCCTTTCTGTTTGTATATTGATTTCCTGCAATGCTCTCCGTGATCTCATCCCGCAGCCAAGCGGGCTCTGCCACCTCCACAAAGGAGAGGTATTGCAGTGCCCAAAAGTGCACACCGCGCGGCGGGGTGGTCAATACGGCGGTAAAGGTCTGCTCGTCCCGCTCAAAAACCTGTATGCCCGTACCAAAGCGGTCCAGCACATCGTCCAGCACGGCGCGATCGCAGTGCAGCACCACCCGCTCCGGCGCGCCTACAAAGGCGTAAATGGCATCTTGTGCCTCTTGCTTCTGCGCCGGCGTTTCGCTGCGGGGCTCGTCCAGTATCCGAATATCCGCCATGCGGTCTATGCGGTACAACCGCGTGTGCGGATCGTGGTCGGGGACGCAGATAAGGTAATAGTGTTCGTTGGTGTACACCATCTCATAGGGGCTGAGAGTGTAGGTCGCCGTAGGATGCTGCCGTTTGTCATATCCGTAGTGCAAGTAATCCAAGGTCACTTTCTTCTTGCGTGTAATGGCCTCGTCCAACTGCTCAATATTCCAAAAAACCTGCCGGTTACCGGTCTTGCGCCCCTGCCGGGCGACGGTCAGATGGCGATACTTTTTCCGCTGGTGGACACTGAGCTGCTTTTGCAGTTTTTGGACAAGCTGCTCGGTCTGCCTTGCCGGGATGAACGGGAAAGAATATACCGCATCGGTCAGCAGCAGAACTTCCGACGGCTCCAATTCCCGATCTCGTAAGTAATAGCCCACACCGTTATCCTCGTAAAGGGAGACATCGTAACCGAGCTCGATCAAAAGCGCAACGGCCCCATAAACGGTGCGGCGGTCGATTTTGATGCCATAGAGGGACTGCATCTTTGCAATGATCTCCCGCATGGGCAGAATGTGTTCTGCGTCGGAATACTCCTTTAGAACCTCCAAAAGGCAGATGGCATTGGCTTTTTCCGTCAGCATAATGCAGTCCCTCCATGTTGTTTTACTTCAGTACCGGCCACTTGGCCCAATTAGAGCAGGAAGAACTGCAAAACTTTGTACTGCCCCGATTGGAACCGTTTGGAATTTGGCACTTGGCGCTATTGCTGGTCGGCTCCGAAGAGTTTCCGGAATTCACCAGATTGCGGCTTCCGGTCCAATAGGCGCAAGTGGCGCAGACCTTGTTTGTTTTGGAATAATGCATAAAGACATCTCCTCTCATAGTATAGCATCAGTTGTGATGCTTGCATAGATGCTACCATAAGAGGGTGTACAAAAGTCTGTATTGCTGTTTTGACTATACAGAGATGTTATTTATATCTGAGGCGGCTTCGCTCAGCACGCCATAGACCTCCGCCAAGGCGCGGACATACTGCGGAAAGTCGCGCCGCAGCTCACTGTTCTCCCCCGGCGGCGGGACCGGCCGCCGCATCATACGATGAACAGTCCTCCACACTTGAAGTCTGCTGCCGGGATAGGCTTCTTTCAGCTTCTCGACCGCGCGGTTCTTTGCCTTCTCCACGGCGGACTCCTTCATCATGTGATACATCCCGATCTCTTTCAAGGTCGTCTCCAGGTATCCGAACACGCCGCAGGTCTTGCCGAGAATGTCCCTGTCCTTCTTCGGCAGGGCGTCGAACAGCTCCCGGAGAAGCTCGATGCAGGCTTTGCGGTACACGGCTTGCTCCGCTGAAACGGAGAGCATCCCCGGCATCAGCCGCTCATAGGGATCGCCGTCATAACCATCCGGGACAAGATCATGCACACCGAGGAAATGGGTGTTGTAGCGAACATACCGGCTGACACGAGCCTCGGGAATGCCCAACTCCTCCGCAATTTCGCCGGTATCCTTCCATGCAACATGATACAGCCTCTGTGCCTGCCGGACGGCAGCCATCTCGTCCCTGCTCAACGCCATGCAGCCAATGTTCTGCTCCAGCCAGCGGGTCATACGCCCCTTCAAATGCGGGTAGAGGTAGGTGGTGAGCGCGGCGCGGCTCTCGTCATATTCTTTGCTCTGAATCCGTGTCAGGAACTCCAACGCGCCCTCGCCGCAGAGATCGTCCAGAATCGTTTTCGTATACGCGGAACACTGATTCGGATGATGTGAGTCCGTCATCAGGCAGTTGAACTCCGCCGCGGTTTCCTTGGCGATGCCGCGGATCAGACCGATATTTTTATGGTACAGCTTTTCCAGCGCGGCTTCATCACCGTCATAATATTGGCGAATTAGTTGCTCGGTGGTCATGCTTGCTCACCCGCCTTTTTCTTCGGCGGACGGCCCCTCGGATTGGCCGTTCTGGTGATCCCGCAGCGCTGGTAAACGCGCTCAGAGGAAATACTCTGTTCGAAAGCCTCCACGGAGATATTTGCATCGCGCAGGGCATCATAGAGCAGATCCCGCACATAGTCCTTGGCTTTTCTTGCGTCCTCCTGTGAGATCGCATCCCGCTGCATATCCTTTGTGATGCGGGCAAAGGCGGTCACCTTGACTTTGACCTTGGGAATGTCCTTCGCCAGTTCCTTCTGCAACTCCACCGTGCCGAACTGTCGGCAGGTGTAGCCGGGCGCATGGGGACACGCCCCTTCGCAGTATAGCGCGTGGACACCGCTCTTGAGCAGAAAATACCGTCCGCAGATGATGCAGCGGCGGATGTTGTGCCCACTGTTCAGCGCCAGCATATAATCCGCTTTCATCAGTGCCTGCAAGCTGTCGGTCACATGCTCCTGACAGATAGCGACAGAGCCGTCCGGCAGCGGCCGCGGCACATAGGAAAGCTCGTAGGCATCGTGGGTCGTATAGCAGTCGCCGTTGTTGCGGATGGGATTGACGATGAGCTTTTCCGCAATGCGTTCATCATTGTAGAAGCCGTAGAGTGCTGCGGCATAGTCCTCTGGGCTGTTATGCTTCAGCTTGGACAGACTAAAGCTGATGAAATTCCGAATGGTACCGTTGAAAGCGCGAATGTCGTGAAGATATGTTTCATAACGGCGAATGTACTTTTTGTAATCACGCCATGCGTCCTTGGTAGGACCGATGGCACGAAGCATTCCGTAATAAAAGGCATCGCCTTTTTCTAAAGCTGCTTCGCTCGGATGGAACAGGTCAAGCGGAACATCCTTGACCGTTTCACTGCGCGCGGAGATTTCATTCGCCACGCGCTCAAGTCGTTTCCGTTGTATCTCTTCTGACGGCTCATGCTCCTCTTTCGGAAACAAATCGAACTGCCCCGTGACCTCCCGTATGACAGAGAAGAAAGCGTCCTCGCTCTCGTCCAGCAGCAGGCGGAACACAGCGTAGCGGCGCAGCACTCCGCATAGCGCCGCCAGCTCCTCGTTCAGCTTCCACCAAAGCTCTATGCTCCCGCTCTGCTCATATTCTTCCGCAAGGCCGGTGACCTGCTTCATGCGTTTGCTCATGGGTCGATATTCGTCCGGCGACAGATTCAGCAGATCGGCGGTCAGCATACCGGCAGTGAACTGCTGGCCGTTCAGCTCCAAGGTGCTGCCATAGGTGTAGAAAATGATGCTGCCCTCCATGTGTACCCCTCCTGCTAAAATCTGTCCTACATGAATTTTAATCTGTCCATGCTTTTTCTCATCATAGCATGAATTCCTCCACAATACAAGCAGAGGGAAAAAACCACGCGCCGTCCCGTGGTAACTCCCCTCTGCTTTTTTCGCTCTCATCGTTCCGATGGGAGCAATATTTTTAAGGAGGAAATGAAATTGAAAAAAGAAAACAGATTGCTGACCATCGACGGTGAAACGCTGATGAGTCAGCCGCTCACACCGCTGAACTTTGTGGTGGATACGTTGCTGTCCCAGGGCCTGCACATCCTCGCGGGCTCACCCAAGGTGGGAAAGTCATGGCTGGCGCTGTGGCTGGCCGTCACGGTGGCGAAGGGCGAATCCGTCTGGGGCATGGGCGTGAAACAGGGCACCACGCTCTACCTCTGCCTGGAGGACTCCACCCTCCGCATCCAGAACCGTCTGTTCGAGATCACAGAGGACGCCCCAGCCAACGTCCACTTCTCCACCAACAGCGACACCCTTGGCAAGGGTCTGGAGGAACAGCTCTGCGCGCTCCTCTCTGAGAACCCCGACACGGTGCTGGTCATCATCGACACGCTGCAAATGATCCGCGGCGCCGGTTATGACAACACCTACGCAAATGACTACCGTGACCTCTCCGTGCTGAAGCACATTGCGGACACCCACGGCATCGCCATTCTGCTGATCCATCATCTGCGAAAGGAGCTTGCCGATGATGTGTTCAGCCGCATCTCCGGCACGACGGCCATCAGCGGCGCGGTGGATTCCAGCTTTACGCTGGTAGAGGACAAGCGCGGCAGCGGCAAGGCAAAGCTTTCCTGCATCGGGCGCGACATCGAGTACCGGGAGCTAACGCTGGAGCGCAACGCGGAAAATGTGTGGGAGCTGGTGTCGGACAGCCGGACGCAACCGGAGCTGCTGGGCGGCCGGATCGTCATTCTTCTCTCTGAACTGATGCGTGACCGCGCGGAATTTATCGGCACTCCCACGGAGCTGTCCGCGCAGATCGACCCTGCGGGCAGCGAGGGCATCACGCCGAAAAAGGTATCCCGTCTGATCCTGCAAAGCGTTGCCGCACTAAGCAAAATCGGTATTTCCGCCGTGGTGCGCCGCAGCAACGGAAAGCGGCTTATCGAGCTGCGCCGTGCCGAAAGTGACGATGCACAGGGTACCCAAGCTGTTGACCCTATCGACCCTGCCGATGTCTCAGGCGGTGAAAACGCCCCGTGTTTCGCCGTGTGAGCCGCTGTGTGCGCGTTTGGGGGATGGGGTGGCGTGTGTACCCGACGATGGGATATACAGTCCACACAGGGCGAGCACTGTGGCGGCATAAAAACGGCAAATAAGCCACCGTGACCCGCGGGCGTCCAGCGTTTCGACAGCATGAAGCGCACGCCGAGGGTAGTGATACCACCCCCCCACATAGAAGCACCGAAAAAATGCAAAACGGGAGTTTTTATCACCTCCCCCAACAGGGCTCCCGCCGAAACCCAGCGAAGCGGTTTCGGTGGGAAGAGGACGAGCGACAGAGAGAGCGAGTCCTGCCGCTTGCGGCGGGACGAGGGATTCGTCGTCCGCTCGGACGACGGCCAGCATCGCATTTGTCTGGTCTGCGGCGAAGCCGCTGCCCTGCCAAATGCACTGGGCGGGGCATGGCCCCACACCCCCAAGCTGCGGGCAGAAGCCCGGACCCACTTTTAGCTACGATTGGAGAAAAACATGAAAAAAGATATCAAATTCAGCACGCGCATGGCGTCCGCTGACCGCGAGAAGATCAGGGCACTGGCGGCGAAGGCCCACATGTCCATGAGCGACTATGTCACCGCCTGCTGTCTCGGCAAGCGGATCGTGGTCATCGACGAACAGAAAGAACTGCTCCGCCAACTCAAGGGCATCGGCAGCAACATCAACCGCCTCACCATCCTCGCCAACATGGGCAAGGTGCAGGTCATCGGTCTCGACAAGGCTGCGCAGGAGCTGTCCGAGGTCAGCGCCGCGTTGCGGTCAGTCATGGAAGGTCGGTGAGCCATATGGCCATCGTACATTTTGTGAACTACAAGCGGGGCACACAGTCCCGTGCCGCCATGCGCGGCGTGATGCTCTACATCACACAGGAAAAGAAAACCACGTGGGAGGGCGAGCCGCTCGTCGGCGGCATCAACTGTCAGCCGCAGAGCGTCTACGACGATTTCCTGAACACCAAGCTTCTCTACCACAAGGACGGCGGCGTGATGTTCTACCACATGGTGCAGAGCTTCCCCAAAGGTGAAATGATTGACCCTCGGCAGGCCCACGAAGCCGCGCGGCGGCTGGCGGAATACTTCGACGGCTGCGAGGTGCTGGTTTGCACCCATGTAGACCGGGAGCACATCCATTCCCACTGCGTCATCAACTCTGTCAACTTTGAGACTGGCAAAAAGCTGCACATGGCAAAGGAACAGATCCAGGAACTGATGCGGCGCAATGACATGATCTGTCAGGAAATGGGTCTTCCTGTCTTTGAAGTGACCGCGCAGCAGGCCCGCGGCATGGGCGGTGCGGAATATCACACGGCGCTGAAAGGCCAAAGCTGGAAACTGCGGCTCATGAACACCATCGACGAGTGCATGAAATACGCCGCCGACAAGGACGCCTTCGTTTCGCTGATGGAGTCCGAGGGCTACGCGGTGCGCTGGGAAAGTGGGCGCAAGTACATCACCTATACCACCCCGGACGGCATGAAATGCCGCGATAACAAACTGCACGAAGAAAAGTATTGCAAGGAGGCCATGGAGCATGAATTCAGAATACGGGCAGAGATTGTCTCTGCAAGAACTCAAGCAGCGCAACACCCAGCAGACAGCGCTGCCGGTGCAGGCACCACCTCCCGAAGCACGTCCCACAAAAGCGGACTGGGAGCGAATGATGAAATACATGGATGCACTGTGGTACCATGCAGATCGGCAGACGGATCTGTTGGAGAGCGTCAGCAGGCAGATGTCGCAGCTTCCCACGCGAACGCAGCTGGACGATCTGCTGAAAGCGGTGCGGCATCTGGAGCAGATGACCGAACAGGCTGGGAAACCGAAAGAGAATTCTTTTTCTCTGCACAGAATCAGACTTCCCAGACTGCATCTGCCACAAGTCAGTATTCCGGCATTGATCTCTCTGCTGATGGCGGCGGCAGCACTGCTTCTGCTCTGGTGGGGCTTGGACACCGTCTGGAGCAGCTCCGGCCTGCTGAGCCTGTGATTCCTGCGCGGCACCACACCGACAGAAAGGTGCTGCAAAAAGAACGTGAAAAGAAGATCGCCCTCGGTCACAAGGCAGATGACCACGAGGACGAGGTGAGTTATGACTGGCAGCAGACCATGTGAGGCCTGCTATTTTTATTGCCCGAATTGACTTTGGGAGAAAGGAACGCTATGGGTAGAAAGAGAAAAGAATCCAATATTGCGAGCGTCATGTACTCTTATGTGGGTACGGACGATCAGTTCGATGATTTCCTGAAAATGATGATCCACGACTATCTGTCTGTGGATCATCCATATACAAATCGAACCACCGATTTTGTTGCTAAAGTAGAAACGGAAGTCGCCTGATTTGTTTTGATAGCTATTCAAAAAATTGTGTGCTATGGTGTGTCGTGCATGATCGGCACACCATAGCGGAAAGGAACGATTATGAAAGTCTGGCTCTATTATCGGCTGTCCAGAGATGAGGACGAAGAACTCAACTCTCTGAATAACCAGAGAAAAATCATATACAACTTTGCGGTCAGCAACGGCCACGAGGTGGTGGGCGAATCCTTCGATGACAATGTCAGCGGTATGCACTTCAACCGTGAGGGAATCGACAAAATCTATGAGGTGGTCGAAGCGGGCAAGATCGAAGCGATCATCGTTAAAGACCTGTCCCGCCTGGGCCGTCACCGGACGCAGACCGCACTCTTTATCGACTACCTCCGCGAACATGATGTGCGGGTCCTGTCCGCAACAGAAAATATCGATACTTTTAATGAGAACGATGATCTCATCATCGGATTCAAGGGGCTGGTCAACGACTTCTATGCCCGCGACGGTAGCCGTCGTGTGCGGACCGGTTACCGGCAAAAGCAAAAGGAAGGTATTGTGACCATCCCACCCTTCGGCTACTTCAAGGATAAGAACACAAAAAAGGTCGTTGTCGTAGAAGAAGCCGCCGAAACGGTCCGGCTGATCTTCTCCGCCTATGTCGGCGGCAGCGGCATGAAGGCCATCGCCCGCACACTGAATGGACAGAGGAGGAAAACGCCCGCGCTCATGCAGATGGAACTGCTGAACAAGCGCCTGCCCAACACCCAGGATGGCATCCTCAAAAAATATTTGTGGGACGCAACGATGGTGGCGCGAATCTTGAGAGATGAGAGCTATATCGGCACCCTGATCTGCCACAAGAGCGAGCGCAATAAAATCAATAAGACCTTCCGCTTCACAGACCCGGAGGAGCAGTTTCGCCATGAGAATTATCTGCCAATGATCGTGACCCGTGAGATATGGGAGCAGGCTCAAGCGCTCCTTGCAGAGCGCAAAGAGAAAAATGTCCGTGCGGGCACCAACCGGGGCATCCTCCGGTACGGGGGATTACTCCGCTGCAAGGATTGTGGCCGAACCTTTATCGGGAAGCGCATCAAGCTGAAAAGCGGGGAACGGGTCGTCTATGTCTGCGACACCTACCATCGGTATGGCAAGGAACACTGCTCCTCTCACATGGTGGACGAGGAAACATTGGACAGATTGATCGGCGCGGAGATCCTGCGAACAAAGAAAATGTATGAGGAAAACTGGTCGCGGATGGAATGGCTCATCGAGAAATGGACGCCGAAGGCTTCCACGGCCAGCGCCAAAATAAGTAAACTGCAAGAGCACATTCTCTTGCTGGAGGAGGAAGTGGAGGTGATCCTGATGGAACGCATTCGGGATAAGACCAACGCGGAACGCTACGACCGCATGATCGCCAAGCGCGAGGAGCAGATCGCGGAGGCCAAGAAACAAATCGAAGAATTGCAGAATATTTCAGAAATGCTCCGCAGCCGACAGACCAAGCTGAAGCGGGACATCAGTCTAATCGACGACATCCTGCGAGAGGGCAAAATGTCAGAAGCACGTCTGAGAATGCTGGTGGAAAAAATCCTTGTTCATGAAGAGGACGGCAAGCTGGATTTGGAGATCCGGCTGAAAGCGCCCTTCCGCGACCATCTCGACATCTTCGAAAATGGAGCGCAGACAGATTGCTTCCCCTCAATGGATTTTGACTATGACAGGCTGGGTGCGGTGATCTACGGCGATTATTATGCGGGGTAGGTGATAACAGGTGCGAGTATGGCTCTATGCGCGGCTTTCTAACGATGATGACCGTGAGATGAACTCTCTGCTGAATCAGCGGGAGATCTGCCAGGCGTTTGCCGAGCAGCACGGGTACACCATCGTAGGACAGTCCTTCGATGACAATGTAAGCGGCATGAGTTTTGACCGCCGTGGGCTGGACGAGCTCATGGCGGCTGTGGACGCTGATAAAATTGACGCTGTCATCGTAAAAGACTTATCCCGGCTTGGCCGCCATAGGACCCAGACTGCGTTGTTCATCGATTATCTGCGGGAACACCAGGTGCGAGTGATCTCTGCCACGGAGGGCGTTGATACATTCCGCGACGAAGATGACTTGATCATCGGCGTCCGCGGCTTGATGAACGATTACTATGCAAAGGATATTGGCAAAAAGATCCGGGCGGGATACCGACAGAAACAGAAAGACGGCATCGTGATCACGCCTCCCTTCGGCTACTGGAAAGACAAAAATACGGGGCAGATCAGGATAGACGCAGAGGCGGCAGTCACGGTGCAGCTCATCTATTCTCTGTACTTGCAGGGGTGTGGGCAGAAAGAGATTGCCCGGCGGCTTAATGCTGCGGGGCGAAAGACACCGGCGCAGCTCCGAGCTGAACGGTGCGGCAGAGAGGTCCGGCATACGCACAAAACCCGTGACGGTCAGTTCCTATGGACATACGCCAGTGTGAAAAACATTCTGGTGGAGGAGGCGTACACCGGCGTGCTGAACAACCATCGCAGAGAATACAACAACGGTAAGGCCAAGCATATAGACAAAACCGACTGGTATCGTCATGAGGGATTCTTCCCCGTAATCATAGGAAAACAGGAATGGGAGCAGGTACAGCGCTTGCTCAAACAGCAGGCCCGCCCCGCAAACGGCAATCAGGCCAAGCACCGTTACGCGGGGCTGCTGACCTGCCAGGAATGTGGGAATACGTTCATTCCTATGATCCGCTGCTGGAACGGCAAGAGTCGTGTGGAATATGTGTGCCGTGGATACCACCGGAATGGAAAAACCTATTGTGCTTCCCACCGTATCCATGAGGAGGTACTGGATGCCGCGGTGCAGGCGTATGCCCAAACTGTGCGGGAGCAGTGTGCCGAGGAAGTAAAGAAGCTGGCACAGCTGCAAAAAATGTGGGCGTTGAGGAAACCGATCCTCGACGCCCACATTTTGTCGTTACAGGGGAAAGTTCAAGTACTGGAACAAGAGATTGATGAGATAGTGATGGAGAAGATTATACATCAAACCTAATCTGAGTTACTTTACAACTCTTGACTTTCCGCTCGGTAATTCTATCCTCAGGTCCTACTTCGCCAAAAAGCAGCGGAGATTCCGGATTGTGCTTATTGGAATTCGTGAATACTGTTTTTTTGCTATAATTTGCGTAACAATACTTGCAACCATTTCGACATGTGTTATACGCTCCAATATCAAGACTCTCAATACATCCGCACTCGAGGCGTTGGTTCTTATCTTTTCCCACTTCAAGAGGGCAGTTGAGCAACCTGCTTAGCAAACGATCATCTATACAGCGAGCGTGCTCAATTCCGTATTCCTGCAACTCAATTCCCTCGGCGCAAGTATCAATTTGGAGGCCGTAGCTATGGGCGATTGCAGCGAGTTCTTCTGCAAGACTTCTTTGGACTTTTTGTGGGAAATCATGCAAAGCCAAGCCGGAGACATTTCTTGATGTATTGCGATAAAAATCTATAAAACTAATCGTGCATTTTTTTGTATATGGGCTTAGTTCTTTTGCGATTTTTTCAAAATATCGGATGTGATACTCTGGAGTGTATGTATCGTTCAATAAAATGGGGTCATATCGCCAAATGACGCGATTAGGCCCAATCAAGTCCGATAATTTTTTGAATGCGGGAATGATATGGCTCTGCTTACTTGGGATGTGTGTTTCGACGTCCTGTGCATATGAATTAAGCGTAAACTGGAAGTAGTACATATAGTCTCGGAGCATATCCAGTTTTTCAAGCATGGGAATGGGATTTTTGGTCCAGAATACAATGCCATCTACTACATCGGGATTTAGAGGAATTTTGCTTATTTGGTGTGCGTTCATAGGATTACGAACCAGTACATATCCCTCCTTAAGTCGGTTAAAAAACCATTTCGAATAATATGTTGGAATATCGGTTCGACGACTGGCACTTATAATCACAAATCACACCTCTTTTCTAAACTCAAAAATTTGCCATTGAGCTTGTTGACAAGTAAGAATTGGCCACCATCCAAGCCTGCGTTCGCAATCACCTTCACAGTGCTCACCATCATAGCCAATACAGCATGTATGCAAGTCTTCTGTCAAAAACTTGACAGTATCCCAAGGATGGCGAAACTCATTATCTACTTCTCTGATTTTCTTTCCACGCCATTCATCTGCAAAGTGATAGTAGCTGTTCGGATCGTCATTTGAGCTAAAACCATTTCCAAGCATAGCATTAAAAAGTGCTCTTGTGCGGTTCACATCTCGTTCCAGACTGCCCAAATCAGTTCGCAAAGAAAACAGGAAGAAAACAGTGTTCCCGGCAGGCATTTTTTCGCCAAAAATCTGTCCAATGCGTCGCATCACACTGGCGGGGAACTCGCTTATAGACTTTGGGAAAATGTACACATCGGCAGAAAGTGTTTTAGCTTTGAAGAGACAGTCAATTGCATCATGACATATAAACTTCATGTCATCTTGATCCCGTGCACTTATCTGATATGCCCAATCGATTGTATCGATTCCCCGATATCGAATTCTGCACGACTCTGGTACAACATTAGCGAGTGCCCAGTAGTCAAGCATGCTTCCACACCCAATGGAGGTAACTGCTATGCTTGAGCCAAAATCTGCACGGTGGAGCAGTGCTTCATACATGCGCTTATACTCAAAAGAATATGCATATGCATAGCGAAGCAAATATAATTGTTGAATGTGAAGACTTGAATAATCAGGGATTCTGCCGGCATCATAATGAACGCTTTTTAAATCGCACAGCTTTACACCAGAGCGAGCGTAAGATTCAAAGTCGATCAAGATGTTATCCAAGTAATCATTAATTGAAAGCATTTTACGCACCCCTTTTCGCTATAATCTTTGTTTCAGAAATGCCAAAAGCTGCATTTTCCAAAACGAAAATGCAGCTTGTAACTTGGTGCGGGCATGGGGACTCGAACCCCAACGGATTACTCCACGAGAACCTAAATCTCGCATGTCTACCAATTCCATCATGCCCGCATATGAGCTGCATTTCCACATCAGCTGTTTTTAGTGTATCATGTTATGTGATTATATGCCAGAAAAATCTTTCACTGAGGTGACATCACCTAAATCTCGCATGTCTACCAATTCCATCACAGGCGCATATATGAGCGGCAGGGTCACCTGTCGCTATTTTATTCTCCTCTGATTTTTACACGGCGAGGAACCGAGGCGGAGCATAACGCTTGACCCGCACCTATAAAAACAGGATGAACCTGCTTTTATTCAAAATAAAAAAGAAGAATTTGAGAAGTGCGAAATCCGGGGACTGACTTTGTCAGTCTGCGATTTCAGCGCACAGAGTGCGATGAAATCGCAGATTTGTATCTGCGCATAAATTGCCTTGCCATATGGAAAGCCTTGGACAAGAAGCTGCTGGTCAAATCCTACGCGAAAAACCTACACTGAGGTGACATCACCTAAATCTCGCATGTCTACCAATTCCATCACAGGCGCATATTTAGTTTTGGGGGAGCGGGCGACGAATGGAACGGCAAAACCTTCACTGAGGTGACACCACCTAAATCCATCGAGTCTACCAATTCCACCACGCCCGCATATCCACGCCGTATTGTAGCACACTTCACGTCGGCGTGCAAGGAATGTTTTGCCTTTCCCCTCCACCCTATGCTATACTGTCATCAACAGTACACGAAAGGACGGTGCCCCATGAACGAAAATGCCCTCGCCTTGGCGCGTCAGCACGCGCCCTGCTACATTTACTCCCGCGAGATCCTTACCGCACAGGCAGAGACTCTCCACAGGACCTTCCCCGGCTTTGATATTCTGTTCTCCGTGAAGGCCAACCCCTTCCCACCGGTAATACGGCACCTTGCGGCGCTTGGCATCGGTGCGGATGCGGCCAGTGCGGGTGAGGTCTGCCTGGCCGCGGAATGCGGGATCGCGCAGGAGGATATCTACTTCTCCGCAGCCGGCAAAAGCGATCGTGCACTGGCCGCCGCGTGGGATAACTGCCATCTGATCGCCGATTCTATCGGCGAGGTGCGGCGAATCGCCGCTATGGCCGCTGCCCGCGGCGAGACAAAGGCCATCGGCCTGCGCGTGAACCCCGCTTTCAGTATGGACGGCGGTGCGGGCGGGACATCCAAGTTCGGCATCGACGAGTCCGACCTCCCGGCACTGAAAACTCTGCTGCAAACGCTGCCGGCAGCCGTCTGCGGCCTCCATATTCACCTGCGCTCCCAGAACCTCTCCGCGGACACTCTCGCCCGCTACTACAAAAACTGCTTCGCGCTGGCCCTCCGCGTCCGCGATATTCTGGACTGTTCCATCGAGTATATCAACTTCGGCGGCGGAGTAGGCATCGTTTACGACCCGGCGTGCCAACCGCCGCTGAACATGAGCACCTTGAAGCAATGTGCACAGGCCGTAGCAGAGGAAAACGCCCGTACCCTCCGCGCACGGCTGCTGGTGGAGTCCGGGCGGTTTCTGACAGCACAGGCGGGAACGTACTATCTGCCTGTGGTAGACAAAAAGACATCCCACGGCACCACCTATGTCATCGTAGAAAACTGTCTCAACGGCTTCCAGAAGCCCTCTCTTGCCGCCATGCTGCGTAACGCCGCCGGAGAAGGCCCCCTTGCGCCTCAGGAACCTCTGTTTACCGGCGAGACCGCCTTCCCCATCACCGCCCTGCCTGCGGAGGATACCGGCATCACCGAGACCGTAGACATCGTAGGAAACCTCTGCTGCGCCGCGGACGTGCTGGCTAAGAACTTCACCGGTCCGGCGCTGGCGGTGGGAGATCTTGTGGCCGTGGGGAACACCGGGGCCTACGCCAGAACGCTGTCGCCGCTGCTGTTTTCCTCCCACGACGTCCCTGCGGAATTCTTGATCTGAAAAGCAGGGCAGCCCGTTGGGCTGCCCTGTTTTCTCATTTCTCCCGTCTGATGGGCCGGATATACTTGAAGTACTGCCCCGGCACAAAATAGAAATACGTCATCCGTCCCGGCGTAGCGGTATCCAGCACACAGCCGTTGGCGGCGTAGTCAAAGTCCCGCATAGCGGTCTCCACCTTGTTCTCCACCGTGCGGCACTCCTGCTCATAGTCGAAGGGGCCGTGCTCAAACACCATATACTCCCCCTCCGGCACGTCCATCAGCTCCAGCGGCGCGGGTATGGGGCCGCTGTAATCGGCGGGCAGGCGGACGCCGTAGCTCTCGATGCGGGGGTAGTTCCAGGCACAGAGGCGGCCTTTGGGGTCGTTGATGTAGCCCATGATCTGGCCGGCCATGCCGTCGGCCTCGGCGCCGCCGTTGTCGTCCAGCTTGCCGGGAATGCTGTCCAGCAGGCCGCAGACGGTGGCGCAGTCACCGCCGGGAACATTCTTCTGCTTTTCCCAGAAATCCCAGTAGCCGTTGGATTCATAGTTGCGAAGGTGCAGGTATTTGTGGGCGGGAATAGTAACAAAATACGTCTTGACGCCCTGTTCACTTTTGACCATACCGATCTCTCCCAATCCAAAGATATAGCGATCGAAGGGATGGATGCGGGTGCGGAGCACTACGGGGCGGGGCCGGCGGCGGTAAACACCGGGGGTAACGCCGTAGAGCGCCTTGAAGGCGCGGGTAAAGGCCTCCTGCCCGGAAAAGCCGTAGTCCAGCGCGATGTCCAACAAAGGCCGGTCGGTATCGCGCACCTCCTTCAGGGCAAAGGCCAGGCGCCGCTGGTGCAGGTAGGTACGCAGGGACATACCCGCGATCTCGCGGAATTTATGGGTGGCGTGGTACTCAGAATAGTGCAGACGTGCCGCCAGCGCCCGCAGTGTCAACGCCTGATCGTCCCGGCGCATAATGGCGTCGTCCATCTCATTGACGACGGTCTGGATCAGCTGCTGCCATTCGTACATAGGCTTGCTCCCTTCTCTCGCTGTGAACAGAATACACCCTTTCCGCCCCAAATGTTTGATACGAGTTGCTGTTAAAACAGGGACGGCTCCCGCCGTCCCTGTCCGCTTATTCCACTTCAGCAGCCTCCGCCGGCTCCTCCTGCCCCTGCTTGGGCAGCTGCTCGGGCCACTTGGCCCAGGTCTGGCGGATATAGGGGATCATCTGATCCCGGGGCATATCCAGTGCCGCGGCCAACTCGCCGTAGAACTGGTCCTCAGCCCGCTTGAGATAGCGCTCATCCATCTGGCTGACCTTCTTACCATGGCGCAGGGCCCACGCCCGCTTGCGGCAGATACCGTGGATCATGGCGGCCAGCTCGGCGCAGTCACAGCGGAGCACCAGCTGGTGGTAGAAATCCTTGGCAGCACGCATACCGCGCTCGGCGGGCTTCTGCTCCGGCAGGACCGGCAGCGCGGCGATCAGTTTCAGCGCACAGTCACGGCTGATGATGGGGCGCATGAGGACACCGGTGTCCACAGGAGTCATAACGGTGCCGCCGCGGTACAGGGGAGAGAGATGATAGTAGACCTTGTCGCCGCCGTCATAGGCCAGACCGGATGGCCCTATGGACTCCACCCGGCAGACGCCCTCGCCGCCGTATACCACCAGATCACCCGCTGCAAACATCACACACGCTCCTTATCCGCAACATACATACACATATATACACAAAAAGGCACATGGCACACGACCATGCGTTCCCCTTTTGCTCACCATTACCTGACATCAGTATAACATATTCTGACGAAAAATGTAAGCACAAATTTTACCGTGACTGTCGATTTTCCCGGAAAGTTGTGATACAATGCAGGAAAACTTTTGCGAGGTGCAGCCATGAAAAAAACCGTCATCCATCCCTCCGCCTTTGTGGCGGAAAACGCCACCGTCCGGGGCAGCGTGACCCTGGGCGCCAACAGCAGCGTGTTCTTCGGCGCGGTGCTGCGGGGCGACCGGGCGCCGATCACCATCGGTGCGGGCACGAATATCCAGGATAACTGTGTGGTGCACGTGGACTACGACCATCCGGTGACGGTGGGCGAAAACGTAACGGTGGGCCACGGGGCCATTCTCCATGGGTGCACCGTGGGTGACAACACCCTCATCGGCATGGGCGCCATCGTGCTGAACGGCGCGAAAGTCGGCAGCAACTGCCTGATCGGCGCGGGGGCGCTGGTACCGCAGAACGTGGAGATACCGGACGGGTCTTTGGCCTTCGGCTCCCCCGCCAAGATCAAAGGCCAGCTGGACGAGGCCGCCATTGCCGAGCTGCGGCAGGCGGCGCTGGACTACCAGAAGGAGGCCATTGCATACAAGGCCGAGCAGGAACAATAAAAATATGCACTCCGACCAAGAGCCGGTGCGCATGGCTGAAAAGCGGCCCCCGGCTGTGCCGGGGGCCGCTGACCGTTTAGACAACGGCAAAGAACTTGATGATAAACAGCAGGGAAATAATGTAGGTCAGGACAGACACATCCTTGGCACGGCCGGAGAACACCTTGATCACGGTGTAGGAGATCATGGCAATACCGATTCCGTGGCCGATGGAGCCGGAGATGGGCATGGCCAGCAGCATCAGGAACACGGGGACCACCTGATCCAGATCGTCGAAATCCACGTTCTTCAGGCCCTGGAGCATCAGGATGCCCACGTAGATCAGGGCGGAGGAGGTAGCGGCAGCGGGAATGACGGCCGCCACGGGCGCGATGAACATACAGGCCAGGAACATGAACGCGGCGGTGAGAGAGGTCAGGCCGGTGCGGCCGCCGGCCTCCACGCCGGAGGCGGACTCCACGAATGTGGTAACGGTGGAGGTGCCGCAGCAGGCGCCGGCCACGGTACCCACGGCATCGGACAGCAGGGCCTCCTTCATGTTGGGCATATTGCCGTCCTTGTCGGTCATGCCGGCGCGGGAGGCCGTTCCCACCAATGTACCGATGGTATCGAACATATCGATCATGCAGAAGGTGATGATCAGGCTGATCGCCGTGAACCAACCGATATTAAAGAAGTCGGTGAAGTCAAATTTGAACAGCGTGGTCTCCACCATATCATGGAAGGGCGGCAGGAAGGACGCACCCTCCAGAGAGGCAAAGGGGTTGGTACCCAGGAAGATAAAGCAGCCGGCCCAGTAGATCACGGAAGCTACCAGCATACCCACCAGCACGGCGGCCTTGACGCCCTTCTTGGCCAGCAGGATGATGACAAACAGACCGATGAACATGGTGATAACAGTCAGGACCATCTGGCTGTACTCGGCACCCATGTGATCCTTGATCACGCTGGGGGTCATGGCGCCGAAGAAGTCGCGCATGACATAGAAGGGTGAGCTATAACCGTTGCCCTCGGCATAGATGCCCACGTTGGAGCCCAGGCCGATGTTCATCAGCATAAGGCCGATGGCGGGACCGATGCCCAGCCGGACGCCCAGAGGAATGGCGTGAACGATCTTGTCGCGGATATTGAATACGCTCAGCAGCAGGAAAACGATACCCTCCACCAGAATGATGCACAGCACCGCCTGGAAGGCGCTGGTGTAGTCGGTGTTCAGCATGGCGGCCACATTGCCGGCGATGACGGCGAAGAAGCTGTTGAGCCCCATACCGGGCGCCATGACAAAGGGCTTGTTGGCGAGGAAGGCCATGACCACGGTGCCGATGGCACTGGCGATGCAGGTGGCCAGAAAGACACCGTTCCACAGGGGTGTGCCCACGGCAAAGTTGGTCAGCAGGTTGGGGTTCAGGGCGATGATGTAGGCCATCGTCATGAACGTGGTGAGACCGGCCAGGATCTCCGTCTTGACGGAGGTGCCGTTCTCTTTCAGATGAAAGATACGCTCCATGTGATTTTCTCCTTTGTAAAATGCTGCACGCCCTCCAGCGCAAGTATCATCTTAACGCTTTTTAACGGGAAAAACAAGACTTTTTGTCAGGTCTTCTGAAATTTTTTCAGATGCCAGTCAAAAAAGCGCCCCCGGCGTGGCCGAGGGCAAGGAGGTGGGGGTGCCTCCTTCTGTTCTCAGGGGACTGTGTCAGCCGGGGTATAACTGACATGATTCTGATGGGATAGCCGCATGGGGTACCGACCGGGGCAGGTCAGCTTTCCGTCCGCATCCGGGGGCGCATGACAGGGGGCGCTTTTTTCAGGGAAGCTTATTGGGCCGCGCGATCGGCCTGAATGAGCCGCTTCAGGGCCTCGACTCCCACCTGAACGGCGGAGGTAGTGTCCTCGCTCATATCCTGGTCCAAGCCGGCCTTTTCACGCTCCTGGTTCCAGACCACATGGAAGCAGCTGCCGCAGCGGCAGTTCAGGGCATCAGCCACCACAAAGAGGGCGGCGGACTCCATTTCACTGGCCTTGACGTGCAGGCGCTTCCAGGCCTCCCATTTGTTGAGCAGCTCATAGGATACAGGCATACGCTCGGGGCTGTGCTGGCCATAGAACGCATCCTTGCACTGAACGACGCCTACCTGGGTACGCTTGCCCAGCGCCCTGGCCGCCTGGACCAGCGCGGTGGTGACCTCGAAGTTCGCCACCGCGGGGTACTCGATGGGGGCATATTCCCGGCTGGTATGCTCAAAGCGGATCGCGCCGGTGGCGACCACCACGTCGCCGCTGCGGACATCCAGCTCGATTCCGCCGCAGGTCCCTACGCGGATAAACGTGTCAGCGCCGATGTTGTGCAGCTCCTCCATGGCGATGGAGGCGGAGGGCCCGCCGATACCGGTGGAGCAGACGGAGACCTTCTCCCCCAGCAGCGTACCGGTATAGATGGTGTACTCGCGGTTCTGAGAAACAAAATGCGCGTCGTCGAACAGCTCCGCGATCTTTTCACAGCGGCCGGGGTCGCCGGGAAGAATAACATAGCGGCCCACGTCGCCTTCGGTGCAGTGGATATGATACTGCTTTTCCAGCTTCTGCATGATATATCGTCCTCCATCTATGTTCAAGTCGTTATGTCCTAAGCAAATAACACGGTTCATAATCAAACATTTACCCATCGCTGAGGTAGAAAAAATCATATCATGGTTTTTCGGAAAATGCAATACTTCCGCCACAAAAGATACGGCTTCTCCTGTACAAATGATGCAAAAGGCAAAAAGTGTCGGGGCTATAAAACCGCCCGCGGCAAAACCTACGTTTGGCGGCGGCTGTTCTCCGCGCACGTGCGCGTGTTTTTGCGCGGATCGGCCGACGCATATGGAAAAAGGAGGAAAAAGATATGACAGATCGACTCGCTGCACTGGCGGCGGCAGTGATGCTGGCGGTGACGCTGGCGGCCTGCGGCGCGGCAGACGACAAGGCAAACGGCGCCGCGCCGGACACCACACCCAACGGCAGCATCACCACACAGCCGGACACCAACGGCACGGACACCGGCAGCGCCAAAGATGATCTGAACGGCGGCCACAACGAAAGCGGCCGGGCGGATGAGGACGGACAGATGGACGGCACCGTGGAAACGCGGCGGTACGACCGGGCACTGGCCGCATCGCTGAGCCAGCTGATCCTGAATCGGATCGGCGAATGACAAGAGCGCGGCGGGCATCGTGTGCCCGCCGCGCGGTTTTTAATGGCAGGACTTGCATTTTTCAAAAAATGGGATATTATATAGGTGAAAAACGTCCCCGCCCCCTTTTTTCGTCCTCTGAACGGCGAACGCGGGGCACGGAACAAAATTTACGCCGCAGTGGGCGGCAGAGAAAAGAAGGTTTTTACTATGACAAAGATCGACATCGTTTCCGGATTTTTGGGCGCAGGCAAAACGACCCTTATCAAGAAACTGCTGGCCGAGGCCTTCCCCGGCGAGAAGCTGGTACTGATCGAAAACGAGTTCGGCGAGATCAGCATTGACGGTGGGTTCCTGAAGGACTCCGGCGTGCAGATCAGTGAAATGTCCTCCGGGTGCATCTGCTGCTCTCTGGTGGGCGACTTCAACAAGGCGCTGAAGGACGTACATGAGCAGTTCCACCCTGACCGCATCCTTATCGAGCCCAGCGGCGTGGGCAAGCTCAGCGACGTGATCGTGGCGGTGGAGAACACCGTGAAGGACGTACCGGACATGAAGCTGAACAGCTTTGTGACCGTAGCGGACGCCACCAAGGTCAAGATATACATGAAGAACTTCGGCGAGTTCTACAACAACCAGATCGAGTCCGCCGGCACCATCATCCTCTCCCGCACCCAGCGGCTGAGCCAGGAGAAGCTGGAGGCCGCCGTGGCGCTGCTGCGGGAGAAGAACCCCAATGCCGCCATTCTCACCACACCCTGGGACCAGCTGGACGGCATGACCATTCTCAGCGCTATCGAAAAGGTCTCTCTGGCGGACGAGCTGCTGGCGCATATGCGCGCCGAGCACGAGGCGGATGAGGCGGAGCACGAGCATGAGCACCACCATCACCACCATGACGAGGATAAGCACGAGCATGACCATTGCTGCCATCACCATGACCATGATGATGACGATGACGATGACCACGACCATGAGCACTGCTGCCATCATCACCACGATGAGGACGAGCATGACCACGATCATCACCACCATCACCACGACGGCGAGGAATGCGATGATCCCCACTGCGGCTGCCACCATCACCATCATCACGCCGACGAGGTATTCACCAGCTGGGGCACGGAGACGGTGAAGGCCTACTCCGAAGCGGAGCTGGAGCACATCCTGACGGCGCTGGACAGCGGCGAATACGGCGCGATCCTGCGGGCCAAGGGTATCGTGGCTGCCGCCGACGGCGGCCAGTGGCTGCACTATGACTTTGTGCCCGAGGAGCACCAGGTGCGGCGCGGTCCGGCGGACTACACCGGCCGTATCTGTGTGATCGGCTCCCAGCTGAAAGAGGATAAGCTCTCTCAGCTGTTCGGACTGTAAGGAGTGGCTGACATGGATATTCCTGTTTATCTCATCGCCGGATTTCTGGACGCCGGCAAGACCGAGTTCATCAACGGCATCCTGCGGGACGGCTTTGCCGCCGAGGACCGGACGCTGCTGCTGTGCTGCGAGGAGGGCGAAAACGGCTATGACCCCAAGGTACTGGGCAACGTATTCACCTATACCGTGGAGGACGAGGACCAACTGACGCCCGACTTTCTGAAGAAGCTGGAAAAGCAATACCGGCCCAAGCAGGTCATCGTGGAGTACAACGGTATGTGGAACATGGAGAAGCTGTACCGCGAGGGGCTGCCCGCCAACTGGATACTCTATCAGATCATGTGCCTGGTGGACGCCACGACCTTCGAGATGTATCTGAAGAACATGGGGCAGCTGATGATGGAGAAGATCACCAACTGCGATATGCTGATCTTCAACCGCTGCAATGAGCAGCTGCGCGCCCAGCTTCGCAGCCGCAACCTGCGGATGGCCAACCGCCGGGCGGATATCTACCTGGAAAACGAGGACGGCACCAGCGAGGAGTACGTCACGCCGGAGATGTCGCCCTTCGACCTGACCGGCGGCAAGCTGGAGGTGCCGGACGAGGACTACGGCATCTGGTATGTGGACATGATGGACAACCCGGGACGCTACGAGGGCGTGGAGGTTTCCTTCAAGGCGCTGATGTGCCACTCCAAAAAGTTCAAGGGCGTGCACTGCCCGGGACGCTTCGCCATGGTGTGCTGCGACAAGGATATGCAGTTCCTGGCCCTGGTGTGCCGCGGCGAAGGGCTGGAGCAGTATAAGGACAAGCAGTGGGTGAAGATACACGCCACAGTGAAGAAGGAGGCCTGTGACGCCTATCAGGGCGAAGGCCCCGTGCTGTACGTCACCTCCATCGCCGCCACCACCAAGCCGGACCCGGAGATGGTGTCCTTCTGATCGCAATCTGTATATTTTCACCGCACAATTGCAGCGTATATAGAAAAAGACCCGCCGATGGCGGGTCTTTTCAACTTGTTTCGGCCTCAGCGGACCAGCTGGATGGCGGCGGGGAGGTTTTCGATCTCCACACGGGGCGCGCTGGGGCAGTATTCACCGTCCAGGGACCAGGGGAGGTTCTCCTTGGTGGTCAGGGTAACGCGCCGGACATGGCGCAGTATCACGCCGGGATAGTCGTACTGCATACGGGTCATGGCGGTAATGAGGTTCTGCAGATCCAGTGCCGTCTTTGGCATACGGAGCAGCAGCAGTTCGAATTTTCCGTCGTCCATCCGTACACGGGAGGGATCCAGCTTCACCAGGCCGCCGAGGGAGGTGGAATTGCACACAGCGCCGAAAATGAACTCCCCCTCAAAGCGCTCACCATCGGCATCCACCGCGCAGCGGTAGGGCCGCAGGGAGTCCAGATCACCCAGCCCCTCCAGAATGTAGGCAAAATGGCCCAGGGCGTTCTTGGCCGCCTGGGTGGCGGAGTAGGAGGACCGGGTAAAGGCCCCAAAGGAGGCCACATAGGCAAAATAGCGGTCGTTATGCCGCCCCACGTCCAGGGGGCAGGGCGTGCCGGTGGCGGCCGCCTCTGCCGCGGCGGGCAGCATGGTGTGAAGATGCAGGCTCATGGCAAAGTCGTTGGTGCTGCCGCAGGGCAGATAGCCCAGCAGGGGCCGCTGCTCCAGCTGCATAAGCCCGGAGAGCGTCTCGTTCAGCGTGCCGTCGCCTCCGGCACAGACCACCATGTCGTACTGCCCGCCCCACCGGGCGGTGATATCGCGGGCCTGGCCGCCCGCCTCGGTGATATAGACCCGTACCAGATAGCCGGCACGGGAGAACTGCGCCACGGCATCGAACAGCGGGGCGCGGGATTTTGTCTTTCCCGCACGGGGATTGACGATAAACAAGAGCTTTTTCATAGGGACACCCTTCCATACCATCGTAATTCTCGCATTTTGCGCGGGGTTGTCCGAGTATGATACCACAGTTGCGGCGGGATTGCAATACACATTCCGCCGCGGGTGTTTGTGTTCGAAAATTGTTGCAAAACGCCGCGCATACGGGTATGATAGAAAAAACAGCAGTGGGAGGTCCTGCCATGAAGCGAACGCAGTATTTCAAATGGGGACTGACGGCCTTTTTGACCGTATGTGCCGTGCTGGTGTTCTACGACACCTTCTATCAGGCGGGAACGCTGCAGCAGTTCGTGTCCAAGCTGGCATCCATCCTGGCGCCGGTGCTGTACGGCTCTGCCATCGCCTATCTGCTGACGCCCATCATGTCCTGTCTGGAACGGGCCATCGCGGCGCTGTGGAAAAAGCTCTTCAAAAAAGAGCTGAAGCAGCCGTCGGGCGCGCTGCGGCTGGTGAGTATCCTGCTGACCGAGGCCGTGGTCCTCTTCCTGCTGTATCTGCTGATGAGCGTGCTGGTGCCCCAGGTGGTGGACAGCGTGACCACCCTCATCAACAACGCCGAGTCCTACTACCGCAAGGTCTATCGCTGGGCCAACGACCTGCTGGAGAGCGACAGTGGGATCGGTGTCTGGCTGGCGGGGCTCATCACCGAGCGCTATACCGACGGCATGGCCTTTTTGACCGACAAGGTGCTGCCCTGGGCCCAGAAGGCCATTGTGCCGCTGACCAACGGTATCTGGAGCGGCATCCGCGGGGCAGTGGGCTTTGCCCTTGACCTGATCGTGGGCATCATCGTGTCCATCTATCTGATGGGCATGAAGGAAAAGAGCCTGGCCCGCTGCTGCAAGGCCGTATACGCCGCGCTGCCGGAGGAAAATGCCGACGCGGTCATGCGCGGCACCCGGCGGGTGAACGCCATCTTCTCCGGCTTTGTCCGCGGCAAGCTGCTGGACTCCCTCATCATCGGCATCCTGTGCTTTATCTGCTGCTCCATCCTGAAAATGCCCTACACCCCGCTGGTCAGCGTGGTGGTGGGCGTGACCAACGTGATCCCCTTCTTCGGGCCCTTCCTGGGTGCGGTGCCATCGGCATTCCTGATCCTGCTGGTCAGTCCCAAGCAATGTCTGGTGTTCGTGATCTTCATCGTGATCCTCCAGCAATTTGACGGCAACATCCTGGGGCCCAAAATTCTGGGCGACGCCACGGGCATCTCCAGCTTCTGGGTCATCGTGGCCATCCTGGTGGGCGGCGGCTTTGCCGGCGTGCTGGGTATGTTCATCGGCGTGCCGGTGTTCGCCTGCATACAGGAACTGCTGAAATTCCTGATGGACCGCCGGCTGCGGAAGCGGAATATGCCCACGGAGGCCTACGCCTATGTGGGTCGGGCCAAGGATTCCCCGCCGGAGGATACGCCCGCGCCCGAACCCAAAGATCCCGCGTGATATAGCAGGCAGGCGGGCACGCAGCCCGCCTGCCTTTTCTTTGAAAGGAGCACCCCCCATGACAAAAGACCTCTACGATAAGCTGATGGTCTTCGGCAACGACCAGGAGCCGTTTCTCGCCCACAACTTTATGCGGACCACCGACCTGGATGACGGCACCGCCACCGTGACGCTGCCCATGCACACCGAAAGTCTGAACCGCTGGGGCGGCGCCCACGGCGGCATCCTGTTCTCGCTGTGCGATGTGGCCATGGGCATGGCCATTATGACGCTGCGGCAGGAGATGGTGGTCACCGTGAACGCCACCATCGATTATCTGTCCGCCGCTGCCGCCGGCAGCACCCTGACCACCGTGGGCAAGGTGGACCGCCTGGGCGGCAAGCTGGCCTTCTGTTCCGCCGAGATGACCGACGAGACCGGCAAGGTCATCGTCCGCGCCCACTGCGTCATGTGCTTCACCGGCAGGGCCCTGCCCCTATGAGCCGCCGCGCCCTGCGCCGCTGGTGTATTGCGCTGGCAGTGTTCTTTGCCGCGTATTTCGCCCTGCGCACCAGCCGCGCGGCCATGACTGCCCTGTGGTACGGTGCCGTGCTGCCGGCGGAACAGTGGCTGGGGCGGCTGTGTGGGAGGTTGACGCTCTCCGTAGGTGAGGTCCTGATCTTGACGGCGGTGTTCTGCGCCATACTGTGGCTGGCCAACGTACCCCGGCGCATCATCGCCGCGCGGGGCCGCCGTTGGGGCATGGCTCTGCGCCTGACGCTCACCGCCCTCTGCGCCGTGCTGACGGTGTACGCCGGCTTTTGCCTCACCTGGGGCATCGGGTACAACACCGACAGCTTCCAGGAGAAAAGCGGCATCTATGCCCAGCCTTCCACGGCGGAGACGCTGGCGGAGGTAACGGCCTATTTTGCCGGCAATCTGGCCGCCTGCGCCGATGACGTCCCCAGAGATGAAAGCGGTGTCTGCACGCTGGACCGGCAGGCGGTGCTGAACCGGAGCGCCTCCGCGCTGGATGTGCTCTGCGGCGAGTTCCCGTTCCTGCGGGCGGAAACGGGCGGTGCCAAGGGCTTCGCCTGCTCCCGGGCGCTGAGTGCCCTGCGCTTCACCGGGTTCTACTTCCCCTTCACCGGCGAGCCGAACGTCAACATGGACAGTCCGGCGGCCTTTCTGCCGGCCACTGTATGCCATGAGCTGGCCCACCAGCTGGGCGTCACGGCGGAGGAGGAGTGCAATTTCATCGGCATACTGGCCGCTGTCCGGTCAGAGGACGCAGGGTACCGCTATTCCGGCTGGCTGACGGGGTTCGGGTATCTGTTCAACGCTCTGTACAGCGCCGACCGGGAGGCGTGGCAGACCATACGGGACGCACTGCCGGACACGGTGGTGGCTGACCTGCGGGCGGACAACGCCTACTGGGCGCAGTTCCGCGGCGTCGTCTCAAAGGTCTCGGACACCGTGTATGACGGCTTTCTCAAGAGCAACGGCGACACGGACGGCAGCAAGAGCTACGGCGTGGTCACGGACCTGCTGGTGGCCTATTTCGGATAAAAAATATTCCCTTAGGCCAGTTGGCCTAAGGGAATATTTTTTATTGGTCCGTTTGATCCGGCGAAGCCTCCGGGCAGTCTATTGGGATCATTCTATGCTCATACGCTCCAGCACGATAATATGATACAGCTCTTCCGCATTGGACGCATCGGCAGATTGCCCCCAGTGCGTTTGCAGCCCTATCCGAAGCGTCTCCCCGTCCGGCGTATGCCAGAGCAGCGCCGATGCGTAGACATTGCCGTTTTCATCGGATCGCATTTCGACCTCTACATCCGTTCCCGGCTGCGCCCTCCCGTTGACAACGGGAAATGTCGTCTCATAGCGCCCGTCTCCGGTGCGGAGGGTGACCTCGCCGTTTTCCAGACATACGCTCCCATATATCATGCCGTCCCGGTAGTCATCGGCGACATACACAGCGTCTCCCTCACTGATCCATACGCTTTTGCAGATACCCTGCGTATAGGCCGCCCGATACTGTCTGACACCATGGATATCCGTGGGCCATCTTACTCCGTCCTCATATGTCCGGTTCCATGTGTATGTATAGAATTCCAGATTGTTAAGGCCCTCCGCCCTGCTGTCGCATTCAAGCCAGTGGTAGGTATATTCATCGCCGTGCCTTTGAGTATACCGCCATGTCGTATCATCCCAATCAACAGAGGGATCTCCACTCTCATACTTGCTGTACCAGATATGCAGGTTTCTCCCCAGCTTAAAGATATCCACCGCATCATTAATGGCACCCAGCGTTTTCCCGTCATAATCGATGTCCCGGTAGTAGGTATAAAGCTCGTCCTTGCGCACCATATCGCTGTAGGAAGCGTCGTAGGGCAGCAGCACGTCGTAGTAATACGGTTCTATGACCTCCTCGCAGAGCTGCCGCATCATGGGATCCAGCGCCAGCGCCTCCAGACCGGGGATGTCCTCCTCCAGCAGCGCCTCGCTGACCGCGTCCAGATAGGCGCACTGCTCCGCCGTCAGCGCGGCGCGGGGCGTGTTGTCCGTCACGGCGGCGCCCCAGCATGACAGGCCGATGGCCACCGCCGCGGCCCCGGCCACCAGCATGGCCGGAAGACTGCGGCGCTTCTTCTGCGGCGGCGCGGTGTCGTCGCGGGATATCTCGTTCCCCGGCGCGGCCCACTCCCGCGGCGGCGCGGAGAACTCCGGCCTCGGCGGAGAAAATTCCGCGGGTGCCGGTGAAAATTCCTTGTCGTTCATGGCTTACTCCCGATCCAGCTCCACCCTGTGGACGGGGCAGGAGAGTCCCTCCTCCTCAAAGGCCATGAACAGCGTGCGGTTCAGCAGGCGCTGCGCCTTGTAAATGTTCTCCTCGTGCGTCTCCCCCGCCACCCGCAGCACAACGGCGCGATTTTCATAGTCCAGCGACTGTACGCCCAGATAGGCCGGGGCCTTGCTGAACAGGTCGGGGTGCTCCCGATGCAGCTTCGGCAGTACCTCGCCCAGCACCTTCTCCGCCCGCGCCAGACTCTCCTTGTCATAGGGGACCGCCATGTCGCACACGGCGAAGGACAGGTCGTTGGATCGGTTGATCAGACTGCGGATATCGGAGTTGTTGATGATCTTCACGTTTCCGCCGGAGTCCATGATCTGCGTGGTACGGATGCCGATTTGTGTGACCGTGCCGCGGAAGTCGCCCACCACGATGATGTCGCCCACCTCGTACTGGTGCTCAAACAGCATGAACGTACCGGTGATCACGTCGGCGATCAAGCTCTCCGCACCGAAGCCGATGATCAGCGCCAGCACGCCGGCGCCGGCCAGCAGCGCCCGCACATCCACGCCCACGATAGACAGCGCCCACAGCAGCCCCACGATGATCAGCAGATATCGGATAGCGCTGTCCGCCAGCGTGAACACGGTCTTGCCGTGGTTGCTGCTGGGCGACACTCTCTGAAATACGGCTCTGGCCGCCGCCGAAAACAGCACCAACCCGGAAAACAGTATGATCAGCTGTGTGCCGATGTTCCAGATCTGCGTAAACAGGCCCGCGGGCACGGGCACCGCCGCCCGCGCTGCCAGGGCCGCCGCCAGCAGCACAGCGGCCAACCACGGCAGCACCTTTCCCGGTTTCTTTTTCATCTCGTTTTTTTCGTTTTCCATGATGTATTTCTCCCGTTTTTTATCCATATGATAAGCAGAAATTTAACAAAATTTCTACATACACAGAATACACCGCCTTGTCGAATGTGTCAATATATCGCGCGAAATATCCGAATATTTTGTCCTTTTTGCGCGAAAAGCACCCGCCCTGCGTTATGCGGGGCGGGTGCTTTTCTATCACGGTTTACAGGCCCAGGCCGGGGATGTTCAGTCCGCCGGTGAGTGAGCTCATGGAGCTGTTCATGGCATCATCTGCCTGCCGAAGTGCCTCATTTACCGCAGAAATGACCAGATCCTGCAACATTTCGGCGTCCTCCGGGTCGATGACGTCGGGCTTGATGGTCAGCTTGGTCAGCTCCTTTTTGCCGGTGACCACTGCCGTTACCGCGCCGCCGCCCACAGAGGCGGTGAACTCCGTTTTTTCAACTTCTTCCTGCGCTTTTGCCATATCCTGCTGCATTTTCAGCAGTTTTTGCTGCATCTGCGCCTGCTGCTGCATCATCCCGGCGCCACCGGTAAAGCCCCTGCGGGCGCTGTATCCCTTTGCCATATTCGTTTCTCCTTTATATCGATCTGTTCATTTTGCCAGTGTAAACTATCGGACATCTTATGTGCAGCATCGGTTTACCCATGTGTAATACCGATGCGCTCTTTGTGTAACATTGGTGTGCTCCATGTGAGACACCGGTGCGCTCAGCATGAACTGTCGGCTTATTTGATGCGAAAATTGTCCAGCTGTTTGGCGTTTTCCACCAACTCGTCCAGCTTGTCCCTGTGGGGAGCCGGCACCTCCCAGGGCGGCAGGTCCGGCGGGGCGGGCGGCGCCTCCTCCGGCAGGGGCGGGCGCTCATAGTCGTCCGCCGACGGGGCGGGCGTGGGCCGGGGCGCGGGACGGGCCGGGGCGCGCCGCACGGGCGCGGCGGGGCCGCCGCCTACGGTGAACTGCACCCGGACGGGACGGCCCACATGGCGGCTGGTGACGCCGCAGAGCACGTCCTCGATGGCCTTGCGGCTGAGCTGCTGCTTCACCAGGTCGTTGGCACAGGAAACGGTAAGCACATCCCCCTCCAGCGTACCTGTCGCCTGGTTCAGCCACACCCGGTCGGGGATGGTCAGGGGCCCCTTGTAGTGCTCGATAAGCGCGGCCCAGACCTGACTGTCACCGCCGGCGGCGGGTGCCGCCGGGGCGCTCTCCGGCGCAGGCGTCGCGGGTGCGGGGGCCATGGGGGCCGGCGTGGGTACCGGTGCGGGAGATGTCTCCTGCGGGATCGGAGACGCTTCACGCCGGGGCGGCGGAGTCGGCGCGGCCGCCGGACGGGCGGTGGGTCTTTCCGCCGGGACGACGCCCTTCTTCAAGGCGTCCTCCAGGGCGGAGACGCGGTCCGCCAGAGCCTCCGTGTCGTTGGAAAGGCTCTCGTCGCACAGACGCAGCAGGCACAGCTCGGCATCCGTTCGCTGGCGGATGCTCCGGGGCAGGGCCGCGGCGGTGCGCTGGATGGTATCGGTCATATAGAGCAGGCGGCGCATGGGGACCTCCGCCGTCAGTTCAGAGAGGGTCTTGCGGTCATACAGGCCGCCCAGCAGGGCGGCGCCGCCCTCCGGTGCGGCGGCCAGAACGGTCATATCCCGGCACAGGTCGCTGAGCTCGCCCAGCAGCGCGCCCACATCCTTGCCGCCCCGGTACAACTGGTCCAGCAGCGCCAAAGCGTCGCCCCCCTGACGCGCCAGGAGCAGGCGCATGAGCTGCACCGTCTGGGTACTGCCGGCCAGTCCCAGCGTGTCCAGCACGCTGCGGCCGTCCACGACCGCGCCGGCGGCACGGCACTGGTCCAGCAGGCTGAGCGCGTCGCGCAGGGCGCCGTTGGCCATGCGGGCCAGCAGGTCCGCCCCGTCCGGGGTCAGGTCGATGGCTTCGGCCTTCGCCACCTTCAGCAGCTGCTGCTCCATATCGTGGGGCAGGATGCGCTTGAAGTTGAACCGCTGGCAGCGGGAGAGTATGGTGGCCGGGACCTTCTGGATCTCGGTGGTGGCCAGAATAAACAGCAGGTGGGCGGGCGGCTCCTCCATGATCTTCAGCAGGGCGTTGAAGGCGTCGCGGGAGAGCATATGCACCTCATCGATGATGTAGACGCGCTTTTGCAGCACCGCCGGCGGGTAGACGGCCTCCTCCCGCAGACTGCGGGCGTCGTTGACGCTGCCGTTGGAGGCGGCGTCCAGCTCCGTCACATCCAGCAGCGAGCCGTCGTCAATACCGCGGCAGGCGGCGCACTGGTTGCAGGGCGCGCCGTCAATGGGGTGCTGGCAGTTGACGGCCTTGGCCAGGATGCGGGCACAGGTGGTCTTGCCGGTGCCGCGGGTGCCGGTGAACAGGTAGGCGTGGCCCACCTGACCGTCGGCCACCTGGCGCTGGAGCGTATCGGTGATGTGCTGCTGGCCCACCACCTCGGAAAAGGTCTTGGGCCGGTATTTGCGGTACAGCGCCTGGTACATGGGCACACCTCCCTGCTGACAAACAAAATAAACAAGTCCTCCGCCGTGAGCCACAGGGCCGGCACCCTCGCGGCACATGGATGATCCCTCTTAATGCTGCTCGGTTCCCCGCCTGACATGATTCGTGGGTATCCATTGCGCGAGACCGGCCCCGCAGCTCACGGCGGAGGACAAGTTCGTGAGATATATTTTACTACAATTCTTCCGCGATGGCAACTGTTTTTTGCCGCCTATTTCGCTTTTGCTTTTATTATACCCTCTGTTGACAAGGGCAGACACGAAAAAAGACGGCGCTTCAGCGCCGCCTTTTTTTCGGTAAAAGGAGAGAGAAATACAATGGGTGGGTATCCTTTCGGATGAGCGTATCATACACGCATCCGGGGCGGAAGTCAACAGGCTTGATAAAGAATTAACAAATCATTCACAAAGCGCGCCCGCCGTTCACAGATTGTTTACAGAGCCGCCCCTCTTCCCTATTGACAACAAAAAATATTGGTGCTACCATTTAGCACGCTAATAGTTTGTATGCTAAAAATTTAAAAGCAAAGAAGGAGGACCGCCATGAAATTCTGCTTTGACGAGCACCCGGCGCACTTCGGCGCACTGTTCGGCTACTGCGATCACCAGGTGCATAAGCTGATGGGGCGGATGCTGAAGCGCTACGACGTATCGCCCATGCAGTGCCGGACGCTGATGTTCCTGCACGACGCGGAGGACAGCGTGAACCAGAAAACACTGGAGCGCCATCTGATGATCAAGCCCAGCACGGTGAATGGCATCGTGGACCGGCTGGAGGAGAAGGGGCTGGTATACCGCACCGTCAGCGCCACGGACGGACGGTGCCGCATTCTGGCACTGACAGAGGAGGGCCAGCGGTTCCATGACGATTTCCAGACCGTGCTGCACCAGGTGAACGAACGGCTGGAGCGCGGCTTCACGCAGGAGGAAAAGGCGCAGTTCACCGCATTTCTGCTGCGGGCGGGACGGAACCTGACCGACGAGGAGGAGGAAGCATGATAAAAAAATTGGCGCCCTATACCAAGGGCTACCGCCTGCTGATGCTGTTTGCCATCGCCTGCTCCGCCGGAGAGGCGGTGCTGGAGCTGACGCTGCCCCAGGTGATGAGCGACATCGTGGATATCGGCATCGCCAACGGAGACAGAGGCTATATCCTGATGGCGGGGCTGAAAATGGTCATTATGGCGCTGCTGGCGCTGGGCTGCGGCGTGGGCGCTGCGGCACTGGCCGCCAAGGCGTCCATGGGCTTCGGCGCGGCGCTGCGGAAGGCGGAGTACGAGCAGGTACAGCGTTTCTCCTTTGCCAACATCGAGCGCTTCTCCACCGCCAGTCTGGTGACGCGGCTGACCAACGACGTGGCCTCGGTACAGATGACCACATTCATGGGAATGCGTATGCTGGTGCGGGCCCCCACCATGCTGGTGACGGCGCTGGTGATGGCCCTGATCATCAGCACGAGGCTGAGCCAGGTCTTCCTGGTGGTCATTCCCCTGCTGATCATCGCGGTGGTCATCGTCATCAAGCGGGTAGGTCCGTTCTTCACCTCCCTGCAGGGGGCCACGGACCAGCTGAACCTGGTGGTGCAGGAGGACCTGAACGCCATCCGCGTGGTGAAATCCTTTGTGCGTGAAGCGCAGGAAAAGGAGAAGTTCACCCAGCGCAGTGAGAAGCTGCGAAGCATGGCCGAGCGCGCCTTCGGCTTTGTGGTGCTGTTCATGCCGGTGATGATGATCCTGATGGGCGGCACCATCACGGCGGTCATGTGGATCGGCGGCCACTACGTGTGGGAGGGCACGCTGCTCTCCGGCGATCTGATCGCGTTCTTTACCTATGTGAGTGAGATACTGATGTCGCTGATGATGGTATCCGTGGTACTGATGATGCTGACCCGGGCCATCGCCTGCGGCAAGCGCATCGCCGAGGTGCTGGAGGAGAAACCCCGCATCACCGACGAGCAGGCCGACCCGGCGCTGAAGGTGGAGGACGGCTCCATCCGCTTCGACCATGTGTATTTCAAGTACCACGACACGGCGGAGGCCTGGAATCTGGAGGACGTGAGCTTTACCGTACCCAGCGGGGCCACGGTGGGCATTTTAGGCGGCACCGGCAGTGCCAAGACCACGCTGGTGAGCATGATCCCCCGGCTGTACGACGTGAACGGCGGCGCGGTGTATGTGGGCGGCCACAATGTGAAGAACTACACCATGGAGGCGCTGCGCAGCGGCTGCGCCATGGTGCTGCAGAAGAACACGCTGTTCTCCGGCACCATCCGGGAGAACCTGCGCTGGGGCGACGAGAACGCCAGCGATCAGGAGATCGAGGCGGCCTGCCGTCTGGCCTGCGCCGACGAGTTTATTGAGAAAATGCCGGACGGATACGACACCTATATCGAACAGGGCGGCACCAACGTCTCCGGCGGGCAGAAGCAGCGGCTGTGCATCGCCCGGGCGGTGCTGCGGAAGCCGAAGATACTGATCCTGGACGACTCCACCAGCGCGGTGGACACCGCCACGGACGCGAAGATCCGAGGCGCGCTGAAAACGGCGCTGCCCGGCACCACAAAGCTCATCATCGCCCAGCGGATCGCGTCCGTTATGGACGCCGACCTGATACTGGTGATGGACGATGGGCACATCTCCGCCATAGGCACCCATGAGGAGCTGATGGCGCAGAGCGACATTTATCGGGAGGTCTATCGCTCCCAGCAGGAAGGGGTGAGCATTGATGGCTGAACAAAAACGCGGCGGACCGCGCGGCCACGGGCCCCAGGGGCACGGCTTCCAGCGGCCCAAGGACTTCAGAGGCACGGTGAGCAAGCTGCTGCGCTATATCGGGCGCTATAAGGCGGCGTTGGTGCTGGTGTTCATCTGCCTGGTGATCAGCTCCGTGGGCTCGGTGATGAGCAGCTATCTGCTCAAGCCTATTATCAACGACTATATTCTGGTAGGCGACTTCGCCGGCCTGCTGAAAATGCTGGCGCTGCTGCTGGGACTGTTCCTGCTGTCGGGCCTGTGCTCCTATGCCTACGCCCGCATCATGGTGCATATCTCCCAGCGGACGGTGGCCCAGATGCGGCAGGATCTGTTCGACAAATTGCAGGACCTGCCCCTGCGGTACTTCGACACCCACCAGTCCGGCGACCTGATGAGCCGCTTTACCAACGACATGGACACCGTGTCGGAGATGATCAACTCCAGCTTCGCCAGTGTGGTGTCCTGCGCCTTGACGTTTATCGGCATTGTTGTTATGATGCTGTATATGAACTGGGTGCTGACGCTGATCACCTTTGCCTTCCTGGTGCTGATGCTGCTGGTGGTCAAGGGCGTTGGCGGCAGAAGCCGCGTGAGCTTTCAGGCACAGCAGCAGGCGCTGGGCGCCATGAACGGCTATATCGAGGAGATGGTGGAGGGCCAGAAGGTCATCAAGGTGTTCAACCACGAGAGCAAGGCCATCGCGCAGTTCTCCGGGCTGAACGACAGCTATCGGGACGCCGCCACGGCGGCCCAGACCTACTCCGGCGCCATGATGCCGGCCATGGCCAACCTGTCACGCATCGACTACGCCGTCACCTGCTGCGTGGGCGGGCTGCTGGCCATCGGCGGAATGTTCGACGTGGGCTCCCTGGGCGCGTACCTGCTGTATGTGAAGCAGGTGAGCCAGCCCATCTCCCAGATCAGTCAGCAGGTGAACGTGCTGCTGGCGGCGGTGGCCGGCGCGGAGCGCATCTTCGCCGTGATGGAGGCCGAGCCGGAGGTGGACGAGGGCAAGACCGTCATCGTCCGGGTGGAAAAGCATGGCGATACGCTGACCGAGACAGACCGCCGCACCGGCTGCTGGGCGTGGAAAAAGCCTGACGGCACGCTGGTGGAGCTGAAGGGCGACGTGCGCTTCGACCACGTGACCTTCTCCTATGACGGGGAGAAAACCGTGCTGAACGATGTGTCGCTGTTCGCCAAGCCGGGGCAGAAGATCGCCTTTGTGGGCTCCACCGGCGCGGGCAAGACCACCATCACCAACCTCATCAACCGGTTCTACGATGTGCAGGAGGGCACTATCACCTATGACGGCATCGACGTGAGGGACATCCAGAAGGACTCCCTGCGCCGCTCGCTGGGCATGGTATTGCAGGACACCCATCTGTTCACCGGCACCATCGCGGACAACATCCGCTACGGACGGCTGGACGCCACGGACGAGGAGGTCCGGGCCGCGGCGAAGCTGGCCAACGCCGACGGGTTTATCCGCCACCTGCCCCAGGGGTATGACACGGTCATCACCGGGGACGGCGGCAGCCTGAGCCAGGGCGAGCGCCAGCTGCTGGCCATCGCCCGGGCGGCGGTGTCCGACCCGCCGGTACTGATCCTGGACGAGGCCACCAGCTCCATCGACACGCGGACGGAAAACCTGATCGAACAGGGCATGGACTCGCTGATGGAGGGCCGGACGGTGTTCGTTATCGCACACCGGCTGTCCACCGTGCGGAACAGTCAGGCCATTCTGGTGCTGGAGCACGGGCGCATCATCGAACGCGGCGACCATCAGGAGCTGCTGGCACAGCAGGGCAAGTACTACCAGCTCTACACCGGCAAGGCGGAGCTGAGCTGAGGTATAAACGAGGAAGAAACCGGAAAAGATCAAAGGAGGATGCACCATGACGGAAAAACAGCTTTGTGATATGGCGGTGGCCATGCTGGAGCGTTCCTATGTACCCTATTCCCACTTCCCGGTGGGCGCGGCGCTGCTGTGCAAGGACGGGACGGTGTTTACCGGCTGCAACGTGGAGAACGCCGCCTACGGCGCCACGATATGCGCCGAACGGACGGCCATGGTCAAGGCGGTCAGTGAGGGACACAGGGACTTCGACACCATTGTGATCGCCGGGCGCAGCGAGGATTACTGCGTGCCCTGCGGCACCTGCCGGCAGGTGATGATGGAGTTCGCACCCGGCCTGACGGTGATCTGCTTGAACGGAAAGGGCGAGAGCAAGCGCTTCGCGCTGAAGGAGCTGCTGCCCTACGGCTTTGACCAGAGCTGGCTGTAAAAGCGGAAAAGCTTTCCATGGAACCAAATCGCACCGCGCTCCGTCTCAATGGACAGAAACCTATTTCAGGAGGAAACTACACGATGAAAAAAATCATTTCCCTTGTGCTCGCCGCCGTGCTGACCCTGAGTCTCGCCGCCTGCGGCACGAAGAACGACAGCAAGGGCGATCAGCCCGCCGCGCCTGCCAGCGCTCTTGACCTGCTGGAGAAGGTGTGGAGCACCTACACCGATGATGAGAAGTTCCCCGCCGCCGGCGGCGACTACTCCGAGGCGAACAGCAAGGAGGACGCCCCCGGCGTCTATGACCTGACCGACCGCGCCGCTGTGGACAGCGCCCTCGGCCTGCCGGAGACGGCCAAGGTGGATCAGGCCGCGTCGCTGGTCCATATGATGAACCAGAACACCTTTACCGCCGCGGCGTACCACTGCACCGATGATGCCGATGCGCTGGCCACCGCCCTGCGGGACAACATCCAGCAGCGGCAGTGGATGTGCGGCTTCCCCGATAAGGTTGCCGTGGCCGTGGTGGGCGAGTATGTGGTGTCCGTGTTCGGTGCCGAGGATCTTGTGAACACCTTTATGTCCCACCTGAACGGCATCTTCGGCGTGCAGCCCGTCTACGACGAGGCCATCCTGTGAAGCGCTGGATAGAGCGAGGCGTATTTCTGCTGGCGGCAGCGGCTATGGTCATAGCTGCTGCCGCCATTCCCACCCGGCGGGCGCAGGAGGATACGCTGCCGGAGGTATATGTGTACCGTGGCTATGCCGCCGCCACCGACGCACCGTGGAGCGAGAAATCACTGGACTTCGCCGTAAAACGGTTTTCACACCTGCTGGAGGCATATTTCTCTGGGTCGGAACACGTATATATGAGCGTGATCCCAGATAAGGCCGCTTTTATGGAGACGCCGGAGGGCTACACGCCCGCCGGGGCCCAGGAGACGGCGGACTATCTGGCGCAGCGGCTGCCGGTGGAGATCATCGACATCGCGCCGCTGCTGGCGCTGGAGGACTATTACCGTACCGATCCCCACTGGCGGCAGGAGCGTCTTTCCGCCGTGGCGCAGACCATATCGGAGGCCATGGGTGCGCCTGTGCCGGACACGACGGAGGAGACGCTGTGCGCTCTGACCGGGGAATTTCACGGCAGCTACTGGGGCAAGACGGCGGAGACGCTGACGGCGGACGTCCTGTCCTATATCACCTCTCCCCTGCTGGATGGCTGCACGGTGTACGACTATGAGACGGACAGCACCGGCGGCGTATACGACTTTACCGCGGCGGAGAAATCGCCCTATGATCTGTTTCTGGGCGGACCGAAGGCGCTGCTGCGGATCGAAAACCCGGCGGCAGACAACGACCGGACGCTGGTTGTGTTCCGGGATTCCTTCGGCAGCAGCCTTGTGCCGCTGCTGGCAGGCGGCTACCGCACCGTCTATGTGGTCGATATCCGGTATATGGCCACAGACGCGCTCTCGCGGGTGACGGAATTCCCGGAGGGGGCGGACGTACTGCTGCTGTACAGCGTTGCCGTGCTGCAAAACAGCATTACGCTTAAATAAACAAAAGGCCGGGCGCTTTCAGTGCCCGGCCTTTTGCGGCAGAAAGAACGCCGGAGCATTGCTCCGGCGTTCTGCATTTACTTAGAAGAAGAAATCCTTGATCTGGCCGTACAGGATGAGGACCATGCACAGCGGGGTGATGAACTTGACGCAGACCTTGAAGAAGCCGTAGCTGCCCATGGCATGACCGGACTGCTCCGCCTCTTCCTTGACGAACTCGGGGCCGATCTCCCAGCCGATCATCAGGCACATCAGCAGGGCGCCCAGCGGCATCATAACGCCCTCGGACAGTGCATCCCAGAAGTCCAGCCAGTCAGCCGCCCAGTTCTTGGGTTCCGCTATATTCAGTATATTGGCCGGTGCGATACCGCTGGAACCCAGGCAGTCGGCGCAGACCAGGATGCAGCCCAGGCACACACAGGCGGCGGCGATGAGGGTGTAGGGCTTACGCTTGTCGCCCTTGCCCTCGATACGGGCCTTATCCACGAAGTGGGCCACGATGACCTCCAGCAGGGAGATGGAGGAGGAGATGGCGGCAAACACCACCAGCAGATAGAACAGGATGCCGAAGATGGGGCCCAGTGTGCCCATGGAGTGGAACACGTTCTGCATGGTGATAAACAGCAGCTTGGGGCCGCCGATGTTGCCGGCGGGATCCAGCGCGAAGCGGGCAGGCATGACGCACAGACCGGCCATCAGGGCCACCATGGTATCCATGATGATGATCAGCAGGGCGTTCTTCTGCAGGTTCTCCTTCTTATGCAGGTAGGAGCCGTAGGTGATCATGGCGCCCATGCCCAGGGACAGGGAGAAGAACATCTGGCCACCAGCGGTGGAAACAACGTTAAAGATGCTGGGAGCGCCGGACTTGTAGGCGACGATGGCCTGTGCCACGCCATTGACCATGATGGAGGAAACCTCCGCGCCATCAACAACCGCCTTGGCGGGCACATAATAGCCGACATTGGCCGCCCAGCCGGGGGAGAACATGTACTTCAGACCGTCCAGAGCACTGCCGTTAACAACGCCCTCCACGAGAGAACCGTCCGCCTGCAGGATCTGCACGGCCACGTCGGTACCCTCCAGGGTGCAGGCGCGGATGATGCAGATCAGCAGGGCCACGAACAGGGCGGGCATACCCACGGAGCAGACCTTCTCGATGCCGCCGCCGATGCCACCCATAACGATGAGCATGGTCAGCGCCACGAAAATAAGGCCGTAGATAACACCCTCAGCGGGACTGCCCAGGAAGTTGCCGAAAATTTCGCCGCCGGACAGGCCATTGGAGCCGAAGCCGGCACCGAACAGATCGCCGATGTTCAGAACGGTGTACTTGATGCAGTAGCCGCCCAGTGCGCAGTAGAAGAACAGGATGAAGAAGGCGGACAGGATGCCCAGCCAGCCCATCCACTTGAACTTCTTGGACAGAGCCTTGTACGCGCCCACGGCGCCGTGGCCGGTCTTGCGGCCGATGGCCAGCTCGCCCACCATAACGATGAAGCCGCACAGGACCGCCAGGATCAGATAGATGATGAGGAACGTGAAGCCGCCGGAGGCACCCATCTTATTGGGGAAGCCCCAGATGTTGCCCAGGCCGACTGCAGAGCCGACCGCGGCCATCAGGAACCCGAAATTGGATCCAAAGCCTTTTCTTTCTTCCATTGTTTTCTCTCCTTAACAGATTTTTGCCCCTACGTCGCCGCAGAAGCTGATAAACTTTACCGCACCCGTCTATTGACAGGAAACGGCACGGGGCACCGCCATGCCCCGCAGGTATTTCCTCATGGGATAAAACCCCTTCAAGGCTACCTGAAAAAAGTATACAGGAAACTCTTTCCGCCCGCAATTAGCAGTTTTTATAAAAATTGAGCGCCATATTGTACATTTTTAACATTCTATGAACGGATTTTTCCACATATTTTATATGGCTTTTGCTTCTTTTTTACATTGAACCATTCAATTTTTGGCGGGGTTCCGGGATTTTTGCAACGGACGGCGAATGATTTTCTTTTGAGGAAACCGATTGTGGCTTTATTAACAGGTGGGAGAGGGAACAAAAAAGACCGCCGGACGGCGGTCTTTTCGATCTGTCAGGAGAGAGGTTGACCGGATGGCGGTCCCGGGAACAACTGAAAACACATCCGCAGAAAAACGCTGCGGACTATGGAAAAGTATACAGAAACGCGTCGAATGGTTCGATCAGCAATTTTAACGTCTTTTTCTGTTTTAACATTATCTTAACGTTTGCAACGTGGTTTTTGCGGTATTTTTCAACTGTTCCGCGTTCAAATACACACAAAGCGCAGATGTTTTCCATGTTTTCCGGCGCAAATATCTTAACTTTCATATTAGGAAACTTTTTCATCGTCGTGTTAAGAGTGCGTTAATTATACGCAGGGAGACGGTGTCTGGACGCAAAAGGCGGGCACTTCCCTTTTTGCGAATTGTGTGGTATACTATGGTTTTATGAGACAAGACACGCAAAGGAGGCGGGACACGTGAGACGAGCAGGCGCAGCGGTGCTGGCGGCGGTATTGGCGCTGACGCTGGCGGGCTGCGGGCGGCAGGACCGTCCGCAAAGCGGGAAACTGAACGTGGTGTGCACGCTGTTCCCCTATTACGACTTTGTGCGGCAGATCGGCGGGGACGCGGTGGACGTACAGCTGCTGGTGCCCGCCGGGCGGGAGACACACAGCTTTGAGCCCACGCCGCTGGACGTGATCGCCGTCAGCGAGGCGGAGGTGTTCATCTACAACGGCGGGGAAAGCGAGCTGTGGGTGGAGGACATTCTGGACGCGGCAGGCGAGGCTATCCCCTACCGGCTGGCTATGATGGACTGCGTGGAGACATACCGGGAGGAGTACGCCGAGGGGATGCAGGGCGGCCATGACCACGCACATGACGAACATGGCGAGCACGATGACCATGAGGCGCATGACGGGCATCTGCACGACGGCCACGAGGAGGACATCGAGTACGACGAGCACATCTGGACATCGCCGGTGAATGCCATGGCCCTGTGCCGGGCCATCTGCGATACGCTGTGTGAGGCCGATCCGGACAATGCCGACGGCTATCGGGCTCGGCTGGCGGACTATCTGGACGAATTGCAGGCGCTGGACGAGACATTCCGGGACATCACGGACCATGCGGCACGGCGGCTGCTGGTGTTCGGCGACCGGTTCCCGCTGCTGTATTTCTGCAGGGAATATGATCTGGATTACCGTGCGGCGTTCCACGGCTGCGCGGGAGACACGGAGCCGTCCCTTGCCACGCTGAAATATCTGATCGACGTGGTGGAGGAGCAGGAGATACCGGTGGTATACACCATCGAGCTGAGCAGCCGGAAGGTGGCGCAGGCCATCGCCGAGACCACCGGGGCGCAGGTGCGGACATTCCACTCCTGCCAGACGGTGAGCCGGGCGGAATTCGACGGCGGAGCCACCTATATCAGTCTGATGACCGCCAACGCGGCGGCACTGAAGGAGGGACTGTCCTGATGGAACAGGAGAAGCGCATATTGCTGGACTGCCGGGACGCGGCGCTGGGCTATGAGGGTAAGCCGGTGTGGGAGCACCTGAACTTTCAGGTGCTCAGCGGCGACTATGTGTGCATCGTGGGTGAAAACGGCAGCGGCAAGTCCACACTGGTGAAGAGCCTGCTGGGGCTGCTGCACCCCATGGCGGGCGAGATCGTACGTTCGCCCTCCCTGCGCTCCGGCGCCATCGGCTATCTGCCCCAGCAGACAAAGGCGCAGAAGGACTTTCCCGCCACGGTGACGGAGGTGGTACGCAGTGGCTTTCTCAGCAGCCGGGGCATGCGGTTTTTCTACACGCCGAAGGAGAAGTCCACCGCGCTGATGCACATGGGCAAGCTGGGCGTGCTGGAGCTGAAGGACCGGTGCTACCGGGAGCTGTCCGGCGGGCAGCAGCAGCGGGTGCTGCTGGCGCGTGCCCTGTGCGCCGCCGGGGAACTGCTGATCCTGGACGAGCCGGTGACGGGACTGGACCCGGCGGCGGCCCAGGAGCTGTACCGCACGCTGGAATACCTGAACAAGCAGGAGGGCATCGCCATCGTGGCGGTGACACACGATATACGCAGTGCCCTGCGCTACGCCGACCATATTCTGCACGCCGGCCACGGAACGTACTTTTTCGGCACGACGGCGGACTATCTAACGTCCCCCTGGGGCAAGCGGTTCGGAGGTGACGAGGCATGAGCTTACTGCTGGAAATGTTCACGTACCCGTTCATCCTGCGGGCCTTTGTGGTGGGTATCCTGGTGGCGCTGTGCGCGGCGCTGCTGGGCGTACCGCTGGTACTGAAGCGGTACTCCATGATCGGCGATGGGCTGAGCCATGTATCCTTCGGCGCACTGAGCATCGCGCTGGCCTGCGGCTGGGCGCCGCTGCCGGTGTCTATCCCGGTGGTGGTGCTGGCGGCACTGGGGCTGCTGCGGATGACGGAGAGAAGCCGCATGGGTGCGGACGCAGCCATCGCGGTGGTCAGCGCGTCGGCGCTGGCCGTGGGCGTGGTGGTCACCAGTCTGACCACCGGCATGACCACGGATGTGGACAGCTTTATGTTCGGCTCCATCCTGGCCATGGACCGGGCGGATGTGGCGCTGAGCGTGGGGCTGTGCGCGGCGGTGCTGGTGCTGTATGTGCTGTTTTACCATCGGCTGTTCGCCATCACCTTCGACGAGAGCTTCGCCCGGGCCACCGGGGTGAAGGTGGGGCTGTACAACACCATCCTGTCGGTGCTGACGGCCCTGACCATCGTGCTGGGCATGCGGATGATGGGCGCGATGCTGATCTCCAGTCTGGTCATCTTCCCGGCGCTGACGGCCATGACGCTGCTGCGGAGCTTCCGGGGCGTGGTCATCTGCGCCGCGGGGCTGAGTGTGGTGTGCTTCTGCGTGGGGCTGACCGGGTCGTACCTGTGGGGCACGCCGGTGGGCGCCACGGTGGTGCTGGTAAATTTGGCGGCGTTTTTGCTGTCGAGAGGCGTTATGAAGCTGAAAAGAGCGTCCTAAGGGCGTTCTTTTCAGCTTTTCGACCTATTTTGCGGGTGCTTTTTGCGGAAAAACCCTTGCGTTTCGCGTACTTATATGGTATGCTATGTGTACGTAAGGTTAAGGTAAGGTATTGACTGAGTGGACGGGATCGTCCGCTTTTTTTAATGGTCATCGTTCCATGATGACCGGGACGTTCTGTTGGAGGGCTTGCTGTGAAAAAGATCACCGAGGTCGTATGGGCGCTGGCGGAGCCGGCGGTGCAGGCGCAGGGCTGCCGCATCTGGGATGTAGAGTACGTCCGGGAGGCGGGACAGTGGTACCTGCGGCTGTATCTGGACAAGGACGGCGGCGTGGACATTCTGGACTGCGAGGCCATCAGCCGCACGGTCAGCGATCTGCTGGACGAGGCGGACCCCATCGAGAGCAGCTACGTGTTCGAGGTGGGCTCGGCGGGGCTGGAACGCCAGCTGAAGCGGCCGGGGGATTTTGCGCAGTTCATGGGCAGCCCCGTTCTGGTGAAAACGTACCAGCCCAAGGACGGGCGCAAGGAGTTCGCCGGTACCCTGGCGGGCTATGAAGACGGCGCGGTGCTGCTGGACATGGGCGGCGAGACGGTACGCTTTGAGAAGAACGAGACGGCGCTGGTGCGCCTGCGGGTAGAATTCTGAGACAACACGACTTGAGATAGAAGGAGAAACGACCATGAAATGTGACGAGATCTTTGCGGCGCTGGCTATGCTGGAAAAGGAACGGGGCATCCCCCAGAGCTTTATGATGGGCAAGATCATCCAGGCGCTGACCACCGCCTATAAGCGCGACCACGAGGGCGTGGAGTATGTGGTGGTGGACGTGGATGAGGAGAAGAAGGACCTGAAAATGTACGTCCAGAAGGAGATCGTGGAGGAGGTGGAGAACCCCGCCAGCCAGATCTCGCTGGAGGAGGCCAAGCGCATCTCCGCCAAAAACGAGCTGGGCGGCATGGTGAACTTCCCGGTGGAGTCCGTGGAATTCGGCCGCATCGCCGCCGGCAACGGCAAGCAGGTCATCATCCAGGGCCTGCGGGAGGCCGAGCACGGCATGATCTATGACGAGTGGGGCAGCAAGCAGCATGAGATCCTCACCGGCACCGTCAGCCGGATCGACCCCCGGAACGGCAACGTGATCCTGCGGATCGGCAGCGGCAGCGAGGCCACGGAGGCTGTGCTGACCATGAACGAGCAGGTGCCCGGCGAGGAGCTGCACGAGGGCCAGATGGTGAAGGTGTATCTGGTGGAGGTGCGCCGCAGCACACGCGGGCCGCAGGTGATGATCTCCCGCACCCACCCCGGTCTGGTGAAGCGGCTGTTTGAGCTGGAGGTGCCGGAGATCTACGACGGCACCGTGGAGGTGCGGTCCATCGCCCGGGAGGCGGGCAACCGCACGAAGATCGCCGTGTGGTCCGAGGACCCCAACGTGGACGCCATCGGCGCGTGCGTGGGTCCCAGGGGGCAGCGTGTGAACGCCATCGTGGACGAGCTGCGGGGCGAGAAGATCGACATCGTGAAGTACAGCGAGGACCCGGCGGAGTTTATCGCCGCGGCGCTGGCGCCGGCGGATGTGGTCAGCGTACAGCTGGCCGACGAGGGCAAGGCCTGCCGCGTGACGGTGCCCGCCGACCAGCTGAGTCTGGCCATCGGCAAGGAGGGGCAGAACGCCCGTCTGGCCGCGCGGCTGACCGGCTATAAGATCGACATCAAGGCGGCCAACGCGGAGTAAGCGGCGGCTGCGGAAAGGAACGGCAGCGATGCAGAAGACCCGTAAGATACCCCAGCGGCAATGTGTGGGCTGCCGGGAAATGAAAGACAAAAAGGCGCTGCTGCGTATCGTGAAGACCCCGGAGGGGGAGATACTGCTGGACAGCACCGGGAAGAAATCCGGCCGGGGCGCGTACGTGTGCCCGGACCCGGAGTGCCTGAAAAAAGCACGGAAAAGCCGTGCGCTGGAGCGCGCCTTCGACACCGCCATACCGGCGGAGGTGTACGACGCGCTGGAAGGGCAGATGGTGGCACTGTGACAGAGCATTTGTTATCCACTTTGGGTCTGGCGCTGCGCGCCGGTGCGGTGGCCGTGGGCGAGGAGCCCGTAGGCGCGGCGGCACGGGCCAAGAAGGCCAGGGTCATCTTTACGGCGCGGGACGCGGCGGCATCCTCGGTGCGGCGGGCGTACAGCTTCGGCCGGGCAGGCAGCTGTCTGTGCCTGCCCTTCCCAGCGGACAAGGAGGATTTCGGCCGGGCGCTGGGCCGGACCAGCGTGGCCATGTGCGCGGTGACGGACATCGGGTTCGCCCAGTCGCTGGTGAAAAAGCTGGCGGCGGCGGAGCCGGAGATCTACGGCGCGGCGGCGGAGGCGCTGGACCTGAAGGCCAAGCGGGCAAGGGAACGGAAGGAAGAGCAATTACAGCACGAGAAGAACCTGCGGCAGGGCAGGCACCGCGTTCACGGCGGCAAGCCGCCGGAGCCGCCCCACGCGTCTCCGGAGCCTCCGGCACCGGAGCACCGGCCCCCCGCGCCGGAGCACCGGCGTCCGCCGCGGCGGGAGTATCCGGAGGGACGCCCCGACCGGGTCTATAAGGAACGGAGCGGCCGCCCGCCCAGGGATAAACGGCCGGCAAAGAAGGAGGCCCCCGGCGCACGGTATGAAAACGCGCGGCCGGTAAAGAAGGGCAAGGGAAGCCGGAAAACGACCGGCAGATAACAGGAACACAGCGCGCCGTGAGCGCGGCGCGAGCAACTGAGATGGAGGTGGCTTTATTTGGGTAGTATCGCTAACAAATACAGAGTGCATGAGGTGGCCAAGGACTTCGGCGTGTCCACGAAGGAGATCACGGAGATCCTGACCAAGTACGCCGAAACGCCCAAAAATCATATGCAGGTGCTGGAGGACCGGGAGCTGAGCCTGATCTTTGAGTATCTGACCCAGCACAACCCGGTGAGCAGCATCGCGGTGATCTTCGCCGAGGGCGCCAAGCCGGAGGAGAAGAAGGCGGAGAAGCCCGCCGCCAAGCCGGCGCAGAACGCATCCGCGCCGACACAGGGTCAGGGCCAGAGCGGCAAGCCCCAGCAGGGCGGCGCGCCCAAGGCGGAGCAGCCCAAGCAGCCCATGTCCCGCGTGCCCCAGCGGCAGGTGGTGGACACCCGCAAGGCCACCAACGTCAATCTGGACAAGTACGACGAGAAATTGCAGGATATGGCCGACGCCCGCAGCAGCGGCAAGCGGGACCAGCAGGCCCCACAGGGCAAGGAGAAGTTCCGCAGCAATAAGCAGCGGCGGGACAATAACTTCGCCAGCAACAAACGCAAGCAGGAGGAGGCCGACCGGCTGCGGAAGCTGCGGCTGGAGGTCATCAAGAAGACCCCTGTGACCGTGCAGATCCCCGACGAGATCAGCGTGGGCGAGCTGGCCAGCCGGATGAAGAAGACCGGCGCGGAGGTGGTCAAGTGCCTGATGAAGAACGGCGTGATGGCCTCCCTGAGCCAGATGATCGACTTCGACACCGCCGCCATCATCGCCGAGGAGATGGGCTGCAAGGTGGAGAAGGAGGTCGTCGTCACCATCGAGGAGCGCCTGATCGACGACCATCAGGACAAGGACGAGGATCTGGTGCCCCGGGCACCCGTGGTGGTGGTCATGGGCCACGTGGACCACGGCAAGACCAGCCTGCTGGACTATATCCGCAACGCCCACGTGGCCAGCGGCGAGGCCGGCGGCATCACCCAGCACATCGGCGCCTATCAGGTGCAGATCAATGGCAAGCCCATCACATTTCTGGATACCCCCGGCCATGAGGCCTTTACCTCCATGCGCGCCCGCGGCGCCATGGTGACGGATATCGCCATTCTGGTGGTGGCCGCCGAGGACGGCATCATGCCCCAGACGGTGGAGTCCATCAACCACGCCAAGGCCGCCGGTATCCCCATTATCGTGGCCATCAACAAGATGGATAAGCCCGAGGCCAACCCCGAGCGCATCAAGCAGCAGCTGACCGAGTACGGCCTGGTGTGCGAGGAGTGGGGCGGCGACACCATCGTGTGCCCCATCTCCGCCAAGACCGGCATGGGCGTGGATAATCTGCTGGAGATGCTGACGCTGACCGCCGAGGTGGGCGAGCTGAAGGCCAACCCCAACCGCGCGGCGCAGGGCACCGTGATCGAGGCGCGGCTGGACAAGGGCCGCGGCCCCGTGGCCACGCTGCTGGTACAGAACGGCACGCTGCATCAGGGCGACATCATCATCGCCGGTACCTCTGTGGGCCGCGTGCGTGCCATGGTCAGTGACAAGGGCCAGCGCATCACCGAGGCCGGACCCAGCGTGCCCGTGGAGATCACGGGTCTGAGCGAGGCACCCTCCGCCGGCGCTACCTTCAACGCCGTGGCCGACGAAAAGCTGGCCCGCGAGCTGGTGGAGCAGCGCAAGGCCGAGGAGAAGGCCAAGGCCAACGCCCCTGTGACCAAGGTGTCGCTGGAGGATCTGTTCAGCCAGATCCAGGCCGGTGAGATGAAGAACCTGAACCTGATTGTCAAGGCGGACGTGCAGGGCAGCGTGGAGGCGGTGAAGTCCTCGCTGGAGAAGCTGAGCAACGAGGAGGTCCGCGTGCGCGTGATCCACGGCGGCGTGGGCGCCATCAACGAGAGCGACGTCATGCTGGCGTCCACCTCTCAGGCCATCATCGTGGGCTTTAACGTCCGGCCGGACGCCGCCGCCCGCGAGAGCGCCGCCCGGGCCAACGTGGATATGCGGATGTACCGCGTGATCTACGATGCCATCAACGAGATCGAAGCCGCCATGAAGGGTATGCTGGCCCCCAAGTTCCGCGAGGTGCTGCTGGGCCACGCCGAGGTGCGCCAGACGTACAAGGTGTCCGGCGTGGGCACGGTTGCCGGCTGCTACGTGCAGGACGGCAAGCTGCAGCGCAAGGACTGCCAGGTACGGCTGGTCCGCGACGGCATCGTCATCCACGAGGGCGTGCTGGCCTCCCTGCAGCGGTTCAAGGACTCCGTCAAGGAGGTGCAGGCCGGCTACGAGTGCGGTCTGAGCATCGAGAAGTTCAACGACATCAAGGAAGGCGACATCGTGGAGGCCTTCACCATGGAGCAGATCGAGGTATAACAAACAGCCGATGGGTGGGCGAGCGCCCACCCATCTTTTTCTTGAAAGGAGGAGCGCCCTATGGCCGGAAACCGCATCGGACGCATCAATGAGGAGATACGCAAGGAGCTGAGCGCCCTGCTCCGCACCGTAAAGGACCCGCGGGTATCCGAGGGGATGCTGACCATCACGCGGGTGGACACCACCAGCGACCTGCGGTACGCGCGGGTGTATATCAGCGCGCTGAACTGCGCGGATGAAAAGGGCCTGATGAAGGGGCTGAAGTCTGCGGCCGGATATCTGCGGCACGAGCTGGGCCAGGCCATCGACCTGCGCTACACGCCGGAGCTGCAGTTTTTCATGGACGACTCCATCGCCCACGGCGCGCACATTCTGGACCTGCTGAACCACGTGAAGCCCGCCAACCCCGCCAACGCGGACATCGTGCTGCCGGAGGACCGGGAATGAGCGCGCGGCTGACCGTACAGGAGACGGCGGACTTTCTGCGGACGCTGGACGGCGTGCTGATCCTGACCCATGTGCGCCCGGATGGGGACACGGTGGGCTGCGCCGCCGCACTGTGCCGCGCCCTGCGGGCGCTGGGCCGGACGGCGTATCTGCTGGAAAACCCGGAGATCACGGAGACGTACACGCCCTACGCCGAGGGGCTGTGGGCACCGAAGGGCTTTGTGCCCGGGGCGGTGGTGTCGGTGGACATCGCCGCGCCCAATCTGCTGCCGGAGAACGCAGTGCCGTATAAAAACGACATCTGCCTGGCCATCGACCACCACGGATCCCAGGAGTTCTTCGCGGAACGGACGTGCCTGGACGCGGAGGCCGCCGCCTGCGGCGAGATCGTGTATGAGATCGTGGGCAGGCTGACGGATATCACGCCGGAGATAGCCATGGCGCTGTATGTGGCGGTCTCCACAGACTGCGGGTGCTTCGTCTATGCCAACACCACGGCGCGGACGCACCGCATCGCCGCCGCGCTGATGGAGCGGGGCATCGACGTGGGGCCGGTGAACAAGGCACTGTTCCGCACGAAGTCGCCTGTGCGGCTGGCCATGGAGGCCCGGATGGTGGCGGACATGGAGCTGTACGACAACGGCCGGGTGGTGGTGATGTCCATCCCTCTGGCGCTGTGCCGGGAGCTGGGCGCTACTGAGTCCGACGTGGAGGAGCTGAGCAGTCTGGCGGCGCTGGTGCAGGGCACCGACTGCGGCATCACGCTGCGGGAGCTGAAGCCGGGACGGGTGAAGCTGTCGCTGCGGACGGGACCGCGGGTGGACGCCAGCGCCGTGTGCCGCGTGCTGGGCGGCGGCGGCCACAAGGGCGCCGCCGGGGCCACGGTGGACGGCACCCTGGACGAGGCGAAGGCGGCCATTCTGGCGGCCTATACGGAGGTCATGGGATAACATGGCCGATGGGATCATCATTATCGACAAGCCCGCGGGATGGACCAGCATGGACGTGTGCGGCAAGCTGCGGGGCATACTGAAAACGAAAAAGGTGGGCCACGCCGGAACGCTGGACCCCATGGCCACCGGCGTGCTGCCGGTGTTCGTGGGAAACGCCACGCGGGCGGTGTCCTACGCCGAGGGCGGGGACAAGGAGTACGTCGCGGGGCTGCGGCTGGGGCTGACGACCAACACCCAGGATACCACCGGCGAGGTGGTGGCGGAGTGCCCTGTGTCCGTGACGCGGGCGCAGCTGGAGAACGTGCTGGCGCGGTTCACCGGGGAGATCGACCAGGTGCCGCCCATGTACTCGGCTATCAAGATCAACGGGCAGAAGCTGTATCAGCTGGCCCGGAAGGGGCAGGAGATTGAACGGCCCCCACGGCGGGTGACCATACACGAACTGGCGCTGCTGGAGCCGGAGGACGGCGACTGGCGGCTGCGGATACGGTGCAGCAAGGGCACATATGTGCGGGCGCTGTGCCACGACATCGGGCAGGCGCTGGGCTGCGGCGGATGCATGAGCAGCCTGCGGCGGACCATGGCCGCTGGGTTTACGCTGGCGGAGAGCCGCAGCATCGAGGACGTACAGGCGCAGGGCGAGGCCCTGCTCTCCCCTACCGACTCGCTGTTCCGGCAGTACCCGGCCTATCACATCGCCGGCGAACGGGACCACAGACGGTGCCTGTGCGGCAATCCGCTGGCGGCGGAGGGCTTGCAGCCGGGGCTGTACCGGGTGTACGGCCCGGATGGGGCGTTTCTGTGCCTGAGCCGCTGGGAAGCGGGTGTTCTGACATCAGAGAAAAACTTTTTCGGAGCGTGAACAACTTGGAAAAGACAGTTATCGCCCTGGGCTTCTTCGACGGCGTGCACCGGGGCCACGGCGCACTGCTGCGGAAGACGGCGGAGCGCGCCCGGGAGCTGGGAGCCGTCCCCGCGGCATTCACCTTTGACCGGCCGCCGAAGGAGGTGGTCACGGGGCAGCCCGTGTACCTGATCAACTCCAACCGGGACCGGCAGGGGCTGATGGAGCGTCTGTACGGCATCGAGCGGGTCATTTTCGCGCCCTTTGACCGGGAGATGATGACCATGCCGTGGGAGGCCTATCTGGAAATGCTGATCGGGACATACGGCGCGGTGCACTTCGTGGCCGGGCACGACCACCGGTTCGGCCATAAAAACGCCGGGAACGTGCAGCTTTTGCGGCAGAAGTGCGCGGAGATGGGCATCGGGTGCGACATCATCCCGCCGGTACAGCGGGAGGGCATCACGGTCAGCTCCACGTACATCCGGACGCTGGTGGAGGCGGGCGACATGGAGCGCGCGGCGGACTTTCTGGGCCACCGGCACTGCCTGAGCCAGACGGTGCAGCACGGACAGCGGATCGGGCGGACCATCGGCATCCCCACGGTAAACCTGGCGGTGCCGGAGCACGTGCTGGCCCCGGCGCACGGGGTGTACGTGACGGAGGTATTTCTGCCGGACGGACGGCGGTGCGCCGGCGTGACCAACGTGGGCACGCGGCCCACGGTGTCCGACAGCGATCGGGTGTCCGTGGAGACGTACCTGCTGGGCTTCGAGGGCGACCTGTACGGGCAGGAGCTCCGGGTGGAGTTCTGCCGCCGGCTGCGGGGCGAGCAGCGGTTCGACACGCTGGAGGCGCTGCGGCAGGAGATACAGCGGAATATTCAGCAGGCAGAAGCCTATTTTGAGGCATGAGAAGAGGCGCCCCTTTCGGGGCGCCTCTTCTGTTATTTCACACGGCGCCGGGGTAAGACACCGCGGAAAACGGTGTCAGTCCTCGCGCTTTTTGCCCACAAACGCCACGCCGGCGGCGGAGGTCAGCGCCATGCCGACATACAGAGCAATGCCCGCGTCGAAGGTCTTGGGAGAACCCTTGGTGGTGGTAGAAGTGGTGGTATCGCTGGTGGAGGGGTAGTAGTAATAGGAGATCTTGGTTACCGTCCAGGTACCATCATCATTCTTCGTCGCCTTATATCCGGAAGGCACAGTAGGCTGACTGGTATAGGTGCCGCTGGTGATAGCGCTATTAGTTACGGCGGTATAGGTGTCACCATTCTTCTGCAGGACCTTACCCTCACCGAGGTACCCTGTCACATCGGTAGAGAAAGTACCGCCGGTGACAGACACGCGCTCAGCTGCCCCTTCACCTTCGGGCTTGACGACGCTGATGGCATCCGCTTCAGAAGTAAACGTTCCGCTTTCCACGCTGATAGCAGCGGTGTTTGTCAGTGCGGGATAGGCTGCTTCGCTGTCAAACACGATTGCGGAGCAAGGAACTACGACACGAGAATCTCCAACTTTACCGGTCGCATTTCCTGTCGTATTGAACACTGCATTCGTCACAGTCACGTTACCAGCGCGGGCAACAATACCTGCACCGCCAGTGATATTGAATGTACCGCCAGTCACCTTGATCGTATCTTTCCACGGAGCATAAATACCGCATGCAACATAAGTCGGGGTCTTGATCTGCCCGTTGAACGTACCACCAGAAATGTTGATCGTATTGCCAACAGTCCTCTCGGCTCCAGCTTCATTCGTGCGGTTTCCATTGCCTGCAACTACGGCATTATCGGAAGCGCTGAAAATACCATCTTCGATATTGATCGTTGCACCAGTGGCATAGCCTGTAATAACGGCACCCTCTACAGATTCAATGATAGCCGTCTTTATCGTTGTTTTCGAGTTATCACCTACGCCTACAGCGGTATTGCCGGTAGAAATAATCTTACCGCCACCCTTGGTGTCTGTAATCGTCAGAATACCGTTGTTCTTAATTACCTTACCAGCGGAAGTAATGCTAAGGCCATTCAAATCCAGCGTAACCGTCTTATCTGCCGGGATAGTCAGCATGCTCGTCAACGTGATGTTCGCGCCCAGCTTGATCTCGCCGCCATTGCTAACAGCGGTGGTCAGTTCCGCCTCTGTCTTGACCTCTGTTGTTGCATCCGCCCAGCTGACGCTGCACAGCCCTATGGCCATGACCAGGGCCAGAATGGTTGCTAATGCTTTTTTCATTGTTCATTCCCCTTATGGTAGTAGATTTCCGCAGGTGCGCTCGTTTTAATGTGTATTAAAACGCAAATGCAGAGGTACCTCTGCGGATAGTCAAATTATAGCACAGTTACACCGTTTGTCCAGCCTTTTTATGGAAATTTTACACATTTTTTCTGTTACCGGAAATAAAAACAGGAAAATTTGGCAGGAAATGGAAGTTGGGGCGGAGAAAATGCCGCCTGCGGCGGGGCGAGGGCGTTTTTTGACGCTGCGGGGCAGCAGGGAGGATTTCGCGCCTGCGGGCGCGAGCTGCTTTCTTTTCATGTCGAAAGAAAGCAGCCAAAGAACGCCACTTAAGGAAAGGGGGATTTCGAATTTCCCCCTTTCCTTAAGGATCCTATCCCCTTGAAACGACAAAGGAGGGGGCTCCGGCCCCCTCCTTTTGAAACCACCCCCAGGGGGAAGGCTTTTGGGGGTCAGACCTTCAGATCAGTGGCGGCGGCGCGGGTGTGCTCACGCATGGCCTGTTTGGCGGCCGCGTCATCCTGCCGGTGGATAGCGCTCAGTATCTCCCGGTGGCGCGCCAGAATACGGCGTTCCAGGGCCAGACACGCGCTGTCGTTCAGCGTCTCCATCTTTTTCAGCAGGGTATGCTGCTCCACCTGGCCCAGGACATCGGTGACGATCATGGCCACCTGGTTGCCGGTGGCGCGGGAGAGCAGGCTGTGGAAACGGACGTCCAGCTCAGCAAAGCGGCGGTAGTCGCCCAGGGCCTGCTCCGCCGCCGTGAGACAGCTGTCCAGCGCCGCCAGATCCTCGTCGGTGCGGCGCCGGGCCGCCCAGCCGGCGATGGTGCCGTCGTTGACGGCGCGGTACTCGCCCAGCTCCTCCAGAGAGATCTGGTTCAGCTGGAGCATGGCCGACAGCGGCTGCTCCACGCCGTCGATGGTCAGCTCCTGCACCACGGCGCCGCTGGCGCCGTGGGTGGAGGCCACATAGCCGCCCTGCTCCAGCATACGCAGGGCCTCGCGGATGGTGGGGCGGGAACGGTGGAGCTGCTCCATCATGGCACGCTCGGAGGGCAGGCGGTCGCCGGGCTTCAGCACTCCGGAGGTGATAAGCTCCCGCAGCTGGTCATAGATGGCCTCGCTGGCCCGCCCGCCGCCGATGGGCTGCCAGGGGATATGTACGGCTTCCGGCATGGAAGGGCCTCCTTTCACAGAAAATACCCGGACAGTATAGCGCATCCCGGGGAAAATAGCAAGGGCAGGATGCAGGAAAGCCCGGAGGACGGCGCCTTCGGGCTTTCCCGCTGTGGGGAGGGGGATATTACTTCTTCAGGGCTTTCATTTCCTCGATCATCATGGGGACCACCTTGAACAGGTCGCCGCAGATGCCGTAATCCGCCACCTCGAAGATGGGGGCCACGTCGCTCTTGTTGACGGCGATGATGCACTCGGAGTCCTGCATGCCGGCCTTGTGCTGGATGGCACCGGAGATGCCCAGCGCCACATAGATGCGGGGATGGACGGTCTTGCCGGTCTGACCCACCTGATGGTCGGCGGTCATCCAGCCGGCGTCCACCACGGCGCGGGACGCGCCCACCACGCCGCCCATGAGGGCGGCCAGCTCCTCGGCCAGGGCGATGCCCTTCTCCACGTCCTTGGCGATGCCGCGGCCCACGGAGACCACCACCTCAGCGCCGGTCAGGTCCACCATGGCGCGGGCGGCCTTGACGATCTCCAGCACCTTGGTGTGGATGTCGGCCTCGGTGAGGGTAAAGGCGGGGTGGATGAGCTCCACCTTGCTCGCGCCGTTCTCGTCAAACTCGCGCTTCTTCATCACGCCGGGGCGCACGGTGGCCATGGCGGGGCGGAAGCGTGGGCAGACGATGGTGGCCATCAGGTGGCCGCCGAAGGCGGGACGGGTCATCTTCAGGTTGGTGTTGACGTCAAAGAGCTTCGTCTCGAAGTTCATGGCGTCCACGTCCAGGGAGGACCCGGTGCGGAGGAAGTTGATATAGCCGTTGAGATCCACGTCCAGGTGGGTGCAGTCGGCGCACAGACCGGTGTGGAGACGGGCGGCGCAGCGGGGCGCCAGGTCGCGGCCGATATGGCTGGCGCCGAACAGCATGATCTCGGGCTTGAACTCGTGCACCGCGTCGGTGATGATCTTGGTGTAGGCGTCGGTGGTGTAGTCCTTCAGCAGAGGGCTGTTGTAGACGTAGACCTTATCCGCGCCGTAGCCGCCCAGCTCCGCGGCGATGTTGTCCACGCTGTCGCCCAGCAGGATGCCGCTGAGCTGCACACCCAGCTCGTCGGCCAGCTTGCGCCCCTCGGAGATCAGCTCAAAGGTGGTGGGCATCATCTTGCCCTGCCGCTGCTCGCAAAAGACCCACACGCCGGAGAAGGCCTTGGGATCGGTATTCATAAAAGTAGACATATCGTTTCTCCCTTCTCAGATGATGTGCTTGGCGGACAGGATGCCGAACAGCCGCTCCACGGTCTCCCTGCCGCTGCCCTCCAGCATCATGCCGCTGCCCTTGCGGGGAGGCGTAAAGCTCTTGTAGATATTGGTGGGAGAGCCCTTCAGACCGATGGTGTCCACCTCGATGAGGGGATCGTCCTTCAGCGCGTTGTAATCCAGCACGGTGACGGGCTCGGCGTCGCAGTCCAGGATGCCCCGGATGGTCATGTAGCGGGGGGTGTTCAGCTCCTTGATGCAGGTGAGCAGGCAGGGGGTCTGCACCTGCACGGTCATGTAGCCGTCCTCCAGCATACGGCGGACGGTGAGGGTGTCGCCGTCCTTTTCGATGTCGGCCACATAGGACACCTGGGGGATCTCCAGCTTTTCGGCGATCTGGGGGCCCACCTGGGCGGTGTCGCCGTCGATGGCCTGACGGCCGCAGAAGATGATGTCGTCCTTGTCCACGCCCAGGTTCTTGATGGCGGCGGCCAAAATCTGGGAGGTGGCGAAGGTGTCGGAGCCGCCGAACTCACGGGCGGACACCAGCACGGCCTTGTCCACACCCATGGCCTTCAGCTCCAGCAGCATACCGGCGGCGGGAGGGGGACCCATGGACACGGCGATAACGGGGCAGCCCAGCTGGTCCTTCAGGGCCAGGGCGGCCTCGACGGCGTTCATATCATCGGGGTTGATGATGGTCTGCATGGAGGCGCGGTCCAGCGTGCCGTCGGCGTTGACGGCCACCTTGCCGGAGGTGTCGGGCACCTGCTTGACACAAACGATAAGCTTCATTCTATTCTTGCTCCTTTCCGCATTACTTCAGCAAATTGCCGGAGATGACCATCTGCTGGACCTGAGAGGTCCCCTCGTAGATGGTGAACACGCGGCAGTCGCGGTACTTACGCTCGACGGGGTACTCCTTGATGTACCCGTAGCCGCCGTGGATCTGCACGGCCTTGGCGGCGATCTCGTTGCACGTCTCGGAGGCGAAGTACTTGGCCATGGAGCAGTACATGGAGGCGTTGGGGTCGTTTCTGTCCTTCATCTGGGCGGCCATATAGACCAGCTCCTTGGCAGCGGTCAGCTTGGTTGCCATATCCGCCAGCATGAAGGCGATGGCCTGGTTCTTGCAGATGGGCTTGCCGAACTGAACGCGCTCCTTGGAGTACTTGATGGCCTCGTCCAGGCAGCCCTGGGCCAGACCGATGGACTGGGCGGACACACCCAGACGGCCGCCGTCCAGCGTCTTCATGGCGTTGATAAAGCCCATGTTCTCCTTGCCCAGCATATCGCTCTTGTGGACACGGACGTCCTCCAGCACCACGTCGGAGGTGGCGTAGCCCACCAGCCCCATCTTGGCCTCGTGCTTGCCGCAGGAGACGCCGGGCGCCTTCATGTCCACGATGAAGGCGGAAATGCCCTTATTGCCGCGGCTCATGTCGGTCTTGGCGTAGACGATGCAGTAGTCAGCCAGGGGTGCACCGGAGATAAAGCACTTACGGCCGTTGAGGATGTAGTCGTCGCCATCCTTCACGGCGGTGGTGACCATGCTGCTGGCGTCGGAGCCGGCGCCCGGCTCGGTGAGGCCGAAGACGATCTTCACCTTGTTCTCCACGGAGGGACGGAGATACTTCTCCAGCTGCTCGGGGGTGCCCGCCTGCATCAGGGGGCCGCCGCCCAGAGAGTTGGGGGTATTGGCGTACAGGCTGGCCACAGCAGAGACACGGGCGATCTCCTCGATCATGATGACATAGGCCAGGGTATCGGCACCGGCACCGCCGTACTCGCGGGGGATCTTCAGGCCAAGGAAACCGCACTTGGCCATCTTGTCCACGATCTCCTCGGGAAACTCGCCGGTCGCCTCCACCTTGTCAAGGACCTCGGTGGTGAGCTCAGTCTCGGCAAACTGGCGGACCAGCTTGCGGATCATTTCATGCTTTGCGTCGAAAATCATAGTTTTCCTCCTGTTAAAGTATGGGTCACTGCTCTGCTCAGCAGGGGATCTCGTGCTTGGACTTACCCTCTGTCAAAATCTCATAGATGCTGTTGACGCCGCACTCGGCCATCTGCTCCGCGGCCTCTTCGGTGAAGAAGGCCATGTGGGGCGTGTGGTACACGTTGACGAAGGAGCGCAGGTACTTCAGCTTGAAGTAGGGCATACCGGGGGTACGGATGATGTCCTCATCGTGGGGAACGTGGATGATGCCGGTCTCGCCGGGGAAGGCATCCATGAACAGCGCGCCGAACTTGCCGGACTCCACCGCCTCGGTGACGGCATCGATATCCATCAGCTCGCCCCGGGCGTTGTCGATGAACACCACGCCGTCCTTCATCTTGGCGATGGCCTCGCGGTCGATCATGCCGGTGGTCTCGGGCAGCAGCGGGGTGTGGATGGTGATGATGTCGGACTCACGGTACAGGGTGTCCAGGTCCACATACTCGGCGTACGCACGGACGGCATCGTTCTCATAGACATCGTTGGCGATGATACGGCAGCCGAAGCCGCTGAGGCACTTGATGATGGTGAAGCCGATCTTGCCGGTGCCCATGACACCCACGGTCATGGTACGCAGCTCGCGGCCCATCTTGCCCTTCAGGGTGAAGTCGTTGTCGTTGGTGTTGTACAGCGCCTTCTTGAACTTGCGGATGCACATCAGGATGGCCATAACGGTGTATTCCGCCACGCCGTTGGGCGCGTAAGCGCCGTTGCACAGGCGGAAGCCCAGAGAGCGGGCGTAGTCGCAGTTCATGTGGTTATAGCCCACGCAGCGGCTGGCCAGCACCTGCACGCCATAGCCCTTCAGCTCGTCCAGAACGGCGTTGGAATAGTCGCTCTGGCCCAGGGTGGTAACACCGTCGCAGCCGGCGGCCATATGGGCGGTGGTCTTATCCAGATTTGCGGGGGTGGAGATCAGCTCGATACCGTATTTCTTGCACAGGCCCTCGATGACGGGCTTCTCGTCGGGACGTACTTCGTAAGCAGCGATCTTCATGATTCTTCTCCTTCACATTCCGGGGGCGGCGGCGCGCTCCTCAACGCGCCGCGCCCTTATAGTTTGCTTTTCCTCAAGTCGCCGGGGTGTTCGTGTTCGTCGCGCTCCGCCTACGGCGGAGAGATTTTTCGTTCTGCCGATGGCAAACCGGCGATGGCGTACCGTGTGTACGTCGAGACGGTTTGACGATGGCAGGGCGGAAAAGATCCCGCCGTCAGTCTTTCAGGGAAGGATCCATGGGCACCGCCTCGCCGGCGGCTATCATGGCGGCCACCTGCTCGTCGGTGTAGCCCAGGTTCTTCAGCACCAGTTCGGTCTGCTCGCCCAGGTACGGACCGCGGTTGTAGGGAGGCAGCTCCGTCTCCTCGAAGATAACGGGAGGCCGGACCATGGTGCGTTTATTGCCGTTGGAATATTCCATCTCGTAGAAGCAGCCGGAGGCCCATGCCTGCTTATCCACCAGCAGCTGATCCCAGGTCTGGGCCACGGCGTAGGGCAGATCGTTGGCGTCCATCAGCTTGCACCACTCGTCCAGGGTGCGGCTGGCCATCTCGGCCACCAGGAAGTCGTAGAACTCCTCGATATTGGCCTGCAGGTTGGTCTGGGGATAGTAGCGTGGATCCTCGGCCAGCTCGGGGTGGCCGATGGCGCTCATAAAGATGGGATAGTGGCGGTTGTACTGGGGCATGGCGATCTGGAGCCACTTGTTGTCCTTGGTCTTGTGGGCCACCACCAGGGGATTGGGCAGGGTGCGGCGGGACAGGGGGTACTGGGTGGTGGGGTCACCGTACTGGCTGGCCTGCAGCAGCAGGGAGACATCCCAGATGGCGCTGTGGAACAGGGACACCACCACGCGGTCGCCGATGCCCGTCTCGCGGGCGCGGTACAGGGCCGCCAGCACGCCGGAGGCCAGGTACATACCCACCTGATGGTCGCCGAAGCCGGCGATGGTCAGCATGGGCAGGGCGTCCTTATCGAACAGGGTGCCCAGGATGCCGCCGCGGGCAAAGAAAGCGGTGAAGTCGAAGCCGGGCAGGTCCTTGTCGGGGCCCTTCTCGCCGTAGCCGGAGACGAAGCCGTACACCAGTTTGGGGTAGCGGGCGTGGAGCGTCTCGTAGTCCAGGCCGGCCTTCTTCAGGGGGTTCTGGCGCCAGTTGGTGATGAAGATATCCGCCTCGGCGATGAGCTTCTCCAGCGCCTCACGGCCGGCGGGGGTCTTGGTGTTCAGGCAGACGCAGGTCTTGCCGGCGTTCTCCAGATCATAGGAGGTGTTCTCCTTCTGATTCTGGGGACGGCCCTCGTTGACGGCGGTGTAGCGCAGGGGGTCGCCGGCGGGGGCTTCGACCTTGATGACCTCAGCACCCAGGTCCGCCAGAAAGCGGGCGCAGCAGGGGGCGGCGATAAAGGTGGCCAGCTCCAGCACCTTTACGCCCTCGAGGGGACGCTTTACTTCACTCATATCGTTCCTCCATGTATGTTAATAAATGGTGTGTTGCTTACATTTTCAGCAGGTCGCGGAAGGTCTCGAGGTTGGTTCGCACCTGCTCAAACCGCACCATCTGACGGTCCACCTCCACCAGCGTCAGGGGCAGGTCGGCGGCCTCGCAGGCCTTCTTGATCATCACATAGTCGAATTCCTCCGGGTCGCAGAACTTGGTCAGCACCACCAGCACGCCCTTGGCGCTTCTCGCCTTGGCGGTGTCCACGATCCACTTCACCCGGTTCTTCTCCTGATCGTACAGCACAGAGCAGTTGCCCATGGCGGCGAACTTCTCGGCCAGCGCGTTCAGGGCGTCATCGCGCTCCGGTGCGTCGGTGCGGTACTGGCGGGACTGGGCGGCCACGTCGTCGGCCACGATGTGCAGACCCATTTCGTCCAGAATGGCGTTCAGCGCCGGGGCGTCCGTCAGGATGCCGGAGATGACGATGGGCAGCTTCTCGGCGGCGGGAGTCTGGGCTTCCAGCTTCTCGATGAGCGCCTCCACCAGCTCCGTGTGCTCCTCCTTGGTCATGAAGAAGGCGCTCTTGAAGATGTCGCTGCGCTGGGCGGCGGTGATCTCCGGGTGCTTGGCCAGCAGCTCGTCTATCTTCCGCATGGCGGCGTTGTGGCGGTTGTAGACCTTGATGGAGGCGAGCAGCTTCTGCTCGGAGAAGGCGCCGCCCAGCTTCTCCAGGTCGCGGATCACGCGCTCATAGCCGGCTTTGGTATAGGCCACGCCGTAGGCGGGCTTGCGGTTCTGGGGATAGGTCATGGGGATGAAGGGGATGGACGGCACGGCGTACTTCCAGTTCTCGCCCACGGTCTTGAGGGTATCGCACAGGGAGGGGATGACGATAGCGGACGCGCCCTCGTAGGCACCGTTGATGCCCAGCTCCAGCAGGGACTGGACGATGGCGCACAGGAAGGCGGGACAGTATTCCTTGGCGCGGTTCAGCGCCACATCGCCGCCCCAGGCTCCCATAGGCACGAAACCCATGGCGTGGATAAGCTCCTCGGGAGTGTAAACAGGAGCGCACAGCACGATCTTTTTGCCCTGCGCCAGATAGCCGTCCATCTGCGCGCGGGGAGAGGCGGCCACCTCATGCAGCTTGTTGAGGATGTCGTTCATGCCTTACACTCCTTTCGCAGCCTTGTTGGCTTCCATGATCTCCGTCAGACCCTGCACACGGGTGTCATACTGGGCCTCGGAGAAATTGCGGGGGTCGGCCTGATCGCCGTCGAAGCTGACCACGGGGATGTTGCAGGCCGCGCCGATCTGACGGCTCATCTCGTACATGAAGCCGCTCCACAGCTTGCAGGAGCGGTTGGTATGCACCAGCATACCCTCCACGTGGTTGTCCTTGCAGAGCTTGATGCGCTTGTCGCGGCTCATCTCCAAATTGATGGCGTTGGGCACCTTGCAGTAGGCGCGGATCATCTCGTCGAAGGTGTTGTAGTCGAAGCCGAAGGCGTCGGCGTAGATCGTCGTGACCATGTTGATGCCCCGAGACTTCAGGCCGGTGCTGGTGGCGCGGAGGTAGGGCCAGCAGGCGATGCCCTCAAACATGATGCGGTACTTCTCCTCCGTGCGGAAGGTGGAGGTACCGTTCTTGTGGTTGTCCTCATACTCCTTCAGCAGGGTCTCCATGGCGTCGGCGGCGGTGGACTTGCCCCGGGCCGTGACCATGACGGCCATGTGGTTCAGCAGGTCAAAGCCATTGAAGGGGGACGGCACATACCTGGCGCAGCCGGTGGCTGCCAGCCAGGCGCGGCTGGAACGGCAGGAGAAGCCGGTGACCTCCTTGAATTTCTCGTCGGACCACTTTTTGCCGGTGATCTCCTCCAGCTGCTTCACGGCGTCCCAGAACTGGCCGGTGACGTAGGCCACCTCGGCGTCGGACACCTCGTAGTCGGGGTTAAAGGGGATATCCAGCAGGATCATGGGGATATTCAGCTCACGGGCCAGGTTCTCATACCACTTGATCATGCAGGAGCAGATATTGCTGCAGCACAGCAGTACGTCGGGCATGGCCACGTCCTGCTCGGGACAGGACTTCAGCTTGGCGTAGGCCAGCGACACGCGGGCATAGGCGCAGATGTCGTTGGAGTAGCCCTCGGACTCCGCCACCTCGCACATTCTCGTGCCCGCGCCGCGGGCGGCGATGCCGGCGGCCTGGTTTTCGGGATACACGGTGGCGATGCCCATAGTCTCCGGGATCTCCACGGGGAAGTTGCTGGACACCCAGGCAACCTTCTCGCCCCGCTTCTTGGCCTCGATGGCATCCACATAGGCGTCCGCCGCGATCTTACCCAGCTTGTACTTGGCGGAATTGGGATCCACCGGCTTCGGGGCCTTCTTCACTTCTTCTGCCATTTCAGTTCCTCCTCACAGCTTTTATCGAAACATATTTCTGTTTATTCATGTCATCTGCTTATATGCCCACAGGGCCGCGCCGATGGCGCCGAAATACTGGGCCAGCGGGTCCACACTGACGGGGACGTTCAGCTCGTCGCTGAGCGCCTGCCGCACCGCGTCGTTCCGGGCCACGCCGCCGGAGAGACAGACCTGCTCCGTGACGCCCGCCCGCCGGGCCAGGGCCGCCACGCGGCTGGCCACGCTGCGGCAGATGCCTGCCACCAGGTCGGGGCGCTTGACGCCGTTAGCCAGCTGACTGATGACCTCGCTCTCGGCAAACACGGTGCAGGTGCTGGAGATAGCGGCGGGGGCCGCGGCCTTGGCGGCCTCGGCATCCAGATCGTCCACGTCCAGACGGAGGATAGAGGCCATCACATCCAGAAACCGCCCTGTACCGGCGGCGCACTTGTCGTTCATGACGAAGTTCACCATCTTGCCGGAGGGCGACAGGGCGATGACCTTGGCATCCTGCCCGCCGATGTCGATGACGGTACGCAGGTCCGGGAACACAAAGCGTCCGCCCAGGGCGTGGGCGGTCAGCTCACTGATCTCACCGTCGGCGCCCTCGTAGTTCTTGCGGCCGTAGCCGGTGACAAAGGCACAGGCCATATCGGCCCGGGTCAGACCGCTGGTCTGCCACAGCTGCGCCAGCGCCTCCTCCGGCCCGCCGGTGCCCAGGCCGCCGGTTTGGAGGCTGTGGGCCACCAGCTCTTTTCCGTCTTTAAGAACGGCGCACTTGGAAGTGGTGCTGCCGATGTCGATACCTAAGGTGTACATGGGGTCCTCCCTATTCTGTGCGATCGGGCAGAAATGCCCTCTCCCTCGGTGCGGAGACACCGCGCGTCGTACTGGTCTTACCAGTTTACTTATATTATACGGGTTTGTGAAATTTGCGTCAATTATGTGAATTGCCAAAGAAATAACAATTATTTGTGCATTGTACCGAGCCGCACTTTAAATGATTAAATCTTTCCGGATTTTTCCTGGACAATGTTGCGTTTTCTTTGGAAACTCGTCATGGCAGTATGGGAAAGCCGCATGGCGCGCTCGCGCCATGCGGCTTTCTGCGGTTCACGGCTCCAGGTCGTGTTTGTCCAGCTTCATGTTCCGGTAGGCCTTGGGCAGGCCGGGGGCGATGAGGGGAAAGGTGTTCTCCGTGTCAGACGTGGGCTGAATGTTATAGGTGCCGTACATATTCACCAGGTCGAAGCTGCTGCGCGGTACGCCGGGAAAGTGGTGGACGTCCGGTGTAGCGTCATAGGGAAAGCCCTCCCGGCTGCGCTTGCGTTTGGGCATAAAAATCACCTCCGGCCTTAGTATGGCCGGAGGCGGTGGGTTTATGAGCTTCAGCGGTAGACCTCCGCGTCGAAGTCGCGGACGATCTCGTCCCGCTTCTCGTCGCGGACGCAGACCAGATTTGTCTCGTCAAAGGCCAGGCGCATGGCGAAATCCTTGGCCTCGTAAATATCGTTTGTCTCGAAGAAGTCGCGATAGGCCTCCTCCGGCTCGTGGCTCTTGCGCCAGACAACGTGAAAACGCATAGACACTCCTCCTGTAAAATGGGGGTAATTTTTAGTATACCCCCGCCGGAAGCAAAAAGCAACGGTGGGTTTTGCCAAAAAACACAGTCAAAGTTCGTCACATTTTCCCCCGGGAAAGTTGTGATTTCTTCTTTCCCTGCCCCACAAGATATTGTATAATAGCAGACGATATTTTGGAGAGACAGAGGTGGATCAGGGTGAAGATCGGATTTGACAACGAAAAGTACCTGCAATTACAGGCGGAGCACATCACGGCGCGGCGCGCCCAGTTCGGCGGCAAGCTGTATCTGGAGTTCGGCGGCAAGCTGTTTGACGACTATCACGCCTCCCGTGTGCTGCCGGGGTTCCAGCCGGACAGCAAGATACGGATGCTGCAGACGCTGAAGGACGACGTGGAGATCGTGGTGGCCATCTGCGCCGGGGACATCGAGAAGAACAAGATGCGCGGCGACCTGGGCATCAGCTACGATGTGGACGTGCTGCGGCTGATCGACGTATTCCGGGGGCTGGGCTTCTATGTGGGCAGCGTGGTCATCACCCAGTACGCCGGCCAGCCGGCGGCGGACGCCTTTATCAAGCGGCTGAGTGCCCTTGGCGTGAAGAGCTATAAGCACTATCCCATCGCCGGGTATCCCTCGGACGTGGCGCACATCGTGTCCGACGAGGGCCTGGGCAAGAACGAATACATTGAGACGACCCGGCCGCTGATCGTGGTAACGGCTCCCGGCCCCGGCAGCGGCAAGATGGCCACCTGCCTGAGCCAGCTATACCACGACAACCGGCGGGGCATCCGGGCGGGCTACGCCAAGTACGAGACGTTCCCCATCTGGAACCTGCCACTGAAGCACCCGGTGAACCTGGCCTATGAGGCGGCCACGGCGGACCTGAACGACGTGAACATGATCGACCCGTTCCACCTGGAGGCCTATGGCAAGACCACGGTGAATTACAACCGGGACGTGGAGATCTTCCCAGTGCTGGCGGCCATGTTCCGGATGATCCAGGGCGAGTGCCCCTACAAGTCCCCCACGGACATGGGCGTGAACATGGCGGGCTTCGCCATCGTGGATGACGCGGTGTGCCAGGAGGCCAGCCGGATGGAGATCCTGCGCCGGTACTACACCGGGTGCGTGGAACGGGCCAAGGGGCAGGCGGACGAGTGCGTGGTGCGGAAGCTGGAGCTGGTGATGCAGCAGGCGGGCGTGACGCCGGACATCTGCCCGGCGGTGGCGGCCTCGCTGGAAAAGGCGGAGGCCACCGGCAAGCCGGCGGGCGCCATGGTGCTGCCGGACGGCAGCGTGGTGACGGGGCGGACCTCCCCCCTGCTGGGCGCGTCGGCGGCGCTGCTGCTGAACGCGCTGAAGAAGATGGCGGGCATCGACCACAAGCTGGACCTGATCCCCTCGTCGGTGATCGAACCTATCAGCGCCATGAAGACCGGCTGCCTGGGCCACCGAAATCCCCGACTGCACTCGGATGAGGTGCTGATCGCGCTGGCGATCTCCGGTCTGACGAACCCCCTGGCGGCCATGGTGCAGGCGCAGCTGAAGAACCTGCGGGGCTGCGAGGCCCACTTCTCGGTCATCATCTCCGAGGAGGACGCCAAGCTGTACAAGCGGCTGGGCATCAACGTCAGCTGCGAGGCGAAATATGAGGTCAAGAGCCTGTATCACAAGTAAATAAGCGTCTGTGCCCGCGCCGTGCGCGGGCACAGCTTTCTGAAAGGAGCACATATGCAGAGCATCGCACAGATATTGGCATCGGAGCTGGGCCAGCCGGTCCAGTACGTGGAAAACGTTATCGCCCTGCTGGACGAGGGCAGCACCATTCCGTTCATCGCCCGCTATCGGAAGGAACAGCACGGCTCCATGGACGACACCACCCTGCGGAAGCTGGAGGACCGGCTGCAATACCTGCGGAACCTGGACAAGCGGCGGCAGGAGGTCAAGTCCGCCATCGACGGGCAGGGCAAGCTGACCGATGCGCTGGCGGCGGCCATCGACAGCGCCGCCACGCTGGCGGAGGTGGAGGACCTGTACCGTCCCTACAAGCAAAAGCGGCGCACCCGCGCCACGGTGGCCCGGGAGAAGGGGCTGGAGCCCCTGGCGCAGCTGCTGCTGGCGCAGGAGAAGGACTGTCCCGCGCCGGAGGCGGCCGCACAGGCGTACATCGATCCGGAGAAGGGCGTGGAGACCGCGGCCGACGCATTGCAGGGCGCCAACGACATCATCGCGGAGATCATCAGCGACGACGCGGACATCCGCAAGGCCCTGCGGGGCCTGCTGATGCGGCAGGGACGGCTGAGGAGCCTTGCCGCCACGGAGGAGGACAGCGTGTACCGACTGTACTACGACTTTGAACAGGCCATTCCCAAGCTGGCGGGGCACCAGATCCTGGCCATCAACCGGGGCGAAAAAGAGGGGCTGCTCTCCGTCACGGTATTGCTGGACCGGGAGGCCGCGCTGCCGGCACTGCGGCGGGCGGTGGTAAAGCCCGGCTCGGCGGCCATGGAATTCATCAAGGCCGCCTGTGAGGACGCCTATGACCGGCTGATCTATCCGTCGCTGGAGCGCGAGGCGCGGTCCGCCCTGACGGACAGCGCCAACGAGGGCGCTATCGGACAGTTCGCGCTGAACCTGAAGCCGCTGCTGCTCCAGCCGCCGGTAAAGGGCCACGTGACCATGGGGCTGGACCCCGGCTATGCCCACGGGTGCAAGGTGGCGGTCATCGACGGCACCGGCAAGGTGCTGGACACCACGGTGGTCTACCCCACCTACGGCGAGCGCCAGAAGCGGGAGGCCATCGCCAAGCTGACGGCCCTGTGCAAAAAACACGGCGTGGCGCACATCGCCATCGGCAACGGCACCGCCAGCCGGGAGACAGAGCAGATGACGGTGGAGATGCTGCGGGGCCTTCCGGGCGTCAGCTATATGATCGTCAACGAGGCGGGCGCGTCGGTGTACTCCGCCGGCAAGCTGGCGGCGGAGGAGTTCCCGGACTACGACGTGAACCTGCGCTCGGCCATCTCCATCGCCCGGCGGTTACAGGACCCGCTGGCGGAGCTGGTGAAGATCGACCCCAAGGCCATCGGCGTGGGGCAGTACCAGCACGATATGCCGCAAAAGCGGCTGGACGAGGCACTATGCGGCGTGGTGGAGGACTGCGTCAACGCCGTGGGTGTTGACCTGAACACCGCCAGCGCCAGCCTGCTGGGCTATGTATCCGGGCTGAACGGCACCACGGCGAAGAACATCGTGGCGTACCGGGAGGCCAACGGCGCCTTCCCGGACCGGAAGCGCCTTTTGAAGGTGCCGAAGCTGGGGCCCAAGGCCTATGAGCAGTGCGCGGGCTTTTTGCGGGTGCCGGAGAGCAAAAACGTGCTGGACAACACCGGCGTACACCCGGAGAGCTACGGGGCGGCGGAGAAGCTGCTGGCCCTGTGCGGCTGCGGCGACGAAGACGTGCGCCGGGGCGCGGTGGACGGATTGATGCGGAAGGTGCAGGCCATGGGCGAGGCAAAGGTAGCCGAAGAGATCGGCGTGGGCGTGCCCACACTGCGGGACGTGGTGAAGGAGCTGATGAAGCCCGGACGTGACCTGCGGAGCGACCTGCCGGCGCCCATCCTCCGCACCGATGTGCTGGACATGAAGGACTTGAAGCCCGGCATGGTGCTCACCGGCACGGTACGGAATGTCATCGACTTCGGCGTATTCGTGGACATCGGCGTGCATCAGGATGGGCTGGTACACATCTCGCAGGTGTGCAGCAGGTTCATCAAGCACCCCTCCGAGGTGGTGGCCGTGGGCGACATCGTGAAGGTGCTGGTGCTGGACGTGGACGAGAAAAAGCATCGCATCAGCCTGTCCATGAAGCAGGTGAAGGAGTAAAAAAGAAACCGCCCTCCAGGGCGGTTTCTTTTTTATGCGTCTTTTACTCGATGACGGGGAGCTTTTTGACCACGGCGGCGCAGCGGGGGCACAGGTCGGGGTGCTCGCTGTCGCTGCCCACGGTGGGCAGGACCTTCCAGCAGCGGGCGCACTTGGCACCGCTGGCGGGGCGAACGGCCACCTTCTGCTCCGCGTCCACGTCCACGCGGACCTGGGAGACGATAAACAGATCGGCCACCTGGGCGGCGTCCATGGATGCCAGGAAGCCATCCTCCGGCGTAACGGTCAGGTCCACCTCAGCCTCCAGGCTCTTGCCGATGGTCTTGTCGGCACGGGCAGTCTCCAGCGCGCCGTTGACGGCGGTGCGGAGGGCGGCAATACGGGCCCAACGGGCCATCTCGTCCTCGGAGAGGGCGTAGCCGTTGTAGGGCAGCACCATCTCGTTGAACAGGACGTTGCGCGCGTCATCGCAGGAGCGATGGGGCATGGCCAGCCAGATCTCATCGCAGGTAAAGGCCAGAATGGGGGCAAACAGACGGGTCATAGCGTCCAGGATCAGGAACAGGGCGGTCTGGGCGCTGCGGCGGGAGAGGCCCTCGGCCTCGTCGCAGTAGAGGCGGTCCTTGAGAATATCGAAGTAGAAGGAGCTCAGGTCCACCACGCAGAAGTCGTTGATCATGTGGGACACCACATGGAACTCGTAGTTGTCGTAGGCGGCATAAGCCTTGGTCAGCAGGTCGTTCAGGCGGGTGATGGCCCACTTGTCCAGGGGCAGCATGTCGGCCGGCTCCACCAGATGATCGGCGTCGAAGCCGGTCAGGTTATCCAGGCAGAACTTGGCGGTATTGCGGAACTTCAGGTAGTTCTGGCTCAGCTGCTTGAAGATCTCGTCGGAGCAGCGGACATCCACGTGGTAGTCGGAGCTGCCGGCCCACAGACGCAGCAGATCGGCGCCGTACTTGTTGAAGATCTCGGCGGGGTCCATGCCGTTGCCCAGGGACTTGTGCATGGCCTTGCCCTCGCCGTCCACGGTCCAGCCGTGGGTGACGCACTCCTTGAACGGTGCGCCGCGGCCCAGAGCGCCCACGGCCACCAGCAGGGAGGACTGGAACCAGCCGCGATACTGATCCAGGCCCTCGATGTACATGGTGGCAGGCCAGAAGCCCTGATCGCACTCCATGGCGGCAAAGTGGGTGGAGCCGGAGTCGAACCAGCCGTCCAGCGTGTCCGTCTCCTTATCAAAGCCGGCGGCCTTGCCGCAGTGGGGGCAGGTGAAGCCCTTGGGCAGGATGTCGGCGGCGTCTCTGTCGAACCAGGCGTTGGAGCCCTCCTTCTCGAACAGCTGTGCCACGGCCTCGATGCTCTCGGGGGTGCAGACGGGCTTGCCGCAGTCCTTGCAGTAGAACACGGGGATCGGCAGGCCCCAGCGGCGCTGGCGGCTGATGCACCAGTCGGTGCGCTCCAGGATCATGGAGCGCATACGGTCCTTGCCCCAGGCGGGCACCCAGCGCACGTCCTCGCAGGCGGCGATGGCCTCGTCCTTGAAGCTGTCCACGGAGCAGAACCACTGGGGGGTGGCGCGGAAGATGATGGGCTGCTTACAGCGCCAGCAGTGGGGGTAGCTGTGGACGATGTCCTCGCTGGCGAACAGAGTGCCGTTGTCCTTCATATCCTGCAGGATGACGGGGTTGGACGCATCGGTGGTCATGCCCTCGTACTTGCCGGCGTAGGCGGTGTGCTTGCCCTGATCGTCCACGGGCACCACCATGTCCATGCCGTAGCGCTTGCAGGTCACATAGTCGTCGGCGCCGAAGCCGGGTGCGGTGTGGACGCAGCCGGTACCGGAGTCCATGGTGACGTAATCCGCCAGCACCAGGCGGGAGGTCTTGGGCAGGAAGGGATGGTCGGCCAGCATGTTCTCGAAGAAGGAGCCGGGGTGCGTCTCCACGATCTCGTAGCAGTCAAAGCCGCCGATCTTCATGACCTTTTCGACCAGTGCCTCGGCCATGATGTACATCTCGCCGTTGGGCGCCTTGACCACGGCGTAGCTCTCGTCGGGGTGCAGGGCGATGGCCAGGTTGCCGGGCAGGGTCCAGACGGTGGTGGTCCAGATCACGAAGTACAGCTTGCTGTGGTCCAGATGGCCCAGCTTGCCCTGATCGTCGTGCATGGGGAACTTGACATAGACGGTGGTGCAGGGATCATCCTTATACTCGATCTCCGCCTCGGCCAGGGCCGTCTCGTCGTGGGGGCACCAATACACGGGCTTCAGGCCCTTGTAGATGTGACCGTTCTGGTACATTCTGCCGAACACACGGACCTCCTGGGCCTCGAAGCCGGGATCCATGGTCTTGTAGGGGTGCTCCCAGTCGCCCACCACGCCCATGCGCTTGAAGCCGTCGCGCTGGACATCGATGTAGTGGTCGGCAAACTCATGGCAGGCGCTGCGGAACTCAGAGACGCTCATGGCCTTGTGGTTCAGCTTGTTCTGCTTGATGATGGCGGACTCGATGGGCATACCGTGGTTGTCCCAGCCGGGGATATAGGGGGTATAGTAGCCGCGCATCGCGTACATGCGGGTGATAAAGTCCTTCAGGGACTTGTTCAGAGCGTGGCCCATGTGCAGCGCGCCGTTGGAGAACGGAGGGCCGTCGTGGAGGGAGAACAGAGGCTTGCCCTCGTTCTTCTTCAGCAGCTCATTGTAAAGGTCCAGCTCTTCCCAGTGCTTCAGCATCTCCGGCTCGCGGGCGGGCAGGCCGGCGCGCATGGGAAAGCCGCTTTTGGGCATATTCAGTGTCTTCTTGTACTCCATGTTGCTTCTCCTTTATCTGAATAGTTTTGAAAACAAAATAAAAAGCGCCTTTGTCTCGTTCAAGAGACAAAGGCGCGGAAAAACGTCCTCTGCGGTACCACTCTCGTTGCCGCCGGGGCGGCCACTCATCCCCCACGGAATGGGGCGGGGAGAAGGTAACGGCTCCCTTGCCGTCCGCGCTTACTCGGCGAGCTTTCAGGCGGATGCTCCGGGGTGATGTTCGGTGTCCCTGTCCCGTCCGCCTTGCACCAAACGGCGGCTCTCTTCGCGTGGACATGAGGCACGGCCTGTCCCCTTCATCGCAGCTTTCAATATTGCTGACAATGTAGCACGGTTTTGAAAAAATGTCAAGAGGAAAGCGGAAAAAGGCGGCACACAGCCGCCTTTTTCAGTTAAATTATCCGATAATCCCGCTGGGCCAGGGCCTGCTCCCGGCGTATTTTCTGGGTAGCCAGGGCCTCCTCCAGGGCCACGATGATGCTGTTGGACACCAGAAAGCCGCGGGGCGTCAGGCGCCAGCCGTTCTCCGTTCGGGCGGCCAGACCCGTGCACTCATACTGCACGAACAGATCCTCCATGGGCTGGAATCGCTGGCGGTAGGTCGTCTCGAAATACCGGCGGTCGATGCCCTCCGCCGTGCGGAGGGACAGCATGACGTACTCGTAATCGCGAGTCAGCGTGGCGTCAGACTCGGACTCCGACAGGATCAGGCGACCGCTTATGTAGCTGTCCAGGTCCCGGACGTAGGCGTAGCGCACGCCGCCGAAGTCGGAGTGGGCGCCGGGGCCGAAGCCGGCGTACTCCTCCATGTGCCAGTATTTCAAATTGTGGCGGGAGGCAAAGCCCGGCTTGGCGAAGTTGGATATCTCGTACTGCTCATAGCCGTTCTGTGCCAGAACCGTGACGGCGTAGAGATACATATCCGCCTGGGCATCGTCGTCCGGAAAGCACTCGCTGTCCCGGCGGTCATACAGGGGCGTGCCGGGTTCCAGCTTCAGGCCGTAGCAGGAGATATGCTCCGGGGCCAGGGCGATGACGGCGGCGAGGGTGTCCTCCCACTGCTGCATGGTCTGGCCCGGCAGGCCATAGATCAGGTCCATACTGAGGTTTTTGAACCCGGCCTTCCGCACGGCGGCCACGGCCTCCTGCACCTGGGCAAAGGTATGGATGCGGCCGATGGCGCGAAGCAGGCCGTCATCCGCCGACTGAACGCCCAGAGATATCCTGTTGAAGCCCGCCCGACGCAGCGCACGCAGGGCCTTGACGTCACAGGCGGAGTCCGGGTTGGCCTCCAACGTGATCTCGGCGTCGCGGGCCACAGGGCAGCGCTTGCGGAGGGTCCGCAGCAGCTTTGTCAGGCGGTCCGGTCCCAGATAGCTGGGGGTACCGCCGCCGAAGTACACCGTGTCCACCCGATGGGCAGCAGTGCGGGGCGCGACCTCCTCGATATGGCGCAGCAGGGCGGCGGTATAGGCGTCCATCTTCTCCTCGCTGCGGGGCAAAGAGTAAAAGTCGCAGTAGGCGCATTTCTGGCGGCAGAAGGGGATGTGGATATAGAGCCCGAGAGGGGCTTTTTCTTTCTGCATATCAGCGTACCTGAGGCGGCAGTATGGTCACAGCGCCGTAAAAGCAGTTGACCTTGCAGCTGCGGCAGCCGATACAGTCGTCCTGACGGACCTCATAATAGCCGTCCGGCCGCAGGTCGATGCACTTCATGGGGCAGAACATGGCGCACCAGCCGCAGCCGGTGCAGCTCACCGGGTCGATCACGGCCAGCTGGACCGCCTTGCGCCCAAAGGGATGGGCAGGGTCGTACATAACTGACGCCCTCCTTTCCTGAGATCACCGTATTATTATAGCCGTTTTCATGGGTTTTGACAAGTATAGTCGCGGCGGAAGCGGCACATATTACCGGCGAAAGGATGTGATGGCGTGACACCTAAGGAATATGACGCGCTGGTACGGCAGCTGTCACCCAGCTCACCCATCGGCAAGGACACGGCGCTGGCCTTTGTCGTCGGCGGCGGGATCTGCGCCGTGGGACAGTTGATCGCCAACGGCTGGCAGGCGCTGGGGCTGACGCAGCAGGAGGCGGCCTCCGCCACCTCGGTAACGCTGGTGTTCCTGTCGGTGCTGCTGACGGCGCTGGGGCTGTACCACCGGCTGGCGCGGTACGCCGGGGCAGGCACGCTGGTGCCCATCACCGGCTTCGCCAACGCCGTAGCCTCGCCGGCCATTGACTTCCGGGCGGAGGGCATCGTCACCGGCACGGCGGTCAAGATGTTCACCGTGGCCGGGCCGGTGATCGTGTTCGGCACCGCTGCCAGCGTGGTGTACGGGCTGGTGCTGTATCTGCTGGCATAGCGTGAGCGCCGGCGCTGCCGGTCACGACCGTGTCCGCCCGTACACATAAAAAGCCGCCTTTCGGCGGCACATGAAAAAGGGGCCGCCCTTAGGCCGCCTGGCATAAGAAAACATACGCCGCAAAAGGCGCGTTTCGGTGCGAAGCAGTTTTGCCAAAGTAAATTCGAGCTGAAATTGACTGCAAAAACGCCCGCATGCTGACGCATGTGGGCGTTTTTGCAGTCGATTTCAGCCGGATAGACACAGGCAAAACCGTGTGTTTTCTTGTGTCAGGCGGCCTCTAGCCGGTCCTTTTCACGCGGTTCAGATGTACTGCTTCATGCCCTCGGTGGCGGTGTCCTCGTCCGCGCTGATGGTGACGGTGAACTTCACGCCATTCTCCTCGCTGAAGCGGTCCAGCCAGTGAAGGAACGTCTCTACCGCCTGCAGGTCGTTGCTGCCGGCGATCTTGCAGAGATTATCCACGAACACATGGGAAATATCGTAATTGCCCGCGTACATACCGCACAGGAATCCGCGCAGGCAGTCAAAAGAATCCACATTATACTCGCCGGCGTTGACCAGACGGACGTTGTAGCTGACGTCGTAGGTCATATCGCCCTTAGGCTCGATGCACACGACACTTCCGGTCTCGGACTCCACACTGGTGTGGATGAGCTCGATGAGCTGCTTGGTCTTACCGGCACCGTTGGCACCCATGATCAGTCTAACCATAAGAAATCACTCCTTTGTCATTGGTGGTTTCCACCTGTGTACAGCATACCATACCGGTGGAAAAATAGCAATGCAGAAAAAGTAAACTTATTTTTGGGCACTTTTACTTTTCCAGCTTCCGCAGCAGCGTCTGCCGCAGGTCCTCATACCCCGGCTTGCCCAGCAGGGCGAACATATTTTTCTTATAGGCCTCCACGCCGGGCTGGTCAAAGGGGTTCACGTCCAGCAGGTAGCCGGACAGGCCGCAGGCGTACTCAAAGAAGTAGATCAGCCCGCCCAGGGTCTGCTCATTGACGGATCCTGTCCGCAGCGTCACGTTGGGCACGCCGCCCTCCACATGGGCCAGCAGCGTACCGTCCATGGCCTGCTGGCGGATAAAGTCCATGCTCTTGCCCGCCAGGAAGTTCAGGCCGTCGCCGTTGCCCTCGTCATAGGGCACGGGGTTTTCGTTTTGAGAGGGGCCGAAGCGCACCACCGTCTCGAACAGGTGGCGCTCACCCTCCTGGATGTACTGGCCCATGGAGTGCAGGTCGGCGGTAAACTCCACACTGGCGGGGAACAGGCCCTTGTTCTCCTTGCCCTCGCTCTCGCCGTACAGCTGCTTCCACCACTCGGACATAAAGCGGAAGCAGGGCTCATAGGCCGCCAGCAGCTCGATCTTCTTCCCGGTGCGGTACAGCTCATACCGGGCGCCGGCATACTGCCAGGCGGGATTGGCGTTCATGTCCGCCAGGGCACATTCGCGCATCATATCCGCCGCACCGGCCATCAGCGCGTCGATATCGATGCCGGCCACAGCAATGGGCAGCAGACCCACGGCCGTGAGCACACTGTACCGTCCGCCGATGTTGTCCGGCACCACGAACTCCTCGTAGCCCTTATCGTCGGCCAGGCCCTTCAGGGCCCCCTTGCGGGCGTCGGTGGTGGCATAGATGCGCCGGGCGGCCTCCTCCGGGCCGTACTTCTTCTCCAGCAGCTCACGGAAAAAGCGGAAGGCCACGGCGGGCTCCGTGGTGGTGCCGGACTTGGAGATAACGTTCACGGAGAAGTCCACGCCGTCCACCAGCTCCATCACCTCGGTCAGCGCGTCGGAGCTGAGGCCGTTGCCGATAAAGTAGATGTTGGGCGTATTCTTCTTTTTCAGGTTGTAATTGGGCGAGCGCAGGCATTCGATGACGCCCCGGGCACCCAGGTAGGAGCCGCCGATACCGATGACCACCAGCGCCTGGGAGTCGGACTGTATTTTCTTCGCCGCCGCCTTGATGCGGGCAAATTCCGCCTTGTCATAGTCCTCCGGCAGACGCACCCAGCCGGTAAATTCGCCGCCGGCGCCATCACCATTTTGCAGATGGTCATGGGCGATACGCAGGCGGGGGGACAGCGCGGCCTCGTAGGGCAGTGGGATAAAGCTGCGGATATTTTGCAGATCGACCTGTATCATGTTAAAACCTCCTCGTCGGTGCAATGCAACTATTTGCCCTATCGTACAACGTTTCCGGGGAAAATACAAGGGGAAAAACGGGACTTTCCCCCGCTTTTCCCCTTTCCGCTACGCCAGGAACACCGCCTGCTTCAAAAGATCGGTGAACATCCGGCCCCAGCTGCGCCCCGGAACGCTCTCCGCCGCCAGAATGGGCACCGTCAGCACCTCCGTATCGCCGCTGCACAGGGTCAGCGTGCCCACCTGCTGGCCCTGCTGTATCGGGGCCGCCAGCGTCTCCGGCAGGTCCACCCGATACTCCAGCGACGATGCCTGCGCCTTCTCCACCACAGCGGTAACGCCCGTCTCCGGCAGCGTCAGGCTTACCTGCTCCGCCTCTCCCATGGTCACCGGCAGGGCAGGCAGCGGCTCCTCCGGCGCGGCGGAGACCAGCGTATAGGCGGAGAAGCCGTAATTCAGCAGCGCCTTGGCGTCGGTATTCCGCTTGTCGGACGTCTCCCCCTTCATGACCACCGCGATCAACTCCATGCCCTCCCGCTCCGCCGTGGCGCTGATGCAGTAGCCTGCGGAGGCGGTGTAGCCGGTCTTCAGCCCCGTGGCGCCGTCGTACCAGCGGATGAGCTTGTTTGTATTGGCCAGATCAAAGGTGCCGTTTCGGATGCTGTCCGTCCATATGGTGGTGAAATTGCGGATGTCTGGGTGCTTTGTCAGCAGCTCGCGGCTCATAAGGGCAATGTCATAGGCGCTGGTAACGTGGCCCGCCGCCGTCAGACCGGTGGGATTGGCAAAATGGGTATCGTCCATCCCCAGCCCCCTGGCGCGGTTGTTCATCTGCTCCACGAACAGCTCCGTCACACCGGCGACCTTCTCCGCCAACGCCACCGCTGCGTCGTTGCCGGAGGATACGCACACGCATTTCAGCAGCTCCTCCACGGTGATCTGCTCGCCCTCCGCCAGAAAGACCTGGCTGCCGCCCATGCCGGCGGCGTTGGCCGACACCGTCACCACATCGTCATAGGCCAGCGCGCCGCTGTCGATGGCGTCCATGGTCAGCAGCAGCGTCATGATCTTGGTGACGCTGGCCGGCTCCAGCTTCTCATGCTCGTTTTGGGCGAACAGCATCTGTCCCGTGGTCTTTTCCATCAGCACCGCGGCGCGGGAGGTCAGCGGCAGGTCCACCGCCCCGGCGTGTACCGGCAGCACAGCGGTGATGCACAGCGCCGCCAGCAGCGCTGTCAGTTTTCGTTTCATAGCGTCCCCTCCAGGCTTTTTTCTATGGGTATGCGGCGGGACAAGACGTTCATGCCCTTTCGACACAATTTTCGGTTGCAAAACCGCCGCCGGTATGCTACAATAACCCGGTAAGTAAATCGCAGGGTTGGTATATCGGTATTACAGCGGCTTCCCAAGCCGTTAAGGCGGGTTCGACTCCCGTACCCTGCTCCAAAAAAAGAGACGCGCCATGCAGCGCGTCTCTTTTTTTGGAGCAGGGCATACGATACCGCCGGGTAAAAAAGGAGGGCGGACGCCGCGCGTCCGCCCCAAGTGAGGAGAAAAAACAGGACCCTTGCGGCGGTGACTGCTCACGGCCGCCGCGATGAAAAGGGCAGAAACAGCGGAAACCGCTGGAAGTAAGCTGATACAGCGCCCTTGCGCCGCAGGACCGCGGGCGGTCACAGCAGCGCAGCCAGCAGCCACACCAGGCCGCAGGCACACGCGCCCCATACCGCCCACAGCCATGCAGGCGGACGCCACCGGCGGCGAACGCCGGTCTGTCCCCGGGCGTAGCTGCGGGCGATCCGCACCGCCTCGTCCACCAGCTGGCGGGAGCTGACGCCGCCGCCGTCCGTGGGAAGGATGAAAATAGCCTGCTCGAATATCCGCGGGTCGGGAGAGTCCACGACGATCACGCGGCGGGAAACGCCTTTTACCAAAACCGATGCCTCCTTCAGCCGTGACGGGCGCTGTTTGTTACAGCCATAGTATCGCCGCGGCGGCGGAAAGTTATACGGCGCGGCGGGCAAAATTTCCCGCCGTTTTTTGTCGCTCAGATGCGGTGCGGGTCCGCCTTGCCGTCGATGGCCAGCACCAGCACGGCGCAGTCGTCCGCGCCGCCCGTCCGCTGAACGGACTGACGGAGAAGCTCCTCCGCCAGCGCCCGGGGCGAGGTGCCGTCCCATCCGGCCAGCAGGTTCTGGAGCCACTCGTCGTCCTCGCCGGCCACACCGTCGGACACCTGCACCAGCCAGCTACCCGGCGATACCGCCACGCGCTGTGGCGGCACGTCGCCGTCGGCGCTCTCCAGTCCCGCGGGCAGCGCCTGTGCGCGATAGCGGGCCACGGTGCCCTGCCGCTTGATATAGGACGGCGCGGCGCCGTACTTGTACAGTGTCAGCACACCCTCGGCCCGATCCAGGCAGGCCAGGTCGATGGTGGTAAAGCCGGCGCCCCCCTGACAGCGGAGCATGGCAGCGGTGTTCAGGGTCTTCAGTGCCGGGAGAGGCTCGATACCCGCCTGCAAAAACTGCCGCAGGAGGCGGATGGTCATAGCGGCCTCGCAGTGGGCGCTCTCGCCGCTGCCCATACCGTCGGACAGCGCCAGACAAGTCAGCCCTCCGGCATCAAAAACGGCGCACTGATCGCCGCAGTGCTTTTCGCCGGTCTTGGGCCGCAGCAGGGCAGCGGTGCGGCAGGTCAGGTGTGCGCGGCGGAGCCGTTCCGCCGGGGCGGTCCGTGACAGCACCTCGGCCACCTGCCGGTACTGCTCCCGGGCCAGGCGGTAGGCCGCGTCCAGCCGCCCGTGATGCAGCCGGCGCTGGAGGAAATCATGGAGCTGTCCATCCAGCGCCCCCAGCAGCTTGGGAAAACGCACACAACGATCCGCAAAGTACGGCGGGAAATCCTCCGCCAGCGCCTGTCCCCGCCGCAGGAGCGCCGGGCAGGCATCGTTGAAGGCGTTGTACGTATCGGTATAATGGGTCTGCCAGCAGTCGCTCCGCAGGGGACAGTCCCGGCAGACCTGCTCCGCCGCCCGGTCAAACAGCACGGCGGGGTTTTCCGGCCGCAGCAGCGGCGCGTGGTCCTCCAGGCTGTCATACACCGCCCGGAAGGCCGCCGCAGGTGCCGCGGCCTCCGGAGACACCTCTCCGGCGGCCGTCAGCAGCGGTCCCTCCTTTTCCGGCAGCAGCAGCCACACACCGGCAGCCGTCAGCAGC
>ENA-UOJL01000078-UOJL01000078.1-human-gut-metagenome-genome-assembly--contig:-P47-NODE-78-length-157330-cov-111.636458_pt1 | contig 157330 bp, 169 predicted proteins | sample MGYA00242347_ERZ723894 | MGnify/ENA metagenome assembly ERZ723894
AAAATTGAGCTACACAACCAATTCCTTGGTGTGTAACTCAATAATAGGGGCTGCCCTGCAAAAAGTCAAGAATAAATTACAATAAACTTGTAAAGTTGTATGAACGCACAAAATGAGCCGTGCTATTTGCGGCTTGTTTTGTGCGTTTTTCTGCATTTGGGCATGACAACAGCGCCGGTGGCCTCCGTGGGCTCCGGCGTTCAGCTTTATTGTGCGGCAGATCAGCAGGCGCTCATGTAGCTCCGCAGGAGGGTGGCCGCTGTCTGCCACCCCAGCACCTCCCGTGGATAGTTGTTCATCCACTCCTCTGCCCGGCGTATTTCTGAGATAGGCACCTCATCAAAGTTGGTGCCCTTGGGGAAAAACCGCCTTATTATCCTGTTCATGTTCTCGTTGCTACCACGCTCAGGTGGTGCGTGCGGGTGGCAGTAGTAAACGGTGGTGCGCTTTCCTTTCCGGCGGCAAGCCTTTTCCATACCATCGTAGTCTTGAAACTCACAGCCATTGTCCACCGTGATGCTCTGAAACATGGGGTAGAAGTCCTTGCCCAGGCGGCGCTCCAGACCGTTGAGCGCCCGGACCACGCTGGCGGCGGTATGGTCTGGCACCGGGAGGATGATGCCCGCCCTGGTGAGCCGTTCCGTGAGCACCACCAGCGCCCGGCTGGAGCCCACGGTGCCCATCACGCTGTCCATCTCCCAGTGGCCAAAAGTAGTGCGGGAGTTGATGATGGGGTCACGCTTATCAATGCGGGGGCCTTTGGCAGCTCTGGCGGCGTTCCGTTGTTCACCGTATTTCTCACCATAGTGGCGGCGGCCCTTTTCGTGCAGGTGCTCCGGGTTGAGAACCAGGAACACATCACCCCGGTAGATGTAATTGTAGAGCGTGGCCTCACAGACCGTGGTGTCAAACTGGGGCGGCTTTGCCTTGAGCTCTGCCAACAAAGCTGCGGGAGAATAGTGCTCCTCCACAATTTTCTGCTCCACATAGTTTGCAAAGTCAATGTCATTGCCAATCTTGAGGTCCGGCCCCTTGGCCCGGAGGTTTTCCTGGTATTTGTGCTCCGCCATCTCCGGGCAGTAGCACCAGATAAACTCATAGTCAGAGGTCATCTGCTGGGTCCATCCCCGTTTGATTTCGTTGTAGATGGTCTTTTTGCACACGCCCAGCGCCTCAGCGATCTTGGCCTTGCTGTCACCCACCTTGAGCATCTTTTCAATGACCAGGCGGTCCTCCCATTGCAGTTGATGAAAGCCCTTGTAATTCATGTGATCCCCTCCTCAGAATATAAAAAAGCGGCGGGGTGATGAACACCCCGCCAGAAAAGGCTTTACTGCCCGTATCGGGTCAGCAGTTCGGTTGTTTCTCCGTCAGGGAGAATGTCAGCCAATGTGCAGTTGAGAGCCAGGCACAGCTTGAGCAGCGTGGCCAGCTTGGCACCACTCAGGTCTTTTGCGCCCTGCTCATAATACTGGAGCATCCGGCCATTGATGCCAGCGGCAGCGGCAAGCTGGGACTGTGACATCTGCGCCTCCAGGCGCTTGGTTTGCAGTTTAGAATGGGTCATAGAGCAGCACCTCCGTTTAATGTACTCTGATTATACACCAAAAGGTGTATGAAGTCAAGAACAAAAAAGCGGCCCACGAAAAGTGAGCCGCTGTGTCAGTCTTTGCAGTTTTTGAGCCTTTCGGCCAGCTCTGCCAGCTCTGCCAGCACCGCAACATCACGGTCTGCCAGGCCAGTGACATCCACCGTGGTGAGCCGTTCCAGCCCCAGCAGGTAGTCCGTGGACACGCCAAACACCTTGGCCAGGTCCACCAGGCACGCCGGTGATGGCATAGAGAGCCCCTGCTCCCAAGAGTTCACGCCGTTTCTGGTGATGCCCAGCCGCCGGGAAAGTTCCGCTTGGCTCCAGCCCCTTGCCTCACGCAGGGCTTTGATTTTCTCAGCGATCAACTGCACCGCCTCCTCTCACAAATAATTATAGTTTGCACATTTGGTATGTCATTATCAATAAAGGCTCCAATACTTGACATGCAGACAGGGTGCAAACTATAATGGAGAAAAGTCAAGAATAAACAGAAAAGGACGGTGAGCTGGGTGTATATTCGCTATACAACGGAGAGCAGCCGCAGGTGGTCAGTCACGCCGGATGAGGAGGCTTTCTTGGCAGCTCTGGAGGCGGCACTGCGTCAGGGGCATAAAAGCGTAGCATTGACCATCAGCCGCATGGCCAATGGCGCTCTCTCCGTGAGCAGCCCCAGAGCGTACTTGGGAAAAGTCAAATTGCAGGGCCGCAAGACCTGGATGCAGTATATAGTCCGCAATGATGCGAAAAGCATTGAGGGTGCGCCACTGGAGGAGTACATCCACCATCTCAATTTTTGGGTCAGATCAGCATAGGAGGTTTTGACATGTTCGGAAAGAAAAAGGCACCGCTGCCGGAGGGCATCCGGCTCATGCACTATGAGGGCCTGCCCGGCTTTGCCCAGGATGTGCCCTGCCTTATGGAGCAGACGGCGGAGACGCTGGTGTTCCGCCGGGTGGAGGGCCCCAGCGTGACCCTGCCGCTGGCCAAGGTTGACAGCTTGGACATCATGGACGAGCGCAATTTTGCGGCCAAGTACAGAGGCACCAGTCCAAACACTTCCCGCACCAATGCGGTCAAGTGGTATGCAGTTTTCACCTATGGGGACAAACATGTGGCCGTTTGGTTTTTGGGCGGCAAGGAAAGCAAAGAGCTCTATGCCCTTAAAAAGCAGATAGACAGCACAGGCCAGGACATCACCCTATAAAGCAAAAAAGCCGGAGAGGTTTGACCCTCTCCGGCTTTCGTCTTATTCAGCAGTTTCCTGTTCTGCGGCAAGCTCCTCCGGCGGCGTGCCGGAGGTCTTGCTCAAGATTAGGTTTTTCAATTTCACAAATACATTTTTGGCATAGAGCACATAGGCCGTGAGCAGCGCCAGGTTGGAGGCAGTCATCAAGTTCACGGTCTGCCCGTCCACATCAATGGCGATGATGTCCGGGTTGAGCCAGCCTGCCATGTAAAAGGCGATGAAACAGGCCGCCACGATGATGCCCTTGATGGTGCCGTTGCGGAGTTTCACCTTGTCGAAACTGCCGTCAAAGAGGGCGTTGAGGCCGCCCAGCACGATGTTGACGGCCACCAGGAGCACCAGGCCAACGGCCAGATGGATGATGGAAGTAGTCATAGATTTCCTCCTTTACCCCACCAGCGTGAGGTCCTTGATGTTGACAGCCGCCGTGACCACTCCGTCGATGCCGATGACCACACGGGAGCCGTCAATCTGAATGACGGTGTAGGTGGTGGTGTAGACATAGGAGGCCAGACTGCCGCCGTTGTAGGTCTTGGCTCCCTTGGCCACCCTGACCCTGGAGCCCTTGACGATGGCCGGGACCACTTCCTTGACATCAGTGGCATCCACCCAGCCATAGACGGTGGAGGAGCTGCCGGTGGTCTTGATGAGGTGGTAGGGGTGCTTGCCGGACTTGGCCACAGCGGTGACCTTGGCCTCACCGGGCTTGCAGCTCTTGCCGTTGACGGCCATGGAGCTGATATAGTGCTTGGTGCCCGTAAAGGTCACCACGGAGCCCACAGCAAGCCCAGGAGTGGGCTTTTCATCCTTTCCGGGCGTGGGTGCCTCCCCGCCGCCGGAGGGCGCAGAGGTGGCCTTGGAGGCGTACTTGGGCACGCCAAAGCCCCGGATGTAGCGGCCATTGATGGTCAGCTTGCGGTAGCCAACGGCATCACTCATGTTGCCCTCAATGACTTTAATGGTCTTGCCATCGCAGGACACCACAATACCAACATGGTCCGCAGAGCCGGTGTTGTCCGTGGTGGCATAGTTGCTGCCGTCCTGCCAGTCATAGAAAATGTAGTCACCAGGGCTGGGTACATAGGCATCATTCTCCACCCAGGAGCCCAGCTTTTTGAAAAGGTCAATGTGGCGCTCACATCCGCACTCCGTGGGGATGATGTCCGTGAGGCCGCAGGCGATGGCCACAGCGGATGCAAAGGTGGAGCACCAGGCATCCGTGTATTTCACCGCATAGCCCCTGGCCAGGGGCTTGTGGGAGTTGTAGAGGTCAATGATTTTGCGGTGGGAGCCATTGGCCTCTTTGCAGCCCAGATAGCTCACCGCAGTGTCCACAACTTTCTGCCGGAGTTCTTTTTCAGTCATTGAGCATATCCTCCTTTACTCAATCTTTCAGCACGATCTCAGTGGCCCGGAGGGCCGCATCAGCACCGTACTTGTCCGCAAACTTGTTGAGAAAACGCTGGGCGTATTTCGCCCGGTTTTCATTCTTGCTTTTCCAGTAGTAAAAGCCACCCCAGGCACCATCTGTCACAAAAGAGGTGCCGGTGAGCGCCGCAATGGCCGTGACATCATGGTCCGTGAGCGTCCCCACTATCGTGGTGATGCAGAGGAGGACGGAAATGCAGATGTGCAGCACCAGCATTTTCTTTGAAAACTCCATGCGCCCTCCTCTCCAGCTCAGGCCTGAGAGGCGGGGCGCTTATCGTCCCGGACCTCAAGCTCATGGATGGTATTGACCAGCGCCGTCACGGTGCCATTGCCGCCCAGAGCGTGGTACTCCTTATACATGGCATTGACATTCTCAAGGCCGTGCAGAGTTATCCAGCCACGCTCCTCATAGTGATAATAGGATTGCACGATGCGGTCACGGAGGAGGGCCTGGACCCCCAGCTCTACCGCCTTTTGCCGTGCGTCTGCCTGCTCGTATTTCTTGTAGAGGTAGCCAACGGCGGGGACAGCTACCACAGTGATGATGGTGGAGATGATAGACCAGTAGCTCCTCAGCGTTTCCAGCATCCTTTTTGTCCTCCTGTTGTTCAAAAATAAGAGGGGCACACCACACGGGTGTGCCCCTCCTGCTGGACTGGGGCTTTAGACCTCAACCTCCAGGTCTGCCAGGATTTCCTCCACCTGCTTACGCAGCAGAGCGGGCACCTGGTCAATGGTCTTGCGGCCCTTGATGATGAGGGTAGCATACACAACAGCCATGTCTCGCACCTCCTTTCTCAACAGAAATAAAGCAAGCCGCAGGCGGAGCTCACGCATCGGTGCTCTCCTCCAGCAGCTTGGCAACAGCGTCACGCAGGTTGGCGGGGACATCATCCAGGGTCTTGAGGCCCTTGCGGATGAGGGCGGCATATACCTTAGCCATTCTCTCCACCTCCTGCCAGCATCTCATAGACCTCCGTGAGGGCCACCTGGGTGTTGGTCAGGTCCTCCTCCGTTGCCTGGAGCCGGGTCTTGAGCTCTTTGTTTTCCTTGGTCAGTTCCTCCAGGGAACGCTTGCGCTCATGCTTTGCCTTGAGGCTCGTGTTGTCATAGTAAACAGCCATTATTCAAAAGCACCTCCGATGTTAGAAATATAGCCGCCGGTGTCGCTGGCTCCACGCTCAACAGAGAGCTTGAAGTTGAACGCAAAGCCGTTGGCGGCGGTCTTATTGGTAAACACATGATTTGCGCCATTCTTGACATCCGCCGTGGCATCCTCCCAGACGGGGGTGGTGTCCTTGGCGTTGTTGGTGACCAGCACCTCCATGACCGCATCCGCAGGCAGGGTGCCCACGATGTTCATAACCATCACAGAAATGGCATCATCCGCCGCCAGCGGCGCTGCCAGCGTGACAGTGGCCTTGGTCACCTTTTTGGCAAAGGTCACCGTGTAGGCGGCGCTGTCAGCCTTGCCGTCAGAGGCCACCACCTTGAGGGTGTGGGAGCCGTTGAGGATTTTCTGCCAGTTGGCAGCCGTGACAGCTTGGAATGTGTTGACCTGGCCCAGGGTTGCGGTGTAGGTGCGCTTGAGCACATTGTCCAGGTACTCCTTGACCGTCACAGTGTCCCCGTCCACATCGTTGACCGTGTACTGGAAGTTAAAGCCCGCCGTCTTGGTGCCCAGGTTGGAGCCATTGGCCGTGGAGCTGGTGATGGTGGGCGCAGTGTTGACGGACACAGTGCCGTCATCGCTCACAGAGAGGGTGGAGGGGAGAGTGAAAGCGGGGCGGGACCCGTAGGTGAGGGTGCAGCTGCGGTAGTCGACATAGCCATTGGTGTTCAAGTAAACGGCGTAGTTGGCGCTGACCGTGTACGGGGAGCGGGTCCACTGAACAACGGCGGAGCCGTTCATGTAGGCGATCTGGAGAGAGCTGGCGATTTCCAGCGCCGTGCCCTCCACATTAAACCAGCTTGCCGATCTGTTCAGCTCAGTGGCAGACAGCAGGAAGATGGCACGCTCCAGCGCGCCAACGGTGTTGTTGCCGTTGCCGGGGGTGTACTTGATTTTCGTGGTGCCGATGACCCCACGGATGTCTGTGTCAAGCAGGTTTTTGTAGGTGCCGTTGAGCCAGCTATCAATGGCGCTGGAGGCGTAGGCATTGACATTGGAGCTGTGCCACTGGCGGGTGTCATAGCAGTCCTTGCGGACCACCAGCGTGCGGCCCATGCCGTTGAGGGAGTTCTCATAGTTGTGCTTGGCAACATAGAAGCTCACCAGCTTGCCATTTTCCTTGAGCTGGATGATACTGCCCACAGCTTTGTTGCCCAGGGTGGTTGTGGCCATAGATCAAATTTCCTCCTTTAGAATATTTTGCACACGGTCCCGCACCTGCTGGCGCAGGGCCCAAGTGTTGCCATGTGTGGCGTGGGCATCCCACGCCTGCCAGGATTGCAGGATTTGCTCACGGGTCACCAGGCCCGCCGGGTATTCCTTTTCCCAGTGGCGGAGCTTGGCACGCATCCGCTTGATGCTGCTGTGCCGCAGCTTGCGGATGACCTTGCCGCTCTCCGTCAGGTAGGTGTGAAAGCCCAAAAAGTCAATGCCGTTGCGGATGGGAAAGATTTGGGTTTTCTCATTCAGTTCCAGCCCCAGGCTATCCATGTAGGCCCGTATTTCCCGGAGGCAGAATTGCAGGTATTCCTTGTCCGGGTGGATGAGGAAAAAGTCATCTTGACGGACCGGGCGCACCAGCTCTGCCCAGTAGTGGCACTGGTCACCAGAGATGTACTTGCGCTTATAGCTCAGGTTGATGTACTGGTTGAGAGTGTCGCAGAGGACGATGACCTCATCAAGGTCCTTGAGGCGTTCCTCATACTCAGTTTCAAAATAACGGCCATCAGCGGAGTTGCATTTCTGGAGGATGGCGCTGGCCATGCGCTGCATGTCAGCGCACATGTGGAAAGTCTGGCTCTTGGGAAAGTGAGGCTTGTCGTCATCCTTGATTTTCTCAAAGAGCTCCTTTTCCATCATCTGGCCGTTTTCCATCACATAGGCCTTGACCTTGGTGTATTGGGGCTCTTTGACCTTGACCCGCTGGATGGTGTAGTCCAGCAGATCAGTGGCAAGCGGTATGATGTCATAGTTGGGCACTTAAAACTCAATCCTCCCTTGGCTTTCATTCCACGCACCAGTGACCACCACGCCGGAGAGGCTGGTGAAAGCCACGCTCCAGGAGTTGCCGGTGACATTGGTGTCATATTTCAGCTCCAGCGTGCGGACACGGGTGGCCAGGCCGGAGAGGTCCGTGGTGTTGGTCTGGACCTGCCCCTCCAGTGTGGTCACTCTGGAGCTCAAAGGAGAAACCAGGGCCTTGACTTTTGCCCAGAGGCGTGCTGTCTGGAGGTCATCAAGGTAGGGCCTTTTTGCCATGTCATTGGCCTCCTTTACTTGCAGATATTATCCAGCTCTGTGTTGGAAATGGCCACAAGGTCCTCCACAAGCATGTAGGCGGACAAGTCCATCGTACCGGCCAGCACATCCCATGTGGTGCCGTTCCAGGCCACATTGTCACCGGCGTTGACCCCGTGGGCCGCATCGGCATTGACAATGTTCCACACATCGCCTTTCTTGTTGCCGGTGGTGGGCAGGTCTGCATAGGTGTCCTTGGAGCCCTTATATTCAAGGGCGCTGGACATCTTGGCATCCACCTCATCCTTGGTGTAGGTATCTACAATGCCGTAGCCCGCCAAAGAGGTGGCCGGGCTCTGCTTGCCTGCCGCCAGGTCATAGGCAGCTTTGACGGCGCTGGGCGTGGCGGCCTTGGTGGTGCTGGTGTCATCGGTGGCGCTGGAGAGCTGCACCACGCCTTTCTGGTTGGTGGTGCCGTTCTTGACGGAGATTTTGCCGCCGCTGACATCCACATTGGTGCCAACAGTCACGCCTCCCTTGACGGAGGCGCTGGCATCCGGCAGGGTGTAGTTGTTGGCGTTGGCCTCCACGCCGCCCAGCTTGGCCTTTTCCTCGTTGGTGTAGTCATTGGCACTCAGGCCCTTGCCCTCCACCTTGTCCACCTTAGTGGTGTCAGAGGGGTGCACATGGTCACCACGGGCAAAAGTGGTTTCCGTACCAGCGGCAGCGGTGCCGTCCATCTTGGGCACGGTGCTGGATGCGGCAGCGCCCTCCGGCACATCCTTGGCAGTGATGAAACCGCTGTCATTGGTCAGATCAGAGGTCTTGCTGGGCAGCTTGATGTTGGCAATGGCCGTGGCCACATAGGTCTTGACCTTACCCCACAGGTAAAGTACACCATTTTCATCAAGCGCTTTCTTGCTGTTTGCCATTTTGGCTGTCCTCCTTATATGAGTAGTTTTTCAAGCTCCAGGTTTGTGATGGGCAGGATGTCTGCGTCACTGCCAGGAGCGCCCTGGGGGCCTTGTCGGCCCCTCAAATTGACAGGCTTGGGGTTTTCTTTGTTGCCGTCATTGGTCCAGCTCAGGGTGCACTCATCGCCCTCCACAGAGGGGTAAAAAGTGGTGCCGTCAATTCCTTGCTTGCCGGTGTTGACATACTGCACAGAGCCAAAGCTGGCGTGCATCATGCCGCCGGTGGAGAGCTTGACCGCAATGACCCTGGGCGTGGTTTCAAAGTTTACTGCATAGGTCACATTAGATCACCCCGTCCTTGAATATCTCCCCCACATTGACCCGCATGGGCTCACTGGCAATGGCGTTGTCCAGATTGTCCCGCAGGCGGAGTTGCACCCAGACAGGCTCAAGCTCCGAAAAGAGGAGCGTGTCCTCCTGGGAAAGCGGCAGCGTGATGATGCCGTTTTCTTTGTCATAGGTGACAGCCGTGAGGTCCTTTTCCAGCACAGTTTGCCTGTTCTGCTGAAAAGTGATATACAGGGCAGATATAGTGATTGCCTCCGGCAGCTCAAAGGTCAGCACAGGGTTTGTGCCTCTCCGCATCTTGTTCACCTCCGCATCTTAAAACTCAATTCGGCCAAGTTCCTCATTCCATACGCCGGTGACCACTACATCCGTCAGCGTAACAAAGGTGACCTCAAAGCTGCTGCCGGTGACATTGGTGCCATATTTCAGCTCCAGCGTCTTGAGGCGGCTATCCAGCCCCGTGAGGTCCACACGGATGCTGGCGTGCGCTGTGTCGGAGTTGTTATGCTCATTCACAGCGCCCCCCACCAAAGCGTTGACCTCCGGCTTGGTGTAGACATCGCCCTGCTGCACAGCATTGAGCGCCAGCGCCCGGATGTCGGAGTGGCTGGTGCCGTTGGTGTTGTGCTCTGCCAGGGCGCTCTCCATCTCCGCCCGGCTCACTGTGTCCAGGGCCGGGGTGATGGTGAAACTGACAACGGAGGCATCTGCTACCACGATGTGCATAATCATGGTGAGCTTGCCGGACACGCCGCCATCCGTGGACACCTTTTCTGTGTCTGGGGTGTTGCAGATGGCAATGAGCGTGCCGTCATCGTCAAAGAGGCCCATCTCACGGATGGTGAAACCACCCACGCTGTCATCAATGGTGATTTTCACATCAATCATGTTGGCGTTGGTGGTGCTGACTGCGGCGCTGGCCACATCGCCCTCCCACTTTTTGCCCCGGAGGGCGGTCTGGGCCACGGTGGGCTCATAATACTCACCGCCGCCGTCACCGGCAGCAGCAGTCTTGATGTTGACCTTGCCGCCGTTCAAGATGCACTTGGCGATTAGCGCAGCGCCCGCCGTGGTGATAACGGTGCCATAGTTTTTGGTTTCATTGGGCATAGTGCTTTTTCCTCCTATTCTTGTGGGTAAATCTCCACAGTGTTGTGATACTCCAGAGCACCCACAGCAATGGACTTGCCGGTGCTTTCCATCTCATGGACCATCATGGGCCAGATGTGGATCTCATCCTCATACTCGGTGTAAACGCCACAGGTGATGGTGCCGTATGACTGCAAAAAAGATGTCATCAGCACCCGCATGTTGGCCGGGCGCACCATGAGGAGCATGTCCAGGATTTCCGCCGCCAGGGCATCCGCATCCGGCAGGACGGTGTAGTCAAGCTGGATGTTGATGGTGTAGTCCACAATGCTCTCCTCATGCCCCAGCTCACCGCAGAGGCCGGTGAGCCAGTTCTTGAGCCAGGGCAGAGTGTAGGGCAGCTCCAAGTTCCACAGGGCCTTGATGCGTGCCTTGCGGACCTCCAGCGTGTCCGTGTCTTTGGGGCGGATATTCAGCTCACGCTCCCACACGGCCACGCCGCTGGCCGTTGCCGTGTCCAGGAATTGGTTGGCAAGGACCAGGGCCAGAGCGTCCCACGCAATGGAGATTTCCGGCTCGTTTGCGGCATTGATGGCTTGAAACTCAAGCACCTCACGGAGCACCGGGGGGAGGTAGTCAAGGAGCTTTCTATCCATTGATGTCCCCCCTCACCGGGATGCTGTCTGCACCCAGCACAAGGTTTTCCTCCTTGCCGTTGATCTGCGTGTCAGCAATGTCCGTTATCATGTCGGAGCACTCGGAGAGGATGCGGCTTTCAATCTGAGAGATGCGGACGGTCAGGTGGTCCGAAGTGGCCCAGGTGCCCGCCAGCTCTGCAAAGTAGCCGTCAATGATGGCCTCCACATAGCTTTTGATGGCCTCCCAGTTCCAGCCGGAGGCATAGGTCAGATTGAGCGTGATGCTCACCGGCACCGGCTCCACGCCGGTCACATGGACCACATGGCCGATGGGGGCAAGTCCCAGACCCTCCCCGGCGTTCTCGGTGGGGTCCACCGCCGTCTGCACCTCATCAATGAGGGTTTCAGAGGGGGCAGTGTTATTGGATGCCAGCAGCACCAGCCTGACGGTGCCGCCCACCGTCAGCTTTTTGTTGAGCGCCGCCGTGTAGACGGCGGTGAGCCAGGCCGCCACGGGCTCACTGAGCCCCGCAATGGCGCTGGTGTACCAGGCTGTGACAGTAGCATCCGGGATGAGCGTGGACGGCGCAATGTCCCCGTTCCAGACCGGGTGCACCTTGACGGCGGAGATGCCGGGCATGGCTTTCACCTTTTCGATGTAGTCAGCCTGGTTGCCGCCAAAGGCCTGGGACTTGAAGCTGTCAAGGACACGCTGGCGGAAAACCTCCGTGTCCTCCTCATCATCTCCGGGGATTAGCAGCTCCACCAGCTCTGCATGGGTCAGCCCGTCCACATACTCAATGGGGATGAGCTGGCCGGTGTAGCCGTTGGCCTGGGCCCCTGCTGTTTCGCAGGTGACCCGGTGGCTCAGGCCGGTGGCGGTGTCCTCGGAGGTGTCCATGCGGGCCGTCACCACAAAGTTTAGGTCCTCGCAGGAGAAACGGGTGCCCACCGGCACCTCAATGTTAAACTCCGCCCGGAACACTGCGGCGCTGGGCGGGTAGGGGCTCATGTTACGGTCAGCGGCCCGCTTGATGAGATATTCACGGGGCGCTGTTGCCAGGTATGTGGCAGTGAAAACGAAGTCCAGCCCAATGTAGAGCTGGGCCAGCTCCGCCATGGACGGAGCCACACCGTTCATCACCATGGAGCCCTCCCGCTTGTCGATGCCGGAGGACACCCTGGCCAAGGCGCTGGCCAGCAGCGCCTCATAGGTCTTGGTTTCAAACATGGTTAAATCTCAACCTCCTTTGTGGCCTCCAGCTCTCCATAAATGGTGTAGACGGTAAAGCGGACCAGCACGGACTTTCTGCCGGTTTCAAAGGTCCAGTCATCCACGCCGGTGATGCGGTCATCCTGCATCAGGGCATCCGTGATGCGCCTTTTCATCTCACTCATGGCGTAGTCCATAGGTTGGCCGATCAGGTCAACCAGCTCGGAGCCATAATTGCGGGAATAGATGGGGTAGGCATAGCGCTCCACATTGAGGATGAGATAGACCGCTTGGCGCAGGGCCTCCCGCTTGTCGGTCATGCCCGCCACCCGCTGCCCCTCAATGTCCAGCTTGTGAGTATAGCTGGGCTGCTCCTCCAGCTCAAAGCCGATGAGGTCAAGGTTTTCTCCAGTTGTTGGTAGCGTTCCCATCAAGGTGCCTCCCATCTGTCCAGGACAATGTATTTTTGCCCGCCATCACAGGAGATGAGGATGACCTTTTCCCCTGCCTTGAGGGCCAGGTGTACCTTAAAGGTTTTCCTGCCCTTGTAGGCGTGCTGGTGGGCGGCAAAAGCAGCCTCTCCGCTGCCGCCGCTTTGGCTTTCCGTCTGGTGGTCCACCGTCATGTCCACATTGAAGTCCCGGACATTGTTGGTGAGGATGAGCTGGGCCTCCGTCAAGGTCTTTTTCTGGTCCACCTGGATTTTCAGCGGGGAGGCGGATGTCACAGTGCCAAAGCTCACGGCCATGGGGCCGTCCGCCTTGACCGCCTCCACCGCCGCCTGTTTCACAGCACGGACCAGCTCATTGATGTCAAGTGACAAATGTACCACCTCGCATTTTGAGCTCCATGAGGTGCTGCCCATCGTTGAATGTGTGCTTGACCTGTTCGGCCATGAGGTAGTTGGACACATTGATGTCACCCAGGCCCAGCATGACCACCAGCAGCGTGCCCGCCCTCACACGGATGTCACCAAGGACATCCTGGAGCCTGAGGGTGCGGGTCTTGGTGTTGTAGAGGTCCAGGAGAGCGTCCGCCATCGCCTTGGCGTTGGCCTTGCTGTCCAGTTTCTCATAATATTGCAGGACACCCCATTGATTGATGTGGGAGCCGTCCTGGGCAATATAGATTTCCCGCTTGCCGGTTTCCTTGTTCTCATAGGAGAGCTTGATTTTGTCATAGGTCTGGGTGGCAATGGAGCTCTTATAGTCGTAGTCACCGGCGGTGTCCTCATCCACAAGCATGTTGAGTTTCATGTTGCCCAGGCTCTTGAGGGTCAACTTTCCAACATTGTCATAGAGCACATACATCTGCCCGGTGGCCTTTAGGGTTTCGTCCAGGGCGTTTTGGATGATGTCAAACAGGGTTTGATTGTCCTCCACACGGCTGGCGATCTTGTGGCCCGTGTCCTCAAGCTCTCCCACATTGAGCTGGAAGTCCTCCGCCACCATTTTGATGACCTCAGAGGCCGTCTTGTTGGTGTAGACATAGGTATCTTTATTCTTGAGGTAATAAAGCTGGTCATACACCACGCACTTGATGACATTGGGGTTGTTGCCCTTGCGGGATTTCTCAAAGACAAAGCCATAAAAGACGGGGGTGCCGTCCACGGAAAAACGGCAGGGGTCCCCCTCTTGAAAGCTCAGGCCTGGGGTCTTTACCACCTCAAAGGTGAGCTTGCCCGGCTGGCCTTTGCGTTCCCACTCAATGGTGACACCCTCCACCGTGGGTGGGTACATGATATTGCTACCATGTTGTATCAGCAGCTCATAGCTCATGGGATGGTGAGCACCTGCCCAGGATAGATGAGGTTGGGGTTGCTGATTTTGTCCGTGTTGGCCCCGTAGATTTTGGTGTACTGGGCCCCAGCGCCATAATACTTGGCGGAGATGGCCCAGAGGGTGTCACCCTTTTTCACGGTGTAGGTCTTAGCGGAGGGGGCCGTGCTGGCATCCCGCTCCTTTTCCACGGTCACGGTCTGCTTGCCCGTGTCGGTGCTGGGCTGTTCGACCTTGGCCGTTTTCGTGCCGTAGGAGCGCCATTGCTTGAGGTTGATGTCCACGCTGACATCCAGGCCCTCCTTGGCATCCTCCGTGATGTTGTAGTCCTCCACGCTCACGGTCATGTTGGTGTCGAACAGCCGCCGTCCATCCGGGGAGCGCCGCACCAAAATAAACTGGGTGGTGCCCTTGGAGGTCTTGAGCCGTTCCAACATGCCCATGTAGTAGGACGGGGACCGGCTGCCGGTGAGCATTGAGAGCGTCACCGGCAGCACGATCTCACTCAGCCCAGGGGTGCGGAGGAAATTGATCTCACCCTCATTGAGCAGCGTGAGCGTCTTATTTTTGCCCTTGATTTTTACGGTCAGCTTGGCGGGAGTGGGCCACTCCACGCCACCCAGGTAACAGGAATAACTCATGCGTGCACCCCCTCAGCAGTGGTGACCAGCGCCTCAGTAAAGCCCTCGGTGAGCTGGCTGATAACGCCGTCCAGATCAGCACTGCCGTCAATTCTGTTGGTCATGCCGGTCATGTCAATCTTGACCTCTGCGGTGGTGAAACGGTTGATTGCATCCCTTTCTGCGATGTCCCGCAGGTATTCAAGCTGTTCCTCTGTCACGGCCAGAGCATCAGCGGTCTTGCCGGTATTGTCGGCAGTTTCTCCCGTATAGGCGGCGATGTCACCAAGGTCAAAACCACTGCTGTCACCCAAACCGCCCGTGTTGAACATTCCACCAATTTTGGCATCAATGCCCTTGCCAAAATCGTTACCCGCCGCCCATGCGTCCCCGTATTCAAAACGGTAGTCAATGGTGGGAGCGTTCTTGTCAAGGGTGATGGCATTTTCATTCTTGCCCCAGGCGGTTACAGAGCTTTGCAAACTCTCCAAGCCAGCCGTCCAGTTGGTGCCGAAAACGGCATCAATGATGGTGGTGACCACCTTGCCCAAGTTCAAAAACCAGCCAATGATTTGACCGATGAGGTTAGCCACGGCATCACCAAAACTGTTGAAACCTCCGTTGCACACATTCAAAATCCATTCCACGATGCCAAGAAACGGGGCAACGAAGATGGCCCAGATGTACTGAATGAGGGCATTGAGCAGGCCAATCACGGTGTTGCCAATGAAAGCGCCTGCCACCGCAATGGCCCCGCAGATGAGCCCCGTGGCAGAGATGGAGGAGCCGGTGACCTTGTTGATGATGGCCACCACGCTGTAGAGCAGGCCGATGACAACGGCAATGAGCATGATTATCCAAGTGACGGGAGATGCCAGCAGAGCGGAGTTAAAGGTGAATACCGCCGCAGAGGCCGCCGCTGTGTTTCCGGTCAACACGCCAAAGCCAATGCTGAGGAGGTTGACCACAGCGTGGTATGCTGCCGTGGCATGCGCCGCTACTTGGAATACCAGAAAAGCGGTACCCAGACCCAGCAAGATGGGGCCAATCACAGAGAGATTGTTGGCAAGCCAGTTGATGGCAGTGAGTAGGGGTTGTGTCACCTTTAGGGCGATATTGCCCATTTGGGTCCACACCTGCCCCCAGGTCATGGCCATACCGTTAAACTTGGCATTGGTTTCATCTGCGATGGACAGGAGCGCATTTTTCACAACGGTTGCCGACACGGCCCCCTTTTCTGCGTAGGACTTGATGGAGCCCTCTGCAATGCCCATGTACTGCTCAATGGCTCTGGCGATGCCGGGCGCATTTTCAAGGATGGAGTTTAGCTCCTCACCTCTCAGAGCGCCTGCCGCCATTGCCTGGGTGAGCTGGAGCATGGCCGCCGCCTGCCCTTGGGCGGATGCACCGCCAATGACAAACTGCTTGTTGACCTGCTCCATGAAAGCAATGAGTTCATCATTGGAGGTGAAAGCGGCCCCAGCGTTTGCGCCCATGCTGGCAATAGCAGATGCTGTGTCAAGGTAGGCAGCTCTGGAGCGCTGGGCAGAGGCCATGATTTTGGCCTCCAGAGCCTTAACACTACCGCCGTCATCAACTATGAAGTTGAGGCGGGCGGTGGTACTGGTCATCTGGTCAGAGAGCTCTATGAGCTTTTTGAGGCCAACACTTGCGCCGATGGTTGCCGCCAGATTTTTGGCCTTACCCACCATGTCATCCAGTGTGTCATTGCCGCCCCGGATGCTGGCATTGAGCTGTTGTTCTGCTTGGGTGCTCTGGCGGATGTTTCGTGTGACCTGCTGCTCCTGCTGGGCCGCACGGCGGTAGTTTTCCTCCATCTCACGGACGGCAAGATTGACCTCTCCCAGGCCGGCCCTCGCTTGGTTGAGGAGGCGCACATCAACAGCATTGGCACTCGCATCCTGCATCTGCTCAAAGCTGTGCAGGGTAATATCCAGAGCCCTTGTGATATTCTTGAGCACGCCAGTTACTTGGTCATTGAGGACCATTTGGGACTGTATTGTGGCCACAAGTCCGCCTCCTTTCGTGGGGGGGGGATAAAAATAGCGCCCCCACTTACTGTGAGGGCGCTAAAAGCGCTTAGTGCTTAAAACATGGCACGGACAAAGTTCTTGTAAACCTTGTCATCCATTTCAAGCAGGCTGTTTTTTCCGTCTTTGAAACGGACCGCAACAGTGACGGTGCTTTTGTTTTTTGCGGATAGCCCTGCCAGCAAGCCAACGGGTCCTAACAGAGCCGCACCAACGGCACCTCTTGCAATGCCGCTGGCAGCGCTTTTGCGGGTATCCTCTGTGATGACATCATAGCTGTCCACGCCAAACTTATCCAGGAGGATGTAGTTTTTGCGGTCAACATAGATTTGCACCACGCCGCCAATGCCGGTGATGGGTTTTCCCATGTAGTCACCAGCGATGACCATATTTTTTGCTCCCATGATGTAGCCCTCCTTGGTGTTGATGACACCATTTTAGGCTAAATCAGTTCACAATGTCAAGAGCTGGAGCCAAAAGTGCTATCTGCGCTTTCGGTTTGCTTTGTTCTTGAGTTCCGCCTCTTTTTTCCGCTCCGCCGCACAGCGGGCATCAATAGAGGCGATGACAAAAGCACGCTCCTTGACGGGCAGGCTCAAAAACTTGGACGGCTCCCAGCCAAACTTTTGCAGACAGAAGTGTGCATAGCTGGCCTCTGGGTCACCGTCCTCTATTAGTTTTTTGCCTCATCAACCAGCTCATTCTCAGTCTTGAAACCGTTGAGCTGGAAAACTTCCGTCACATAGTCATCAAACTCACCGCCGATGAGCAGCTTGCCCAGCAGCTCCTCCGGTTTGGCAACACCCCAGTCATTCTGGAGCTCTGCGTTGCTCAGGTCCGGGAACACCGTGCAGCGGGCGCACACCTTGGCTTGGAAAGCGTAGCTATCAAGCTGCTGGGTGTACTGGCCCTTTTTGCCGGGCACCGGCACCTGCCGGACGCAGGAGTTGCGGATGCGGGCGTATTCATCAGCGGAGATGCAGCAGATTTCCCACAACATGGGCTTGCCATCCTCCCCCTTGAAACGGGGGGAGGCGGCAAACTTGTAGTTTTCGATCTGCTCAACATTGGCGTGCATAAATGCGGACAGGTTACTCATGGATGATTTCCTCCTTTAGTTTGCCGCCCTTACATATAGGACGGGTTGGTGTGCTTTTCGGGGCGGGTGAAGCTGTCGCAGTAGCCCTCAAGGGTCTGCTCCACAAAGTCACCCTCTGCGTTGAACATGGACAGCAGCACATCACCGTCCAGCACGCAGTTGTTGTAAATCTTGGTGCTCCGGCCAACGGAGGTGGCGGGGTCATCGTTGGAGGTCTGGATGTCAAAGGTAGGCATCACACCCGTCTTGATGAAGTCCTCAACCACCTGGTCAAAGATTTCCGTGCACTTATAGACCGTCATGGAGAAAGCCAGGGCAATGGTTTGGGCCTTGTGGCCGATCACGGGATTGCCCAGACGGTAGACTTCCTTGGTGTTGATGGAGGCCTTGCCCTCAAACTCCTTGGCCATCAGCATGGAGTAGCGGGTGCCGTTCAGCGTCACAAAGCACTCAGCAAAGTTGGCGCTCACGGCATCCTGGGTGTTCATAGAGATTTTGTCAGCCATGTGTCACAATCCTCCTTTACTGAATGATAACGCTCATGTAGAGCTGGGCCATGGCGTTGATGATGTTGAGGCCGTTGATGGTCAGCAGCACTGCCTTTTTCTTGTCACCCTGCTCACAGGTCACCGTGTCGGGGTCAAAGTTCTCAACAGCACGGATTTTCTCAAGCTCCTGGATGAGCTTGACCACATCGCCCCACAGGGAGGCACGGCCAGAGGCATCATTGGGCACGGTGCCCACATAGCGGGTGTTGAACAGCACCGCCGTGTCATTGGCGATCTGGTCACACACACGGATGGTCTGGTTGGACTGGAAAACCTCTCCCTTGGTGTCGGAGAGGGTCAGCAGGGTGTTGATGTCCTCCAGCACACGGGTGACCCCGTTGACATTGTGGAACATAAACTTGCCTGCCTTGAGGGCCGCCTCAAGCGCTGCCTGGGTGTATTCGGTGTCCAGAATGAGCTCACCGTCATACTTGGCGTTGGTGAGGGACTTGTTGACGGCCACGCCAGCGTGTGCGCCAGTAGCCCAGTAGACCACCGCCTGGGTGTCCACATCGGCAATGGTGGCGTGGGTGGCAGTGTTCCACACACCAATCACGCCCTCATAGTCAGCGCTGGGTTTCCAGGCCACAAGCTGGAATTTGGCACCCACCTCATCCCTCATGCGCTGGGTGTACTTGACATACAGATTGACCACGGTGCTCTCCGTGGCCGGGCAGCACAGGGTGTTGAAAGCATAGGCCTCCAGCTTATCCAGGAAAGCCTGGTGGTCCTCGCCGGTGACTGCCGCATCATCAGCGCCGCCGGTCAGCTTGGTGCCCGCAGTGGCCTCCAGCGTGGCGCTGGTCTTGAAAACCACATAGTCATTGGCCACCAGATCAGTGGCCGCCTTGACCGTCTGGGTGTCAACACACTGGCCGTCCAGGTAGGTGCTCACATCCCATGCGCTGGTGTCATCGACATTGGAGGCGATGACAATAGAGAGGTCATTGCCACGCACACCGGGGTACTTGGCATCCGCATAGGTGCAGCTTGCCTTTTCGCCGTTGCCCAACCGCCAGCAGTAGACGGTGGTGGCGTGCTGGAAAATCTCACGCAGGGCCAGCAGCTTGGGGTGGTCATACCCATAGCCGAAGATGGCCTTGCTGTTTTTCTGAAACTCACCAGAGGTGACGGGGAAAACCTCACCCTCCGGGCCCCAGCTCAGAACAAAGGGCGCTGCCGCATAGCCTCTGTCAGACAGAGTGGCGGATGCCTTTGCCACGCTGGAGAAATTGATGTAGCTGCCGGGCAGGACCTTGTTCTGGGTCAGCCAGTTACCTCCGCCAAGAGCCATTTATCTCACCTTGCCTTTCATAAACTTTTCAATCAGCGCATCCACCTCATTCAAGGTGTAGGTCTTGCCATCCTCCAGCAGTGCGCCGATCAGGTCCCGCCGGTGGACATATCTCTGAGAGGCCACCAACTGCGCCTTGGTAAAGGCGGCGGCATTGGCCTCCGTGGTCTGGGTTTTTGCCATTGGCTTATCCCTCCTCATTGATTTTGAGAGTTTCCATGTTCTCCTGCTCCAGCGGGACACGGACGAAGTGGTCATAGCTCAAAAGTACATGCAGGACATCCTCCGCCAGTGTCCACTCACAGCCGGTGGCGTGGATGATGTCCCCCTCCGGGGTTGTGATGCTCCCCAGGACAAAGGACAGCCGGTGTGCCATGCCATAGCACTCCGCATCCCCGGCCTTGGGGTAGTAAATCACATCCACCGTGGGTGTCCGCTTGTACCTCTGGCCCACCTCTTTGGCGTGACCGGCACCAGGCATGATGACATTAAAATCTCCGGGCTTGAGCCCTTGCTTGACATTCCCGCCATGCACCTGGGCGGCAGGAAAAGCGGCATGGAGCGCAAGGCTCACGCCGTCATAGATGCTGTTGAAATTGATTTCAGCCATTGAATACCTCCCGCAGCAGGGCCTCCAGTTTTCTCTCGATTACGCCCGGCGCAAGCCTCTCAAGGTCCTGCTCGGACAGGGTGAGGAAATACTGGCCCGGCACCCAACCGTCACCGCCCCGTGTTCGGTGGCCAAACTCAACATAGCTGGCGTATTCCACAGGGTTGATGACCTCAATGGTGTAGGCGTTGCCGGACTTTCTGACTGGCAGTGCCTCAGCGTAGGCTTTCGCATCATTGCTGCCGCCTCTGCTGGCGGCATCCGCTTGGGTTTTGGATGTCCAGCCCCGGCGCAGGGTGCCGCCCTTTTTGCCACTGGATTTTGGGTACTGCCCCACAGGTGTGCGGGGGATGACCAGCGCCAGCAGGCGGGCGGCCAACTCCTTTGACACCTCCGTGCAGAAACGGTCCATGTCCATGCTCTGGAGCGTGGCCAGACTGTCACGGAGGCGCTGGAGCTGCTTATAATCGCAGTTTCCCCAGTTCATCAGGCCCACTCCTTGAAAAGCTCCAGCGGCACCTCTTGGTGGCAGCTATACACTGCGCTCTTGCCGCTCCGTTCATAGTCACGGGTCATGCCGTTCTGGGTCACTGTGATTTTAGACCCCTCCGGGATGTCCACGGAGGGGTCAATGTAGAGCACCACGCTTTGGGCCACCTGGGCGGCCTCCTCGTTGGGCTCTGTACTCACCACAGACTTGTGGGAAATGCGGCAGCGGATGTCTGCCGCCAGGATGCGCTCCTGGGGCTCCGTGCGGCCATTGGCGGGATTGAGCACCCCGTCCAGCACGGTGATGGTCGCTTTGCCCACCCAGAGGCTCTGCACGGCCTTTTTGTGGGCGGGGCTCCCCACTACCATCTCATCCTCCGAAAAGCCGCCAGCGTGCTCTCAGGCGGGCGCATGAGCCCTGCAAGCAGGGCATCAAAGCGGGCCTCAGCGCTGCTGGCCCCATCACTGGCTCCAGCAAAGGTGATGGCCACATCACCCTCCGTGATGCTCTTGGCCGGGGCGGAGAAGTCAAAGCCCTCCAGCCCGTCCAGACCACCGGCGGCTTTCTTATCATAGAGGAATTGCCCGGCCACCATATCCACATGGACATAGAAAAGGCCATCCGGCAGCACCCTTTGATTGATGTCTGCCAGGATGTCCTTTTCACACTTGTCTATGAGGAAATTGAGGCCGGTTTCGTCATTGTCCGTGACGGTGTAGCCCAGCATGGCCAGCCGGGACACCACGGCCTCATACACGGTCATGGTTTAGCCTCTGGACTTGATGCGGGCGATGGGGATAACCTTGTGGTTGATGTAGGAGCGCTGGCTCTCAGTGGCCTCACCAGAGTGGACCAGAGCCCAGTTGGCACCATCGGACAGCTCCGCATCCGTGGGAGAGAGGGTGGTCTGGCTGGTCTTTTCGTAGGAGATGCCCTTGGGGGCAAACACCTTGCGCTGGCGGGTGTAGAGGGTGTCCTGGCCGCCGTTCTTGGCGGGGTCACGGGACATCTCATAGGGCACCTTAGCACCCAGGTCCTCAAAGTTGATGGAGCCCTCACCCAGGACATAGCTGGTGTATTCCTCACCGGCAGGGACATCCACCTCATAATAGGTGGCAATGTTGTCCACGCTGGGGGAGGCCTCAGCGTTGTACTTGGTGCCGCTCTTGGTGTAGTAGGTCTTGCCGGTCACCAGGGCGGTGTCAGAGGTCAGCTTATAGGTGGCGGCAACAGCCTCAACAGGCATCCCGTCATCCACAATGACCAGCTTGCCGTTCCAGGTGTAGAGGGTCAGATCACGGGTCACACCGTCCTTGTCGGTGTACTTGAGAGCGGTGAGCAGGTTGAGGTTTTCCAGGTTGGTGGCCGGAACAGAGTGCATGAAAATCATGGCAAACTTTTTCTTGTGGTCACCGCAGGCCTGGGCAGTGGCGCTGTTGAGGGTGGAGGCCTCCAGGTTGCCGTTGACAGAGTAGGTGTGCTTGGTGACAAACTCACCGCTCTTGCCGCCGGTCATGGAGAAAACGCCCTTGAGGACCGCCAGGATGGTGTCCTGGTCAATGTCCTGCCAGTAGTCCGCCACCTGCTGGGCCACATTGTTCATAAAGTCCACGCCGCCGGTGATGTCAAAGGAGAAGTCCTTTTCCACCCACGCCTTGGCACGGCCAATGACCACCACACCCTGCTCAAAGGTCTTGGTGGAGGTGGCGGTGATGTCATTCTGGCCGTCATAGTTCACGGCCTCACCGTCCAGCAGGCCACGCACGGCCACACGGGCATAGCCGGTGCCGTTCTGGGTGCCCAGCACCGCACGGATGTCCGGGTTGCCCACCAGGACCTTGGACTTGCGGATTTCGTTGAGGCGGGTGCGGGGGATGCGGTCCATGATGTACTTGAAAGCCTCAGGGTTGAAAGATTTTGCGTCAAACTTAGCGTTAGGCATAATTCAATACTTCCTTTCTTGAAATGATTGTGTTGTTGGGGTTATTCCAGCTTTGCGTCAGGGTTTTTGGCCATGTACTCGGTCAGCTCGGAGTAGGACATCTCAGACAGCTTTTTGGTGCTGCCGGGCTTGCCCCCATCCCCGTTCTCGCCGGGTTTCCAGCCGCTATACTTGGGCGCATCTCCAAACATAAAGTCAGTAGCAGCGTCCTTTTTCATCGCCTCGACCTTGGCCCCCAGAGTGATGGTTTCGCCGTTCTCCTTAGAGGTGACCTTGCCATCCACTACCTTGGCATCCTTGAGGAAGTCCGCCAGCATCGCACGGACGGCGATGTTGTTCTTGGACCCGGCAGCGGTGAGCTCTGCATCCACCGCAGCAGTCAGCTTGACCGTGGCCAGCTCCTTGTCATAGGTGGCTTTCTGGTCCTTGTTCTGCTGGGTGAGCGTGTCGATCTGCTTTTGCAGTTCGGCATTGTCACCGGCGGACTTTTTCAGCTCGGAGAGCTGAGTGTCACGGGTCTTGATACCCTCACGGAGCTGCTTGACCTCGGTTTCCAGCTCTGTGACCTTGGCAGTCTTTATGTTGAAGTCGGTGCGGGCCACAAAGCCCTTGCCGATCTCCTGAGAAACTGCCGTGTCAATTTCGGGGGTGTACGCATCCCCCAATACGGTTTTCAGCCATTCCAACATGATTGTTACCTCCTTGCATGTCTGCTGTCCTTTTTATCCGGCCAGTCCCGGTGTTGCAGTGCCCATCTTGTAGTCCGCCGGGCCAGCGGTATTTGGGTATGAAAAAAGCACCGTGCATTTTCAGCACGATGCTTTTAACATCAAAAGGGGTTATTCCTCGGAGCTCTCCAGATCAGCGTGGTAGGGGCACTTGAGGCATCGCTCACGCTGTTCCTCGCTCCAGTCGATGCCGCCGGGCAGCACAGAGGGGTTGAGCAGGCGGTCTGCGACATCGCAGATGACCATGCAGTCTGTGCCGTTGACCTGGGCGGCCTTTACTGGGCAATACACTGTTTTCACTCAAACACCTCCATGATTTCCTTTGTCTTGGGGTCAAAGTCGCTTTTGGAAAAAGCGGTGTTGATTTTCCCACTTTCGTCATCCATATAGGCGGCACCCTCAAAAGAGTAGTAATTGGTGTGGTAGCCATCCCAGCGCTTGCGGGTGATGGAGCACTTAGCCTGCCGGATGTAGCCCTTGGCATCCTCCAGCGTGCAGCCGTGATGCGTGCCGTGGGCATCCTTGAAAACCAGCTCATCAACCTCAATGGGCTTGGCGGGCACCCGGACAGAACCGGGCACGCCGGTGGCTTTTACGGCCTTATAGGCCTTGTAGTCAGCCTTGGAGGCCTCCGGCACACGGCCCTTGTAGGAATAGAGCCCAGCCAGGTCTTTGTATTCGGCAGCACGGTCATATTTCAAGGCTTGGAAGTCCTTGAAATAGCGGGGCGCATCCGCACCCAGGCGCTCCCTGTACTTTTCAAACTGGGCTCTGTCAGTAGTTTCATTATAACTGATTTTCTGCATCTTATCAACAGTTCCTTGACCATGGAGAGCATCCTGCTGGGCTTTCCATTGGTCATAGGTCATGTTGCCGGGCACCTTGAAGCGCTCACCCGTCACAGCGTCACGGGCATAGCGTTCACCCATGCCGTCCATGTCCTCAAAGTAGGGGCAGGTGCAGCACCGGCACCACGGATGAAACGGTGGAGCGGTGAGCCCCACCTGGTACTCTGACATCTTGAAAACCTTGCCGTCCATGTCGGCACACAAGCTGCATGTGTCCTTGTCAAAGGAGGCCACGATTTTGTAGCGCTCCACATCCAGGGCTTTGTAGCAGTCCTTTTGCCCAGCGCTGGAGAAATAGGCGCTTTCCGTCATCACCAGGCGGCCAGCCTTTGCCCTGGACACATCAAACTGCTTGGAGATGGCAGAAATGGCACGGTCCGGGGCCTCGCCCCGGATGACCATTTGCGTGAGCTGGGTGTTGACGCTGTTCACAAGGCTCTGCTTGTTTGTCCAGCACCGATCACGGAAAGTCTGGTTGTCCGTGGTCCAGGGCCGGGAGAGCACCTTGGTGATGGTTTCCTCATTGATGGCCTGCATGGTCCAGCCCACGCCCAGCCCCTTTTGCAGTTCAAAGGCCGTGTGGTAGTAGCTGCCCTCATACATCTTGCGGGCGGCGGCATCCACATAGTCCAGTTGGTTGGAGTATAGGACCTCTGCTTGCTGCTGGAGCTGGAGCTTTAGAGCCTCCAGCCGGGAGATGTGCACCCTGGCGCTGGCGTTCTCAAGCTGTTTCATCCAGGCACCATCAATGGCGTTTTGCTCACCATAGGCGATGTACTCAGCCACGGTCCAGTGAAACTCCTTGAGCTCCTTGGAATTGAGCAGCCGCTTGGCCTCTGCCAGGTCAATCTCATTGTTAGTGGCAAAGCGCTGATACCAGCGGGCCATCTGCCGCTCAATCTCAGCTTGGGCGGCGGCAAACTGCTTTTCAAGGTTTTCCACATAGGAGTAGGACTGGTCCAGCAGCGCATCCTCCATGTTTTTCATGCGCTGGGCCCAGTAGGCGGCATTAGTCTGTCTTGCCATCGCCACCACCCTCATTGTTTACCGGCGGCTGGTTGCGGTTGGCCAGAAAAGCGGCCTGGTAGGGGTCAGCCTGCATGGCCTCCTCTTTCTCATCCTTGATGCGCTGGAGCTCCTGCTCCGGGTCAGTGACCCATGGGTGCATCTTGACGATGGTTTCATCAGAGAGGATGCCCACGGAGTTCTTGCAGTTGTTGATGGCCTCCGTTTCGTTGATGAGCACATCCCGGTCAAAGATGACCGTGACATCCTCGCCCTCAAAGCTCCTGCCGCCGGTGTTGGCCAGGTGCTTGTTGATAAACCAAAGCAGCTCCTCCATGCTGGCCTGAAACTCCATTTCAATGCCGTTGGCATCCAGGTCAATGTCAGAGTACATGCTCTGAATGTTCATTTGGTTTGGGTCACCGCTCATGCGGTCATCTTTGGCATCATAGCCTCTGGCGTTCTCAATGATGGCATCCTTGAGCAGGGCCAACAGGGTCTTGTAGTTTTCAGCGTTGACGGATATTTCCAGAGTGTCCACGCCGCCCTCAGCCCCCTCATAGGACCGCACCTTGATGGCACCATAGGTGGCCAGGTTGCGGCGGAATGTGCCCAGGTCCTCACCGTCATAGTTCTTGATGACCAGGATGGTGGTGTGGATGTCCTCCTCCATCTGGTTGGCAAAGTTGCTCAGGATGTTGTTGTAGGCATCCTGGAGGCACTTGACCTTGGAGAGGAGCGGGATTTCATGGTGGGAGCTCTTAAAGCACACCAACGGGATGCGCTCCCAGTTGTAGCCCTCTACTTTGCCGGTTTCATTGTCCTGCCGGGTGATGATATAGGGGCCGGAGTAGGCAAAGCTGTCCGGCTCCAGCACGCCGTCATCCGTGCGGATGAAACAGTCCACACCGCCGCCGTGCATGACCTCTACCTTGACCACATCCTTGGCGTGTTCGGCCTCATCGTATTCCTGCACCACATAGACATGGACAGCAGCGTCCAGGATGGTGTGGTCAGCGTCCGCCCAGAATGGCAGGACCTCATCAGCAGGAAAGCGCCGGAAAGCCAGCTCCCCGTTTTCGTAGTAGGGATAGAGCCAGGACTTGCCGCCAATCCATGCACCCTCACCAACATTGTGCATGGTACGCAGAAAACGGGCCCCGAACAGAGCCCCCAGGGCCTTGGCGTACTCCTTGTTTTCGGTGTCAAAGGACAGCGGACGGCCAAAGGAGTAGTTGGTCTTTTGGTCCACCGTCTTGGAATAGAGGTTGTTGACCAGCCGGTTGTTGGGCAAGTTCTTGAGCACAATGGGCTTGCCGTCCTCATCCAGCGCCAGGCGTTCCCGGTGGGTCACATCCTGGTAGCCGTCATAGTAGGCCTCACCCTCAAGCTGCTTTTTGCGCTCCGGGCTGGTGAGCCATGCGGTGATTTCAAGCTCCAGAAAGCGCTTGTCCGTCATGCCCCGTTTGAAATTGGTGGCCACACGGCCATTGCAATCATCCCTCAGATTGAGTGTCACCATTGGTTTCTCACCTCACTTAAAGCTAATCAGATCAGGCGCATAGACACGGTGCACGAAGTAGCGCACATCGTCCATGCTATGGTCATTTTCTTTGATGGGACGGTCCATCTGGGCTTTTTCATCCCAGCGATACATCCCAAACTCACGGATGCAGTCCGTGCAGCAGTCACAGAAAAAGATGTCACCGCTCTGGAGCCGGGTGGCCACATTGCGGATGCCGTCCAGCACGGAGTTGGAGGCCTTTTCTACGCGGTAGCGGTCATGGCGGCGGATGACCTCAATGAAAGAGGCCGCCGATGGGTCCACAATGATGGCGGACACATGCAGGCCATCAGCCAGACGCTCCAGCTCCGTGTAGTGCTCCTCATCGGTGCGCTGGCGGCCCTCCTTGCGGCTGTCATAGTAATACTCCCTCATCCTGTACCACTTGCCACCAGCCTTGCCCCAGAGGCCAATGCTGGTGGGGTTGATGGTGCCGTAGTCGCAGGACATCACATACTTTTCATAGGGCCTGGGGACACTGGGCACAACATGAAAGTCCTTGTTGAACATCGTGTAAATAAGCCCCTCTGCCACCACCCACCGGCCCCGGATAAAGCGATCATAGAAAACGCCAGAGTAAAGGCTCTCATACCTTGCCTTGACTGAGGCGGAGAGGCTGAGGTTGTCATTCATGGTGAACTGGAGGTGCAGCATTTTCCGCCTGCTGGCCTCCAGCACCCACTTGGTATAAAACCAATGGCTGGGGCCCTCCGGGTTGCAGTTAAACCACAGCTTGGCCCCCTCAACAGAGCAGCGGGCGGTGGCCTGGTTGACAAAGCTCTCCGGCATCAGGGCCACCTCATCCAGCAGGATGCCTGCCAGTGTGATGCCCTGGATGAGTGCGGCGCTGCTTTCGTCCTTGCCACCGAACAGGTAAAAGCTGTTACTCTTGCCGTTGGCGCTCACCACGATCTTGTTTTCAGTACGGTGCTCCTTGAAAGAAAAAACGCCCGCCAGCCAGGCGGGCAGATTGCTTGTCACATTGCGGCGCAGGCTCTCAATGGTCTTGCCGCAGATGGCAAAATTGCAGCCGTCAAAGCGGGTCATGGCCCACATGATAAAGCCCACCGTCATGGCCACTGTCTTGCCGGAGCGGATGGAGCCGTCACAGATGATGCCGTCATAGACCTCAAAGCCGGGCCTATTCCACCAGGTCATGGCCAGGTTTTGCCGGGTGCTCAATCTCTGGTATTTCATCCGTGCCTATCTCCTCTCTGGTGCTTTGGTCAATGACCTCAAAGATGTTATTCTCTGGGGCCTCGCTGCCACCGTTCTTGCTGTCGAACATGCCCAGGTGCTTGGCCAGCAGTTCCAAGGCCTTGACCTTATCGTGCACCTTGACCTCCGTGCCATATTGCCCCTCCTTGATAGAGGCAATGGCCTTGCGCTTTTCATCCGACAGCTCAGAGGTGGGGGTGATGCGGACAATGCCATTTTGGTTGACGGTGGCGAAGTCAGCACCGTTGGCAAAGGCGATTGCAGCCAGCTCCTCAAGCACTTTTTCCTGGGTGATTTCCACCCGCTTTTGACGCTTGGCCTGCTGCTTTTGGATTTCGGCAGAAACTTGAGTTTTATTGAGTAGTTCCACGGCTATCCGGGAGGCGCTTTTTTCGCTATATCCGGCACGCTTGGCAGCCGCCGTGGCATTGAGGTCCACAAGGTATTCCTGCACAAATCGCTTTTGCTTTTCAGTCAGCCTTGCCATCTCACCACCCCATCACATAGTAAAAGCCGCCCTCATCGGATGGCTCTAAAAAATCGTTAGAATGAAACAGCGGCAAGGGTCTGGGTTTCATTATCCGTCACCTTGCCGCTGTTCAACCAAGGAGGTATTGCATCATCTTGAGGCACTACCCGCAGGATATAGTGTACCACAGAAACACCGAACAGAACGAACAAGTTACAGTTGGACCTCTGTGCCGTCATCTGTTTCCGGCTCCGTGGCCTTGATGTGCCTGTTGCACATCATCCGCACGCCGTCAGCAGTGTTACTCCCGCCGATACATGCGGCCACCTGCTGCCACGGCAGTCCATTCACAAAGCGATATGTGAAAACCTGCCGGAGGAGGCTGTCCTCAATGGTGGTGATGTACCTCTCCAAACGGTTGCGCTCATAGATGCACTGCTGGAGTTTGGCCTCAATGATGCCCTTGAGGTCCACGATCTCCGCCGCATAGCGGCCAACACGGTCCCCCACGCCGGAGCTCCTGGGCATCCCGGACAGATCTGACGAACAGGACACCGCCCTGGCCTCCAGCTTAAGGAGGCGCTTTTTGTCCATCTCGATCTCCCGGTTGAGGTAGTAAAGCTGGGACAGTTCTTTCAAAGTCACAAATCAGCACCAGCCTCTCCACGCCACACGGGTTTGCAGTTGCCCTCACCAAAAGTGCACTTGACGGCACACACCCGGCAAGGGTCACCACCGGCCATGACAAAGCGCAGGTCCGCCACAGCCTTGTTCAGTTTCGCCTCAGCAAAGCGGGCACGCTCCTGGGCCCTCTCGCAGGCCGCCAGCGCATCCGTGGCATCCTGGACGGGGGCAAGCTCCGCATCCAGGGCCGCTGCCTCCTCCGTGATGCTCTTGGAAACATTGTTGACGGTCTGGAGGGCCGTTTCCAGGATGGCGGCGTGCTGTTTCAGCAGTTTAATATTCAGATTATCGCTCATTTTGCGCTCCCCTTTACTCGCTTAATTCTGGCCTTGAGTGCGGACATGACGGCCTCATGGGTGTCCTGGCGATCTCGCACCGTAGCCATGACATCCTCATCCTGGCAGCCCTGCACCACAAGATAGTGGACGAAAACCTTGTCATAGGGGGAGCCCTGCCGGTATAAGCGGCAGTTTCCCTGGTCATTCAGCTCAAAGGACCAGTTGAGGCCGTACCACACCACATGCTGGCCGCCTGCCTGGAGGTTGAGGCCGTAGGCACAGGAGGCCGGATGCACCAGCAGCACATCAACCTCTCCGTTGTTCCAGGCCTCCTCATCCTCCACGGTTTTGTAGACCCTCACCCGGAGGTCCTTGCGGTGCTTTTTCAGCACCTCCAGGATGCGGTCACGGTCATGCTGGTAGCCGTAGAAAGTCAGGCAGTGCTCTCCGTTCAACTGCTCCAGCAGCTCCAGATAGGCCTCCAGCTTGCAGTCATGGACCGGCACGATGTGGCCATCATTGCTATACACAGCGCCGTTGCACATTTGCAGGAGTTTTCCCACAAGAACGGCGGCAGAGGCGGCGGTGATGACATCCTCGTCCACCTCCAGCAGCAGGTCACGCTCAAACTGGTCATAGGCCCGGCGGGCTTTGGCATCCAGCAGCACCGGCACCTCATGCTGGATGAAGTCCGGCAGCTCCAGGTAGTCCTCCGCTTTCATGGAGATGCAGATGTCAGAAACGGCATCCAACACAGCGCTCTCCGCACCGTCTTTGGCCTTGTAGGAAAAAATCTGTGTGCGGCTCCGCTGGTCAGGGTCAAAATAACGCTCACGGTAGGCGCTCAGGGATTGCCCCAGGCGCTCTCCGCAGTCCAGCAAGTAAACTTGTGCCCACAGGTCAATGAGGCCCTTAGAGGACGGCGTGCCGGTCAGCAGGACCATCCGCTTGATGAAACGCCGCACCCGCCTCATGGCTTTCCAGCGCTTGCTCTGGCTGTTCTTAAAGCTGGTGCTCTCATCAAGCACAACCATGTCAAAGGGCCAGGCCTGTTTGTAGTAGTCCACCAGCCACTCCACATTTTCCCGGTTGATGACATAGATGTCCGCCGGAGTGTTGAGGGCCTTGATGCGCTTGGTGGCGCTGCCCAGCACCACAGAGGTGCGGAGGTGCTGGAGGTGGTCCCACTTGGCGGCCTCCTTGCTCCAGGTGGCCTCTGCCACCTTTTTGGGAGCCACTACCAGGACCTTTTGCACCTGCCAGCGAAAATACTTGAGAATATTGACCGCTGACAGAGTGATGACTGTTTTGCCAAGGCCGGGACGGAGAAACAGCCCAACGGCAGGGTCCTCAACTACACGCTGGATGCAATAGGCCTGGTAGTCATGCGGCACATATTTCATGCGGGGAAAACCTCCCTCAAAAAGTCCTTTACTGCATCCATCCCAAACAGCACCCGGCAGTCCGCCCCCCGTTTCTCCATCTCACTCCGCTGCCATTTCTGGACTTTGGCCAGCCTGCCCACCCCCGTTTTCAGTTCAACAAAGATGGTCTTGCCGGTGGGGGTGATTATCAGTCGATCAGGCACGCCGGGATTTCCGGGTGACACAAACTTATAGCAGAGGCCACCGTGCTCTTTCACCTTGCGAACAAGGTAGCTCTCAATATAGCTTTCTTTCATGGGTTTCCTCCTTTCGGAACCGTGGAACATTCGCGCGTGTATGTAGCGCAAACAGGCGGTTTAGAGAGTTTTATTTTTCTCTATTCTCTCTAAATCCTCTCTTTTACCCTAATATAGAAAATGAATGTTCCAATGTTCCACTTGGCCTAAAAGCCTTGCGGCGCAAGGGTTTTGCCCGGAACATTTGCCGGAACATTGCCCGGAACATGTCCCACCTGCCCGGAACATTGGAACATCTGAAAATCTCAAATGTTCCGGGCAATGTTCCGGGTCAAAGCCGCACCTTTTGAAAGCCCCGTTGCTTGCCGCAGTAGCCAAAGCGCAGGGAGCCTCTGGCCCTTTCCCACAAGGCGCTGGCCTCAATGATGCTGTTGATTTCTGCCGTGTCGTTGTACCTCATATCCCGCTGCTTGCCGTCCAGAGCCTCACACCAGACCTCCAGAGCACACACACGGTCACGGGGCACCAGCTTGACATCTCCCTGCACAGCGCCGCCCCAGAACATCCGGCGGCGGTCAAGCGGCCAGTTCTGCCAGTCCTCCGGCACCGGGCGCTCCAGAAAGTCCAGTATGATGCCCTCACGGGTGTTGACCTCACGGTGGGCCTCCTGGGCCTCCTTAGCGGCGGCCTCAATTTCCCCTTTGAGGAAAAGCGGCTCTCCCGTCTGCCAGCGGACCATGGCCTCAGCCCAGAGCTGGTCAATTTCTCCGGGCAGATCGGTCCAGACGCTTTTGGCCGCCGGGGCCAGGCCCACATCCACCGGCCAGAAACGCCGGTTGCCGGTGCTGTCCCGCAGGTAGTCAGAGGTGTTGGTGGTGCCGAAGAACACACAGCACCGGGGCAGCTCCTTGACATGGCGGCCATAGGCCGCACGGAAACGGTCAGAGCGCAGGGAGAGAAACTGCTTGATGCACGCCACATCCGTCTTGCGGAAAGCGTCCAGTTCACCGATCTCCACCAGCCAGACCCCCTGCAAAAGCTCAGAGGCCTCCTTGCCCTCAAAGGTGCGGATGCTGTCATTAAACCAGCCCCGGCTCATCTTATCCAGCAGGGTGCTCTTGCCAATACCCTGGGGCCCAGCCAGGATGAGCATGTTGTCATACTTGCTGCCGGGCACCATGGCACGGGTGACGGCGGCGGTGAAAGCCTTGCGGGTCACCGCTCTGGTATAGGGGCTGTCCTCAGCCCCCAGGTAGTCAATGAAAAGGGTGTCCAGGCGGGGCACGCCGTCCCACTTGAGGCTCTGGAGGTAGTCCTGGACCTCGTTGAAAGCGTGCTGTGTTGTGTGGAGGGAGAGGGCCCCGTCAATCTTGCCGTTGCCGGTGATGTGGTGGACCTTTTCCATGTACCAGTAGAGGCCATTGTTGTCATTGTCATCCCAAAGGCGGCGTTTGGTGGAGGCGTTCCAGGGGAGCGCATCCAGCACCTCACCACGGCCCGCAAACTGGTTGAGGGCAAACTTGCCCTTGAGCAGCGGGTCATTCTCAAGAATAATCCAGACATTATCAATGGTGGCCTTGGGGAGGCCGGTCTGGCTGTTGATCTCCAGCCGGTCCATCCAGTTGGCGGGCTCTGCATCGTTGGTGGCCTCCACGCCCTCAAAGTCCTTGACGGCCTCCTGGTAGCGCTCCTGGCTCATCAGGGCGGACACATCGGGGTCTTGCGTGGCCAGTTCGCACATGGCACGGTAGGAGGGCAGGCGGTTGGTGGGAGTGCCCGGCTGGGCCTCATCGTCCTTGTCACCAAAACGATGCAGGCGCACCAGGTCAAAGGCGTTCACCAGCTTGCCGCTGCACGGGTCAGTGGCGTGGTGGGAGTAGAGAAACTTGCCGCTGTCATAGATGACAGCGCCGCCGGTTGTGGAGCCGCCCAAGTAGGTGTAGCGGCCCGGCATACTCTCCACTGGCTCATACATGCCGGGGATGAGCTCATCCATGGCACGGTAGATGTCATAGGTGCGGCAGAAAGCGCCCACAACACCGTTTTTGGCCTCCGGGTCACCCTGCTTGACTGCCAGCTTAGTGGGCAGGTTTTGGGAGCCGGGCACCTGGGGCCAGAGGGTACAGTCACGCCAGTCCTCATACTGGCCCAGCAGGCCCTTGACGGACAGCAGGGGCTTGTCTTTCCACACATAGATGTATTGGCTGTCTGAGCAGCAGCTCGGCCAGTACATCAGACGGGACACCTCAAAGGTGGTGGGGTCACAGAGCTCCAGGCCTATGTACTCCGCCATCTTGCGGGCGATGGGCTCATATTCATCCGCTGAGGCCGTGCGGTCCAGCGGCAGCAGGACACGCAGGCGGGGTGCCGCCGGGCTGTGCTTACGGGTGGAATAGATGCAATAGCCGCAGCTCAGCCCCTCAACACGGCGCAGGACATCCTCCGTGCCGCCCGGTGGGATGTTGTCCAGGTCCAGCGTGATGACATCACGCCCGGTCACATTGTTGGCCTTTCGGCGGGGGCCTGACAGTGTGCCTGCCATAAAGCCGCCCACATCCTTGAGGTCATCCTGCTGGGCCTTTTTCATATTCAGATATTCTGCCAGGGGCTCAGTGCCTCTGGCGGGGGTCTGGAGCTTTGCCCACAGCTCAGAAATGAGCAGGGTTTGCGCCTGCCAGACCATGGCCCTCCGGCTGCTACCGGCGGAGATGGTTATTTTGCGGTCAAATTGCATGGGTCACACCTCACGGTTTCGGATGTATCAGGGATTGAGAAATGCGGTTGTCAAGCCGCTGGAGCTTGACGGTGCGCTGCTGGGTCACCTCATCACGGATGCTAAACATGAGCTTGAGCTGTTCCAGCATGATCTCAACATCAGCGATCTCCTCAGCGATGTGGGCGGCGTTGTCCTGGCCACGGAGGCTTTTGGAGAGCTCCTTGGTGAGCTCCGCCATCTCCTCCATGCAGACCGTGCACTGGCTGGTCTTGCCATAGACATTCACCGCAAGCTGACAGATTGCCGTTTCGCATTTGGTCATCTAAAAAACCCCCCTGTCTTGCGGTCCCGGAGCTCAATGCGGGCCACCCGCTCAAAGCCGCTTTCCGCAATGATAAACTTGAGGACCTTGATGAGAGTGTTGACCTTGGCATCCAGCGCCTCATGCCCCTCTGCGGACACTTTCTTGATGGCGTTGTATGCCGTTGGGTCTGCGTAGCCCTCAGCGTTTTCCCAGGGTTTTGGGCTCATTGGCCAGCACCTCCTTTTGCCATTGTTCGACATCTGCACCCAGCTCCTTGAGCTTGAGCCGTTCCGGGTACAGGTCATCCATTTCATAAAAGTCACGCATCCGGCGGTGTTCTGCGGCCATCGCCAGATAGAAGTCATGGGGCCGCTTGACCCCAAAGCCCAGGTGCTGGTGCAGTGTCCAGAGCACCATGCAGTCCACATCCAGAGCCAGCAAGTCATCTTTCTCAAGGCACTGCTGGTTGATTTCGTGCATCATGGCCGCCCGCATCTCCGGGGTCATTATGGACTTGCCCAGAGCGGAGAGCTTGATGTTGAGCGTGGGGTCTTTGGGCACTTGCACACCTTGGCGTTGCAGGTTTCGCCGCTCCTTTCTGTTCATCGCTTTGTGCCCCTCCGGCAGCGCCCGGCGTTCTCATTGGGCTGCCAGTCCTCAACCACAAGGGCCGGCTGGCCGGGGCCTTTGTCACAGATGAAGTCACCCTCACCAATGTACTGGCAGCAGTCACACATGCCAGGGTCACACATCCGGGGCTTTTCACTCCTGGGTCTGGGTTTCCGCTTTTTCATAGGGGCGGCTCCTTTCTGTCACGATTTCACCGGCGCAGGCCGCATAGCCTGCCAGATCAATAAAACTGTCAGCTTTGTCCCCAGCCTTGATGCGTGCTACATTGAGCAGCGCCATCATCATGGCTACATCCTTAGAGGTGAACAGCGTGCCCATGTAGGCGGTCCACAGTTGCCCAATAAGGCCAAAGCTGTCCTCCGGCGTGCCATAGTCCTGCTCACGCTCACCGCAGACACAGCAGCGGGCGGCCTCTAAAATCTCAGAGCGTTTCATGCTGTCATTGCCTCCTTAATAAGATGCGGGCAGTTTGCTTGTACCAGTGCTTTTGCCATGATTGGCACAACACTATTTCCGATACGGGCCACCTGCTCCTTAATTGGGTACGGTTTTCCATCGTAGTCATGGTTGATGATGTAGTCAGCCGGAAAGCCTTGCATGAGTTTGAGCTCCGGCTCTGCTTTTAGCATCCGTAGGAAAATATCTTTGAGGATGTATTTCTCTCCATCCAGTTCAACCACGACATTTACCAGGCCAAAGCGGTCTTTTGTGGTGATAGTGGCCAGGGGCTCCTCAAGGGTCTGGCCGCAGCCCGTGCCGTAGTATTTGATGAGGAAAGCAGACACCAGGCCAAAATGCCCCGGTGATGTGGTGATGGTGTGCAGGGGCTCTCGGCAGCTCTGGCCGGTGCCGGTCTTGTAAAACTTGGTGATAAAGGCTGTTACCAGCCCATAGCGGTTGCTGGTGTCAATGGTCTTGATGGGCTCGGTCAGAAGCTGCCCCCGTGCATCTCCGGCTTTGGTTTCCCCGTGATACTGGATGAGGAAAGCAACGGCCTCTTTGTTGTTCACGATATAGGGAGTGGGGTTTTCCACCACATACTTGCGGTAGCCGTTGGCAATGCGGCGCATGGTGGCCTCCGCCAGGGGCTTTGGTCGGCTGAAAATGGACTTGCCCAAATCAGACCAGTCAATGAAGTCCCCACAAGAAAGCCACTTCTGGGTGCCGTGGCCGCCGTCCTTGCTGTGCGTGGCCACGGGCCAGGTGATAGGGCGCTGGTCCCGTCTGAAAATGGCTTACCAGCGCTTTCTTGTGGTGGGTGCTCCATAGTCAGCGGCTACCAGCTCCCGGCTGTCAAAGGTGTACCCCAGGGAGCACATGGCTTGGATGAAATTGTTGTAGTCCTCACCGGCTCTCTCCTTGATGGGCCTGCCGGTGCCATCCAGAGGCCCCCATTGCTGTATCTCCTCAACATTCTCCATGATGATGATTTCCGGCAAAATGGCCTTGGCGTGCTTGTAGACGGCCCACGGGAGGATGCGGAGCCCCTGGTGTCGGGGCTGGCCTCCCTTGGCTTTTGAGTGGCTGGTGCAGTCTGGGGATGCCCACATAAGGTCAACCTTTCTCCCGGCCACATATTTCTGGAGGTCAACGGTGAAAATGTCCTCCGTCAGATGCAGGGTGTGGGGATGGTTGGCTTTGTGGATGCGGATGGCCTCCGGGTCATGGTTGATGGCAATGTCAATGGGGCGGTTGAGGGCCAGCTCAATGCCCTTGCTGGCACCGCCACCGCCAGCGAAACAGTCAATAATTAAACCATTCATATCACTCACCATCAATATCATCAAAGATGACCGGCACCTGGGAGCACATCTGGTGGAGCAGCGGGATGGCCATCTCACGCATCTGCGGGTGTGCCGCCGGTGCGGTCCGCAGCTTGAAGAAATGCCGCCATTCCCGCAGATTGGCCGTCATCACCACCTCAGTCTTGAGGCTGGTGGGCAGGACAGCACGGGCCTCTTGCGGGGTGCAGCCCCAATTAAGCAGCTCGAAGTAGCGGCGCTCTGCGGTCCAGCAAGCCTCTTTCCAATACTGCCAGCCCTCAGTGCCCTCCACCAGGTAAAAGGGGCGGATGACGGTGATCTCACCGCCAAAGCCATCCTTGGAATAGTTGCAGTAGCGGGTGCTCTCCTGGCAGTAGGAGGCCATGCGGTGCCGGACAATTTCATGGGACACGCCCCGGTCACACACAAACTTGATGGTGATGTCAAAGTGTTCCAGGACGGCCTCATGGCCACGCTTGATGATGCCCGCCACAAACTTGGCGGCGCTGGTGTCGGTGATTTTGTCCTCAGACTTGTAGCAGACCCGCCCGCACAGCTCAATGTGCCGGAGGATAGCTTGGCCATCCAGCGGGGTGAGGATTTCGGTATAGGGGTTAATGATTTTCATGTGCTCAGTCCTTTCTAAAGAATGTGCCCACCCAGCCATCAGCGTTGAGCGGCAGATCAGTGGCCCACGGGATGGGCTGGCGCATGATGTTGACCACCGTGTCCAGCATGGTGTCCTCATCAGCCCAGGGGGCAATGTCAATGACCACCTCATCATGGATGTGGAAAATCACCGGCAGGCCAGCAGCCTCAAGGCGTTCAATGGTGTCCGCCAGACAGTCACGGGCAATGGCCTGGACGCAGTTTTCCACCAGCTTGCCGCCGTAGGTTTCGATGCGTTTCCACCGTTTGGTTTTCTGGTCCATGCCCATGTAGGAGATGGAGGGATTGCCCCATTGGTTTTCACCAATGCCGGGGCTCACATAGTAGAGCTTGCGGCCAGAGGGGAGCTGAATGGTGAAACAGTCGGTGCCCTGGTTGTAGTCATACTCACGGGCCAGCAGCAGGCCATTGATGCCCACACTGCCGCCCTGGGTGATGACCTGCACGGCGGCATTGTCCATGGAATACCACAGGTCACGGATGCGCTTGTTGGCCCCACGCCAGCGGCTCACGATGTCCGGCAGGTCCTCCTCCGGGATGCCCATGTCCAAGGCTCCCATGTTGATGAGTGCGCCGGTGCTGCCCTGGTAGCCCAGGGCCAGCTCTGCCACCTTGCCCTTTTGCCGGAGTGCATACTCTGGATTGCCCTTTTTGATGAGCTCAATGGGCACACCGAACATCTGAGAGGCAGAGGCCTCATAGATTTTTCCGTGGGTGCGGAACACCTCCAGCCGCCATTGCTCACCGGCCAGCCAGGAGATGACACGGGCCTCAATGGCCGAAAAGTCAGCGTCAATGAGGACATGGCCCTCCGGGGCCACAAAGGCGGTGCGGATGAGCTGGCTGAGAGTGTTAGGCACGGAGCCATAGATCAGCCGGAGGGCATCCAGCTTGCGGTGCTCCACCAGCTCACGGGCCAACGGCAGCGGCTCTGTGTAGGTGCGGGGCAAGTTCTGGACCTGCACCAGGCGGCCTGCCCAGCGCCCCGTCCTGTTCGCTCCATAGAATTGGAGCAGCCCACGGACACGGCCATCCGGGCACACAGCGGCCTCAATAGCGTCATACTTTTTGGTGCTGGTCTTGCCCAGCTCTTGGCGTATCTCAAGCATCCGCTGGACCTGGGGGCTGTTGTCCTCCTTGCCCAGCAGGCGGGCCACGGTGTCCTTGCGGAGGTCCGCAAGCTCCTCTCCCATGGCCTCCTGGAGCCATTGCGTGAGCTGTGCCACGCTGTTGGGGTTGTCCAGCTTGGAGATTTTCATGGCCTCCTGGGTGAGGTTTTGGCGGGTCACATTGCCCAGATAGAGGGCACCGCTCACCAGGTCCATGTCCACGGCCACGCCACGGGCATTGATGATGAGGTCCGTTTCCCATTGCTTTTGCACGAAGTCCGGCACGGGGAAAGCGGAGAGCCGCCGCTCAATCTCCATCTCAGTCACAACATCCTGGCGGCAGTATTCTTTGAACAGCTCCCACTTGTCGGTGTCATGCTGAGGCAGGTTGCGGGTGCGGCCACCATTGGCCTTTGTAGGGGCGCAGGGGACGCAGAAATAACGGATGAGTGCCTTGCCGGTGTTGAGCTTGCGCTTGTCCTCAGCAAGCCCCAGGGCCTTGCCAGTGGCATCCAGGCCTGCTGTGTAGCCACAATAGAGGCCGTGGAACATGGTGCAGCGCCATTGGTCCGGCGGCAGGGTGCCCAAAAACTTGGACAGGCAGCCCCACTCAAAGGGGGCGTTGTATGCGTGCTTGATGTACTCCGGGGAGGTGATGGCCTGGACCAGCCACGGGGGGAGGCGTTCCCCCCGTGCCAGGTCAATGATCTCAACAGGCGCACCATCTACACTGTACGCAAAAAGCAGGATTTCAAAGTCCGGGCTGGAGATGTACTTTTGCGCCCCGGCCTTAGCAATCGGCACGCTTGAATAGGTTTCAAGGTCAATGCTGAGATGGTGCATGATGTCCTCCAATTACATGGGCTGGCCGGTGATGGGGTTGATGCCGCCGGTGGTAGCCCAGGGCACCTGAGCAGCAGGGGCGGCGGGGGCCGCAGGCTGGACACCGTAGGCACCGGGGGTGGCGGGCATCGCCGCACCGTAGGTGGGAGTGGCCGCAGGAGTGCCGCCCAGCCCGGCGAAGTCGGAGGCAGCGGAGGCCTGGCCGCTCAGGGGCTCCCCGTCACGGGTCTTGAGAACATTGCCCAGACCACAGCCAATGCCCTTGTTGCCGCTGTTGGAGTAGCCGAAGAAACGGACGGTGACACGGCCATACATGCCGCTGTAAATGTCCGCCGGGGACAGTTCGCAGTTGATGTTGTCGATGCCCACCACCTGGGGCTTGTTCTTGGTGGAGGCGGTCATCACCCAATGGCCCTTGCACTCATCACCAAAGGGAACACCGGAGGGCCGCACGCCGTCACCATCGTAGATGGGCACCTTGAGCATGGGCGGGCGGGCACCGTTCCACACCTTGGCCAGGGCATCACTGGCGGCGGCCTGGATGGCAGCGTCAATGTCAGCCTTGGTGGCGGCATCGCTCTTGGGGATGAGCAGGGTGACGGAATACTTGGGCTCACCGCCCTGCTGGGCGGCTCTGGGGGTGGTCAGGTTGGCATAGGAGAGGCGGACCTCACCAGTCAGGACTTTCATGGCATCATTCTGATACATAATCTTTTGATCTCCTTTACAGTTAAATTACACTCTGGTGTTTGCATCAGGCTGGGCCTCAGCCCAGCAGGTTTGAAGTTTCACCCAGCGCTCATGCCGGGCTTTGCTCCGCTTTACGGCAGCGGTCAGCCGGTTGTTTTCCCGTAGCTTTTGGCGGTCCTCTTTTAGGCGGCTTTTCTTATTGAACACATTGCGCCAGCCGTTCTGATACTCAATACTGGCCTGTTTCCAGGCCTCTTTGCTTTCAATCACGGCGGCATCCAGGTAGAGGGCCGTCTGACGGATGGCTCCCTCATTGCTCCACGGGTCCGCCAGGAGCAGCTTGAAAACCTTGCGGATGTTGGAGAGGGGCATGTCCTCCAGCCGGTCAAAATAGATGTCTGCGTGGTAGTCCCCGGTGTTGATGGTGATGAGCTTGGCGGGGTCTGTGTACTGTGTGCAGCTCTCGCAGACCTCCGGGTCACGGATGACAGCCATACTGCCACAAGCGTGCTTGCAGAAACGGCCCACGGGGTAGCCCTTTTCCTCATCATCCAGCGGGATGGGAGGTTGCCAAGGGGCAGAATGGGCGCAGGTCTGATACTTACTCACTGGCGGTCACCCCGGCAAAGTCAGCGGCGGCGGGGTTGTAGGCCTCACGCTTGTCCGTGCTGAGGGCCAGCGTGGGCTTGCCCAGGGGCTTGGTCACATAGCCGCCGATTTTCTCAGCAAACTCCGCCTTGCCCATCAGTTTCTCCATCTCAGAGAGCGTCTTGGGCTTGCGGTCATAGAGCAGGGCCTCATCATATCCGGCGGCAATGGCGGCTTGGATGGCGGCATCCTGGTCCGTAAAGGTGCGGATGCTCCGGCCAGCTACCAGTTTCCAGCCCTCAATGGGATTGCCGTCCAGCAGGGCCCTGGTGGCGTATTCCTCCAAGTCCTTGTACCAGGCCACCAGCTCCTTGCCACGGATGAGGAGGTCACCGATCTCCGCATCAGAGAGGAGCGGATGCACCTCATTCCCATGCGGGCCGATGTGGGAAAACTCCTGAGGGACCATAGCATCGGGCGGAACGGAGGCGGCAGGCACGCAGTCCTTGAAGTCCTCCAGCGCCGTGTTAGTGTTGGCACGGGCACGGCACTGAGCCTTGCCACGGCAAAAACGGCAGTGGTCACCGGGGACAAACTCACCCAGCCCGGAGAAAGCCTTTTGTGCAATGGGCTTGATGTTCTCGCCCCAGGCCATCAGCTCCTCCACGGTGATAGTGTCGGTGGTGTAGCTGTCAAGACGGGGCTGGTCAATGGACATGCGGACTTTCTTGATGGCATCGCCGAACACGGGGGCATAGCGCTTGAGAGCACCCAGAGCATAGAGCCGCATCTGCGGGTTGCCCACGGCGGACACCGGGACACCCTTGCCGTGCTTGTAGTCCGTGATGCTGAGGGTGTCCCCGCCAATCATCACATTGTCACAGGTGCCAAAGCCCTCCGGGACATACTCCCCAAAGTCCACTTGCACCTCCGCTACCACAGTGGGCGTGCTGTCATAGAGCATGGCCTGCTCAATCAGGTGCTCAATGTAGAGGTCACTGGTCTTGTCCATTTCCTCAGAGTAGAGCGGGTCCTTTTTGAGCTTATTGAGGCGGGTGGTGTAGGTGCGGGAGGTCATCACAGTGAATTTCTTGAGGGTCTTGAGCTCACAGATGGAATGGGCCAGGCGGCCCTCCTCCGCATATTCGTTGGTGCGCTCCGGCAGGTGCTCCTCAAAGCGGGGGGCCGCCGTGCATTTCAGCCAGCGGGATGCCGATGAGGCAGAAAGCAGGGCGTGCTTTTCGGGAGGCATAGGGCCCCTCCTTAGAGCTGTGCGCCCAGCGTCCGCAGTTCGGTGGCAAAGACACCGTACTGGTCCGGCTGGAGCTGGGTGACGGCCTGCACGCCATACTTGGCCAGCAGAGCCAGCAGTTGCTCCATCTTGCCCGCATCCACCAGGCTGGCACCGGCCTTGGCGATCTGGTCAAGGGTGTAGGTGGGGGCCGTGGTCACGGGAACAGTGGGAGCGGGGTTAGTAGGGGCCACAGTCTGGGCAGGTGCCGCAGGAGCCGGTGCAGGGGTAGGGGTTGCCACAGGCGCAGGGGTGGGCTGGGTAGGGACCACAGTAGCGGGCGGCATGGTGACCGGCGGCACCGGGGCATGGGTGACAGGGGCGGCCACAGGAGCCACGGGAGCGGGAGTGTCCTGGGGCACGGAGATGTTGACGGCGTTCTTTTCCAGCGCCGTGGTCAGCTTGTCAATGGCCTTGAGGACGGCAGCATCCGCCTCAATCTTGATTTTCATTTCCAACATTGGTACAATCCTCCTTGGTATCATCTTTACAGTCGCAGCGCTCACCGGGGTCAAGGTGGGCTCCGCAGTCAGGGCAGGTCTTATAGTAGGGCATTTCAGTCAACCTCCAACACGCTTGTCCAGTATTCAAAAGCGGTCATAACCTTGCAGGAGTAGTCGGTCTGGTATGTACCTGCGTCCCACAGCTTTCTTGCGCCGCCGGGCCCGCAGTTGTAGGCCATCAGCGCAAGCTCTGGTTCTCCGTAGCTCTGGAGATACTGGGAGATGATATAGATACCGGCCTCAATGTTCCCGGCATGGGTCATGGGGTCAAGGCCTTTTTCCAAAAGCCACTCGTGATTGACAGAGTTGATCTGCATGAGGCCATAGTCACCCGTGGCGCTGACGGCATCGGGGTCAAAGTGGGTTTCAACCTCTGCGATGGCAAGGGCCAGAGCATAGGGCACCTCATAGTGCTCACAGCAGTCCTGCATGACTTCCTGGAGTTCGTAGCTGAGGAGCCGCCCCTCACTCACGATGTCATCACGGTGGCGGGCAGGCTCCGTGGTTTCCTCTGGTGGTGCAGAGGGCTCCACGGGGCTCTGTTCCGGGGCTGGAGGGGTGACGGTTTCCACCGTCACCACAGGCTCAGGGGTCTTGACCTCATCGTCCGTCTGGTGGGCACTGCATCCGCTGGCATAGCCAAGGGCAAACACAGTGGCAAGGACGGCCAGAATGGCCATGATGACCATGGCGTTGCGCCTCCGGGCCATGCGGCGCTGGCGGCACCGCCGGGAATACCGGCGGGCATTGGGCTCACTGGTGGTCATGGCGCTCACCTTAACCGTTCATGCGGCGGTTGATTTCCGCAATCAGCCCATTGGTGGTGTACTGGTCCAGGCCGCCGTCAACCTCCACGGCATACTGGGAGGGGATGAGGAAAGCGGGGTGGGACCCGCCGGCGCCGGTGCGGAAGTAGTAGTTGACATAGCCATTGGTGTTCAAGCCCATGACCCAGGTATCATCCTCATTCACGCAGGGGGTGCTCCAGGGCGTGGCGCTCCACTCCCAGCTCTCAGGCTTGGGCAGCAGACCGTGGAAACGGCGGATTTCATCAAAGGTCAGTGGGGCCACCTTGCACTCACAGCTCCCGTACTCCTTGGAGCCGTTGAGGGCAGTGAGGTCAACCTCACGGGTGATGAGTTCATCAGCATGTCCCTCAGTCAGGGCATCCGCAAAGGCACCGTTGAGGTGTTCACGGAAAGAGCTGACGGCAAAGTTGTTGGTGGAGCCAAAAGAGCTCTTGATCTGGGCGGTGGTCACCAGCAGGGTGCCAGCCGTGCGGTGCTCCAGCACAATGCAGGGCTCCCCATGAAACTTGACCACCTGGCCGGGGGCCACATTAGAAACAGCGGTTTTCATTGGTGTTGTCCTCCTTGATATTGGTTTGCGTGGTGCGGCACATCTTGCAGATGGAGATGACGCTGAGGCCAATGTCAGACAGCTTTTCGGGATAGGTCAGTGGAAAAAGCTGTCCACACTTTTTGCAGCGGACATGTCTGGTTATCATCGCCATGGCTCAGTCCTCCACATCGTCATCCGGGCCCTCAATATCAATGAGGTTTTCTGCCTGGACGATGATTTCAGAAACGATCTGCCGAATAGGCAGAGAGGTCTTTGCCCGCAGACGGCGGACCACTTTTTCCGCCTCTGGGGTCAACCGGACAGTTCCGATGCACTCATCAGAAAGCCGGTTGCTTTTCAGCACAATGGGGTTGTTGCTCACGGTTTTGTCCTCCTTGGTTTTTAATAGGTGCGGGATTTCATGCCTCATTGCCGGAGCGCCTACCTCTCCGTTCAAGCCCCTGCTGGACACTGAGCTGGGCCAGGTCGGCGTTGTAGCGCAGGCGCTTGTCAGGGAGCCTGGTGCCATCCCGGCCACGCCTCAGCTCCGCATAGACAGCGGAGAGGGAGATGCCCAGGGAGCCTGCAATCTCTTTTACACTCATTCCGGCCTCCACCATGCGCTCAATTTCTTGGCGCTCATGGTAGGAACGGAAAGCATAGTCTGCCAATGTGTTCACCTCTTTTCACAGTCAGATTGTTGCCGTAGCGCCTCAGCACCTTAGCGGTACTGAGCGCACAGCAGGCCACAGATGGAGGTGGGCAGGTCATAGGGAATGGTTTTCATTTCGTTGGCCCGGTCCATCATGGCGGTGATGCCGGAGAGCATCCACTCATCCACATCCTCCTGCTTGTCCAGCAAGATGTGCACGGCCCGGTGGAGTTCCTTGATGCAGTCCAGCATGACATTGGCGTTGCCCTCAGCGGTCAGCACCATGCACTGCACGGGGCCATCCTTGGAGCTGTTGGCCTGCATGGCCGCAACGGCCTCATCCTCCTTGGCCTTGTTTTCCAGTTCCTTGAGGTATTCCTCAGTGAAATAGAACACAGCACGCTGGAGCCGCTTGGCAACTGCCACCCGCTCCTCAGACAGCACCGGGGCCTCCTCAGTGGCGGGCTCCTCAATCCAGATGTTGGCCGTTTCCAGATGGCTGCTGTCAAGGTTGACCTCCAGACGATCACCCAGGTCACAGATGTAGTCATAGTAGTGGCCCTCTGCGGTGCTCCGATAGACGGGGTAGCCAGCACGGGTGCTGCTCTGCACATCCTGCTCATAGTCGGTGGGGAAAATCTGGTTGACCTTGTTCCAAGCGTCCTGCTTGCTGGTGACTTTGATGTTTGCCATGATGTAGTCCTCCTTGACGGTTTCCTCTGGATGAGGAATAAAAAAAAATTGAGCTACACAACCAATTCCTTGGTGTGTAACTCAATAATAGGGGCTGCCGTTTTGTCCCCTTTACAAACGGCTGTTTTTTGGTATAATGGTAAGGCTAAGGAAATTTACAGGCACAAGGAGAGACGATATATGGCCGTTATCGAGTACGACGAGTATAAACAGAAACTGCAGGCGCTGGAGCCCACCCTGGGCGAGCTGGAGAAGGCGCTGGGCATCCCCAAGGCCCGGGAGGAGCTGGCCGAGCTGCAGAAGGAGACGGAGCAGGAAGGCTTCTGGAACGATCTGGAGCGCAGCCAACAGGTGAGCCGTCAGGTAAAGCGCCTGGAGAACAAGATCAAAAAGCATGACAAGCTGGTCAGTGAATGGGAGGACACCCTGACCCTGTGCGAGATGGCCCAGGAGGAGGACGACCCCAGCCAGCTGGAGGAGGTCGTCAGCGGCTACGAGACGCTGGAGAAGGAGATCAGCGAGCGCCGGCTGGCGGCGCTGCTCAGCGGTGAATACGACGCCAACAACGCCATTCTGACCTTCCACGCCGGCGCCGGCGGCACCGAGGCCCAGGACTGGACGGAGATGCTGTACCGGATGTACACCCGCTGGGCCGAGCGCCACGGGTACACCTACCAGCTGATGGACTATGAGGCCGGCGACGAGGCGGGCATCAAGTCCGCCACTATCCTCATCGAGGGCGAGAACGCCTATGGCTATCTGAAGAGCGAGAACGGCGTGCACCGGCTGGTGCGCGTGAGCCCCTTCGACGCCAACGCGCGGCGGCAGACCAGCTTTGCCGCGCTGGAGGTCATGCCGGAGCTGGACGACGACAGCGAGATCGAGATCCGGCCGGAGGACATCGAAATGCAGGCCTGCCGCAGCTCCGGCGCAGGCGGTCAGCACATCAACAAGACGTCCTCCGCCGTGCGTCTGACCCACCTGCCCACGGGCATCGTGGTATTCTGCCAGACGGAACGCAGCCAGTTCCAGAACCGGGACAACGCCATGAAGATGCTGCGGGCAAAGCTGGCAGAGCTGAAGCTGCAGCAGCACGCGGAGAAGATCAGCGATCTGAAGGGCGTGCAGATGAAGATCGAGTGGGGCAGCCAGATCCGTTCCTATGTATTCATGCCCTACACTCTGGCCAAGGACACCCGCACCGGCTATGAGATGGGCAACATCCAGGCGGTGATGGACGGCGATATCGATGGGTTCATCAACGCGTACCTGACCGCCGCCGCCAACGGTGAGATCAAGAAATAAAGATTTTGGGAGGCCGCTGCGCGGCCTCCCTGTTTTTTCGGTGTACAAAAAGAAGCGGCTCATAAGAGCCGCTTCTTTTTCATTCAGTTCAGCACTTCTCGAACACGACCGCGGTGCCCATGCCGCCGCCGATGCACAGGGTCGCCAGGCCCTTCTTGGCCTCGGGACGCTTCTGCATCTCGTGCAGCAGGGTGACGATGATACGCGCGCCGGAGGCGCCCACGGGATGGCCCAGAGCGATGGCGCCGCCGTTGACGTTGACCTTGCTCATGTCAAAGTGCAGCTCGCGGGCCACGGCGATGGACTGGGCGGCAAAGGCCTCGTTGGCCTCGATCAGGTCGATGTCGTCGATGGTGACGCCGGCCTTCTTCATGGCGTTGCGGGAAGCGACCACGGGGCCGACGCCCATGATCTTGGGATCCACGCCGCCCTGGCCCCAGCCGATCAGCTTGGCCATGGGCTTCAAACCGTACTTGGCCACAGCCTCGCCGGAGGCCAGCACGATGGCGGCAGCGCCGTCGTTGATGCCGGAGGCGTTGGCGGCGGTAACGCGCTGGGTGCCCTTATCGGGAGCATCCTGGCAGCCGGTGGGCTCGAAGGTGTTGACCACCACGGGGTTGGGGGACTCGGGGCCCACGGGGAACGCACCCTTCAGCTTGGCGATGCTGTCCGCGGTGACACCGGCCTTGGGATACTCATCCTTGGCGAAGGGAACCATCTCCTTCTTGACCTTGATCATCACGGGGACGATCTCGTCATCGAACCTGCCGGCGGCCTGGGCGGCCTCGGTCTTCTGCTGGGAGGCGGCGGCGAACTCGTCCTGCTCGCGGCGGGTGATACCCCAGATGTCGTTGATATTCTCGGCAGTGGTGCCCATGTGATAGTTGTTATAGGCGTCCCACAGGCCGTCCTTGATCATGGTGTCCACCAGCTTCTTGTCGCCCATACGAGCGCCCCAGCGGGCGTCCATGGAGGCAAAGGGAGCGGCGCTCATGTTCTCGGTACCGCCGCAGACCACGATGTCGGAGTCACCGGCCAGGATGGAACGGGCGCCCTCGATGACGGACTTCATGCCGGAGCCGCAGACCATGCCCACGGTGTAAGCGGGGACGGAATAGGGGATACCAGCCTTGATGGAGACCTGACGGGCCACATTCTGGCCCTGGGCAGAGGTCAGGATGCAGCCGAACATCAGCTCATCCACATTCTCGGGAGCTACGTTTGCGCGCTTCAGAGCCTCCTTGACCACCACGGCGCCCATTTCGGCGGCAGGGGTGTTCTTCAGGGAGCCGCCAAAGGAACCGATGGCGGTACGGCAGCAGTTGACAACATACAGGTCTTTCATGAAAGTTACCTCCTATAAAATATGTTGAAGATAGTATACAACAAAGGCTTGCGCCTGTCTATCCCTAATGATAGTCACAAATTTAACAATAGTCAATCCCAAATTGCAGCTTCGTTAAAAAATCGTCAAATCGGGCATATCAAATGGCGGTTTCCCGTCATTTTGACGAAATGACGCATCCTCATGCCGCCGGTTCGGCGTCAGCTCCGGTATCGGCAGTGTCCTCCCCCGCCGTGTCGGTACCGGCGTCGGCGCTGTGGTCATGGCCATCATCGGCGGTATGACCACCAGCCTCCGCCATGGCGGCCTGCATCTCCGCGCGGAGCTCCGTCATCCGGTCATAGAAGGCTCCCACGTCCAGGCTGCTGTACAGCTTGGCATTGGACACCACGGAGGCGTTGGCCAGCCGGTCACTCTGGACCTGCTGAAAATAGGCGTCCGCAGCCACGGACAGGTCCAGATCGGTACGCAGGATCACATAGCAGGAGCCATCGCCGTAGGGATCAATGACGGCGGTCAGTTCCTCCAGCTCCAGCGCCATGATGGCGTCGCTGAGGGGATCGCCCTCAGCGGCTGTCAGGGTAACGGCACCCACAGCCTCCTGCTGCAGCTCCTCGCACATGGCGGCGTACTCCGCCGCCTTGTCCTCCGCCTTCTGCCAGCGCTCCAGCAGATCGGCGGCCATGGTCTCGGCATTTTCGCCGGTGAGGGTCAGCACATAGACGCTGGCATAGCCCTGCTCCTGGGCGTAGGCGCGGACGGCATCCTCGTCATACAGGCTGCCGCCGGGGCCATAGGCCGTTTGCAGGCTGCTGTTCAGGTACTGGGCGGCCAGCATACCGTCGAAGGTCTCCTCGCTGATGCCCATCAGGGCCAGCTGCTGCTGATAGCCCTCCTCGCCGTAAAGGGACACCAGCTCCTGCCGCTGGAGGGCCAGGGCGGCCATGTCGCCGTCGGTGAGGGAGATGCCCGCCTGCTCTGCCCAGGCGCGGGTGACGGCAAAGCGCTTGGCGGCGTTCACCGCCTCCAGCTTTACATAGTCGCCGTAGGTGATGCCGCCCTCGGACACGGCGGCGTTCCAGTCCACGTCCGGCAGCTGGCTTGCCAGATAGGTACAGACGTAGTCCACCCAATAGAGGTATTCCTCACAGGTGACGATCTGACCGTCGACGACCAGCATCTCGCCGTCCGGGTGAAGGCCGCTGGCCTGATACAGCAGGCCCTCGGTGCTCTTACCGCCCTTCATGCCGCCGGTGAGGGCAAACGCGCCCACCAGCATAACGGACACCAGCGCGCCCGCCAAAAAACGGATCCAGTTATTCTTCATGTTTTGCCTCCTCAGGGGTCTGCGCCCCGTTCATTTGTTGTGTATCTGTCTCGTGGAGCCGCAGGGCCTCCACCACCGCGCCGGCGGCGGCCAGCGGTTCCTCCCCGGGCTGCATATACAGCGTCAGGCGGGGCGCTGCCCCGGCGGACAGCTGCGCGCGGCTGCGGTAGGCCGCCATGGTGCACACCGCCAGCAGCGCGGCGGCATCCACCCGATCGTCAAAGCTGAACACCAGCTGGCGGCCCTTCTGGGTGATATCGGTGACGCCGCAGTCCATAGCGGCGGCGCGGAGCAGCGCCACCCGCAGCAGCGCCGTCACCGGCGGCGGCACGTCGCCGTAGCGGTCCAGCAGCTCGTCGGTGAGCTCGGACTCGTCCTCCGGCGTGCGGAGGGCTGCGATGCGGCGGTAGAGATCCATGCGCTGCCGGGCGGCGGGAACGTAAGACTCCGGGATATAGGCCGCCACGGTGATGTCAGCGGAACACTCCACCCGGGTGGGGGCGGTCTTGCCCTGCTGCTCCAGCACCGCGTCGTTCAGCAGCTTCAGGTACATATCATAGCCCACGGACATCATGTAGCCGGACTGCTCCGGGCCCAGCAGATTGCCCGCGCCGCGGATCTCCAGGTCGCGCATGGCGATCTTGAAGCCGGAGCCAAACTCTACATACTCGCGGATGGCGGTCAGACGCTTGGCGGCCACCTCGGTGAGCACCTTGCCGGCCCGGTAGGTCAGATAGGCGTAGGCCCGGCGGGGACTGCGGCCGATGCGGCCCCTCAGCTGGTGCAGCTGGCTCAACCCCATGTTGTCCGCGTCCTCGATGATCAGCGTATTGACGTTGGGGATGTCGATTCCGGTCTCGATAATGGTGGTGCAGACCAGCACATCGATCTCACCCTCGGCCATGCGGGCCATCACGTCGCTGAGCTGACCCTCGGCCATCTTGCCGTGGGCCGTCTCAATAGCAACGTCCTCGCCCAGCAGGTCACGGAGACGGGCGGCGGTGGCATCGATGCTGTCCACCCGATTGTGCAGGTAATACACCTGTCCGCCCCGGCCCAACTCCCGGCGGATGGCATCCGCCAGAAGGCCCCAGTCATGCTCCAGCACGTAGGTCTGGACGCTCTGGCGGTCCTGGGGCGGCTGCTCGATGGTGCTCATGTCGCGGATGCCGGACATGGCCATGTTCAGCGTCCGGGGAATAGGCGTGGCAGAGAGGGTCAGGGTGTCCACCTGTCGGGCCACCTGACGCAGACGTTCCTTGTGGGTGACGCCGAAGCGCTGCTCCTCATCGATGATGAGCAGACCCAGGTCCTTGAACTGCACGCCCTTGCCCAGCAGCTTATGGGTGCCGATGAGCAGGTCCACACGACCATCCTTCACCCGTTCCAGCACATCCTTGACCTGCTTGGGGGTGCGGAAGCGGGACAGCACCTCCACCGTGACCGGGAAGGCCCGAAACCGGGCGGCGGCGGTGGCATAATGCTGCTGCGCCAGCACGGTGGTGGGCACCAGCAGCGCCACCTGCTTGCCGTCCAGGATGCACTTCATGGCGGCGCGGAGGGCCACCTCCGTCTTGCCGTAGCCCACGTCGCCGCAGAGCAGCCGGTCCATGGGCACGGGTTTCTCCATATCGGCCTTGATCTCCCGGATGGCGGTCAGTTGATCGTCGGTCTCCGTATAGTCGAAGGCCTCCTCAAATTCCTGCTGCCAGGGGGTATCCGGTGAAAAGGCGTGGCCGCCCAAGCGTTGGCGCTGGGCGTACAGCTTGATGAGCCCGTCGGCCAGGTCCTTGGCCGCGGCCTTGGCACGGCGGGTGGTCTTGGTCCACTGGTCACCGGAGAGCTTGTTGAGCTTCACCTTTTCGGTGTCATCCCCGCCGCCGATATACTTGCTGACCAGGTCCAGTGAGGTGGCGGGGACGTACAGGCAGTCACTCCCGGCGTACTGTATCTTGATGTAGTCCTTCTCCACGCCGTCCACCGGCAGGCGGATCATCCCGGCAAAGCGGCCGATGCCGTGGTGGATGTGGACCACCAGGTCGCCTACCTCCAGGTCGGCGTAGCTCAGCAGCCGCTGGCGGCTGTCGGACTTGGGTTGGCGGGGCTTTTTGGCCTTGCCGGACAGGGCACGGGTCAGCTGCCCTTCCGTCAGGACAGCCAGCTTCAGGGCAGGCCACTCGCTGCCGGCGGACAGCGCCCCCACGGAGACGAGCGTCTGGCCCGGGGCGGGGACGGCATCGCCCTCCAGCGCCAGGGCGGCGGGGATATGGCGCCGCTGGAGGAACTCCTGCATATTGCGGCAGCGGACCGCGCCGCCGCAGAGCACCAGCACGCCGAAGCCGGCGGTCAGATAGTGGGTGATGTCGGTGGCGGCGGCATCCAGGCTGCCGCCGTAGCCGGAGAGCTGCTTGGCGCTGACATCCAGCAGCAGGCGGGGCGGCAGCAGATAGCGGCTGGTGGGCAGGCTCTCCAGCTGGCAGAGGGCAAAGCGGGAGAGCACCGTCTCCAGCTCCGGCTCCGTAAGGGTCAGGTCGCCGAAGGCGCCGGCCATGAGGCTGGCCTCCACGGCGGCGGTAACATCCTGACGGGTCTGGAACAGAAAGGCCCGAAGCGTCTCCTGCACCCGGCCGGCCTCGCCGGCACAGAGGATGGTGTCCTGGGCCAGATAGTCAAACGCGGTGGTCTTGTCTGGGCAGACGGCGGCCATATAGCGGTCCGCGCCGGGTGGCGCGATCCCCTGGCGCAGCAGTTCGGCATCGTCCAGCAGACGCTGACGAATGGCGGCGTGCTCCTTCTTCAGGCGGCGGGCGGCATCCTCGATGCGCCCGGCGGCCTCGGCGGCGGTGGTCTCTTCGGCAAAGGGCAGCAGCTCGGACGCCGGCAGAATACATACCTGGCGGCGGTTCAGCACCCGGCGCTGGGTGGCCGTCTCGAACTCGCCCAGGCTATCCAGCTCATCGTCAAAAAACTCACAACGCAGCGGGCGCTCCTCCCCAGGGGAGAACACGTCCAGAATACCGCCCCGCAGGGCAAACTGGCCGGGCCCCTCCACCTGATCGGTGCGGGTATATCCGGCGGCGGTCAGGCGGCGGCAGAGGTCCTGCACGTCGTACCGCGCACCCACCTCCAGAGAAAAAGCGGCGGAGAGCAGCACCTCCCGAGACAGACAGCGCTGCACCAGAGCAGCGGCGGTGGTCACCACAACGGGGGCGTCGCCCCGGGCCATACGGTACAGGGCGGACAGCCGGGCATTCTCCCACTGGCGGCTGTAAGCGGCGGGGCGCAGCTGCAATTCGCGCTCCGGCAAGCACACCGGCTCCACGCCCAGCAGAACGCGGATATCCGCCGCCTGACGCTGAACGTCCTTCTCATCGGCACACAGGAGCAGCAGCGGACGCTTCGTCTCTGCCGCCAGCGCGGCGGAGAACATGGCCCGGTGGACGGGGGCAAGCCCCGTCACGGCAGCGCAGCAGGTAACGGCGCTGCTGTGCAGCGCCGCCAGCAGCTCCTGAAGCTGCGGCAGAGCAGATAACTTGTCTAACAATCCGGTCACGGGGCATCCCTCCTTTCCCCTCCGGCGGCACTTCGTGCCGGTCCCTCTCCGCACGGAGAGGGACTTCGGCCGGTCAGTTAAATCTGTTCATAGCCCGGTCCGGGCCTTCATCAATGACGGACAAGGCGGCATCGGCTGCACGGTCCAGGGCAGCGCGGAGGGTCTTGGCCTCCTCGCCCTGGGGCTTGCCGATGACCCAGTCGATCATCTCGTGATCCGGGTGGTCGGGCATACCCACGCCCACCTTGATACGTGGAAACGCATCGGTGCCCAGGTGCTGAATGATGTTCTTCAGCCCATTGTGACCGCCGGCGGAGCCGCTTTTGCGGATACGCAGCTTGCCCACCGGCAGGGACACGTCGTCGGAGATGACCAGCACATGGTCGGCGGGTACCTTGTAAAACCGCGCGGCCTCGCCCACGGACTCACCGGAGAGGTTCATATAGGTCTGGGGCTTCATCACCAGTATCTTATGTCCCTTGTAGTCCAGCATACCGGTCCATGCCTTGAAGCGGAGCTTATTCAGAGTGAATTTCTCCTTTTCCATCAGGCTGTCCAGGGCCAGCCAGCCCATATTGTGGCGGGTGGACTCGTACTTGCTGCCGGGATTACCCAGGCCCACCAGCAGCCACTCCACACCGCCGCTGCCGTTCCGATTAAAAAACAAGGCTGTCGCCTCCTTGCATGCACAAAATAAGAGGACTGCAGACGCAGTCCTCTTATTATAGCACCGTTTTTCGGGTTTGGAAAGTGTTTTAGTTGAACAGCTTGGCGATGGAGATCTCCTGATAGATGCGCTCGATGGCCTCGGCGAACATGGGGGCCACGGAGATATACTTGATCTTGTCGCAGCCCTCGCCCATGGACTCGGGAATGGTGTTCAGCAGAGCGACCTCCTTGATGACGCTGTTGTTCAGGCGCTCCAGCGCGGGGCCGGACAGCACGCCGTGGCTGGCGCAGGCATATACGCTGTTGGCTCCGCCCACCTCCACAATAGCCTTGGCGGCGTTGCAGATGGAGCCAGCGGTGTCGATCATATCGTCGAAGAGGATGCAGTCCTTGCCCTCCACGTCGCCGATGACGTTCATGACCTCGCACTGGTTGGCCTTCTGGCGGCGCTTGTCCACGATGGCCAGGCCCATATGCAGCTTCTGGGCGAAGGTGCGGGCGCGGGCCACAGAGCCCACATCGGGAGAGACGACCACCATGTCCTCGCACTTTTCACCGAACTTCTTGGCGTAATAGTCCACGAACACGGGGTTGCCCAGCAGGTTATCCACGGGGATATCGAAGAAACCCTGGATCTGGCTGGCGTGCAGGTCCATGGTCAGCACGCGGTCGGCGCCGGAGGCGGTGAGCATATTGGCCACCAGCTTGGCGGAGATAGGATCGCGGGACTTGGCCTTACGGTCCTGACGGGCATAGCCGAAATAGGGGATCACGGCGGTGACACGGCCGGCGCTGGCACGCTTGCAGGCGTCGATCATGATGAGCAGCTCCATCAGGCTGTCGTTGACGGGTTTGCAGGTGGAGTTGATGAGGAACACATCGCTGCCGCGGACGGTCTCGTACAGGGAGACGGACGCCTCACCGTCAGCGAAGCTTTTAACCTCTGCCTCGCCCAGCTTGATGCCGATGAGCTTGCAGATCTCCTGTGCCAGCGCGGGATTGGCGTTGCCTGTAAAGATCTTCATATCCTTGCCGTGAGAAATCATGGTGCGTACTCTCGCTTTCTATCCGAATTTTTATAGGTACAGATATATTGCAAACAGCTGCGCTGTTCCGCACTTGTTAAAAAGAAAACAAAAATGCCGCCCACTGACAGTGCGCTCTACAGCGCGGCGTACAGCGTGGACGGCACGGCACCCGAAAGGCGGGCGCGGTCATGGACGGTATTGCACTTGTCGGCGCGAATGCGGCCCATTGGCACTCACCTCTTTCTGCATTGTTCTCTGCCCCTATTATAACAGGTCCTGCGGGAAAATCCAGTATTTTTCCCGTTTTTTTCGGCAATAATTTTTTCGGCAGCGGTCCGTGGGCGTTCGTCTGTCTTTTGGTGGGGCAAACAGAAAGTATTTTGAATGTTTCGGAGAAATATCGCCTGCTTTTGGTATTTTATAGTTGCATTTCCCATTACATTGTTTTACAATAGTTGTCGCTTATGTAACAGGAGTGTGATACGGTCATGCTACACATCGTACTGGTCGAACCGGAAATACCCCAGAATTGCGGTAATATCGCCCGTACCTGCGCCGCCACCGGCAGTCAGCTGCACCTGGTGCGGCCTCTGGGCTTTGATATTTCCGACCGGGCGGTGAAGCGTGCCGGACTGGATTACTGGCACCTGGTGAACGTACAGGACTACGACGGGTTGGAGGCGCTGTTCGTGCGGCACCCGGAGGCGGCCGCCGATCTGTGGCTGGCCACCACCAAGGCGCCGCAGGACTACACCCGAGCACGGTTCTCGCCGGATTGCTGGCTGTTCTTCGGCAAGGAGACAGCCGGGCTGCCGGAGGACTTCCGCAGGACCCACTATGACCGGTGCATACGGCTGCCCATGCGCCCGGAGGCGCGGAGCCTGAACCTGAGCAACTCCGTGGCGATCCTCACCTATGAGGCGCTGCGACAGAATGGCTTTCCCGGTCTCGCCGGAACCGGCGAGATGGCAAATATATGAATTTCACGTGAGAGGAGCGTATTCCATGAATTACAATAAAAAAACAGTACAGGATGTAGACGTCAAGGGCAAGAAGGTCCTGCTGCGCTGCGACTTCAACGTGCCCCAGGACAAGGAAACGGGCGCGATCACCAGCGACAAGCGCATCGTGGCGGCACTGCCCACCATCAAGTATCTGCTGGACAACGGCGCGGCGGTCATCGCCTGCTCCCACCTGGGCAAGCCCAAGGGCGAGTGGAAGATGAAGCTGACGCTGGCGCCCGTGGCGGAGCGTTTGAGCCAGCTGCTGGGCCGGGAGGTCATCTTCGCCAAGGATATCGTGGGTGAAGATGCCAAAGTCAAGGCCGCTGCCCTGCAGCCCGGCCAGATCATGCTGCTGGAGAACCTGCGGTTCGATATCCGCGAGGAGAAGAACGACCCCGGCTTCGCCAAGGAGCTGGCGGACATGGCGGAGCTGTATGTGTCCGACGCCTTCGGCACCGTGCACCGTGCCCACGCCTCCACCGTCGGTGTGGCGGCATACCTGCCGGCGGTGTCCGGCTTCCTGGTGGCCAGAGAGCTGTCCGTCATGGGCAAGGCCCTGGACGACCCCAAGCGGCCCTTTGTGGCGGTGCTGGGCGGCGCCAAGGTCAGCGACAAGATCGCGGTCATCAACAACCTGCTGGACAAGGCGGACACCATCATCATCGGCGGCGGCATGGCGTATACCTTTGCCAAGGCCCAGGGCGGCAGCATCGGCAAGAGCCTGTGCGAGCCGGATAAGCTGGATTACGCCCTGGAAATGATCGAAAAGGCCAAAAAGAACGGCGTGAAGCTTCTGCTGCCCACAGACACCGTGGCGGCGGATGACTTCTCCAATGACGCCAAGCGCCAGGTGGTCAGCACCATGGCCATTCCCGAGAGCTGGGAGGGCATGGATATCGGTCCCGACACCATCAAGACCTTCTGCGGCGCCGTGAAGGGCGCGGGCACCGTGGTGTGGAACGGCCCCATGGGCGTGTTTGAGTTTGACAACTTCGCCGCCGGCACCCGGGCCATGGCCCAAGCGCTGGCTGACAGCGGCGCCGTGACCATCGTGGGCGGCGGCGACAGCGCGGCGGCGGTGGAGCAGCTGGGCTTTGCCGACAAGATCACCCACATCAGCACCGGCGGCGGCGCGTCGCTGGAGTTCCTGGAGGGTAAGGAGCTGCCCGGCGTGGCCTGCCTGCTGGACAAGTAAGGTCCGGCATCTTCGCCGCGGCCAGCGGAGCGGATCGGCCGCGCGGGCTTTGGCGAAAACCGTTTTATTTTGTGTGCATATCCCCATTTCTATATAAAAGTAAAAGACGAGGAGTTAGTTTGTTATGAATCGCAGATATCGCAAGACCATTATCGCCGGCAACTGGAAGATGAACAAGACCGCCAGCGAGACGAAGAAGTTTGCCGAGGAACTGAAGGCCCTGCTGCCCAAGGCCAAATGGTGCGACATTGTGGTGTGCGTGCCCTCCGTAGATATCGCCGCCGCCATCAAGGGCTTCAAGGATGCCCGCGTGTCCGTGGGCGCACAGAATGTGTTTTATGAGAAGAACGGCGCGTACACCGGCGAAGTCTCCGCCGATATGCTGAAGGACCTGGGCGTAAAGTACGTCATCATCGGTCACTCTGAGCGCCGCCAGTATTTCGGCGAGACGGATCTCACCGTCAACCGCAAGGTGCTCTCCGCGCTGGAGGCGGGTCTGCACCCCATCATCTGCGTGGGTGAGACGCTGGAGCAGCGGGAGCTGGGCATCACCATGGAGCTGATCGCGCTGCAGGTCAAGTCCGCCCTGGCCGGCGTGCCCGCGGAGAAGCTGCGGAAGTGCGTGATCGCCTATGAGCCTGTGTGGGCCATCGGCACCGGCAAGACCGCTACCGCCGAGCAGGCCGCTGAGGTCTGCACCTTTATCCGCACCACCGTGCGTCACCTGTACGGCGCCCGTATCGCCCGCAGCATCACCATCCAGTACGGCGGCTCCATGAAGCCCGCCAACGCGGCGGAGCTGCTGGCCCAGCCGGACATCGACGGCGGCCTTATCGGCGGCGCCTCTCTGAACCCTGAGGACTTTATCGCCATCATCAATGCTGCCAACCAAGGCTGAGCATTTCCAAGGAGGAACGGCATGAATAAGACCCCTACCACCCTCATCATCATGGACGGCTTCGGCATTGCGCCCCCCGCGGACGACAATGCCGTCACTCTGGCCAAGACGCCGGTGCTGGATAAGCTGTTTCAGGAATACGCCCACACCACGCTGTCCGCCAGCGGACTGGACGTGGGTCTGCCCGCCGGGCAGATGGGCAACAGCGAGGTAGGCCACACCAACATCGGCGGCGGCCGCGTGGTGTTTCAGGACCTGCCCCGCATCAGCCGCGCTATCGAGGACGGCAGCTTCTTTAAGAACGAGGCCTATAACCAGGCGATGGACAACTGCCTGGAGAAGGGCACCAGTCTGCACCTGTGCGGTCTGCTGTCGGACGGCGGCGTACACTCCCACATCGAGCACCTGTTCGCCCTGCTGCAAATGGCTAAGGACAAGGGGCTGACCAAGGTGTACGTCCATTGCTTCCTGGATGGCCGGGACGTGTCCCCCACCAGCGGCAAGGGCTTCGTGCAGGCACTCGCCGACAAGTGCGCCCAGCTGGGCATCGGCAAGATCGCCACGGTGATGGGCCGCTACTACGCCATGGACCGCGACAAGCGGTGGGAGCGCGTACAGATGGCCTATGACGCTATGGTGTACGGCGAGGGCCGCCGCAGTGATGACCCGGCGGCCGCCGTGGCGGAGAGCTATGCCAACAACATCACCGACGAGTTCATGGAGCCGGTGGTGGTGGACGGCGACGGCACCATCAGCGACAATGACAGCATCATCTTCTTCAACTACCGGCCCGACCGGGCCCGGGAGATTACCCGGGCCATCGTGGACCCGGACTTTGACGGCTTTGCCCGGGAGTTCTTCCCCACCACCTATGTGTGCAACACGGAGTACGACGCCTCCATGCCCAACGTGCTGGTGGCGTGGCCCCGCATCGCCGTGAAGAACGGGCTGGGTGAGTACCTCAGCCGCATGGGCATGACCCAACTGCGGATCGCCGAGACGGAGAAGTATGCCCATGTGACGTTCTTCTTCAACGGCGGCGTGGAGACGCAATACCCCGGCGAGGACCGGGTGCTGGTGCCCTCTCCCAAGGTGGCCACCTATGATCTCCAGCCGGAGATGAGCGCCTTCGAGGTGTGCGACAAGTGTGTGGAGCGCATCGAGTCAGGCGCCTATGACGTCATCATCCTGAACTTTGCCAACTGCGACATGGTGGGGCACACCGGCGTGCTGGAGGCCGCCATCAAGGCCGTAGAGACGGTGGACACCTGCGTGGGCAAGGTGGTGGACGCCACGCTGAAGATGGGCGGCATCGCCATGGTGACCGCCGACCACGGCAACGCCGAGGATATGAAGCAGCCCGACGGCAGCCCCATGACCGCCCACACCACCAATCTGGTACCCTTCATCCTGTGCGGCGCCGGCACAGAGCTGCGGCCCGGACGGCTGGCGGACATCGCGCCCACCATCCTGGACGTGATGGGTCTGGCCTGCCCGGAGGAGATGGACGGCAAGACGCTGATCGTGAAGTAAAGTGAACGATCCGCTTTTACGCGAAGTCCCGAAGCGCGGCTTCGGGACTTCCTTATAAGGAGACAAACCCATGAACATATTTGTCATCGGCTGCGGGCGGTGGGGTTCCCTCATCACCTGGTATCTGGATCACATCGGCCATCATGTGACGCTGTACGGGCGGCAAAGCTCGCCCCGTATGCAGTCCTTTCTGGCTACCCGGCAGAACGATCTGCTGACGCTGCCAGACTCCGTGGGGCTGACCACCGACCTGCGGGACGTGGAGCAGGCGGAGACGGTCATCATCTCCATCGGCTCCCAGAGCCTGCGTTCTCTGCTGGCAGAGACCCCCATGCAGGCCCTGCGAAGCAAGACGGTGGTGCTGTGCATGAAGGGCCTGGAGATGGGCACCGGCGAACGGCTCAGCGTTATCGCCGGATCGCTGCTGCATGAGAGCAACACCGTGGCGGTCTGGCTGGGGCCGGGCCATGTGCAGGAGTTCTACCGGGGCATCCCCAATTGCATGGTCATCGACAGCGGGAACGACGCCGTGAAGCGCCGACTGGTACAGGAATTCTCCAGCGACCTGATCCGTTTCTACTATGGCGGCGACATGATCGGCAACGAGGTAGGCGCCGCGGCCAAGAACGTTGTAGGCATCGCGGCGGGCTTTCTGGACGGCGTGGAGATGTCCAGCCTGAAGGGCGCGCTGATGAGCCGGGGTACCCGGGAGGTGGCGCGGCTGATCAAGGCTATGGGCGGCAATGAGCTGTCCGCCTACGGGCTGTGCCATCTGGGGGACTACGAGGCCACGGTGTTCTCGCCCTACAGCCATAACCGACAGTTCGGCGAGTCCTTCATCCGCCATCAGGACTACCACCGGCTGGCGGAGGGCTATTACACAGTGGAGGCACTGATGGTGCTCCGCGAAAAGTACGGCGTGGAGCTGCCGATATGCATGGCGGTACACAACATCCTGTACGAAAGCGCCGATCCCCGGGCAGAGCTGAGTGCCCTGCTGCGGCGGGGCCTGCGGGCGGAATTCGACGACTGAATATGAATAAAACATCCTCTGTCCGGCGACAATACGGGCAGAGGATGTTTTATTTCGGCGTGCCGCCCGCCGGAAGGGGCGGCGGCGGGGCTTCCCGCCAGGAAAGGGACACGCATATGAAGGACTCCCGAAACGAACGGCTGCGGGCCATGTTCGCCGGGCGGGGCTATTACATAGCCATCGCCCTGTGCCTTGTGGCCGCAGGAACGATCGGCTATTTTGCCCTGAGAGAGCGCCCGGTGACCGTGGAGCAGACGGACACGCCGCCGGTGCTGGATATCCAGCCCGTCACCCCCACCCAGCCGGTGGTAAAGCCCGCGCCGGTGGTCATCCCCGACCCGGTGGAGAAGGCGGAGATCACCGAGCCGGCAGAGCTGCTGCCCCAGGTGGTATCCCCTCTGGACGGCACCACAGTGACGGTGTTCAGCATGACGGAGCTGCTGTATGACCCCACCATGGCCGACTGGCGCACCCACGACGGCATCGACGTGCAGGCTGACGAGGGGGCGGCGGTAAAGACAGCCGCCGCAGGGACCGTGCAGTCCGTTACCGACGACGAGCTGATGGGCACCACGGTGGTCATTCAGCACGAAGGCGGCTACGCCACCCAGTACAGCAGCTTACAGGAAAATACGCCTGTGGCGCAGGGCCAGACCGTGGCCGCCGGGGAGGTCATCGGCTATGTTGGCAGCACCTCCGCCGCCGAGAGCCGCATGGGCTCCCACCTGCACTTCTCTGTCAGCCGGGACGGGGCGGTCATCGACCCCCACGACTATGTGAACGGCGGCGAATAAGCGAAAAGAACGCCCTGTCGGGCGTTCTTTTCGCTTATTCCATAGAGGTGACGGTGCCCATGAACAGGGGCACGCAGGCGTGGGTGTCCACGACCATGTAGAGGAAGGGGCGATCCAGCGTGACGGTCTTGACGTCGGTGGGCTGCGCGCTGCCGCCGTTCACCTGCACTGACGTGGCCGCGGCGGCCCTGGTGCCGTTTTCGTCCAGCGACAGATACGTCTTGTGCAGCACAGAGGAGACGTACAGATTATTGCCGCTGGGCGCACTGCCCATAGCCCGCAGGTCAGCTCTGGACACGTCAAACAGGTCCGTGATACCCATAGCCGTCAGCGCCTTCTCCAGCTCCAACTCCGTTTGGGCGGTAAACCGGGGGATGGACGCCTGCACATCGGCGTATTGGTGACCGGTGATCAGCTGATACAGATGCTCACCGGTGAGGTTCTTCAGGTAGTCCTCCAGCGTCACGCCCTCGTCGGGCAGCAGCGCTACGAACGCATATTTCCCGCCGTCATAGGGCTTCAGGAAGCCGGTAACGTTGTTGCCGGACAGATAGATGCTCTCGCTGCTGGTCAGGTAATCCGCCGTCTGGCGCGCACCGGAAGCGGCGGTGAAGGTCCCGCCCTCGCGGATATCCGACGCTTCGTAGGGCGTCTCCCACCGGGCGTCAAAGCAGGCGGCGTTGACCAGATACAGCATGGTGGCCTCGCCGGGCGCCTGCTCCAGCAGACTGTCGATCAGGCCGTTTGTCTCCTTACCGACCCAGCGGTTCAGGTCGGTGACCAGACTGCCGTCGAACGCGGAACGATAGACCTCCGCGCTGTAGTAGTTGACGCAGGCGCGCAGGAAGCTGTCCTCCACCCGGAAGGTATCCCGCACCCACGCGGAGTTGGCCAGCGAAACGGCGCAGCTCTTGTACGCGGCCGGCAGGCTCATGCGGTAGGTGTACAGAAATTCATTCAGCTGGTTCAGGCTCATGCCCGCCGCCGTTTCCATCTGCTTCAGGGTAGTTCCACCGGCGCCGTTGGCCGTCATGCCCAGTGCGTTCAGGATGGACACCGGCGACAGCAGCAGGCCCGTCTCTCCCGCCCGTTCACTGCGAAGCAGTGACAGGGCGAAGGCCGACACCGCCTCGCCTCCGGCAGTCAGGTCGGTAGTCGTGTCCAGTGCCTGGGGCACGATATCCTTGGTCAGTGCCTGCGCCTTGATGCCGCAGCCGGGCAGGGCCAGCAGCATCAGCAGCGCCAGCACCAGCGCCGCCGCACGTTTTTTCATAGGATCCGCCTCCTTTCAAAAGGCTCATCTGCTATATAGACGCAATTCCTTCGGAAAAGGTTTCCCTCCCGCAGAAAAAGCGCCGCCATCGGCGGGGATGGCGGCGCGGTATGTCACTTGCAGTATTTCTCGATGTAGGCATCCTGGCACTTGATGATGATATCCACCGCCGCCTGACGGCCCAGCACGTCGCTGACCACGGTCTCCTTGCCCTCCAGGCTCTTATAGACCCGGAAGAAATGCTTGATCTCGCTGGCCACGTGGGCAGGCAGCTCGGAAATATCCGTATACAGATGATAGGTGGGGTCCTCGAAGGGGATGGCGATGATCTTCTCATCCAGGTCGCCGCCGTCCTCCATGGTGATGACGCCGATGGGGAAGCAGCGCACCAAACTCATGGGGCGGATGGACTCGCTGCACAGCACCAGCACGTCCAGAGGGTCGCCGTCATCGGCCCAGGTGCGGGGAATGAAGCCGTAGTTGGCGGGGTAGTGGGTAGAGGTGTAGAGGATACGGTCCAGCCGCAGCATACCGGTGTCCTTGTCCATCTCGTACTTGTTCTTGGAGCCCTTTTCGATCTCGATGACCGCCCAGAAATCCTCGGGCTTTACCCGCGCAGGCGCGATATCATGCCAAATATTCATAGGATGTTCCTCCTGTTCCAGTTTGTTCCGTGGACACATTATAGCGCAGAAAAGCGCGGCGCGCAACGGGATTTTGCGACTTTGTCGAAATGTTTTTTCGAAAGGTGTTGACACAGGCCGGGCGGTGTGGTATCCTAATAAATGCCTGATCCGCCGGTGTGGTGGAATGGTAGACACAGGAGACTTAAAATCTCCCGGCAGCAATGCCGTACCGGTTCGAGTCCGGTCACCGGCACCACCCGGTACAGTACAATATCGCGGAGTAGAGCAGTTGGTAGCTCGTCGGGCTCATAACCCGGAGGTCGGAGGTTCAAGTCCTCCCTCCGCAACCATCTTGAGTGGATGTAACTGATTTCAGTTACATCCACTTCTTTTTTACCTGAAAGTATTGACACGGGTATCATTCGTGAGTATGCTATGATGATTTAGCGAAAAACGCTGAATGGGTGGCATGGGCGAAGAGGAGATTGTTATTATGTATCACTATATTGAAGATAAGGTATTTCTTAAAGATATGAAATACTTATGCTCCAATATCATCAACCAGCTTGTTCAGCTCATTAACAACGATTCCCTTATGGAAGTCAAAGCTCACCTTGTCGGCAGCGGTGCAAAAAATCTTATCACGCAAAATTCCAATGAACCGATTGATCTCGATTATAATTTGATGATAATTCATTCTGAAATCAACAGCGGTAGAGAAATCAAGGAATATATCCGCAAGCAGTTCAATGTAATTCTCAATAAAAACGGATGGAGTGACTGCATGGACTCAACTTCTGTATTGACAACGGAAAAGCAGCATTTTACCAAAGGCAACCACACCGAATTCAGCATTGATCTCGCCATAGTATTCAACGATCGTAATGGTTGGCATAGATTGATTCATGAGAAAACCGGTTTTACCGCTTGGGACAGGTATTACTGGAATTTAGTGCCCGATTCAAAGGATTTGCTTGATAAAGTTACAGACATCAAAGGCAAACATCTTTGGAACGAAGTAATTGATGAATATCGTGAAAAGAAAAACCTGTATCTCTGCCGCCAAGATTATAATCATCCGTCGTTTAATGTTTATGTCGAAACCGTAAATCAAGTTTTTAATAAATACTTCGATTGAATACCCTTATCCTCGGAGCAGGTTTACGCCTGCTCCGTTTCTTCCTCAAAAAAATCTTCAAAAAGACCTTATGACATTTTTCGCGGTCAGAATTACTAAGCACAGCGGGCTGGACGGCGACTATCGCATGCTGTTGCGGGGAAGTTCTCTTTATGCTACGACTTCACCTTTTACTCGCAGGAGGGGAACGACGGCTTCGGCAGCGACATCGGCTGGACGTGTCCCTCCGGCTCCCAGCTGACGCAGGAGACATGGGCGTGGCAGGGTCATACGGATAAGCCCGCTCTGGCCACTCTGGAGCTGCACGCCAACAGCAGTCAGGAGGACTATTGGGGCGCGGCGACCTTCACCTGGTGGTACGAAAGTGACTTCGTCACACCGGAGGAGGTCTATGAAGGCGAATGGGGGCTGACCGCCAACGGGAAATACTCCGGCGTACTGATGCTGGATATGACCCGCACCGGCGGCAAGAGATACACGCCCGGCGAGACGGAACGGATCATCCACGACGGCTTCATCGTGCAGGTTCCCATGGCCTTCGAGGACTACACCTATCTGTCCGTTGACAAGGGACAGCACGGCTCCTATCTGCCCATTCAGATGGAGCCGGACACGGTGATCTACTTCTATCCCTGGTAGGGCATATAAGCGACAAAGCGATCTGGCGGCGGACAGATACTGTCCGCCGCCCTTTGTATCCTGAAAACCACTCACTGGGCGAGTGGTTTTCGGGATACAAAAAGGGAAGGCCCGTACGGGCCTTCCCTTGCTTTTCATTGATCGCTACGCGGGCAGGCTGCTGCCCGCAGGACGGTCATTTGCGTTTGGCGGAGTCCACCACCACCGCCTGGGCGGCGGCCAGCTTCAGGTCGTGGCGCAGGCGCAGGGGCGGCAGCTGCTGGCGCAGCAGCTCCACGGACAGGCCGTACTGCTTGGACAGCTCGGCGTACTTGGCGTCCACGTCCGCCTCGGTGATGTCGATGCCCTCCCGGCGTGCGATCTCGGTCATGGCCAGCTCATAGCGCGCCGCCGCGGCGGCCTGCTCGCGGGCGTGGTCACGCAGCTGCTCCATCGTGGTGTTCCCCATCTCCAGATACTGCTCCAGGGACACGCCCTGGGCCTGCAGGTGGCCGCGCAGCTCGTTGATCAGCCCGTCCAGCTGGTTCTCCACCATGGCGGCGGGAATGGTAACGGTCATGGCCTCCGTCACCTGGCGGATCAGGTCATTGGCGAACTGCTCGGCGGCCTGGGCCTGCTTTTTCTGCACCGCCGTCTCCATGACGGCCCGGCGCAGGGCGGAGACATCGGCAAAGCCCTGCCGGCGGGCGAAATCATCGTCCCACTCCGGCATGGCCCGCCGGGTGATCTGGTGGACCTTGATATGGAACACCGCGTCCTTGCCGGCCAGCTCCGGGACGTACTCCGTGGGGAAGGTGACCTTTACGTCGCGCTCCTCGCCCACGGCGGCGCCGGCCACCTGCTCCTCAAAGCCGGGAATGAAGTAGCCGCTGCCCAGCAGCAGGGGATACTGCTCGCCCTTGCCGCCCTCAAAGGGCACGCCGTCCACAAAGCCCTCGAAGTCCAGCGTCACCTCGTCGCCCATGGCGGCTCTTTCCGGATGCTGCACCTCGGGATTGGCCCGGGCGTACTCGTCCAGGGCGGCCTCGGTATCGTCATTGCTCAGCTCCACCTGGGGATAGACGGCGGACAGGCCCTTGTACTGGCCCAGCTCCACCTCCGGGTACAGATCGATAACGGCGGCGAAGGTATAGCCGTCGGGGCCGATGGTCTCCACCGACAGGGTGGGGGTCCCGGCGATCTGGATATCGCTCTGGCTGATGGCCTCCACCAGCGCCTGGGGATAGGTGTCGTTGACGGCCTCCTGGTACAAAAACTCGGGGCCGTAGGCCTGTTCCAGGTTTTCACGGGTAGGCTCGCCGGCCACGGGGCAGACGGACTTGACGCCCTGGTAGCATTTGGCCAGGGACGCCTGCCAGGTGTCCTTGTCCACGGCGATAGTCAGGCGCACCTGGCGCTGTTCGGGAAGCTCCTCCCGCTTGATGATCTGCATGGCAGTTCCTCCTGTGTCTGTATTGGAGACAGTATACTATACGCCGCCCCGGTTTGTCCAGTCCGTTCAACACCTGCGGCGGTTTGCCTGAGTTGTAAAAATTCTGTGATATTTGCGGGGCGGGGGTTGCCTTTTCCGGGGCGGTTCTGGTACAATACGGGATACGAAATCATCAAGTCTGTCGGAGGGATCGTATGCAGGCGATCAAGCAATTCTTCAAGACCCATCCCCACGCCTGGTGGGGCGCGTATCTGCCGGTCTATCTGGCGATGTTTTTTACCATCGAGCACTTTATTACCGATAACTACTGGGCCACACAGACGGTGCTGGACACCTATATCCCCTTCTGCGAGTGGTTCATCTTCCCCTATGTGTCCTGGAGCCCGCTGCTGGTGGTGCTGGGCATCTATCTGATCCTGAAGGACGCCGAGGGCTTCCGCCGGTATATGTGGTTCATCATGGTGACGTTCACAACGGCGGTGGTGTTCTGCATTCTGGTGCCCAACGGGCAGGATCTGCGTCCGGCGGTGATGGCGCACCACAATGCCGCCACCTGGCTGGTGGAGTACACCTATTCCATCGACACCAACACCAACGTCTTCCCCAGCGTGCATATTCTGGGCTGCATGGCGGCTGTGGCGGCGGTGTGGCACACGCCGGGACTGCGGAAGCCCGGCTGGCGCTGGGGCGTAACGCTGTACGCTATCCTCATCATGGCGGCCACCGTGTTCGTCAAGCAGCACGCGGCCATCGATGTGCTGGCCGGACTGCTGACCGGCGCCATCGCCTATGTGTTCGTGTATGTCATCGTTGGCCGGCGCCGCGACAGGCGGCTGGGCCGGGATTGCTGAAAAAGCGCCCTGCGGGGCGCTTTTTTGCGGCCTTTTTGCGGCGGCAACTTGACAAGTCACATGGCGGCGGGTAAAATGTGAAGTTGGCACACACCCTATATACTAACAAAGGAATGGTATAAAGCTATGGCTAAGGATCAGAGAAATGTAGAGGCGATCACCCCCATGGAGGAGGATTTCGCCAAGTGGTATACGGATATCTGCCTGAAGGCGGAGCTGGTGGACTACGCCAGCGTCAAGGGCTTTCTGATCCTTCGACCTTACGGCTATGCCATTTGGGAGAATATCCAGAAGTACATGGACGCGGAGTTCAAGAAGACCGGCCACGTGAACGTGGCCATGCCGGTACTCATCCCCGAGAGCCTGCTGAAAAAAGAGGGCGAGCTGGTGGCCGGCTTCGCCCCGGAGGTGGCCTGGGTCACCCATGGCGGCAGCGAACAGCTGGAGGAGCGTCTGGCCTTCCGCCCCACGTCCGAGACTATGTTCTGCGACCACTGGAGCCACGTGCTGCACAGCTACCGTGAGCTGCCCATGCTGTACAACCAGTGGTGCTCCGTCATCCGCTGGGAGAAGACCACCCGTCCGTTCCTGCGGAGCCGCGAGTTCTGGTGGCAGGAGGGCCACACCATCCACGAGACGGCCGCCGAGGCCGAGGCCGAGACGGAGCAGCAGTTGAACTGCTACGCCGACGTGTGCAAAAACGCGCTGGCCATGCCCGTGGTGAAGGGCCGCAAGACCGACAAGGAGAAATTCGCCGGTGCCGAGGCCACCTATACCATCGAGTGCATGATGAAGGACCACAAGGCCCTGCAGTCCGGCACCAGCCACTTCTTCGGCGACAAATTCTCCCGCGCCTACGACGTGACGTTCACCGGCCGGGACAATACCCTGCAATACCCGTTCCAGACCAGCTGGGGCGCGTCCACCCGCCTGATCGGCGCCATCATTATGACCCACAGCGACAACCACGGCCTGGTACTGCCCCCGGTGATCGCTCCCACTCAGGTGGTGGTGATCCCCATCGCCCAGCACAAGGAGGGAGTGCTGGAGGCCGCCGCCGGTCTGCGCGACCGTCTGACCGCCGCCGGTATCCGCGTCAGCATGGACGACAGCGACCAGTCCGCCGGCTGGAAGTTCGCCCAGTACGAGATGAAGGGCGTGCCCCTGCGTGTGGAGATCGGCCCCAAGGACATGGAGAAGGGGCAGTGCTGCATCGCCCGCCGCGACACCGGCGAAAAGACCTTCGTGCCCCTGACGGAGCTGGAGAGCGCCGTGCAGCAGCTGCTGCAGGACGTGCACGACAACCTGTACGCCATGGCGGAGAAGAACCTGGAGGACAACACCTTCGATATGACCTCCTGGGAGGAGGTCAAGGAGATGGCCCAGGGCAAGGGTGGCTTCGCCCGTACCAAGTGGTGCGGCAGCCTGGAGTGCGAGCTGGCTATGAAGGAGAAGGCCGGCGTGTCCAGCCGCTGCATGCCGCTGAAGCAGTCCGGCACCACCGGCAAGTGCGTGGTGTGCGGCAAGGCGTGCACCACCGACATCTACTGGGGCGTGGCGTACTAAGAAGAATCAAAAAAGAACAGTCGAAAGGCCGCCTGACACAAGAAAACACACGGTTTTGCCTGTGTCTATCCGGCTGAAATCGACCGAAAAACGCCCACATGCGTCAGCATGCGGGCGTTTTTGCAGCCAATTTCAGTTCGAATTTACTTTGGCAAAACTGCTTCGCACCGAAAAAGAGCGCGTTTTGTGCAGAGCCGAGGCGCGCCGCCGCAGGCATACTGGATGTCTGTCAAGGCGGCGCAACGATGGGGCTGCGCAAAACGCGCCTTTTGCGGCGTATGTTTTCTTATGCCAGGCGGCCTAAAGGGACTGTTCTTTTTTGCTATGCTTTCTTCCAGTCCGCGGTGAGGGTGACAGAGACGGTGGTACGCCAGTCCGTTTCGCCGTCGGCGGTTTTGGCAAAGAAGGCGGAGGCGGGCAGAAGGTCCACCCTCTCCCCTGCCGCGTTCAGCCAGCCGGCGAAGCGATAGCCGTCGCGGGTGGGCTGCGGGTAGGCGCACAGGTACACGTTGCCGCCGGAGGCCATAGGCACCGCCGCCTCATAGGTGACGGCAGTGACGCCGTCGTCCAGGGTCAGGGACCAGGGATAGCGGCTCTGCTCCGTCAGCCGCCAGGCGGCGCGGAGCACGATCGACCTCTCCCCTGTATCTCCGGGTCTGATGGACGCCGCAAAGTCCGCTGTCAGGGGGTCCGGCACCGTCGTCCAGACCTTTCCGCCGGCGGTGTCATACCGGCCCGCCCAGCCCAGGAACGCATAGCTGCCATCGGACGGCGTCTCCGGCTGGGGCAGCGCCAGGGGCGTATCGGACAGCGCGGCCATGTCCACGGTACCCTCGGCCAGGATCAGGGGCACGCCGCTGTCGTCGAAGGTATCGTTGTATATGGTATAGTGCAGAACACCGGCAAGGGGCTCCGGCTCCGGTTCCGGCGGAACATACGGCTCCTGCTGGACCGGCGGGGTATCCGGCGTTGCGGGGACGGGGTCCTCCGCTGTGCCGCCGCCGGTGACGGCCACCGCCGTCATGGCCGACAGGCCCACCAGCATAATGGCGATCTTTTTCCACTTGGCGGCCTTCTTTTTCAGCGCGGCGGCACTTTCCGCGGCGGAGGCCTCGCCGGGAAGGACGGTGTCCGGCGGCAGGACCTCCGGCGGGAGGGCAGCGCACTCCGGCGGAGGGGCGGCGTGCTCCTGCGCCAGGGTGAACTCCTTGTTCTTCTCTTCCATGGCTTATTTCATGTGTACGTCCATCTGAGGGAAGGGGCACTCCACACCCAGACGGCGGAAGCCCAGCAGCAGCTCACGGTTCAGGGCGCGGGCGCCGGCGTAGATGTTCTTCTCCGCCACCTTCACCCAGAAGCGCAGGACGATGCCGGAGGCGTCCAGCGTCTGAACGCCCAGGTACTGGGGCACATCCAGCATCACGTCGCCCCGGGCGCGGAAAATATCCTCCAGCAGGGCGGGCAGCTGCGCCTCCAGCTTCTCCAGATCTGTCTCATAGGGGATGGAGATATCGCTGACAGACCAGGAGTTGTTATCGGAACGGTTGAGGATATTCTTCATCTCCGAGTTGTTGATGATCTTCACATTGCCGCCGCCGTCGGTGATGGAGGTGGTGCGGATTCCGATCTTGGTGACCACGCCCCGGAAACCGTTGACCTCCACGATGTCGCCCACGTTGTACTGGTTCTCCAGCAGCATGAAGGCGCCGATGACCACGTCAGCGATGAGACTCTCGGCGCTGAAGCCGACCACCAGAGCCAGCACGCCGACGCTGGCGATGATGGTGCCCACGTTAACGCCCAGCAGGGACAGACTCTGGCAGACGATGATGATGCCGGCCACATATTTGACCAGGCTGCTCAGCAGCGACAGCACAGACCCGCCGCGGTGGGTGCGGGGCTTGATACCGTGCAGAATGAAGATGACCAGGTTGGACACCAGCAGCACCAGCAGGACCATGACAGCCAGCTTCAGCAGGGCGGTGAGCTTCAGAGAAAAAACAGCCTTCAGCTCCGTGAAGTCAACGATGTCGGTGAAATAGCCCAGGGCCACCACCGCCGCGAGAAGCAGCAGGTAGACAAGCATACGCACAGGTGACTTTTTTGTGCCATCGGATCTCATATCAAGTGACCTCCCCGTTTCATTTGTGTCAATGGTATCTTACCACAAAGTGACAGAAAGTGCAACGAAATACCGGCTGTGGCCACTGGTAAAAAGCGGAAATACGCCGCAAAATGCACGGAAAACGGCGGCGCGGTACCGGGAATGACCGGTGGACGGATTTTTTATAAAAGAGCTCTTGACAACGGCGCCGCAAGGTATTATAATCGGCGCTCTGAGAGAGATAATTGTCTATACTACACAAAAGAAGGGAGCGATTTCTGTGAAAACAGCACATAAAAGAAGGGAGCCCATCGACCTGACCCAGGGGCCGTGCTGGAAGGTGATCCTCCTGTTTTCTCTGCCGGTGATCCTGTCGTACCTGCTGCAGCAGGTGTACTCCATCAGCGACGCGGCCATCGTTGGGCAGACGCTGACCGCCGCCGAGGTGGCCGGCGTCAACGATACCAATTCTCTGGTGTTCATCTTTTTGCAGTTCGCCTTCGGCGTCAGCGCGGGCTTCTGCGTCATCACGTCCTACTATGTGGGCATGCACGACGAACGGGGCGTGCGCCGCTCGCTGGCCACGCAGCTGCTGCTGTCCGCCGCGCTGACGGTGGTGCTGACGGCGCTGGCGCTGGTGCTGCTGGATCCCATGCTGGCGTGGATCAACGTGACGCCCGCCCACCACGAGGTGTACACCGCGGCGCACACCTACTGCGCCATCATCTTCGCCGGTATCGGCGCGCAGCTGTTTTACAACTTCATCTGCTCCTTCCTGCGCGCCATGGGCGATTCCGTGACACCGCTGCTGTTCCTGCTGTTCTCCACGGTGCTGAACGTGGGGCTGGATCTGGCGTTCATTCTGGTGTTCCGCTGGGGCGTGGCGGGCGCAGCCCTTGCCACGGTGCTGGCGCAGCTGGTCAGCACCATCGGCTGCTTTATCTACGCCTTTGTGCGCTATCCGGTGCTGCGCCTGCACCGGGCCGACTGGCGCATCACCATGATGGATGTGAAGCGGCACCTGACCCGCGGCATTCCCCTTGGCCTGCAGTTCTCCGTGCTGGCGGTGGGCATCATCGTCATGCAGGGCGGCGTGGTGCAATTCGATATGCGGGACGGTGTGATGGTGTCCAACGCGGCGCAGAATGGCTTTGGCGCAGCCAACCGGCTGTTCAATCTGGTGGCCACGCCCATGAACGCGCTGGGCGGCGCCATGACCAGCTTCACGGCGCAGAATCTGGGCGCAGGTCAGTACGACCGCATTCGCCGGGGCACGCTGCAGGCGCTGGGCATGGTGTCCATTCTGGCGATTCTGGCGGCGGGCACGGGTCTGCTGCTGACAAGGGGCGACTTCTGCTACCATGTGTTCCTCAGCGCCGACAAGGTGACGCCGGACGCGGTGCGCTACGGCAACTCGCTGCTGTATGTGGACTTCTCCATGTACCTGTTTCTGGGCTTCGTCTTTGTGGTGCGCAACTGCGTGCAGGGCATCGGGCGCAGCGGCTTCGTGCTGGGCGCAGGCGCGGCAGAGCTGGTGGCGCGTATCACCGTGTGTCTGGTGCTGCCGGGGCTGTTTGCCGGCGGCGCCGTCAGCGCCGATGCACCGGCCATGGCCTTCTACGCCCTCTGCGCCGCCGACCCCATGGCGTGGATCGCGGCGGATACGGTGCTGTGCATCCCCTTCTTCCGCAACATACTCAAGAAGAACTATGGCTACCTGCGCAGCGGCCGCGCATAAGAGCATAAGAACCTAAAAGGGAGCACCGCTGCGGCGGTGCTCCCTTTTTTGATGGCCGCGGATCGGGACGCCGCGGGACGCCGTTCCCTGCGCAGGCAGTCTTCGGACGTTTCCCTTGAAGAAACTTTCACGCTTTAAATCTATCGGTTTGTGCTGTAAATAACGTTAAAAACCAGGCAATTTACGATAATTTCCTCTTATGAAAACAATCTTTTTTCTTATGTTGACTTTTGGTGGATTTTGTGTCATTCTTTTGTTTAACTTATAATTTCCAAGCGCCGCGCGGACACGCTTCCACGCAGTGCAGACGGAAGGAGTGACCCCCTTGAGCAGACTCGACATCAAGAACCCCAGCCGCGCCCAGACCGTGGTGGATAACCTCTACCGGGACGTGGAGCGCCGCATCGCCGCCAGTCCTCCGGGCCTCTGTCCGGTGGATATGTCCCTGTCGTTTTTGCAGCTGTGCCACGCCCAGTCCTGCGGCAAGTGCGTGCCCTGCCGTATCGGTCTGGGGCAGCTGAGCAAGCTCATCGCCACCGTGCTGGACGGCACCGCCGACATGGGCACCCTGGCCATTATCGAGAAAACGGCGCGGACCGTGGTGAACACCGCCGACTGCGCCATCGGGCGCGATGCCGCCCGACTGGTGCTGGACGGGCTGGAGGGCTTCCGGGATGACTACGAGGAACACATCCTGCACCACCGCTGTCTGGCGGGCTTGCAGCTGCCGGTGCCCTGCGTGGCCCTGTGTCCCGCCGGTGTGGACGTACCCGGCTATATGGCCCTGATAGGCGAGGGACGCTGCGCCGATGCGGTGCGGCTGATCCGTAAGGACAATCCCTTCCCCGTGGCCTGTGCTTACATCTGCGAGCACCCCTGCGAGGCGCGGTGCCGCCGGAACATGATCGACGACGCCATCAACATCCGCGGGCTGAAGCGCTACGCCGTGGACACTGCCGGAGACGTGCCCCAGCCGCCCTGCGCGCCGCCCACCGGCAAGAAAGTGGCCATTATCGGCGGCGGGCCCAGCGGCCTGAGCTGCGCCTATTACCTGGCCCTGATGGGTCACAAGGTGACGGTATTCGAGGAACGGGAGAAACTGGGCGGTATGCTGCGCTACGGCATCCCCAACTACCGCTTCCCCCGGCACCTGCTGGATGCGGAGATCGCCTCCATCCTCTCTTTGGGCATTGAGGCACACACCGGCGTGACCGTGGGCACCCAGCTGTGGATAGAGGACCTGCTGAAGGAGTATGACTGCCTGTACATCGCCATCGGCGCCCATCAGGACAAGAAAGTGGGCATCCCCGGCGAGGACAGCAAGAACGTGATGTCCGCGGTGGAGATGCTGCGCTCCATAGGCGACGACGTGATGCCGGACTTCTCCGGCAAGCGGGTGGTGGTCATCGGCGGCGGCAACGTGGCTATGGACGTGACCCGCAGTTCCATCCGCCTGGGGGCGGAAAAGGTGACGTGCGTGTACCGCCGCCGCATCGAGGATATGACCGCCCTGCCGGACGAGGTGACGGGCGCTATGGCCGAGGGCGCAGAGATCGCCGCCCTGATGGCGCCCTCCCACATCGAGGCCGACGAGAACGGCAATGCCGCCGCGCTGTGGGTGCAGCCCCAGATCATCGGCGAGGCGGACAAGTCCGGGCGGCCCCGGCCCAACAAGGCCGACCTTCCGGAGGTACGCATCCCGGCGGATATCATCGTGGTGGCCATCGGCCAGGGCATCGAGATCCAGGGCTTCGAGCAGGCGGGCGTACCCATCAAGCGCGGCACGTTCGTAGCGGGACTGTCCGGTCAGGTGGGCGACATGGATAACGTATTTGCCGGCGGCGACTGTGTCACCGGACCCGCCAGCGCCATCCGCGCCATTGCCGCCGGCAAGGTGGCGGCGGCCAACATCGACGAGCACCTGGGCTTCCAGCATGAGATCAAGGTGGAGCTGGACATCCCGGCACCGCGGCTGAACAACCGCGCACCCCACGGACGCATCAACACCACGGAACGCGAGGCCTGCGAGCGCCGGTGCGACTTTGAGGATATCGAGTGCGGGCTCACCGAGGAGGGCGCGCGAACCGAGGCGTCCCGCTGCCTGCGGTGCGACCACTACGGCTACGGCATTTTCCGGGGAGGGAGGAACGAAAAATGGTAACTCTGACCATCGACGGGCGGACCGTATCGGTGCCGGAGGGCACCACCATTCTGGAGGCGGCCCAGACCCTGCGGATCAGCATCCCCACCCTGTGCTATCTGAAGGACATCAACGAGATCGGCGCGTGCCGCATCTGCATGGTGGAGGTGGAGGGCTATGCACGGCTGGTGCCCTCCTGCGACAGCGCTGTCAGCGAGGGCATGGTGGTGTACACCAGCTCACCCCGTGTCCGCGAGGCCCGGCGAGTCAATCTGCGGCTGCTGCTGAGCCAGCATGAGACGAAATGCACCAAGTGCACCCGCAGCGGCAACTGCAAACTCCAGCAGCTGACCAACGACTATAACCTGCTGGGCGACCACTATATCGACGACCTGAAGAACATCCCCACGGACTACTCCAATCCGGTGGTGCGTATCGAAAACCGCTGCGTGAAGTGTATGCGGTGCATCCAGGTATGCGAAAAGATCCAGGGCATGGGCATCTGGGACCTGATGGGCACCGGTACTCGCACCACCGTGGGCGTGGCCCACACCAGGACCCTGGGCGAGAGCGACTGCACCTTCTGTGGCCAGTGCATCACCCACTGTCCCGTGGGCGGTCTGCAGGAGCACGACGACACCGGCAAGGTGTTCGACGCGCTGGCGAACAAGGACCGGATCACCGTGGTGCAGGTCGCACCGGCGGTGCGGGCAGCCTGGGCAGAGTTTTATCATCTGGACCCCAAGTTTGCCACGGCGGAGCGCATGGTGACGGCGCTGAAGACCATGGGCTTCGACTATGTATTCGACACAGACTTCGCCGCCGACCTGACCATCATGGAGGAGGGCAGTGAGTTCATCGAGCGCTTTACCCACCGGAACAAATATCACTGGCCCATGTTCACCAGCTGCTGTCCCGGCTGGGTGCGGTTCCTGAAGGGACAATTCCCGTCATATACGGAAAACCTGTCCACCGCCAAGAGCCCCCAGCAGATGTTCGGTGCCGTCGCCAAGAGCTACTTTGCCCAGAAGATCGGCGTGGACCCCAAGAAGCTGTTTGTGGTGTCCATCATGCCCTGCACCGCCAAGAAGGCGGAGTGTGCGCTGCCCACCATGAAGGACGAGCAGGGCGACCCGGACGTGGATGTGGTGCTGACCACCCGCGAGATCGTGCGGATGCTGCGGGGCGAACAGATCAATCCCGCGGTGCTGCCAGAAACACCCTTTGACAGTCCGCTGGGCACCGGCACCGGCGCGGCGGTGGTCTTCGGCGCCACCGGCGGCGTGATGGACGCGGCTCTGCGGAGCGCGTACTATCTCATTACCGGCAAGGAACCGAAGCCGGACGCCTTCTCCGCCGTGCGCGGTATGGACAGCTGGAAGGAGGCCGTATTCACCATCCCCGGCGCGGGCAACGTCCGCGTGGCAGTGGTCAGCGGACTGGGCAACACCCGTAAGCTGATGCACGCCATCGACGAGGGCGATGTGGATTACGACTTCGTTGAGGTGATGGCTTGTCCCGGCGGGTGCGCCGGCGGCGGCGGGCAGCCCATACACGACGGGCAGGAGCTGGCAGCATATCGCGGCGATATCCTGTGGAGCATCGACAAGAGTGCCAAGGTGCGGTTCTCCCACCGGAACAAGGACGTGCAGGCGCTGTACCGGGAATTCCTGAAAGCTCCGCTGGGCGAAAAGTCCCACCATCTGCTGCACACCGACCACAACGGCTGGAAGATGCCCAATGAAAAGTAAAAGGAAGGCCCTCGCGGGCCTTCCTTTTTATGAAGCGCTTGCAAAAGAGGACCGGCGGCGGTCCTCTTTTTTCTGTATTTTACTCGCCCATGGGCGCGCCGCAGTGGGGGCAGAACTTACTGTCGCTGGCGGCGCCGCAGACGGGGCAGACCTTGAAGGTCACCTCAGACTCGTCCACCGCCGGCTCGTCCTTCCGGGGCTTGCTGGCCTCCAGCTGGGCGATACGCTCCTTGCTGGCGTTGACGGCAGCCACCACGTCCTTGACGGCGTCGGGGACGTCGCTCTGGTGCTCCGCCACGAACCACTCGCCGATGGCGCGGTAGTTCTTCTCCAGCTCGCGCTGCTCGTTCATAATAGCCATATTGGTCTTGGCGGTGTCACTGAGGGTCTGGGCCTTGTCCGCGGCCACTTCGGCCAGGTCCTTGGCCTTGTCCACGGCGATGCCGGCGTACTCCTGCGCCTTCTTGCTGATGTCATTGAGAATACCCATAGTTACTGCTCCTTTCCATATCTTCCGGCTCCGCCGCCGCGTACACACGCGGGACAGTGCACGGCATGTATTCCTGTTGACGCCAGTATAGCGCGTTTTTTCAGCGGTTGCAAGCGCTATATGGCGAAATTTACACACTGTTTACTTAATGCTCTATCCAGTCAGCGGCCCGGGAAACAGCCCGTTTCCACAGACGGTAATAGGCGTCGCAGTCCGCCTGTGGGCGCTCCGGCAGGAACATCCTCTGGCTGCGGCGCAGGGCGGCGATCTCGTCCATATCCCGCCAGAAGCCGCAGCTCAGCCCCGCCAGCGCCGCCGCGCCGAAGGCGGTGGTCTCCACCATCTCCGGCCGATCCACAGGGATACGCAGCAGATCTGCCTGCATTTGCAGCAGCACATCAGAAACGCTGGCCCCGCCGTCCGCCCGCAGAAGGGCAATATCGCAGCCGGCATCCTGGCGCATGGCCAGCATCAGGTCTGTGACCTGGGCAGCGATACAGCTGAGCACCGCCCGGGCGATGTGCGCCCGGCCTGTGCCCCGGGTGACGCCCAGAATAGCGCCCCGGGCGTACATATCCCAGTAAGGCGCACCCAGGCCCGTGAAGGCCGGTACCACCACCACGCCGCCGCTGTCCGGCACTGTGGCGGCCAGCACGTCGATCTCCGGCGCCGAGGAAATGATACCCAGCTCATCCCGCAGCCACTGGATGGTGCTGCCGGCGTTGAACACACTGCCCTCCAGGGCATAGGTGGTCTTTCCGTCCACCTGCCAGGCCACGGAGGTCAGCAATCCGGCGCGGGAGCGCACAGGCTTTTCGCCCACGTTCATCAGGGTGAAGCAGCCGGTGCCGTAGGTGTTCTTGGCTTCGCCGGGAGCGAAGCAGGTCTGGCCGAACAGGGCGGACTGCTGATCGCCCGCCGCGCCGCAGACCGGGACGCCCGCCAGGGACTCCAGCCCCGGGATACTGGGCTGCACCGTGCCGTAGACGGCGCTGTTGGGCACGGGCTGCGGCAGCATGGCCGTAGGGACCCCCAGAATGCCGCACAGCTCCTCATCCCAGGCCAGGCGGTGGATATCAAAAAGCATGGTGCGGCTGGCATTGGCGTAGTCGGTGACATGCCGGCCGGTGAGCTTCCAGATCAACCAGCTCTCCACGGTACCGAACAGCACCTCGCCCCGCTCGGCCCGGCGGCGGACGCCGGGCACATTGTCCAGTATCCAGCGGATCTTGCTGCCGGAGAAGTAGGCGTCGATCAGCAGCCCCGTGGCCGAGCGGATGCGCTCCTCCAGCCCCCGGCGCTTCAGCTCCTCACACAGCTCCGCCGTGCGGCGGCACTGCCAGACGATGGCGTTGTACACCGGTTCACCGGTGGCCTTATCCCAGAGGATCGTCGTCTCCCGCTGGTTGGTGACGCCGATCCCCGCCACGCTGCCCTCCGGCAGCCGGGCGATGACCTCCGCCGCGGCGCGGCGCTGGGTGTCCCATATCTCCAGGGGGTCGTGCTCCACCCACCCCGCCTGGGGATAGTGCTGGGGCAGGGACTGCTGGCTTAGGGCGGCGATATTCCCCGACCGGTCAAAGGCGATGGCGCGGGAGCTGGTGGTGCCCTGATCCAGCGCCAATATGTACTGCGACATGGCGAACCCTCTTTTCATTTCCGGATTTTTGTGGTACACTGTATGATGATAAGAATTATACCATGAAAGGAGCGGATACACCATGACAAATTTGAGTGAATTCACGTTTTTGTCCAGCGACGGCAAGACCCAGCTCCACGGGATGCTGTGGGAGCCGGAGGGCGTGGCCGTCCGCGCTGTACTGCAGATCTGTCACGGCGTGGCCGAGCATATCGCCCGGTACGACGGCTTTGCCCGCGCCCTGAATGAACAGGGCATCGTTGTGGCCGGACACGACCACTTAGGCCACGGCAAGTCGCTGCCGGAGGGCGGAACGCCGGTGTATTTCGGTCAGGGCAGCACATGGAATACGGTGGTGGACGATATCTATATCCTGCACCAGCGGCTGAAGCAGCGCTATCCTGATGTGCCGCTGTGCATCATGGGGCACAGCATGGGTTCCTTCCTGACCCGGACGTACCTGATCCGCTATCCCGGCACGGTGAAGGCTGCGGTCATCATGGGCACCGGCTGGCAGCCCCGGGCAGCCATCACCGGCGGGCTGGCGCTGGCCAATGCCATCGCCGCCGTCAGCGGCGAGAACGCCACCAGCGAGCTGGTGACGGAGCTGGCCTTCGGCAGCTACAACAAGCTGTTCGCCCCCAACCGCACGAAGGTGGACTGGCTCTCCGCCGACGAGAGCAACGTGGACGACTACATCGCCGACCCCCTCTGCGGCGCGGACGCCACGGTGGGCCTGTTCCGCCAGATGCTGCACGGCATACGCTTTAACCAGCGGCAGAGCCATCTGCGGCAGATGGACAGGGAAATGCCGGTGCTGTTCGTAGCTGGCGACAAGGACCCGGTGGGCAGTTGCGGCAAGGGCGTGCGCCAGACCTATGACGCCTTCCGGGCTGCCGGTATGCGGGACTGCACGCTGAAGCTGTATCCGGGCCTGCGGCATGAGATACTCAACGAAAAGGCATACACTGCGGATATTACGAAGAACATTGAAGCGTGGCTGCTGTCCAGATTGGAAGAGTAAGCCCGTTCGCAGAGAGATAAAGGAGAAACGACTATGACCGAGTGGGAAGCCCTGCGGCAGGAATGTCTGCGCTGTCACGCCTGTACACTGGCGGAAACGCGCACCAACGTGGTCTTCGGCGTGGGCCGGGAGGATGCGGAGATCATGATCATCGGCGAAGCCCCCGGCGCTAACGAGGACAAGCAGGGCGAGCCCTTCGTGGGCCGGGGCGGCAAGCTGCTAGACGATATGCTGAAGATGATCGGGCTGGACCGCAGCCGCCTGTATATCACCAACTCCGTTAAGTGCCGCCCGCCGGAGAACCGGGACCCCATGAACACGGAGAAGGACGCCTGCAAGGGCTATCTCCAGCGGCAGCGGGCATTGATGCAGCCCAAGATCATTGTGTGTCTGGGCCGTGTCAGCGCCATGGAGATCATCCGCCCGGACTTTAAGATCAGCCAAGAGCACGGCCAGTTCTTCGAGAAGGATGGCTGCCTGATGATGGCGCTGTATCACCCCGCCGCCCTGCTGCGGGACCCCCGGAAAAAGCCGGAGACCTTCGAGGATCTGAAACGCCTGCAGGCCAAGATCAAGGATATCTGCACCCGCACGGAGCTGGATTTTTGAACATGAGGCAAAGGAAAAGAGCGCCCTGCGGGCGCTCTTTTTTATTTGCTCTCCTCCTGTTTTGTCCAAGTCAGGGGCACGCGGAGCAGCTCCTGCTCCTGTTCCGTCAGCTGGCTGCTGAGCTCGCCCTGCGCGTCGGTCCAGGTCATGGTCCCATCGGAAAGGGTATAGCTCAGACAGTCCGCCGTCTCGGCCAGTTCGGCAGCGGTATCCGCCAGATACAGCTGGCCGCTCTCCGCCCTGCAATAGCCGGTGATTGCGGCGCTGCGGCCGGTGAGCAGGGAGAGCAGCTCCTCCTCGTCCACCCCGGCGAAAATGGCCGCCACCATATCGTCCATGGTGATGCCGGCCTTCTCCATGGCCGCATCGTATTCCTCACGGGAGAAGCCCTGCTCCTCCGCGGCGGCATAGACGCTCTCCACCGCCGCCGGGTGCAGCGCCGTGGCATAGGCATCCAACGCCGTGCGGGCGGCGTCGCTGTCGTAGCGGAGGGTATAGGCGCCGTCCTCGGTCACGGTGAGGACCAGCTGCAGCGGCATCTTCGCCGCGCCGTCCGCCGCGGACAGACCCAGCGCCTGCTCCGCCGCCGCGTTCATGCGGTCAGTCACATCGATCGTACACGTCCAGGTGCCCGCCAGCTTCTTTGTCTCGACCCCGCTGCCGCAGGCCGCCAGTGACAGGACCAGCAGGGCCGCCAGCAGAGCGGTGATAACTCGTTTCATAGTACGCCTCCTATATAGAGCAATATATACGGTATATCACCGGCGATTATACACGATGGGCCGTATATCTGTCAATTCTATTTACAGGGGGCGCGGTTTTTGGTATAGTAAAGGCAAGAAACGGCGGGAAAGGGGCGCGGCGCGATGACACTGCTGCAAATGAGCTATATATTGGAGGTGGACCGCTGCGGGTCCATGAACCGGGCGGCGCGGAACCTGTTTCTGTCTCAGTCGGCCCTGTCGGCGGCCATCGCCGAGGTGGAACGGGAGCTGGGCGTGACCATCTTTCTGCGGACCAACCGGGGCGTGACGCTGACGGAGGAGGGCCGGGAGCTGACGGCGCAGATCGCACCGCTGGTGGAGCGCAGCCGGAAGCTGGAGCGCTATTACAGCGAGCGCCGGGCTGCCGACCGGGTATCCCTGTCGGTGGCATCACAGCGCTATCCCTTCTGCGCCAAGGCATTCGTGGAGTTCCTGCACCTGCTGGACGAGCCGCATATCCAGGTGAGCTTCAAGGAGATGGAGATGGCAGCGGTCATCGACGAGGTGACGGCGCGGCGCAGCGCCTTCGGCATCATCTTCGTGTCGGACATGACAGAGCATTTCATCGGCCGTATCCTGCGGGAGAAGAACCTGACATTCCAGCCTTTGGTGGACATCCGCCCCCGGGTGTTTCTGCGGAAGGGCCACCCCCTGTCCGGCGAACGCGCCGTGCGGCTGGAGCAGCTGTATGCCTACCCCTACGCGGTATTTACCCAGTCGGACAGCAACTACCACTTCGCCGAGGAGGCGGTAGTGGGCACCGGCGCGGAGTTTGACCGGGTAGTGTCCGTCAGCGACCGCGCCACGGCCTACAATGTCATGGCCCACACGGACTGCGTTTCCACCGGCAGCGGCGTACTGCCGGACGGCTACGGCGACGACCGGCTGATGACGCTGCCGCTGATCGGCGACGTGCCGGATATGCGCCTTGGGGTCATACGGCCCCGGGACGTACCGCTGACGGACTACGGCCAGCAGTTCGTGGACATTCTGCAGCACACACTGTCGGAGCTAACGGGGGAATGAATAAAAAAAGCAGAGAGACCGGCCCTGCCGGTCTCTCCTTTTATCTTCTTCGGCGGCCCGGGGTATCACACCGCCGTCGAGAGCAGATCAGAACTTTTTCCTGCCCACGCAGGCCATACCGGTGACACTCAGCAGAGCGCTGACTGCATAGATGCCCATACCGGCATCGAAGGTCTTGGGGCTGCCCTTGGTACCGTCCGTCTTGGTGTCGGTGGTAGTAGTGGTGGAATTGTAGTAGTAGCGGGGCGGCTGGGGAACGGTGTAGGAGTCACCGGTCACGGTCACGCCATTGACTGTCACGGTAGTACCCTCACCGGGAACGACCACCACACCCGCAGGAACCTCAGTCAAAGCTGCATTGCCCTTAACAACGGTAACAGTCTCACCGCTTGCTGCGTTACGCACAGCCGCGTTCGCCGCAGTCGTTCCAATGTGATACGTACCATCACCCGTCAAAACAACAGGCGCAGTCTCTTCTGTATAGGCCGTAATATCACTATCGGAGGTTCCTCCAACAACTTTGATCACATCGTTGCCCGTCGCATCGGAAACCAAGCTGCCAGCATTGCCCGCAGCATCCTTCATCACCACCTGCGTATCGCCGCTGATGGTCATTTCCGTATGGCCACCGTAATTGTTGCTAATACCCATCAATGCGGTAGAAGCGCCCTTACTCTCCAGCGTACCGCCAGAAATATTGAAAGTCTGCGTACCAAAATAGCCGGCATTGAAGCAGGCCGTGTTCGTCGCAACTACCTTACCGCCAGTCATGGTAACATCAGAGTTTCCGACAGCTGCCACAGCAATACCTGCGCCGGGGCTAGCCGGACTCACTTTGATCTCACCGCCCTCGATCTTGAGTTTCGAGTTCACCAGCGTAATGCCAAACTTGCCCAAGTCAAGCTTTCCGCCAGTCCCGCTGTCCTTAATGGTAAACGTAGCCCCATTCTGGACTTCAAAAGCGTTCTGAGTGCCAACAGTCGTCACGGTCACGGTTTTGCCGTTCAGATCAATAGCCACATCCTTCGTGATCTGAGTGTTGGAATTTATCGCAGCATTCGCCTGCAGCACGATGGTCTCGCCCGCCTGTGCCGCCGTGATAGCCTCTGCCAGGGTCGCATACCCGTTCTCGCCGATTTTTGCGACATTCGCAGTAGTTCCCTCACCGTCCGCCCACGCGGCGGTGGTGAGGCCGATGGCCATGACCAGCGCCAGGATAGTCGCCAACAACTTTTTCATAAATACCCTCCTCTTATTTTTGGCAATTTTTGGATATTTCGTTATACCCTTATATAAATATATACTCCAATGAATAAATTGTCAAGCCCATATACACTTTATAAAATGTATAGCAGAATATCTCAGGAGGTGTATCATGGGCAAGGTCTACCTGACGCTGGACGAGGTACTGACCCGGCGCAGTATCAGCCGCTACGAGCTGGCCAAGCGCACTGGAATCCGCTACCCCATCATCGACAACTACTATAAGAACAAGGTCGTCCGCTACGACAGCTACGTGCTGGAAAAGATATGCTCTGCCCTGGACTGCACCGCCGCCGACCTGATACGCTACGAAAAATAAAGCGAGGAAGCCCTGCCGGACTTCCTCGCTTTATTTTTGCCGTTTTATATCGGCGGAGATCTTTGCTTACTTCACGCAGATGGTTTCGATCTCCACCAGCGCGCCCCGGGGCAGCGCACCGACCTCCACGGCGCTGCGGGCAGGGTACTGCCCCTCAGTGAAGAACTCAGCGTAGACCGCGTTCATGGCGGCGAAGTCGCCCATGCTCTGTAGGAATACGGTGGTCTTGACCACATTGTCCATGGTCAGACCGGCGGCTTCAAGGATGGCCTTGATGTTGGTGAGTACCTGACGGGTCTGCTCGGTAATGCCGCCGGGGACGAACTCGCCGGTAGCCGGGTCAAAGGGCACCTGGCCGGACGTGACCAGGAAGCTGCCGCAGTCGATGGCCTGGGAATAGGGACCGATGGCGGCGGGGGCATTGGTGGTGGCAATGATCTTCTTCATGGTGATGACCTCCTGTAAGCTGCATGTACCCGGCGGACACCGGGCGCACTCTCTGTCTCTCTTATACCACATTCCGGCGGAAATGGCAACCGTTTCCCGCAAATCGCGCCCATCGTTATCTGTTTCATTTATCATGTTCCCCGACAAAAATCCGCCGCCATTTTGCTGTATTTTTCGGCACGATGTCTAATTTCCGCTAAAACTTTTTGCGATTTCCCCGCAATACAGCATTCTGCACAAAAATATATCCCGAAATTATCTGTTTTAGCTACAATTCCAATTGATGGCGAGCTGGCGCATTTTGCCGCTACCACCGTCGGGTTCAGATATGTTACCCTTATGGCAAAGGGCCGTATGGTCCTGTACACTTTATTGTTACATTATAGTGCAAGGAGGACGACCCATGCTGAACAAGGATTGCGGCTTCGGTACAAAAGCCATTCACGCCGGAAACGTGAAGGACACCCAGTACGGCGCACTGACCACCCCTATTTTCCAGACCTCCACCTTCGTATTTGACAGCTGTGAGCAGGGCGGGCGCCGCTTCGCCGGTGAAGAAGCGGGCTATATCTACACCCGCCTGTCCAACCCCACCACCTCGGTGCTGGAGGCCAAGGTCGCTGCCCTGGAAAGCGGCGAGGCCTGCGTGGCCGCCGCCTCCGGCATGGGCGCCATCTCCTCCGCGCTGTGGACCGTAGCCGGCGCCGGCAAGCATATCGTGGCCGACGGCACCCTGTACGGCTGCACCTTCGCCCTTCTGAACCACGGCATGACCCGCTACGGCGTGGAGGTCAGCTTTGTGGACACCTCCGACCTGGATGCCGTGCGCAAGGCGCTGAAGCCCAACACCTGCGCGGTGTATCTGGAGACGCCCGCCAACCCCAACCTGAAGATCGCGGACATCTCTGCCGTGGCGGCACTGGCCCACGGCTACAACAAGGACATCAAGGTCATCTGCGACAACACCTTCGCTTCCCCGTACCTCCAGCGGCCGCTGGAGCTGGGCGCAGACGTGGTGGTGCACTCCGCCACCAAGTACCTGAACGGCCACGGCGACGTGATCGCGGGCTTTGTGGTGGGCTCCGCCGAATTCTGCAATGAGGTACGTATGTTCGGTCTGAAGGATATGACCGGCGCAGTGATGGATCCCTTCTGCGCCTTCCTGATCCTCCGCGGCCTGAAGACCCTGGAGATCCGTATGCAGAAGCACTGCGCAAACGCCAAGGCCGTGGCGGAGTTCCTGTATGACCACCCCGCCGTGGAGAAGGTCTACTATCCCGGCCTGATCGACCATCCCGGCCATGACATCGCCCGCCGCCAGATGCGTGACTTCGGCGGTATGCTGTCCTTCGAGGTCAAGGGCGGCCGTGCCGCCGGCGTGAAGCTGGTGAACGCCCTGCACCTGGTGACGGTGGCTGTGTCTCTGGGCGACGCCGAGACGCTGATCGAGCACCCCGCCTCCATGACGCACTCCACCTACACCGAGGAGGAACTGGCCGCCTCCGGCATCGCCGCCGGCCTGATCCGTCTGTCCGTGGGTCTGGAAAACGCCGAGGACCTCATCGCCGACCTGAAGCAGGCACTTGACACCCTGTAAACCTTCTCTCCGCGCGAAGAAGCAATAGGGCAAAAAAGGAACGCCCTTGGGCAATGGCCCAAGGGCGTTCCTTTTTGTTTACTTCTCCGCAGGAACAGCGGCCGTCTCGGCGGGCTCTTCCGCCGCAGACACAGCTTCAGCAGGAACCGCCTCGCTGTCGATGACCACCTTGCCGTCCCGTAGACGGACATGGGCGGTATCGCCGGACTTCAGCTTACCCTCCAGCATCAACTCCGCTACGGCATCCTCCACCTGGTTCTGGATGGCGCGGCGCAGGGGACGTGCGCCGTACTGGGGATCAAAGCCGTCACGGGCCAACTCGGCCACGGCGTCATCGTCGGAGATCAGGGTGATCCCCTGCTGCGCCATGCGCTTGCCGGTAACGGTGAGCATACGGCGGGCGATCTCCACGATGTTCTCCTGGGTCAGCTGACGGAACACGATGATCTCATCGATACGGTTCAGGAACTCGGGGCGGAAGGTGTGCTTCAGGTCGGTCATGACCGCCTCGCGGATACGGGCGAAGCGCGCCTCCTCAGTTTCCTTCCCGCCCTTTTCGTCGCCGTCAAAGCCCAGCTTGGCGGCGGCATCGGTGATGTTCCGGGCGCCCACGTTGGATGTCATGACGATGACGGTGTTCTTGAAGTCCACCCGGCGGCCCTGGGAATCGGTGACAACACCGTCCTCCAGGATCTGCAGCAGGATGTTCCACACATCCTCATGGGCCTTCTCGATCTCATCGAACAGCACCACGGAATAGGGCTTACGGCGCACCTTCTCGGTGAGCTGGCCGCCCTCCTCGTGGCCCACATAGCCGGGAGGCGAGCCGATCAGGCGAGACACCGTGTGCTTCTCCATGTACTCGGACATATCGATACGCACCATGGCGTTCTCATCACCGAACATAGACTCCGCCAGGGTCTTGCACAGTTCAGTCTTGCCCACGCCCGTGGGGCCCAGGAACAGGAAGGAGCCGATGGGCCGCTTGGGGTCCTTCAGACCCACACGGCTGCGGCGAATAGCCTTGGCCACGGCGGTCACGGCATCGTCCTGACCCACCACACGCTGGTGGAGCTTCTCCTCCAGCTTCAGCAGGCGCATGGACTCATCCTCGGTCAGGCGGGTGACGGGAATACCGGTCCAGCCGGCCACCACCTTGGCGATGTCGTCCGCGGTGACGGTGCCCCGGTTCTGGGACAGGCTCTTGCGCCACTTGTCGCGCTCGATGTCCACCTGCTCCTGATAGTCCTTCTCGATATCGCGCAGCTGCGCGGCCTTCTCGAAGTCCTGGGCGGCGATGGCATCGTTCTTCTCCCGGTGCAGGGCGGTGATCTTCTCCTCCAGGGCCTTCAGGTCCGGAGAGGAGCTCTCGGCGGTCATGCGGACCTGCGAAGCGGCCTCGTCCATCAGGTCGATGGCCTTGTCCGGCAGGAACCGATCGCCGATGTACCGCTTGGACAGCTGCACCGCAGCGTCCAGCGCCTCGTCGGTGATGGTCAGCTTGTGGTGCGCCTCATAGCGGTCGCGCAGGCCCTTCAGGATCTCCAGCGTGGCCTCGGGGGTGGGCTCGCCCACGGTGACGGGCTGGAAGCGGCGCTCCAGCGCGGCATCCTTCTCGATGTACTTGCGGTACTCGTTCAGGGTGGTAGCGCCGATAACGCGGATCTCGCCGCGGCTCAGGGCGGGCTTCAGGATGTTGGCAGCGTCCACGGCGCCCTCAGCAGAGCCTGCGCCCACAATGGTGTGCAGCTCGTCGATGAACAGGATGACGTTGCCGTCCTTCTTCACCTCATTCAGGGTGTTCTTGATGCGCTCCTCGAACTCGCCGCGGTACTTGGTTCCGGCCACCATGCCGCTGAGGTCCAGCGACAGGATGCGCTTGTCCAGCAGCTCCTCGGGCACATCGCCGGCGGCAATGCGCTCGGCCAGGCCCTCGGCGATGGCAGTCTTGCCTACGCCGGGCTCGCCGATGAGCACAGGGTTGTTCTTACTGCGGCGGGACAAAATCTGGATGACCCGCTGTATCTCGGTATCCCGGCCGATAACGGGGTCCAGCTTGCCGCTGCGGGCGGCCTCGGTCAGATCGCGGGTGTACTCGGCCAGCGTCTTGTTCTTCTTGTCCGCCTCGCGGTTAGGGGCGGAGGCGCCGCCAGCGGCAGCCCGGGGCATATCGTTGAGCTTCTTCAGCACAGCGCTGTACATCTTATTGGGGTCCACGCCCACGGTACGCAGGATACGCAGGCCCATGTTGCCGCCCTCACGGAGCAGGCCCATCAGCAGATGGGCGGTGCCGATGGCGCTGCTGCCCATGCGGGACGCCTCGGACACAGCCAGCTCCACCACGCTCTTGGCGCGGGGCGTCAGCCCCTGACTGGGCGCGGCGCCGGAAACGCCCTTGCCCACGCTGCGCTGCAGCACGGAGCAGACCATTTCATCGGTAACGCCGAACTCACTGAGCACGCGGTGGGCGATGCCCTCCTCCTCACGGATCAGGCCCAGCAGCAGATGCTCGGAGCCAACATAGCCGTGGCCCAGGTCCTCGGCAGCCTCCTGGCTCAAACGCAGAACTTCCTCTGCACGGGGGGTAAATTTATTCTCAGACATAAAGGAACACTTCCTTTCGATTTGTTATTTTAACATAGCGGAACGGCGTTAGGACGCCTTGCCGCCCAGAGCCTTCAGCTCATCACGCAGGCGGGCGGCGTCCTCATAACGCTCCTCCGCCACCGCGTTGTGCAGCTGCGTCTCCAGCGCGTTGCGCCTACGCTCCAGCGCCAGAGACATAGCCTCGTCCTTCGGCAGCAGCTCCTCGGCGGCGCTGCTCTCCGGGTCGGCGCTCTGCGCCTGCTCCAGCACGTCTACCGGCTGGGGGAACTCCGTCAGCATCCGGCTGCCGAAGCCGCCGAAGAACGGCTCCAGCATGCGGAACGGACGGTCGAACCAGTCATCGTTGAACCAGCTGCTCATGCGGCCGGACATGGAACCGGCATAGCCCATGGCCCGGGCACAGTCGGGGCAGAGGTGCGTCTCGGTCACTCTGCCGTTGATATTGCTCTTATAGTAGAACGTAGCCTCGTTCTTACCGCAGCGATCACATTTCATAATCATAACCTCCTTGCTCCGCCGTCAGACGGAATGGATCAGAATTTGCTTGAATATATCGGCGCGCAGCGCGTCGCGGCTATCCGGCGGCGCCGCCTGCAAGGCTCGTGCGCCGGTGGCGGACAGCAGCGCCTGTCCCAGCTCGTGGCTGACAGCCTCGGACTGCACCAGGTTCTGCACCATGGCGCGGGTGCTGGCCGCGTCCAGCCTGTCGCCGATGCTGTTGATAACGTGCATCAGCAGCGTCTGGCGGTCCACCTGCACCCGCGTGATGCGGATGTAGCCGCCGCCGCCCCGCCGGGACTCCACGATGTAGCCATGCTCCGGCGAGAACCGGGTGGACATCACGTAGTTGATCTGGCTGGGCACGCAGTTGAACCGCTGCGCCAGATCGGCTCGCTGTAGCTCCAGTGCACCGCCCGCCTGGTCTAACTCCTGCTGGATAAATCCAGCGATAATATCGGAAATACCCAAATCCTCGCCGCCTTTCGTTTGCATCTCTCGGTCAAGCTCGGCTAATTTGACTTTGCCTTTCTTTGACCTTGAGCATATATTACACCGCCTTTCCTACTTTGTCAATAGGGTAATTTGACTTTCTTTGACTTTTATTGTAAACATTTTGTGAACAGCCAAATGCATCTCTCTGCGGCAATTTTGCCGTTTGCAACCTGAAGTTGCTATACAAACGAAGATGCATCGGTTATAATAGCACCAACAGGCATATCAACAGAGAAAGGAACCGTCTATGAAGAATACAAATTGGAACGACCCCAACTTTCAGGGCTTCGGCCGCCAGCCCCGCCCGAAAAAGGAACGCAAAGCCGTGGGCACGCCCCTGGGCCGCACGCTGCTGAACATCGCCGTCACATTGGTGTTCGCCGCGGTGTATTTCTATATCGTTCTGCCGCCTATCAGTCTCAAGAGCGAGGATTTCTACGTCTTTGTGCTGCTGGTGTGCGCCGTGTACGGCGGCTGTGCCATACTGACCTCCGGTTTTCAGGGCACCGGTGCCAAGGGCTACTTCACCTTTTTGAAAAAACAGTGCACCGTGCCACTCATTGCGGCCGCCGCGCTGATCGCCACGGCACTGGTGGGCGCGGTGATCGGCTGGCAGCTGTTCCGTGCCGGGGATTACCGCGACCTGCTGACCGTTACCGACGGCGACTTTGCCGCCGAAGTGGAGGAGATCAGCTATGACCAGATCCCCATGCTGGATGCCAACTCCGCCACAAAGCTGGGCAACCGCAAGCTGGGCGAGCTGGCGGACATGGTGTCCCAGTTCGAGGTGGCCGACGACTATACCCAGATCAACTACCAGGGCCGCCCTGTCCGCGTCACGCCCCTGCGCTACGGCGATATCATCAAGTGGCTGAACAACCGTGCCGACGGCCTGCCCGCCTATCTGCTTATCGACATGGTGACCCAGAACGTGGAGGTCATCCGTCTGGACGAGGGTATCCACTACACCACCGCCGAGCACTTCAGCCGCAATCTGTACCGCCATCTGCGCTTCCACTACCCCACCTATATGTTCGACGAGCCGGCCTTTGAGATCGACGAAAACGGCGACCCCTGGTGGGTCTGCCCCCGTGTCAGCCACACCATCGGTCTGTTCGGCGGCCGCGATATCATCGGTGCCGTGCTGGTGAACGCCGTCACCGGCGAGAGCGCCTACTACAAGACCGGCGACGTGCCTAACTGGGTGGATCACGTCTACACCGCCGAGCTGATCATGCAGCAGTACGACTACCACGGCGCGTATGTCAACGGCTTTATCAACTCCCTGTTCGGCCAGCGGGACGTGACCGTCACCACCGAGGGCTATAACTACATCGCCATCGGTGACGATGTGTATATGTACACCGGTGTCACCTCCGTGGTGTCCGACGAGTCCAACATCGGCTTCATTCTCTCCAACCAGCGCACGAAGGAAACGCGGTTCTATCTGGTGGCCGGCGCCAAGGAGTACTCCGCCATGGACAGCGCCCAGGGGCAGGTCCAGCAGATGAAGTACACGGCCACCTTCCCCCTGCTGCTGAATATCTCCGACCAGCCCACCTACTTCATGGCGCTGAAGGACGCCGCCGAGCTGGTGAAGATGTACGCCATGGTCAACGTCAGCCAGTACCAGATCGTGGCCACCGGCGACACGGTGGCCCAGTGTGAGGCCAACTACCGCCGCATCCTGGCGGAGAAGGGTCTGGTATCCGCCGATGACGCCGATCTGCCCCTGACGGGCCAGAACGAAGTCAGCGGTGTGCTGGCGGATATCCGCTCCGCCGTGGTGGACGGCAATACCCTCTACTACCTGCACCTGACCGGTGACGAGCACTACTACGTCATCTCCGCCGCGCAGCAGCCGGAGGTGGTCATCTACAACACCGGCGACCGTGTCACCATCCGCTTCGCCGACGGCGAGGGCACCATCCTCACCGCCGACAGCGTCACCCGCACCGCCGCGCAGACCGCTCCCGTTGTCGAGGAAACCGAGACTGACGGTGCCGCGTAAAAGCACATAAAAAAGAGCACCCCCTTGCGGGGGTGCTCTTTTTTGCATCACTTGATCTCCACGACCTCGTAACCGGCGTCGGTGACAGCCTTCTTCAGCGCCTCGTCACTGGCGTTGCCGGTGACGACGGCGGTCCCGGACGCCAGATCCACGTCCGCCTGTACGCCCAGGGCGGTCAGCGCCTTCTCCACGTGGGAGACGCAGTGGGCACACATCATGCCCTTGATGGTGATGGTCTTTTTCATAGCGGCATCCTCCTTACTGCTTTCGTTATTATTTATATTTTGCACCGGCTGCGGCTCTTTTGCAGTCGGCGTTTCCTCCCGTCTGCGGCCCCTCCAGCCCCGCAGGCGCAGGGCGTTGCTGACCACGCACACGCTGCTCAGGCTCATGGCCGCGGCGGCGATCATGGGGTTCAGGGTGATCCCAAAGGCCGGGTACAGCACACCCGCCGCCACCGGGATGCCCACAGAATTATAGAAGAACGCCCAAAACAGGTTCTGACGGATATTCCGCAGGGTAGCCCGGGACAGGGCTGCCGCGTCGGCGATATCCATAAGGCTGCTCTTCATCAGCACGATGTCCGCCGACTCGATGGCCACATCTGTGCCCGCGCCGATGGCCAGGCCCACATCCGCCGTCACCAGCGCCGGGGCATCGTTGATGCCGTCGCCCACCATGGCCACCCTCTTGCCCTCGGCCTGCAACTCCTGCACCACGCGGGCCTTGTCCTGGGGCAGCACCTGGGCGATGACCCGGCTGACGCCCACCTGCCGGGCAATGGCGTCCGCCGTGCGCTGGTTGTCGCCGGTGAGCAGCACCACGTCGCAGCCCATCTCCCGCAGGGCGGCGATGGCGGCGGCGCTGTCCGCCTTGACCACGTCCGCCACAGCGATGACCCCCAGCAGCGATGTACCTGCGGCGATAAACAGCGGCGTTTTACCGTCCTCCGCCAGTCTGGCCGCGCCGGACTTCATCTCCTCGCTGACGGCCACGCCGGACGTCTCCATAAACGCCTCATTGCCCGCCAGCAGCACGATACCCTCCGCCCGGGCGGCAACACCGCCGCCGGCCACAGCGACAAACTCGGACACCGGCCGCAGGACCAAACCGCGCTTTTCCGCCTCGGCCACAATGGCCCCGGCCAGCGGGTGCTCGGAGGGCTTTTCCAGCGACGCGGCGGCGGACAGCAGCGTATCCTCGGTCATGCCGCCGGCGCACAGCAGATCCGTCACCCGGGGCTTACCCTCGGTGACGGTACCGGTCTTGTCCAGCACCACCGTATCCACCCGGCCCATCAGCTCCAGGCTGGCGGCGGACTTTACCAGAATACCCTGCTCCGCCGCCTTGCCCGTAGCCACAGTGATGGCCACCGGCGTGGCCAGGCCCAGAGCGCAGGGGCAGGAGATCACCAACACGGCGATGGCGATGGACAGGCAGAAGCGCACACCCATGCCGCCCACCGCAGCCCACAGGATAGCCGCCAGCAGCGCGATGGAAATGACCACCGGCACGAACACGGCACTGATCTTATCCGCCAGACGGCTGATAGGTGCCTTGCCGCTGGCGGCCTGCTCCATCAGCTGAATGATCTGGGACAGAGTGGTATCCGCACCTACCCGGTCCGCCGTCAGCTCCAGATAGCCGCCGGTGAGGATGGTGGCGGACACCGCCTTGCCGCCCACAGTCTTCTCCACCGGCATACTCTCGCCGGTAAGGGCGGACTCGTCCACGGTGCCGCTGCCCGCCGTCACGGTGCCGTCCACGGGGATACGCCCCCCCTGCCGGACGATGACCGTCTCGCCGGCCTTGATGTCCTCGGTGGGGACGGTGACCTCCTTGCCGTCCCGGCGCACCACGGCGGACTCCGGCGCCAGCGCCAGCAGGGCGGTGATGGCCCCGGTCGTCTTGCCCTTGGAGCGCTCCTCCAGGTACTTGCCCACCGTCACCAGCGCCAATATCATGCCCGCCGACTCGAAGTACAGGTCCGGCATACCCGTGACCTTTCCCGCCGCCAGCAGGCCCATCTCGATCAGGCTGTACACCAGCCCCGCCGCCGCGCCCAGCGCCACCAGCGAGTCCATATTGGGCGCACCTTTGAACAGCCGGGAAAATCCCACGGTGAAATAACTGCGGTTCAAAATCAGTATGGGCACCGTCAGCGCCAGCAGCACAAAGGCCGACAGCAAGGGCTGTGTGTGCATGAACATGGGCACCGGCAGCCCCATCATGTGCCCCATGCTCAGGTAAAACAGCGGCACCAGACACACCACCGACCACAGCAGCCGGCGGCCCATGGCCTTTACCGCCGCGTCCTGCTCCGCGTGCAGGTCCCGCCGGGCCTCGCTCTCCGGCGCCGCGCCGTAGCCCGCCGCCGTCACGGCGGCCACAATGGCGGCGGGGTCCACATTTTCGTCCCTGTCGCACACCAAGGAGCCCAGCATCAGATTTACCGACGCGCTGTGTACGCCGGGCACCGAAGCTGCGGCCCTTTCCACATGGGCGGCGCAGGCGGCGCAGGTCATGCCGGTGATGACGAATTTCTCTGTCATACTGCCATCTCCTTATTTCATCAGCTTTTGCAGCGTGATCACCAGCTCGTCGATGACCTCGTCGTCCCCCTGTCGGATACCATCCGCCACGCAGGTGCGGATGTGGGTAGCCAGCAGCTCTTTACTAAAGCTGTTCAGTGCCGCGCCCACGGCGGATACCTGTATCAGAATGTCGGGACAGTAGGCGTCCTTCTGCAGCATCTCCTGCAGGCCCCGCACCTGCCCTTCAATGCGGCACAGGCGGTTCAGGAGTTTTTTCTGCTCCTCTGGCGTGCGGTGCTTGGTCTTTCCCTGGCAGCAGCAACAAGTATTTTCCACAGTCGTATACCTCCTGGGGGTATTTTTGATCACGGTCGCATTATATACCCCCACCGGGTATTTGTCAACGTTTTTCTTTGGGCCGCACCAGCAGCGCCGCCAACAGGGAAAACACCACCGCCGCGGCGATTCCGCCGGAGGTGGCGGTCAATCCGCCGGTGAGCACCCCCGGCAGGCCCTCCTCCGCCACCGCTTTGGCCACGCCCTTCGCCAGGGAGTAGCCAAAGCCCGTCAGCGGCACGGTGGCTCCCGCCCCGCCCCAGTCCACGATATACTGATACACACCCACAGCCTGCAGCAGCACACCTGCCACCACATAGCCCGTCAGAATACGGGCCGGGGTCAGGCTTGTCTTGTCCAGAATGATCTGGCCCACGGCGCACAGCAGCCCGCCGCAGAGAAAGGCATTGAGATACTCCATCACGCATCCTCCTTCGTCCGGTCCAGCACCACCGCGTGGCAGATGCCCGGTATGCTCTCCCCTTGAAATGAACTGGTGGGGCTCAGCAGCGCCCCGGTGGGGGCGAACAGCACCCGCCGCCACCGGCCCCGGCGCATCTCCGGCAGCAGATAGCCGCAGAGCACCGCCGCAGAGCAGCCGCATCCGCTGCCGCCGGCGTGCATATCCTGTCTCTTCCGGTCATAGAGCAGCAGTCCGCAGTCGGTGTAATTCTCCAGCGCCACGCCTTCCCGGGCGAACAGCTCCAGCACGATGCGGCTGCCCACATCGCCAAGGTCGCCGGTGAGGATCAGGTCATAGTCCCCGGGTGCGGTGCCGGTGTCCCGGAACACCGCCTGCAGGGTGTCGAAGGCCGCCGGTGCCATGGCCGCGCCCATGTTGGTCATGTCCGTCACACCCAGATCCACGATGCGTCCCCGGGTCACATGGGTGATATACGGTCCCTCCGCCTGGGCCCCCAGAATGCAGCACCCCGCCGCCGTGGCCGTCCACTGGGCAGTAGGAGAACGCTGGCTGCCGTAGGGCAGAGGCATCCGATACTGCCTCTCCGCCGTGCAGAAGTGGGAGGAGGTCTGCGCCGCCGCCATACGGACCGCGCCGGAGGCCACGGCCATAGCGGCCAGCGACAGTGTCTCCCCCATAGTAGAGCAGGCCCCATATACCCCGTAGAAGGGAATATTGAAATCCCGCAGGGCAAACGTGGCCCCAATGTTCTGGTTCAGCAGATCCCCGGCGAAGGCGCAGTCCACGTCCTCCGCCGCCAACCCGCCCTTTTGCAGGGCCAGACGCAGGGCATCCGCCTGCATCTGTGCCTCGCCCTGTTCCCAGGTCTTTTTCCCACAGAAGGCATCCGTCCCCACAGCGTCGAAGCAGCCGCCCAACGGTCCCTCGCCCTCCAGCTTTCCCGCCACCGCCGCAAAGCTGACCACTCCCGGCGGCTGCAAAAACCGGCAGGTCTGCCGGCTCAAGCGTTTTACGTCCATGATACGCACCTCGCAAACATAGCATTGGCTGTAGTGTGCACCATTTACGGGAAAATATGAAAGCGCCGTCCCGAGGGACGGCGCTTTCACAGATCTTCAAAACACCAGCTGTACCAGCAGCATATAGCAGGCGGTGCCCGCCAGGATGGACAGCAGCGTGTTCCGCCGCCACAGGTGCAGCCCGGCTGTCACCGCCACGGCGATGGCCTCCGGAATGCCGTGGCTGCCGCCCATCAGATCAATGCTCCGCAGGCTGTACACCACCAGCAGGCCCATCATGGCCGGCGGCAGCAGCCTGCCCAGGTCCTCCACCACCTTCGGCAGCTTCTTGTCCCCAGAGAACAGCAGGAACGGCGTCCATCGGGTGATCTGGGTGGCCAGCGCCACCATCGCCACGATGATCAGGGAATGTATCGTGTCTAGGCGCATAGCTTCCTCCTTCCCAGCAGCAGGACCGCCAGGGTCAGCACCATGGCCGGGATGACCATGTTGTCCGCGCCGAAAACGGCCAGACCCGCCACAGCGCACACCAGACCGGCAGCGCCGGGGGCACGGTTCTCTTTCTTGACGACCTGCTCGATGAACAGCACCACGAACAGCGCCGTCAGGGCGAAGTCGATGCCGGTGATGTCAAAGGTGATCAGCCCGCCCAGCAGGCCACCCAGCATGGAGAACGCCACCCAGTACAGCCAGGTCAGGAAGCTCATGGCAAAGTAGAACAGCGTGGGGTCCGTGTCCTCCGGCGGCTCCACCGAGGAGGAGAGGGAAAAGTTCTCGTCACTGAGGGTATAGATCATAAAATACCGCAGCCTGCCCAGTCCCCGGTACTTGGGCAGCAGCGCCAGCGAGAAAAACAGGTGCCGGGCGTTGACCATCAGGCTCAGCACAAAGGCCTGCAGTGGATCAAAGGCCGTTGTCAGCAGCGTGATCGCCACATACTGCATACTGCCGCAGAAGGCAAAGGCACTGACAAAGCCGGCCCACAGGAAGCCGTAACCCTTGGAGGCCATCAGCACGCCGTAGGCCATGCCTACGGCCAGATAGCCGGTCATAATGGGGATGGTATAGGGAAACGCCGCCTTCACCGCCGCGGCAAAGCTCCTGTTCTGCACGGTATCACATCCTTTGAAGCGTGGGATAACGGCGCCATTATAATGTAAAACTCTTTTTCCCGCAATACTGGAAAACAGCGAATAAATGGTATATAATACAGGAACTTGTTGTGACTTTTGGTTGACAAAGGAGCGTATGTCATGGAAGAAATGCGTAGCTTTGGATATATCTGTCCGGCCTGCGGCAAGGCCGTGCTGCACAGCCGCAGCGTTTTCGCCCTGAACGCCGCCGCGGTGCGGATGGAATGCGAATGCGGCAAAGAAGCTCTGACCGCTGAAACGGACGGCCTGCGCTTCCGGCTTCAGGTGCCCTGCGGCGTGTGCGGAGGGCACCACCAGGCGGAGTGCGACGCCGGCGCGGTGCTGCACGGCCGGGGCATCGGCCTGGCCTGTCCGGTAAAGCAGGAGCTATGCTGCTACATCGGTGAGGAGACCCAGGTGCGAAAGGCCATGGAGGGTCTGGCCCTGCGGGTGGCCAAGGAAAAAGCGTCCCCCGATGAGGCCTTCACCGACAACGTCATCATGTATGAGGTGCTGTCCGAGCTGAAGGATATCGCCGCCCGGGGCGGTATCGCCTGCGCCTGCGGCAGCCACGAATATACCATGCAGGTCCGCCGCGGCGCGGTGGACCTGACCTGTGCCAAATGCGGGGGACGCCTGCGCCTTCCCGCCGCCACCGACAGCGACCTGGATGATCTGTGCTGCCGCATGACGCTGACCATCCCGGGGAGGTAACATGGGCGCTGTCTTCTGTTTTCTGCTGTTTCTGGCCGCAGTGGGTCTCTGCATCCTTTTGGGCCAGTCCCTGATCCTTGCGATATGGGTGGGCATAGCAACCTTCGCCGCCCTGGGCCTGCGCCGCGGGATGACCGTGCGGGCCATGTGGGACGCCGCCTGGGATCAGGGCCGCAAAATGTGCTGCGTGATCGTGATCTACATGCTCATCGGCGCCATCACCGCCCTGTGGCGCAGCGCCGGGACCATCGCCTTCTTCATCTATCACGGGCTGCGCATCATCACGCCGCAGCTGTTCCTGCTGGTGACGTTCCTGCTGACCAGCTTCATCTCCTACGCCCTGGGCACGTCCTTCGGCGTGGTGGGCACCTTGGGCGTGATCCTGATGGCCTTGGCCCGCTCCGGCGGCGTCAGCGTGGCCATCACGGCGGGGACCATCGTGGCCGGCGCCTACTTCGGCGACCGCTGCTCGCCGGCCTCCTCCAGCGCCACGCTGGTGGCCGCCGCCACCGATACCAAGCTCTATGACAACCTGCACATGATGCACCGCACCGGCTGGCTGCCCTATCTGGTCAGCCTCGCGGCCTACGCCGCCCTGTCCGTAACGCACCCGCTGGCCATGGTGGACAGCGGTGTGCTGGACCAGCTGTCCGGCACCTTCAGCCTCAGCTGGTGGACGGCCATCCCGGCGCTGCTGATCCTGATCCTGCCGCTGTGCAAGGTCCCCATCCGGCCCACCATGGCCGTCAGTGCGCTGACGGCGCTGCTGGTGACGGTGTTCGCCCAGGGCCGCGCTCTGCTGCCCACCCTGCGGGATGCGGTGCTGGGCTACCTCCCCGCCCCCGGCGCGCTGCACGACGTGCTCTCCGGCGGCGGCATGATGTCCATGGTCTCGGCCACCATCATGGCCGTCAGCGCCGGGCTGTACGCCGGGCTGCTGGGCGGCATGGGCGTGCTGAACGGCGCGGCGCATCTGGCCCAGCGCCTGGCCCGGAGAGCCGGGCGGTTCCCCGCCTGCGCGGCGATCTCCGTGGTGTGCAGCATGGTGTTCTGCAACCAGTCCACCTGCGCGGTGGTGTGCAACCAGCTGCTGGAGGACGACTACACCAAGCGCGGCCACGGCAGGGGCGAGATGGCCCTTGACATCGAGAACTCCGGCATCGTCCTCTCGCCGCTGATTCCCTGGAACATCTCCGTGTCCATCCCGCTGGCCATGCTGGGCGCGGACATGTCCGCCATCCCCTACGAGATACTGCTGTATGCCATTCCTCTGTGCTATTGGCTGACAAAGCGCCGGGTCTACCCGCCGAAAGGAGACGACTGCTATGATACGATTGCTGAGCCGCTGGCTCATTCCTGACCGGGACAACGTGTCCTCCCCCGCCGTCCGCCGCGCCTACGGCACCCTGTGCGGCGCTGTGGGCATCGCACTGAATATTCTGCTGTTCATCGGCAAATTCTTCGCCGGACAGCTGTCCGGTTCCATCGCCGTCACGGCGGACGCCTTCAACAACCTGTCCGACGCCGGCTCCTCGGCGGTGACGCTGCTGGGCTTCCGTCTGGCGGGCAAAAAGCCGGACACCGACCACCCCTTTGGCCACGGCCGCATCGAGTACATATCCGGCCTGATCGTAGCGGGCCTGATCCTGCTGATGGGCGTGGAGCTGGCCAAGTCCTCCTTTGACAAGATCCTCCATCCGGAGGCCGTCACCTTTTCCCTGATGGCTATCGCCATCATGGCCGCCTCCGTGTGCGTGAAGGTCTATATGTGGCTGTACAACCGGGCCGTCGGCCGGAAGATCAAGTCCGCCGCCATGGAGGCCACCGCCACGGACAGCCTTTCCGACACCGTCTCCACCCTGGCGGTGCTCCTTGCCATGCTCATCGGCAAATGGACCGGTCTGGCGGTGGACGGCTATGTGGGCCTGGTGGTGGCGCTGTTCATCCTGTTCTCCGCCTACAAGGCCGCAAAAGAGACCCTGTCCCCCCTGCTGGGGCAGGCGCCCGACCCGGCGCTGGTGCAGCAGATACGGGATATCGTCCTCTCCAACGACACAGTGCTGGGCGTACACGATCTGGTGGTCCACGACTACGGCCCCGGCCGTCTGATGATCACCCTCCACGCGGAGGTCCCCGCCCACGGGGACATCATGGCCATGCACGATGTGATCGACAATATTGAAAAGGAACTGATGGAGAAGCTCCACTGCCACGCCGTCATCCACATGGATCCCGTGGACACGGACGACGCGTCCATCGCCCGCCTGCGGGAGCAGGTGGCGGAGCTGGTGAAGCAGGTGGAACCGTCCCTGACCATCCACGACTTCCGCGTGGTCCGGGGCACCACACACGATAACCTGATCTTCGACGCGGTGCTGCCCTTCTCCAGCAGCAAGACCCCGGCCCAGGCAGCGCAGGAGATACGCGCTCTGGTCCGCACCATGGACGGCAATTACTACGCCGTGGTCACGGTGGAGCACAGCTACACGGACTAAGGGCAACACCGCACAGTGAAAGCCTCGGTGCTGCCCGAAAAAAACCGTGCGCCTGCGGCGCACGGATGAGAGCCCTTATTCCTATTCCCACGTCTGCCATATCTCCGGGCAATAGCCCACGGTAGCCTGCTTCCCGTTGCGGACAATGGGTGCGGCGAACAGCTCCGGGTATTCCAGCAGCTTTTCCTCCGCCGCCTGAGGCGTGATATAGGCCATGTACAGCGCCTCATACGCCCGGCAGTCCTTGTCCACCAGCGCGTCGAAGCTGCCCACGGCCGCCCGGATGGAACGGTACTCCCCCGGCGATACACCCTTGCTCACAAGGTCGATGTACTGGTACTTGATGCGGCGCTCCTTGAACCAGCGCTCCGCCTTTTTCGTGTCGAAGGACTTGCTTTTTCCGAAGATCTGAATATTCATAGCGTATGCTCCTTACAAAAGAAATGGAGGGACAGTATGGACGACACCATCCGCAGGCTGAAAGAACTGACAGACGCCAGTGACAACATCGTGTTTTTCGGCGGCGCCGGCGTGTCCACCGAATCCGGCATCCCGGACTTCCGCAGTGTGGACGGCCTGTATCACCAGAAATTCAAATACCCGCCGGAGACCATGCTCAGCCACACATTTTACGAGACGCACACCGAGGAATTCTACGACTTCTACCGGGCCAAAATGCTGGCCCTGGACGCCCAACCCAACGCCGCCCACCGCAAGCTGGCAGAATGGGAGCGGCAGGGGAAGCTGAAGGCCGTCATCACCCAGAACATCGACGGCCTGCACCAGAAGGCCGGCAGCCGGGAGGTCCTTGAGCTCCACGGCAGCGTGCTGCGGAACCACTGTACCCGCTGCGGGAAATTCTACGGTGTGGAGCGCATCGCGGAGAGCCGCGGCATTCCCCGCTGCACCTGCGGCGGCATCATTAAGCCGGACGTGGTGCTGTATGAGGAGTCCCTGGATGAGGACGTGATGGCCCGCGCCATCCACTATATCCGGCAGGCAGACGTGCTCATCATCGGCGGCACGTCGCTGGTGGTCTATCCCGCCGCCGGGCTGATACAGTACTACCGCGGCCATAAGCTGGCGGTCATCAACAAGGGCGGGGCCGGCAGCGGCCTTGGCGCCGCCGTCACCATCGACGGCCCTATCGGCCAGGTCATGGCCCAATTATAACACGCAGCGCCCCGACACGCAAGCCGGGGCGCTGCGTGCTATTGCGAACACCGTGCCGATGTGCTATACTATATGTTCAAAAAAACACCAAGCGAGGCATAGCATGACCACGAAAGATTATCAGACCCGCAGCCCCCTGCGGATATTCCTCTCCTACTTCAAACCCCACCGGCGGCTCTTCGCCCTGGACCTGTCCTGCGCGTTCCTCATCGCCTGCATCGACCTGGCGTTCCCGCTGGTGTCCCGCGCCGCCATGTATACCTGGCTGCCCCAGCGGCAGTTCCGGGTATTCTTCATCGTCATGGCGGTGGTGGTGGCCGCCTATGTGCTGCGCTCGGCGCTGTACTTCGTGGTGGCCTACTGGGGCCACACCTTCGGCATCCGCGTGGAGGCGGATATCCGCCGCGATCTGTACCGCCACATTCAGGAGCTGGGCTTCGACTTCTACGACCGCAACCGCACCGGCCAGCTGATGAGCCGCCTGACCAGTGACCTGTTTGAACTGACGGAGCTGGCCCACCACGGGCCGGAGGATCTGTTCATCTCCCTGGTGACCATCGTGGGCGCGCTGGCGGTGATGTTCACCCTGCGCTGGGAGCTGGCGCTGGTACTGCTGGTGCTGCTGCCTGTCCTGCTGACCATGGCCCTGCGCCGCCGCCGGCAGATGAGCGCCGCCTCCCGGGCTGCCAAGGTCAAGACCGGCACCATCAACGCCGCCATCGAGTCCGGCCTGTCCGGCGTGCGGACCACCAAGGCCTTTGCCAACGAAGAAGCCCAGCAGCAGCGGTTCGACGAGGCCAACGAGGTGTTCAAGACCGCCAAGCGTGGCTTTCACAAGGAGATGGGCCGCTTCAACGCGGTGATGGAGTTCTGCACCGGCATATTGCCGGTGGCGGTGATCGCCGTGGGCGGCTGGCTCATCATGGGGGAGAAAATGGACTATGTGGATCTGATCACCTTCTCCCTATACGTCACCGCCTTCGTCAGTCCCATCCGCAAGCTGGCCAACTTCGCCGAGATGTTCTCCAACGGCTTCGCAGGCCTGCACCGCTTCATTGAGCTGATGGCCACCGAGCCGTCCATTCAGGATGCGCCGGACGCGGTGGAGCTGCGGAAGGTGAAGGGCGACGTGGACGTGGAGCATGTGTCCTTCGCCTACGGGGAAAAGGCCGAGGTGCTCCACGACGTGACGCTGCACATCCCCGCCGGGGAGACGGTGGCGCTGGTGGGACCCTCCGGCGGCGGCAAGAGCACCCTTTGCCAGCTGCTGCCCCGGTTCTATGACGTGGACAGCGGCAGCGTGTCCGTGGACGGGCACGACGTGCGCTCCCTGACACAGCGCTCCCTGCGCCGCGCCATCGGCATCGTGCAGCAGGACGTGTTCCTGTTTGCCGACACCATCCGGGAGAACATCCGCTACGGCCGTCCCGACGCCACTGACGCGGAGGTGGAGCAGGCGGCGCGGCAGGCGGAGATCTATGACGACATCTGCGCCATGCCCGACGGGTTCGACACCTATGTGGGCGAGCGGGGCGCGCTGCTGTCCGGCGGGCAGAAGCAGCGGGTGGCCATCGCCCGGGTGTTCCTGAAATCCCCGCCCATCCTGATACTGGACGAGGCCACCTCGGCGCTGGACAGCGTGACGGAATCGCGGATACAGGGCGCCTTTGACCGGCTGGCGCAGGGGCGGACGACGCTGATCATCGCCCACCGGCTGTCCACCATCCGGGCGGCGCGCCGCATTCTGGTGATACAGGACGGCGTGATCGCCGAGGAGGGCAGCCACGCGGAGCTGCTGGCAAGGAACGGCGTGTACGCCCGGCTGTACCGCACGCAGAATCTGGGAGAGTGACCATGGACAGACGGGAATTGCTGGACAGGACGGCGCAGGACGCGGAGGAGCGGCTGCTGCTCAGCCGCGTGTGGGACAAGCGGGAGCAGTGCCGACAGAGGAACATCCCCGCGGCCACGGACTTCCTGTCGCCCCAGGAGCAGGCGGCGGCGCAGCGGCTGCTGAACGCGCTGGGCATGCGGGAGGGCTATGCCTTCTCCGGCGGCTATGAGGGTGCGGAGCGGCGGCGGCTGGTGTTCCTGCCGGACTGGAAGGACTCTCCGGACGAGCAGGAGATCACGGCGGTGGAGGCGCGGTGCCGCAGCGGAAGCAGCCTGACACACCGGGATTTTTTAGGAAGTCTGATGGCTCTGGGATTGACCAGAGGAAAGATAGGGGATATACTGTTGACAGAGGGCGGCTGCCAGGTGATCGTGGAGCCGTCCGTGGCGGAGCATCTGGTGCAGAGCTGGGACTCCGCCGGACGGGAACGGCTGACCGTGGCGGCGCTGCCGTCGCTCACCGCCCTTGCGCCGCAGGCGCCGGTATTTACCGAGGTGCGGGACACGGTGGTCTCCCTGCGGCTGGACGGCGTGGCGTCAGCAGGCTTCGGCGTCAGCCGGGGCAAGGCGGCGGAGGCCATCCAGCGGGGCGCGGTGCAGGTGAACCACACCGTCTGCCTGAAGCCGGACAAGCCGGTGGCGGCGGGGGATGTCATCACCTGCCGGGGCTGGGGACGCTGCGTGCTGGGCAGCGTGGGAAGTCCTACCCGGAAGGGGCGGCTCCCCATCGTCATACAGCGGTATTCATGATATGATCAGACGCATATAGACGCACATCTGAGAAACGAGGTGGAACGTATGGAACAGAGCAGGATCGACCGCATCAACGAGCTGGCGCGGAAGGCCAAGGCCGAGGGGCTGACGGACGCAGAGATCGAGGAGCGCGCCGTGCTGCGGCAGGAGTACCTGAACGCGGTGATGAGCAACGCCCGCGCGGTGCTGGAAAACACCTATATCGTGGACGAAAAGGGCAACAAGCGGAAACTGCAGGGGAAGGGTGAGCCGGAAGAATGAGCTACGAATACGACGGGAACAGCGGCCTGCAGCCGCAGCCTCCGAAAAAGAACAATAACAACGACCTTGGCTCGTGGATCCTCATCGCGGTGATGTTCGCCGTGGCGTGGCCGGTGGGGCTGATCCTGCTGCTGAGCAAGCTCAGCGAGGGCAGCGGCAGAAAAATGCGCCAGCAGGCGCGGGAGGCATGGCAGCGGACGGCGGCGGGCAGCGCCGAGGCGAAGCCCGCGCAGGCGCGCGCCTCTGCGGCGAAGAACACCGTGCGCAAGGTCACGGAGACGCCGAACTACTCCGACAAGGGCGCCAAAACCATGAAGATCATCGGCGCGGTGGTAGCCATTCTGGGCGCGTTTTTTCTGGTGCAGCAGGTGGACTACTTTGAACTGCGCTACGCCATCAAATGGCATGACTGGATGGGCCTGCTGCGGCAGGTGTTCTATCCCATGGGCATGATGGCCGGCGGCGTGTCGCTGCTGCTGGGCAGCGGCGCCATGAAGCGCCGCCAGCGGCGGTTCGCCACCTATCTGCGCACGGCGGGGCAGAAGGCCGCCGTGCCGCTGGATTATCTGGCAAGAGCCGCCGATGTGTCCCGGAAGCGGGTGGAAAAGGACGTCAACCTGATGCTGGAAAAGGGCATGTGGGGCGACGAGGCCTACATCGACCTGGGCAGCGGGATGCTGTTCAAGTCTCAGGAGGCGGCCACGGCGTATTTTGACGCCGCCCACCGCGCCAAGGCGGAGCAGGGTCAGCCCGCACAGACCGCGCCCGCGCCGGCGGGCTACGCCGCCATCCTGGCCCAGATCCGCGAGCTGAACGACCGCATCGCCGACGAGGCCATCAGCGCCAAGCTGGACCGCATGGAGCAGGTGTCCGGCCGTATTTTCAAACTCATCGAAGAGGACGAGGCCAAGCGTGACGCCGCCGGCACGTTCCTGAACTACTACCTGCCCACCACCCTGAAGCTGCTGGAAAACTACGCCAGCTTCGAGGAGGCCGGCGTCAGCGGCGAGAACCTGAGCCAGGCCAAGGCCAAGATCGAAAAGACCATGGACAGCATCGTGGCGGGCTTCGAGCACCAGCTGGACGAGCTGTACCGCACCGATGCCATGGATATCGACAGCGATATCCGGGTGATGGAGACCATGCTGCGCCGGGACACCGCCAGCGTAGCGGACGACTTCGGCCTGAACGGCAGCAGCGCCGTGCAGCAGCGGGATGAGTAAACGAAAAGGGAAACGCAGCACGCCTGCGTTTCCCTTTTGTGCTTGCGGCCCTTTTCCGCCCCCGCCGCAGCACAAAAAGCGCCTTGTTTGTTGACGGGACGGGAAAAATGGGGTACAATGTCGGTAACGTTACCAGCGACCTGTTTCGCGTCCTTTGACGGAACAGGCGTGCTACCATAGAGCAGACGAGCAGAGCGAGAGAAAAGGAGCTGAGCACATGACGCGGCACCCGGCCCACGACATCTACACCTACCTCGGCGCGCACCCGGCGGAGCAGGGCTTCACCTTCCGCGTGTGGGCGCCCAACGCCCGCGCCGTAGCGCTGGCCGGGGACTTCAACGGCTGGCAGCCCCGGCCCATGACCCGGCTGGATACCGGCGTGTGGGAGACGGCGGCGGAGAACGCCAAGGTCTACGACGCCTACAAATATGTGGTCACCGGCGCGGACGGCCGGGTGGTCTGGAAGGCCGATCCCTGCGCCTTCCACGCGGCCACCCGTCCCGGGACGGACAGCAAGGTCTACGACCTGTCCGGATACCGGTGGCGGGACGATGACTGGCGGCAGCAGCGGCTGGAAAAGCCGCCGGTGAACGGCGAGCTGCTGATCTACGAGGTGCATCTGGGCTCGTGGAAGCGCCACGAGGACGGCTCTCCCCTGAGCTATGTGGAGCTGGCAAAGGAGCTGCCCTCCTATGTAAAGGCCATGGGCTACAACTTCGTAGAGCTGCTGCCGGTGACGGAATACCCCCTGGACGACAGCTGGGGCTACCAGTGCACCGGCTACTTCGCCCCCACCAGCCGCTACGGCACGCCCCACGACTTCATGGCCCTGGTGGATGCCCTGCACCGGGCAGGGCTGGGCGTGATACTGGACTGGGTGCCCGCCCACTTCTGTAAGGACAGCCACGGGCTTATCGAATTTGACGGCACCTGCCTCTACGAGTACGGCGACCCCCTGAAATGGGAGCACGCCGGCTGGGGCACCCGTGTATTCGACTTCGGCAAGCCGGAGGTCCGGGAATTCCTGCTGTCCTCCGCCGTCTACTGGTTGAAGGAATACCACATCGACGGGCTGCGGGTGGACGCGGTGGCGTCCATGCTGTATCTGGACTATGACCGGCAGGGCGGCGCGTGGCGTCCCAACAAGGACGGCGGCCGGGAGAACCTGGAGGCCATCGACTTCCTGCGTGAGCTGAACCGGGCAGCCTTTGCCGCCGACCCGGCGGCGCTGATGGTGGCGGAGGAGTCCACCGCGTGGCCGCTGGTCACCTATCCGCCGGAGCAGGGCGGTCTGGGCTTCAACCTGAAGTGGAACATGGGCTGGATGAACGACCTGTGCCACTATCTGAAGATGGACCCCTACTTCCGCCAGTTCCACCACCGGGATGTGACGTTCTCCATGGTCTACGCCTTCTCGGAAAACTACGTCCTGCCCCTGTCCCACGACGAGGTGGTCCACATGAAGGGCTCTCTCCGGGGCAAGATGCCCGGCGACGACTGGCGGCAGCTGGCCGGTGTAAGGAGTTTCTGGGCCTATATGCTGTGCCACCCCGGCAAAAAGCTGCTGTTCATGGGCAGCGAGCTGCCCCAGTGGCACGAGTGGGACTTCCGCGGCCAGCTGGACTGGTATCTGCTGGACGATCCCGCCTGCCGGGCCAGCCATGAGTGCCTGCGGCAGCTGAACCGGCTGTATAAGCGCAACCGGTGCCTGTGGGAAAACGACCGGGACTGGGACGGCTTTACATGGCTGGTGGCCGATGATAACCACAACAACGTGCTGGTGTTTCTGCGGCGGGACCGCAGGGGCCACGAGCTGATCTGCGCGGTGAATTTCGCGCCGGTGCCCTGGGACAACTACCGCTTCGGCGTGCCGGCGGCGGCGCGGTACGAGGTGCTGTTCAACACGGACGACGCCTGCTGGGGCGGCAGTGGCTGCGCCCTTCCGGCGGGCAGCCGGATCGACGTGGACGAGATCCCCTCCCACGGGCGGGAGACTTCCCTTTCCCTGACCATTCCGCCCTTGGGCGCGGTGCTGCTGCGCCGGGAGGGAAAACGCCCCCAGAAAAAACAGAACACAGGAGGTACGCAAGGATGAAAAAAGAGTGTGTGGCGATGCTGCTGGCCGGCGGCCAGGGCAGCCGCCTGTACGTGCTCACCGGCAGCATGGCCAAGCCCGCCGTGCCCTTCGGCGGCAAATTCCGCATCATTGACTTTCCCCTGTCCAACTGTACCAACTCCGGCATCGACACCGTGGGCGTGCTGACCCAGTACCGGCCGCTGGAGCTGAACACCTACATCGGCAGCGGCCAGCCCTGGGAGCTGGACCGTGTCAACGGCGGCGTACATATCCTGCCGCCCTACCAGAGCGCCGGCGGCGCCGTCTGGTACAAGGGCACCGCCAACGCCATCTACCAGAACATCGGCTTCGTGGATCTGTACGACCCGGAGTACGTACTGGTGCTCTCCGGCGACCACATCTATAAGATGGACTATTCCCTGATGCTGCGCCGCCACAAGGCCACCGGCGCCGACTGCACCATCTCCGTCATGGAGGTCCCCTGGGAGGAGGCCAGCCGCTTCGGCATCATGGCCGTGGACGGTGATGATAATATCACCGAGTTCGCCGAGAAGCCCAAGGAACCGAAAAGCAACCTGGCCTCTATGGGCATCTATATCTTCACCTGGAAAAAGCTGCGCCAGTACCTCATCGATGATGAGACTGACCCCCGCAGCGACAACGACTTCGGAAAAAACATCATCCCCGCTATGCTGCGAAACGGTGAGAAGATGTCCGCCTACCGCTTCGAGGGCTACTGGAAGGACGTGGGCACGCTGGACTCCCTGTGGGACGCCAACATGGATATGCTCTCCCCCGGCTCCGGGCTGAACCTGCTGGACAAGAAGTGGCGCATCTACGGCCGCACGCCCACCTGCCCGCCCACCTACATCGGTAAAACGGGCGATGTGGGCAACAGCGCCGTGGCCAAGGGCTGCACCGTGCTGGGCGAGGTAAAGAACGCCGTCCTCAGCACCGGCACCACCGTGGCCGAGGGCGCGTCCGTCTCCTATTCCGTGGTCATGCCCGGCGCCGTCATCGAGGCAGGCGCGAAGGTGTCCTACGCCATCGTGGGCGAGGGCTGCCGCGTAGGCAGAAACGCCGTGGTGGGCGGCGCCCCGGGCAGCGTCCCCTTTGAGGACTGGGGTATCGCCGTGCTGGGGCCCCGGACCTCCGTGGCGGACGGCGCGGTCATCGAACCGAAAATGATGCTGGGCGAAAACGGCAAGGAGGTGCGGCCATGAACGGAATGCACGGGATCATCTTCTCCTACGACAAGGAAAACGGTCTGCGGGAGCTCATTGAAAATCGCGTCCACGGCTCCATCCCCTTCGGCGGTGACTACCGCATCATCGACTTCATCCTCTCCAGCATGGTGAACGCCGGCGTCACGGACGTGGGCGTCATCATGCACGGCAAGTGCCAGTCGCTGCTGGACCACCTGGGCAGCGGCAAGAGCTGGGACCTGAGCCGCAACTTCGGCGGTCTGACGCTGCTGCCGGCCTTCGCCTATAATGAGCAGCACCGCGGCGACGGCCAGTTCCGCGGCCGCGTGGATGCCCTGGGCAGCGTGATGAACTACCTGAAGAGCATCCGCCAGGACTACGTGGTGCTGTCCGACAGCGACACGGTCATCAACGCGCCCCTGGAGGACGTGCTCCGCCGCCATATCGACACCGGCGCGGACATCACCGCCGTCTGCACCGCCGTCCCCGGCGACGGGCAGGATACCTACTTTCGGCTGGACGCCCGGGGCCGCATCACCGACACGGCCTACGGCCTGCACACGCCGGAGGGCTATCGCTGCCTGAACATCTTTGTCCTGCGGACCGAGCTGCTCATCCAGCTGGTGACGGAGTGCCTAAGCCACAACCGTTACAGCCTGCGGCGGGATATCCTTCAGGGCATGAGCAGCCGCCTCCATCTGCAAAGCTATGTCTACGACGGCTACGCCGCCCACATCAGCACCCTGCAGAACTACTACGACCGCAGCATGGAGCTGCTGGATACCGCCACCCGCAGCGCCCTGTTCTGCCCGGACCGTCCGGTATACGGCAAGGAGAACGACTCCCCCTCCAGCTACATCGACCCGGAGGGCGGCTGCGTCAACTCCCTGGCCGCCGACGGCTGCGACATCCAGGGCAGCGTAAAAAACTGCGTGCTGTTCCGCAACGTGCGTATTGAAAAGGGTGCCAGCGTGGAAAACTGTATCCTGTTCAAGGACACGGTGGTCAAGCGCGGTGCCATACTGCGGGGCGTGATCACCGACAAATACGTCACCGTCAGCGAGAATGTGACCCTGATGGGCCACGAGCGCTATCCCATCGTCATCGCCAAGGGCGCGACGGTGTAAGAGAAAGGAGCCTGCCATGAAGCTGCTGTATGTGACCAGCGAGGCCTATCCCTTCTGCAAGACCGGCGGCCTGGCCGATGTGGCCGGCAGCCTCCCCCCCGCCCTGGCGGCGGAGTGTGTCGAGACCGCCGTCATTCTGCCCCTGTACGACAAAATCGGCCCCCAGTGGCGGGAGAAAATGACCTTCCGCCGGTATATCTACGTGGACCTGGGCTGGCGGCATGAGTACTGCGGCCTGTTCTCCCTCCATGACCGAGGTGTGACCTGGTACTTCGTGGACAACGAAAAATACTTCCGCCGCGGCCGCCTGTACGGTGAGTTTGACGACGGCGAGCGCTTCGCCTTTTTCAGCAAGGCCGTCGTCGACCTGCTGCCCAGCCTGGACTGGATGCCGGACATCCTCCACTGCAACGACTGGCAGACGGCGCTGGTACCCATCTATCTCAAGGACGCGGCCACCCGCTGGTGGGAGATACGCCATATCCGCACGGTGTTCACCATTCACAACATTGAGTATCAGGGCCGCTACGGCAGCGACAGCGTAGACCAGCTCTTCGGTCTGGATCGCGGCTGGTACGACGACGGCACCCTCCGCATGGACGGCGACGTGAACCTGATGAAGGGTGCCATGCTCATGGCGGACGCCGTCACCACCGTCAGCCCCACCTACGCCGCCCAACTCCATGACCCGGCCTATGCCGAGGGGCTGGAGAGCGTGGTGGACGCCATCGGCTGGAAAATGCACGGCGTGGTCAACGGCATCGACACCGTCACCTACGACCCGGCGTCCGACCCGGCGCTTCCGGCGCATTACACGGCGGCAGACCCGGCCGGCAAGGCCGTGTGCAAGGCATCCCTGCAGGCTGCCCTCGGACTTGCCCAGGAGCCGGACACGCCGCTGATCGCCATGGTGACGCGGCTGGTGGGCCACAAGGGGCTTGATCTCGTGCAGCAGGCCATGGACGGCATCATGGCCGCCGGCTGCCAGTTCGTGGTACTGGGCACCGGTGACCGGGGGTATGAGGATTTCTTCCGCTGGAAGGCGGGGCAGTACCCCGGACGCCTGTCAGCCCAGATCCTGTACGCCGAGGACCTGTCCCGCCGCGTATACGCCGCCGCGGACCTGTTCCTGATGCCCTCCCGCAGCGAGCCCTGCGGCCTGAGCCAGATGATCGCCATGCGCTACGGCGCGGTGCCCATCGTGCGGAGCACCGGCGGTCTGGCGGACACCGTGCGCTCCTGCCAGGTGGGGCAGGAGGACGGCACCGGCTACCTGTTCGGCGACTATGACGCCGGGGCCATGCTCTCCGTCATCGGTCAGGCCACCGGCCTGTACCGGGGCGACCGGACAGGCTTCGACACCGTTCGATACCGTGGCATGACCGCGGACTTCAGCTGGGGCCGCAGTGCGGCGGCCTACCGGCACATTTATGAGAATCTTTGACCCAAGGAGGAGTTACCCGATATGACCTACAACAAAGAGACCCTGAAAGAGGCCATCGTGCAGAAACTGCGCCTCAACTACGGCTGCACCGAGCAGCAGGCCACCGACGGCGAGATGATGAAGGCCTGCGCCATGGTCCTGCGGGACATCATGGCCGAGCACGGCGTACAGACCCGCGAGGAGACGGCTCACGAGGAAAAGCGCAAGGTCCACTACCTGTCGCTGGAGTTCCTGATGGGCCGCAGCCTGATGAAAAACGCCTTCAATCTGGCGCTGCTGGAGCCCCTGACCGCCGCCATCGGCGAGCTGGGCTTCAAGGCGGCGGACATCTTCGACATGGAGCCGGACGCCGGTCTGGGCAACGGCGGTCTGGGCCGTCTGGCCGCCTGCTATCTGGACAGCATGACCACCCTGGAGATCCCGGCGGCTGGCTACTCCATCTGCTATGAGCTGGGTATTTTCAAGCAGAAGATCGTGGAGGGCCAGCAGGTGGAGCTTCCCGACGACTGGATGCAGCTGGGCGACGCGTGGCTGCTGCCCAAGCTGCAGGAGGCCGAGGAGGTCCGCTTCGGCGGTAAGGTCCGCACCCGCTGGGACAACAACCACCTGATGGTGGTCCATGAGGACTACACCCGTGTGCTGGCCATCCCCTGCGATATGGAGATCGCCGGCTACGACACCGACCATGTGAACACCCTGCGCCTGTGGCAGGCCCGCAGCCCCAAGCCCATCGACATGAAGCTCTTCAGCGAGGGCCAGTACCTCCATGCCGCCGAGGAGCGCGCCATGGCTGACGCCATCAGTCAGGTGCTCTACCCCGAGGACAACCACTACGAGGGCAAGTCCCTGCGGCTGAAGCAGCAGTATTTCTTCGTGTCCGCCACCATTCAGTCCATCACCCGCAAGCACATCCAGCAGTACGGTACCCTCAAGAACTTCCATGAGAAGAATGTCATCCAGATCAACGACACCCACCCCACGCTGGTGATCCCGGAGCTGATGCGTATCCTCATCGACGATGCCGGCATGGGCTGGGACGAGGCCTGGCACATCACCACCCACTGCGTGGCCTACACCAACCACACCGTGCTTTCCGAGGCCCTTGAGGTCTGGCCGCAGCAGCTGTTCGAAACGCTGCTGCCCCGCGTGTGGCAGATATTGCAGGAGATCTCCCGCCGCTGGCAGCAGCAGGTGGAGGACTTCTTCCACGATCCCGCCAAGACCGCCAAGCTGGCCATTATCTGGGACGGCGGTGTCCGCATGGCCAACCTGTGCATCGCCGGCAGCATGGCCGTCAACGGCGTCAGCGCCCTGCACTCCGAGATTTTGCGGAAGGACCTGTTCAAGGACGCCTGCCAGATGATGCCGGACAAGTTCAAGAATGTCACCAACGGCATCGACCACCGCCGCTGGGTGCCCCAGATCAACCCCGGTCTGGACGGACTGCTCCGTGACCTGATCGGCGAGGGCTATCTCACCCATCCGCAGGAGCTGAAAAAGCTGGAGGCCTACGCCGGTGACAAGGCGGTCCTTCAGCGTCTGGAGGACATCAAGCATCAGAACAAGCTTGCCTTTGCCGCCTTCGCCAGGAAGCACCAGGGAGTGGTGCTGAACACCGACGCCATCTTCGATGTGCAGGTAAAGCGCCTGCACGAGTACAAGCGCCAGCTGCTGAACGCCCTGCAGATCATCTACCTGTACCAGCGCCTGCAGGATGACCCCAGCCTGGACCTCCCGCCCCAGACGTTCCTGTTCGGCGCCAAGGCCGCCCCCGGCTACGCCGTGGCCAAGCGCATCATCCACCTCATCAATTCTCTGGCCGACCAGATCAACAGCGACCCGCTGTGCAAAGATCGGCTCCAGGTGGTGTTCCTGGAGAACTACCGCGTCTCCCTGGCCGAGGTCCTCATGCCCGCCAGCGAGGTCAGTCAGCAGATCTCCACCGCCGGCAAGGAGGCCAGCGGCACCGGCAACATGAAGTTTATGATGAACGGCGCGCTGACCGTCGGCACCCTGGACGGTGCCAACGTGGAGATGCACGACCTGCTGGGCGACGACAATATGTTCCTCTTCGGCCTTCATGCCGATGAGGTGGAGCACCTGCGCCACACCTACGACCCCAACCTGCTCTACCAGCGCGACCCGGTGCTGCGCCGCGTGCTGGACCAGCTGAAGGTAGGCTTCCGGGACGGCGTTACCTACGAGGACCTGTTCCAGCGGCTGGTCACCGGTGTGGACGGTCAGGCGGACCAGTACATGGTCCTGGCCGACTTCGCCGCCTACTGCGAGGCCGAGTCCCGGATGCGCCACACCTACCGCGACCGGGAGACGTGGAACCGCATGAGCCTCACCAACATCGCCCGCAGCGGCGTGTTCGCCGCCGATCGGGCCATCTCCCAGTACGCCGACACCATCTGGCACGTACCCTACAAGCAGTAACGCACAAGGGAGCGCCCCGCGGGGCGCTCCCTTTCTTCGCCGCGCCTTCAAAGCCGCGCGGGAAACCTGCCCATATGCCGCCCCGGTAAAATCTCTATTGTAATCCCGGAGAAAGTAGTATATAATACTCCATATTATCGTGTGTTATTATGCCATTTCCGCAGAAAGGAAGTCCGCTATGATAAAAGTCCCCACCGAAAACGGCGAGATCACCATCAGCGACGCCGTGTTCACCACCATCACCGGCGCGGCCGCCACCAACTGCTTCGGCGTCAAGGGCATGGCCCAGCGCAGCATGACTGACGGGCTGGTGCATCTCCTGCGGCCCGAGGCCATGAGCAAGGGCGTCAAGGTCACATACAATGATGACGGCACCGTGTCCATCGAGCTGCACATCGTCGTGGAAAACGGCGTCAACATCGCCACAGTCTGCCGATCCATTATGGGCGAGGTCAAGTATGTGGTCAACCTCAACACCGGCGTCACCGTCAAAGCGGTGAATGTCTGCGTGGATTCCGTCACCGTGTGACGCGCCCGGAAGGAGAACAGACATGACAGAAAAGATCAGCGGCGGCGCCTTCAAGCAGATGGTCGCCTTCGGCGCCGCCTGCATCACCGCGCAGAAACAGGCCATCAACGACCTGAACGTATTTCCGGTGCCCGACGGCGACACCGGCACCAATATGTCCCTGACCATCCAGACGGCGGTGAACGAGCTCCGCAAGGCCGAGCCCGCCACCGTGGACGAGGCCGCCAAGCTGACGGCCTCCGGCCTGCTCCGGGGTGCCCGGGGCAACTCCGGCGTCATTTTGTCCCTGCTGTTCCGCGGCATGAGCAAGGTCCTCAAGGGCCATGACACCGCCGACGGCGCCCTGCTGGCCGAGGCCATGCAGGAGGGCGTTTCCACTGCCTACGGCGCGGTGATGAAGCCCGCCGAGGGCACGGTCCTCACCGTCTCCCGCCTGGCCGCCCAGCGTGCGCTGGAGGCCGCCGGCGAGAAGAACGACGCCGAGTTCGTACTGGACGAGGCCATCAAGACCGGCTATACCACCCTGGCGGAGACCATCGAGATGAACCCCGTGCTGAAAAAGGCCGGCGTGGTGGACGCCGGCGGCAAGGGCTACCTCATCATTCTGGAGGGTATGCTCCGCGCCCTGCGGGGTGAGCCCGTGCCTGAGGTGGTCGATACTGCCGAGGAGAAGGCGGACTTCGCCGCCATCGGCGACGAGGACATTACCTTCGCCTTCGACACCGTGTTCATCGTCCGCAAGACCTCCGACAAGCCCCTGGACGGCCTGCGTGCCTATCTGAACAACATCGGCGACAGCCTGGTCATTGGCGAGGATGACGAGGCCTTCAAGGTCCACGTCCACACCGACACCCCCGGCGACGCCCTGAACGAGGCCCAGAAATACGGCACGCTGGAGCTGGCCAAGATCGAGAATATGCGTACCCAGGCCGCCGACCTGGCCGCCGGCAAGAAGGCCCAGTCCACCGACGATCTGGACGCCGTCGAGGCTGAGTTGGAGCGCGGCGAGGCTGCTGTGGCCGCGCCGGAAAAGCGCTACGGCTTCCTGGCCGTCTGCGCCGGCGAGGGTCTCGAGGCCGTGTTCCGCGACCTGACCGTGGACCGCATCGTCTCCGGCGGGCAGACCATGAACCCCTCCACCGAGGCCATCCTGCAGGAGGTCAACCGCACCCCCAGCGAGATCGTGTTCATCCTGCCCAACAACAAGAACATCATCATGGCCGCCCAGCAGTGCGTGGGCCTGACGGAAAAGCAGGTCATCGTGGTGCCCACCGCCACTGTGCCCCAGGGCATCTCCGCCATGATGGCCGTGGACCCGGACAACGACGATCCCCAGGCCATCCTGGCCGCCATGACCGAGGCCGCCGCCAACGTCACCACCGCCCAGATCACCTACGCCGCCCGCAACTCCGACTTCGACGGCTTCGCCATCAACGAGGGCGACTATCTGGCCCTGTGCGACGGCAAGCTCCTGGGCACCGACCGCAGCCTGGACGTGCTGCTGGATAAGCTGGCTCACGTAGCCGCTGATAAGAACGCCGAGTTCGTCACCGTCTACTCCGGCCAGGGTGTCACCGAGGATGACGCCGCCCGCGCCGCCAAGGTGTTCGAGACGATCTGCCCCGACGCCGAGGTCGCCGCCCTTCCCGGCGGCCAGCCGGTATACTACTACATCATCGCCATCGAATAACATACAGGGAAGCACCCGCCCGGGTGCTTCCTTTTTTCTCCCCCTGCACCCCGTCAGCCTTCCCCCCGAGGGCGCACCCCCGTAAGCCTTCCCCTTGAGGGGTCCGCAGTGTTGAATGACAGGCCGGTGGCCTGTCAGATCCGCGGACCGACCGACCCGCAGGGAGACAGGTGCCCCCGAAGGGTGCGGATGAGGTGTAGCCGCGCAGCGGCGTAAAACCCCTCCGCCCCTCCACAATATTCAACAACTCTCCGTATAATTCGTAAAAAAGAACACCCTGTGTATTCACGCAGGGTGTTCTTTTCGATGTATACGCTCAGGCCAGCGTCTCCATCTCCTTGTTGACGCTCTCCTCGCAGCTGCGCATAGCCAGGATGGTTTTTTCCATCAGTTCCTCGATGGTCCAGCCCAGGCGCTCCGCGCCGGTGTTGATCACGTCCCGGGAGCAGCCGGCGGCGAACTTCTTGTCCTTGTACTTCTTCTTCAGGCTGCTGACCTCCATGTCCATCACGCTCTTGCTGGGGCGCATACGGGCGGCCGCGCCGACCAGGCCCGTCAGCTCGTCGGCGGCAAACAGCACCTTCTCCATCTCGTGGGTGGGCTCCACATCGCAGCACAGGCCGTAGCCATGGGAACAGACGGCGTGGATGAACTCCTCGGAGCACCCCGCCTTCTTCAGCAGTTCCGGTGCCTTCCGGCAGTGCTGCTCCGGCCACATCTCAAAGTCGATGTCGTGCAGCAGACCCACCGTGGCCCAGAAATCCGCGTCCTCGCCATAGCCCAGCTCATTGGCGTACCAGCGCATAACGCCCTCCACCGTCAAACCGTGGAAAATGTGGAACGGCTCCTTGTTGTACGTTTTCAGCGCCGCCAGCGCCGCCTCGCGGGAAATACATTCTTTCATGGGTAAAGCCTCCTTTGTATACCAGAGACGGGCGCCGCCCGCTCCCTTGATGCTCTTCCGGAATTTGGCGCGCCCGGTGCGGCGCGCCCCTTTTCCTATTTGCCTACCATTTTAGCAGGTTATTCTCCGTTGTCAAGGCTTTTTCCAACAAGTTTGCCAGCCGTTTTCCCCGTTCCGCCGCGCGATCCGCCTCCGCCGCCAGCAGCTGCCGCAGGCAGCCGTCCTCCATGCGCGCCGCCAGATCGGCGCAGCCCCGCTGCACCACCGCCTCGCCCACATACACCCGCCGCAGGGCCGCCAGCCACGTCTCCCGTACCCCCGCCGCCGGCGCGGGCGGCTGCCGCCATCGGCCCGTATGCAGAAAATATGCCGCCAGCAGGGCCCGCACCGCCCGCTGCTCCTCCCGGGCCAGCTGTTCCAGCGCCTGCCGGCTCTGCCGGGGCGCACGGACGGCACACCGGCGGCAGCAGGCATACAACGCCGCGCCCTCGGCGATCAGCCCGCCCAGCATCGCCTCGCTGTCCGTCTCCCGCCGCGGCAGCGGGCAGCAGGCCCCCGCGGGACACGGTGCCGCGTCATAGGCCGGCAGCGCCGGCCCCACCCTCTGCCACACCGCCGCCGCGGCGGCAGTATCGTATACCAACGGTGATGGCTCCATACTGAACGCCTCCTTTTCTGTCTATACTATGTGGTGCCGCGGCCCGATGTGCGCCATGGGCGGAAACATATTGCATTTCCTGCCGAAATCTGTTACACTGATATGGTTACGGAACCTGCCCACCACTTTGCTGGTGTGAACAGCCACAATACAAACGTTCAGAGAAGGGAGAACCATCCCATGCTGGAATTGCAGAATATCTGCTACCGGGTGTCCACCCCCGAGGGGGAGCAGGACATCCTGAAAAACGTATCCATCACCATCCCCGACCATAAGCTGGTCGTCTTCACCGGCCCCAACGGCGGCGGCAAGACCACCCTGGCCAAGGTCATCATGGGCCTGGTGCAGCCCACCTCCGGCCGCGTGCTGTACAACGGCGAGGACGTGACGGACCTGTCCATCACCGAGCGCGCCAAGCGCGGCATCAGCTACGGCTTCCAGCAGCCGCCCCGCTTCAAGGGCATCACCGTCCATGACCTGCTGCTTCTGGCGGCGGGCGAGGACAAGCTCAGCAAGGACAAGTGCTGCGCCTATCTTACCAAGGTTGGCCTCTGCGCCAACGACTACCTGGACCGCGAGGTGGACGTGTCTCTGTCCGGCGGCGAGGTCAAGCGCATCGAGATCGCCACCATCCTGGCCCGCCGCGGCCAGCTGATGATCTTCGATGAGCCGGAGGCCGGCATCGACCTGTGGTCCTTCGCCCGGCTGACCGAGACCTTCGAGCAGATCCACCGGGAGGGCGCGGCCACCATGGTCATCATCTCCCATCAGGAGCGCATCATCAAGCTGGCCGACGAGATCGTCGTCATCGCCGGCGGCCAGATCGCACACCGCGGCACCACGGAGGAGATCTTCCCCCTGATCCTGGCCGACACGCTGGGCAGCTGTCCCGTACTGGAGAGAAAGGAGGGCGCGCAATGATCACCGATATCGACGCCGCTTTGCTGGAAAAGATCGCCGATCTGACCGGCAAGCCCGTGGGCGCCTTCAATATCCGCAAGGACTCCGGCTGCGAGGCCCGTCAGTCCACCGAGCACATTGCTATCGATCCCCGCAGCGACGGAAAGTCCGGCATTGACATCCGCATCAAGCCCGGCACCAAGGGTGAGAAATGCTACATCCCCGTCATCATCAGCCACAGCGGCCTCAGTGAGCTGGTCTATAACGACTTCTACGTGGGCGACGACTGCGACGTGGACATTATCGCCGGCTGCGGCATCCACAACTCCGGCTGTGACGAAAGCCGCCACGACGGCATCCACACCTTCCACATCGGCAAAAATTCCAAGGTCCGCTATGTGGAAAAGCACTTCGGCGAGAAAGACACCGGCCAGACCGGCGGCAACATCATGAACCCCAAGACCGTGGTCTACCTGGGCGAGAACGCCACCATGCAGATGGAGACGATCCAGATCCGCGGCATCGACTCCACCAAGCGCGAGACGGACTTCTTCTGCGAAGCCGGCAGCGAGGTGGTGGTCACCGAGCGCCTGCTGACCCACGGCGCTCAGGAGGCCGAGAGCGATATGCGTATCGAGCTCAACGGCCACGACGCCCGCGGCCGCGTCATCTCCCGCAGCGTGGCCCAGGACCGTTCCCACCAGATCTTCCACCCGGTGATGGTGGGCAACGCCCAGTGCTTCGGCCACGTTCAGTGCGACAGCATCATCATGGGCGACGCCCGCATCGAGTCCGTCCCGGCCATCACCGCCAACTGTCCCGACGCCCAACTGATCCACGAGGCCGCCATCGGCAAGATCGCCGGCGACCAGCTGCTGAAGCTGGAGACCCTCGGCCTGACCCCCGAACAGGCGGAGGAGACGATCCTCAAGGGCTTCCTGGCATAACACATATGGCTGCGCCGCCTTTCGTGCGAAAGGCGGCGCACTTTTTTGCGCCCGCCCTTGCGTTTCCACGCAAAAAATGGTATTATATCAAGTTGAGAAACAACTTCCCCGGCCCCCTGCGCCGGACAAAAATACAAAGGAGGCTCACCTTATGAAGCTGGGAATCGTCGGATTACCAAATGTTGGCAAAAGCACCCTGTTCAACGCCATCACCAACGCCGGGGCAGAGAGCGCCAACTACCCCTTCTGCACCATCGAGCCCAACGTGGGCGTGGTGGCCGTGCCGGACCCACGGCTGGACAAGCTGGCGGAGATGTACCAGCCGGACAAAAAGACCCCCGCCGTCATCGAGTTCGTGGACATCGCCGGTCTGGTGAAGGGCGCCAGCCAGGGCGCCGGCCTGGGCAACAAGTTCCTGGAGAATATCCGCCGCACGGACGCTATCGTCCATGTGGTCCGCTGCTTTGACGATGAGAACATTATGCACGTGGTGGCCGATGCCAGCCAGAACGTCCCCGTGGACCCCCTGGGCGACATCGAGACCATCGACCTGGAGCTGATCATGGCGGACCTGGAGATGGTCAACCGCCGGGTGGAGAAGGCCACGAAGGCCGCCAAGGGCGACAAGAAGTTCCTCCATGAGGCCGAGGTGTTCAAGGCCCTGGCGGCGCATCTGGACAGCGGTAAGTCCGCCCGCACCTTCGCGTGCGATAAGGACGACCGCGCCATCGTCGAGACGGCGGACCTGCTGAGCCTCAAGCCCATCATCTACGCCGCCAACATGGACGAGGACGGCTTCGCCCACTATGAGGACAACAAGTACTTCCAGTCCGTCCGCGATCTGGCCGCCAGGGAGGGGGCCCAGGTGCTGCCCATCTGCGCCAAGCTGGAGCAGGACATCGCCGAGCTGGATGACCCGGAGGAACGCGCCATGTTCCTGGCGGACCTGGGCATCGAGAAGTCCGGTCTGGACCGTCTCATCCAGTGCAGCTATGACCTGCTGGGTCTCATCTCCTTCCTGACCTACGGTAAGGACGAGTGCCGCGCCTGGACCATCAAAAAGGGCACCAAGGCTCCCCAGGCCGCCGGCAAGATCCACTCCGACATCGAGCGCGGCTTCATCCGGGCCGAGACCATCAACTTCGACGAGATGATGGCCTGCGGCGGCAGCGTGGCCGCCGCCAAGGAAAAGGGCCTGCTGCGCTCCGAGGGCAAGGAATATGTGGTCAAGGACGGCGACATGATCTACTTCCGCTTCAACGTATAACGACCTCTGCCTGCCATGCAGGACCGGCCCCGCCGGTCCTGCTTTTTTCCGCGCTTTTCTAAGCAGCTGTATGCCTGCTGCGGTGCGCCGCGGTTTTCTTCTGCGGAAACCCGCTAAAAGTCTTAACGGTGTAAAGCGCGAATTGGCGAATTACCTAAAATTATTGTGAATTTTTCTACAAAACACAGACAAAAAAGGCTTGTGAATAAATCTTGAACGCGCTATAATGATGCTGTGATTGTGAAAAGTCTCACGATCCAATTATGAGGAGAGATCAGAAAGGAAAACGGAATTATGGAAAAACGGTATACTCTGCCCGTAGCCATCGCATTGGTGGTGGGCACTGTCATCGGCTCCGGCGTGTTCTTCAAGGCCGAAGCTGTCCTGACGAAGACCGGCGGTAATCTGTCTGTCGGTATTCTGGCGTTCATCATCATGGGCGTCGTCATGATTATCAGCGCCTGCACCTTTGGCGTCGTGGCACAAAGCCACGAGGGCGTGGAGGGTCTGGTGGGCTACGCCAGTGCCTCCTGCGGCAAGTGGTACGGCTACTATGTGGGCTGGTTCATGGCCGTCATCTATTACCCCTCTCTGGTGTCCGTGCTGAGCTGGCTGCCCGCCCGCTACTTCGGCGTACTCATGGGCTGGGACGACCCTGTGGTCGGTGGCCGCACCATGATGCTGGCCGGTGTTTTCATGGTCGTTACCTACACCATGAACGCTCTGGCTCCCAAGCTGGCCGGTAAGTTCCAGATCTGCACCACCATCATCAAGCTGATCCCCCTGCTGCTGATGGCCGTTGTCGGCACCATCGTGGGTCTGACCAGCGGCATGACCGAGTTCAACTTCTCCAATGTCGTTACCGAGATGCCCTTCACCGAGGGCCTGTTCGGCGCTATCGTCTCCCTGGCCTTCGCCTTTGAGGGCTGGATCTGCGCCACCTCCATCGGCAGCGAGCTGAAGGATTCCAAGAAGAACATGCCCCGCGCGCTGCTGATCGGCACCGTGATCGTTGCCATCGTGTACGTGATCTACTATATCGGTCTGGCCGGCGCCGTAGAGTCTGAAGTCATGATGGCCGGCGGCGAAGCCGGCGCCAAGATCGCCTTCCAGAACATCTTTGGTCAGGTGGGCGGCGCGGCCATCTTCGTGTTCGTTGTGATCTCCTGCTGGGGCACCTGCAACGGCCTGACCATGGCTGTTACCCGCGGCATGTTCGATCTGGCCGTCGAGAGCGGCAGCCCCAAGCTGGCCATGTTCAAGAACGTGGACGCCAACACCAACATGGCCAACAACTCCGCCGTGTTCGGTCTGCTGGTCAGCTCCCTGTGGCTGCTGTACTTCTACGGCGGCACTATCATGGGGGGCTTCGGTCCCTTCAAGTTCGACTCCTCCGAGCTGCCCATCATCACCCTGTACGCCATCTATATCCCCATCTACATCGCCCTGCTGAAGCGCAAGGATCTGTCCGGCTTCCGCGGCAAGGTCATGCCCGTGCTGGCCATCCTGTGCTCCCTGTTCATGGTGTTCGCCGCTATCTACTCTCACAAGATAAACGTGGTGTATTACCTGATCGTCTTTGTGGTCATTGAGGTCATCGGCGCGTTCTTCAAGAGCGGCAGGAAGGCGTAACAAGCGTATAACGCACGTCCATGTGTGTTCCCCTTTTGCATTGGGACGGGCGTCGGCTCTGCCGGCGCCCGTCCCGCCTTTTCCGCAGGCGGCAGCGCGCCCTTCGGCCGCCTCAGCCGCCGCACCGTGGGCCGCGGCGCGGTGCTCCCGAAGGCGCAGATCACCCTCCTGGGCGGCGTCGGCATCCTGCTGATCCCGGGCAGTATCCTCCTGCCCCACCTGCCGACCCATCTGTCCGGCCAAAAATGTGCCGTGCCGCAAAAAAACGACAACTGCATATAGCAATGTGCCTCACAGTTTGCTATAATGTTTCATTAAGAGCAAGATAAAGTGACCATTAGCGCAACATAAAATAACCTGAATGTAAAGGAACCTACCACATGAATTTCCCTCTTTCCCCCCGCTTTCAGGCCGTTCTTTTCGACATGGACGGCACACTTTTAGACACCCTATCGGATATGCAGGACGCTGTAAACCATATCCTGCTTGAAAATGGTTGGCCGCAGCGCACCCTCGAGGAAATACGCGCCTTCGTCGGCAACGGCGCCGCGAAGCTCATGGAGCGCGCCATCCCCGAACCCATTGCGCCCCAACGGTTTCACGAGATTTTAGCCTCCTACAAGGACTGGTACCAGGCCCATAATTGCGTAAAGACCGCGCCGTACCCCGGCATTCCGGAGGTCCTGGCGGAGCTGGAAAAAATGGGTGTGAAGACCGCCGTTGTCTCCAACAAGCCGGACGCCACCACCAAGGCGCTGGCGGAAAAGTTTTTCCCCGGTATGCCGGCCCTCGGCCAACGGGACGGCGTGGACCCGAAACCATCGCCAGCCCTTGTGGCACAAGCGCTTTCGGATCTCGGCGTCCGCCCGGAAAATGCCGTGTATGTGGGCGACAGCGAGGTGGATGTGGCCACGGCCCGCAACGCCGGTCTGCCGCTGATCGCCGTCAGCTGGGGCTTCCGCGGCCGTGAAAAACTGGAAATTGCCGGCGCGGAACACATCGCGGACACCACCCCGCAGCTGCTGGAAATGCTGTGCAGATAGCGCCGTCCGATAAAATTTTTGCTTGACATCTGCAAAAAAGGTGATACAATAACCCCATACTTCAAAAACCGTTGAGTAAGAGGAGTAATCGCACAGGAAACTTTCAGAGAGCCGCGTATCGGTGAAAGCGCGGCAGCGGAACGTGCGGTGAATGGACTTACGAGGGCGGGGAGAAAGCCAGATGGCGAGTAATACCCGACGGCAGCCGCGGCCGTTATCCCGGCGGAACGCATGACAGTGCGCGCAAAGTGGGCGTTTTTACGCCAATGTGGGTGGTACCGCAGGCTTGTATTTTCAGTCTGTCCCATGGATTTTCCATGGGACAGACTTTTTTGTTGTCTCGAAAAAACATTTCTCATACAGAAAGGAATCACGATTATGGGTAAGATCATCCTCACCGGCGACCGCCCCACCGGCCGCCTGCACGTGGGCCATTATGTAGGCTCCCTCCGCAACCGCGTCATCCTGCAGAACAGCGGCAAGTTTGAAAAGCTGTTCTTTATGATCGCCGACGCCCAGGCCCTGACCGACAACTTTGATAACCCCGGTAAGGTGCGGGAGAACATCCTACAGGTGGCGCTGGACTACATGGCCTGCGGTCTGGACCCCGCCAAGTGCCATATGTTCATCCAGTCCGTGGTGTGTGAGCTGACGGAGCTGACCTTCTACTACATGAACCTGGTGACGCTGGCCCGGCTGGAACGCAACCCCACCGTGAAGGCGGAGATCCAGCTGCGGGGCTTCAACCACAGCATCCCCATGGGCTTCCTGACCTATCCCGTGAGCCAGACGGCGGACATCACTGCCTTCATGGCCGACACCGTGCCCGTAGGCGAGGACCAGCTGCCCATGCTGGAGCAGGCCCGCGAGATCGTCCGCCGCTTCAATGAGCTGTACGGCGAGACGCTGGTGGAGCCCATGGCCCTGCTGCCGGACAACGAGGCCTGCCTGCGTCTGCCCGGCACCGACGGCAAGGCAAAGATGAGCAAATCCCTGGGCAACTGCATCTATCTGGCCGACAAGCCGGAGGACATCCGCACCAAGGTCATGGGTATGTTCACCGACCCCAATCACCTGCAGGTCAGCGACCCCGGCCAGACCGAGGGCAACCCGGTGTTCATGTATCTGGACGCCTTCTGCAATGATGAGCACTTTGCCAAATACCTGCCGGACTACGCCAATCTGGACGAGCTGAAGGCCCACTATCAGCGGGGCGGCCTGGGTGATGTGAAGGTCAAGAAGTTCCTGAACAACGTCCTGCAGGAGACGCTGGAGCCTATCCGTAATCGCCGCGAGGAGCTGGAAAAGGACCCCGGCTATGTGATGGACGTGCTGCGGCAGGGCACCGAGGCAGCGCAGGCCGCTGCGGCCGATACCCTGGCCAAGGTCAAGCACGCCATGCAGATCGACTATTTTGCGTAACACAGCGTACCGCGCTGACCAATACTAAAAGGAGACAAACACCATGAAAGAACTGAAAAACCGCAGCATTCCCTATAAGATCTATCTCTCCGAGGACGAGATGCCCCGGTATTGGTACAATGTTCGCGCGGATATGAAGAACAAGCCGACCCCCCTGCTGAACCCCGGCACCCTTCAGCCCATGACGGCGGAGGAGATGGGCCACGTGTTCTGCGCCGAGCTGGTAAAGCAGGAGATGGACGACCATACCCCTTATATCCCCATCCCCGAGGACGTGCGGAATTTCTATAAAATGTACCGTCCCTCTCCCCTGGTGCGCGCCTATTGTCTGGAGGAGAAGCTGGGTACTCCGGCGCACATCTACTACAAGTTCGAGGGCAACAACACCTCCGGCAGTCACAAGCTGAACTCCGCCATCGCTCAGGCCTACTACGCCAAGGAGCAGGGTCTGACCGGCGTGACCACGGAGACCGGTGCCGGCCAGTGGGGCACGGCGCTGAGCATGGCCTGCGCCTATCTGGGGCTGGACTGCCATGTGTTCATGGTGAAGTGCTCCTATGAGCAGAAGCCCTTCCGCCGCGAGGTCATGCGGACCTACGGCGCGGACGTGACCCCCTCTCCCTCCCTGACCACCGAGGTAGGCCGCAAGATCCTGGCGGAGTTCCCCGACACCACCGGCTCTCTGGGCTGCGCCATCAGTGAGGCCGTGGAGTGCGCCGCTTCCACGCCCAACACCCGCTATGTGCTGGGCAGTGTGCTGAATCAGGTGCTGCTGCACCAGTCCGTCATCGGTCTGGAGACGAAGGCGGCGCTGGATAAATACGGCATCAAGCCGGACATCATTATCGGCTGCGCCGGCGGCGGCTCCAATCTGGGCGGCCTGATCTCCCCCTTCGTGGGCGAGATGCTGCGGGGCGAGGCGGACTACCGCATCATCGCGGTGGAGCCGGCGTCCTGCCCCAGCCTGACCCGTGGCGTGTTCAAATACGACTTCTGCGACACCGGCAAGATCTGCCCCATGGCCAAGATGTACACCCTGGGCAACGGCTTTATCCCCTCCGCCAACCACGCCGGCGGCCTGCGGTATCACGGCATGAGCAGCATCGTCAGCCAGCTGTACCACGACGGCATGCTGGAAGCTCGCAGCGTGGAGCAGACCGCCGTGTTCGAGGCGGCAGAGCTGTTCGCCCGCTGCGAGGGCATCCTGCCCGCGCCGGAGAGCAGCCACGCCATCCGCGTGGCCATTGACGAGGCGGTGAAGTGCAAGGAGAACAACGAGGCCAAGAATATCGTCATCGGCCTGACCGGTACCGGCTACTTCGACATGGTGGCCTACGGCAAGTACAACGATGGCGAGATGAGCGATGTCATCCCCACCGACGAGGATCTGCAGCGGGGCTTCGCCACCATCCCCAGCTTCCCGGGGAACGAATAAAAAGGTATAAGAAAGACCGCCTTTCGGCGGTCTTTTTTATCTGCAGCAGGCGAATTTTCCTCCGGTACTTGACAAACTGCCCGGTTTTGCTATAATAGTCAGGTATCTTGTCCGCGAGCGTGCTGGAATCGGCAGACAGGCAAGCTTGAGGTGCTTGTGTCCGTAAGGTCGTGTGGGTTCAAGTCCCATCGCTCGCACCAAAAAAGAAGAGACACACGTTTGTGTGCCTCTTCTTTTTTGGTGCGGCACTTTTGCTGTGCAAAAGTGGTCGCCTGCGGGCGGATGACTGAACGCGAGTGGGGAAACCCGCAAAGGTTTCCCCCTCACACTCCCCCTTCCCTGCGGTATGTGGAAGTACGGACAACAAAACCTGTGGGCAGTCACAGAAAAGCCACCCTAAAGGGTGGCTTTTCTTTTTGGCGCGGGCGATAGGGACAGCGTATTTGACAATGGCGGCAGTTCCCTGTACAATGGCAGAAAATACCGCGAGGGAGGGCTATCATGGAATTCTGGAAGATGAACGGGGCAGGCAATGATTTTATCGTGGTGGACGACCGTCGGAACGCCATCCCCGAGAACAGGTGGCCGGAGATCGTCCGCGTCCTGTGTGAGAGGCATATGTCCATCGGCGCGGACGGCTTCATGGTGGTGAAGCCCCCCACCTGTGGCGGCGACTACAAAATGCTGTTCTTCAACTCCGACGGCTCCATGGGTGAGATGTGCGGCAACGGCGCGCGGTGCATCTGCCGCTACGGCTATGAAAACGGCCTGGCCGGCGAAACACAGCGGGTAGAGACCACTGCCGGTCTTGTGACGGGCTGGCGAATGGGCAAACGGCTATACCGTATACGGCTCAACGATCCCTGCCATATGCGGCTGGACGGTACGGCGGATGTGGACGGCATCACCTACGACTGCGCCTATGTGGAGCTGGGCGACCCCGGCATCCCCCACGCGGCGGTACCTATCGCCGGCTTGAGAGACTATGACGCGGCGGCACTGCTCCGGCTGGGCCGGACCCTGCGGCATTATCCGGATTTCCCCAAGGGCGCCAACGTGAACTTTTATGAGATCATCGGCCCGGACCATGTGTACGAGCGCACCTATGAGCGCGGGGTGGAGGATTTCACCTACGCCTGCGGCACAGGCACCGGCTCCGTGGTGACGGTGCTGACGCTGCTGGGAAAGGTCTCCGGCAAACACGTCCGGGTAGACATGACCGGCGGCACGCTGTATGTGGACGCGGAACGGAACGCGGCCGGCCGCGTCACCGACCTGTATCTGACCGGCCCCACCAATGTGGTCTGCAAGGGTGAGATCACCGACGAAAACCTGGTCCTGTAAAAAAGAGCCGTCCCCGGTGGGGACGGCTCCTTTCTTGTATCAGTCCGCCGCGGACAAGTGCAGATGCTCGCCGCGCTGATCCATGGGGATATACGCCTCATGGGTGGTGACGGCACGGTAGGCCGGGCGCATGATCCTGTGGCAGGTGACCACCTCCTCAATACGGTTGGCGCACCAGCCGGCAATACGGGCGGAGGCGAACAGCGGCGTGAACACCTCCTCAGGGATGCCCAGCATGGCATACACCAGGCCGGAGTACATATCCACATTGGCACACATGGGCGTGTCGCTGTGCTTGCGTTCCATGACCATGGGCAGGCCCAGCTCCTCCACCTTCTGCAGCAGGGCGAAGTCGTCGGCGTAGCCCTTCAGCTCCGCCATGCGCTGGGCGTACTTCTTCAGCAGCACGGCGCGGGGATCAGACATGGTGTACACCGCGTGGCCCAGGCCGTAGATCTTGCCGGACCGATCGCCCGCCTGGCCGTCCAGCAGCTTGTTCAAGTAGTCCCTGATGGAGCCGTCGTCGTGGGGATCCACATTCTCCTTGATATAGCGGAACATCTCCATGACCTTGGCGTTGGCGCCGCCGTGGAGGGGCCCCTTCAGGGAGCCGACAGCCCCGGCAATGGCGCTGTAGGTGTCCGTGCCGCTGGAGGACATGGCGCGGCAGACGAAGGTAGAGTTGTTGCCGCCGCCGTGCTCCGCGTGGACCATGAGCATCATGTCCAGCAGATGGGCCTCTTCATCGGTGTAACTCTTGTCCGGGCGCATCATGCGGAGGAAGTTCTCCGCCGTGGACAGCTCCGGCACCGGGAAATGGATATGCAGGGAGTCGCCGTGGAAGTAGTGGCGCTGCACCGCGTAGGCATTGGCCACAATGGACGGGAAATAGCCAACGAGCTTGACGGACTGCAGCAGCATATTGTCGATGGAGGTGTTGTCCGGGTCCGGATCGTAGGAATACAGGCTCAGCACGCTGCGGGCCAGTTCGTTCATGATATTGTGGCTGGGGTGCCGCATGATCATGCCCTCGGTAAAGCCCTCGGGCAGCTTGCGGGCCTGGTTCATGATCTTGTCGAAGTAGGCCAGCTCGCTCTTGGAGGGCAGATAGCCCATCAGCAGCAGATAGGCCACCTCCTCGAAGCCGAAGGTACCGGCCTTGCGGTGGGCCTCCACGATATCGGTGAGCTCGATGCCGCGGTAGTACAGCTTGCCGGGGGCGGGAACGCGCTGACCGTCCTGCATCAGATAGCCCTGAACACTGCCCACCTTGGACACACCCACCAAAACGCCCGTGCCATCGTTATTCCGCAGGCCCAGCTTTATATCGCCCCGGTAGTGATCCGGACTGATGGCGTACTGCTCCTGGATGCTGCGGCTCAGAGGATTGGTATACTGTTTTAAAATCGTGGTGTCTTTCTCGGTCATATCGGTTTCTCCTTTCGCCGCAGGGCGGTACGTTGTTTCATGGGTGATTATACGTCCGCCGCTTTCATTTTGCAAGAACAAAATTTCAAAATTTCAAAATTTTTTATTTTAACGCAAATTTATCCGTCAGCACTCGAGCTTTTTGCAAAACGCAAATTTCAAACTTGCAATTTTCTTGATTTTCCTCTTGCATTTTTTCATCATCGTGCTATACTGACTACATTATTGCACGGGCCGCCTGTGCCCGACACTCTGATTTCCCGAAAGGGGTGCTATCCTATGATCAAGCTGCACGATCTTCCCGTCCTCTGGACCGGCGGTGCCGTCCGTGAGGCCACACCCACCATGGCGGCAGCCCGGGAGAAGACCATGGCCTGCCGCATCCTCCGCGCCCACAACAGGGACAACGGCGACGGCCTGCTGCACCTGACGTTCGACAGTCTCATCTCCCATGATATCACCTATGTGGGCGTCATCCAGACCGCCAAGGCCAGCGGTCTGACGGAGTTCCCCGTGCCCTATGTGCTCACCAACTGTCACAACAGCCTGTGTGCCGTGGGCGGCACCATCAATGCCGATGACCATGCCTTCGGCCTGTCGGCGGCGGTAAAATACGGCGGCGACTATGTGCCCGCCAACCAGGCGGTCATCCACCAGTATGCCCGGGAAATGCTGGCCGGCTGCGGTAAAATGGTGCTGGGCTCCGACAGCCACACCCGCTACGGCGCGCTGGGCACCCTGGGCGTAGGCGAGGGCGGCGGTGAGATCGTCAAGCAGCTGCTGCGTAACACCTACGACCTGGCAGCGCCCCAGGTGATCCTGGTGCACGTCACCGGCAGGCCCCGCCACGGCGTGGGCCCCCACGATGTGGCCATCGCCCTGTGCGGCGCGGTGTATAAAAACGGCTTTGTGAAAAACAAGGTGCTGGAGTTCGTGGGGGATGGCATCGGCCGTCTCAGCATGGACTACCGCATCGGCATCGACGTCATGACCACCGAAACAGCCTGCCTGACCTCCATCTGGGAGACGGACGGCGCCGTGCGGGACTATCTGGCGCTGCATGGCCGGGCGGGGGACTATGCACCCCTGCATCCCGAGGACGGCGCGTACTATGACGGCCTTATCGAGCTGGACCTGTCCGCCATCGAGCCCATGGCCGCCCTGCCCTTCCACCCCTCCGAGGCGGTGACGCTGCGGGAGCTGATCGCCGACCCCGGCGACATCCTGCGTGAGGTAGAGAAGCGGGCCGCCGACCAATTCGGCGGCAAGGTGCAGCTGCATCTCACCGACAAGGTAAAAGGCGGCAAGCTCCATGTAGAGCAGGGCGTCATCGCCGGATGCGCCGGCGGCCTGTATGACAACATCGCCGAGGCGACTGCCATTCTGGACGGCTGCGATGTGGGCAGCGGGAATTTTGACTTCTCCGTGTATCCCCCCTCCGTCCCCGTGGAGCTGGAGCTGGTGGAAAACGGTGTGTCCGCCCGGCTGCTGCGCGCCGGCGCCGTGTGCAAGCCCTGCTTCTGCGGCCCCTGCTTCGGCGCAGGCGATGTGCCCGCCAACGATGCCCTGTCCATCCGTCACACCACCCGAAACTTCCCCAACCGCGAGGGCTCCAAGCCCGGCGACGGCCAGCTGTCCGGCGTGATCCTCATGGACGCCCGTTCCATTGCCGCCACCGCGCGGAACCACGGTGTGCTCACCTCTGCGGCGGATGTGGACTACGACGCTCCCTCTCCCGCGGAGCGCCGGTTCGACGCCTCCGTGTACGACAAGCGGGTCTACCGCGGCTTCGGCCACCCCCAGCCGGACGCCCCGCTGCAATACGGCCCCAACATCGCCGAGTGGCCCGCCATCCCCGCCCTATCCGATGATCTGCTCCTACAGGTGGCCTCCGTTCTGCGGGATGAGGTCACCACCACAGACGAGCTCATCCCCTCCGGCGAGACGTCCTCCTACCGTTCCAACCCCATGAAGCTGGCGCAGTTCACCCTGTCCCGCCGCGACCCGGACTATGTGCCACGCGCTAAGGCCACCGCCGCGCTGGAAAGCGCCCGGGCCGCAGGTGAGGTACCGGCGGTGCTGGCGGATACGCTGCACGCATTGGGTCTGGATACGCGCAGTCTGTCCCGGCTGCACATCGGCTCCGTTATCTTTGCCAACAAGCCCGGCGACGGCTCTGCCCGGGAGCAGGCGGCCTCCTGTCAGCGGGTGCTGGGCGGCAGCGCCAACATCTGCTACGAATTCGCCACCAAGCGCTATCGCTCCAACTGCGTCAACTGGGGCCTGCTGCCTTTTACACTGGCGGCGGACGACAGCTTTGACGGCGCACCCGGCGACTTTATCTACGTCCCGGAGGTGCGGGAGAAGGTGGCCCGGGGCGACGAGGAATTCCCCGCGGTACTGCTGCATGACGGCAGGAAAACGGACCTCCTCCTCTATCTGAAAAACACCAACGCGGAGGAGCGCGAGCTGCTGCTGCGCGGGTGCCTCATCAACTATTACGCGGCAAAGGCGGTGAACTGAATGGAAAAGATCAAAATGCCTGTCCCCATCGCCGAACTGGACGGCGATGAGATGACCCATGTGCTGTGGGGCATGATAAAGGACACACTTATTAAGCCCTTCGTGGACCTGAACACCGAATACTACGACCTGTCCCTGCCCCACCGGGAGGAGACGGCAGATGCCGTCACCGCACAGGCAGCGGAGGCCATCAAGCGCCTGAAGATCGGCGTGAAGTGCGCCACCATCACCCCCAACCTGCAGCGCCAGGAGGAGTACGGCCTGACCCAGCTGTGGAAATCTCCCAACGCCACCATCCGGGCGGCGCTGGACGGCACCGTGTTCCGCGCACCCATCCTGCTGAAGCGGGTCAAGCCTGTGGTGACCTGCTGGGAGAAGCCCGTCACCATCGCCCGCCACGCCTACGGCGACCTGTACAAGGCGGTGGAATACCGCGTACCCGGTGCCGGAAAGGCGGAGCTGGTGTTCACCGATGAAAGCGGCCGGGAGTTGAGCCGCCAGACGGTATTCGACTTCAAGGGCCCCGGCGTGGTGCAGGCCATGCACAACCGGGACGCCTCCATTCTCTCCTTCGCCCGCTGCTGCTTCACCTATGCCCTGTCCGTGGGACAGGACGTGTGGTTCGGCGCAAAGGACACCATCTCCAAGGACTATGACCAGACCTTCAAGCTGCTGTTCCAGAAGGTCTATGACGAGGAGTACAAGGCCGCCTTTGAACAGGCGGGACTTCACTACCGCTATGCGCTCATCGACGATATCGCGGCCAAGGTCCTCCGCAGCAAGGGCGGCATCGTCTGGGCCTGCAAGAACTACGACGGCGACGTGATGAGCGATCTGGTCGCTGCGGCCTCCGGCTCCCTGCCCATGATGACCAGCGTGCTGGTGTCTCCGGACGGCTGCTTCGAGTATGAGGCCGCCCACGGCACCGTCACCGACCACTTCTACCGCTGGCGGAAGGGTGAAAAGGTATCCACCAACCCCCTGGCCACCATGTTCGCCTGGGCCGGCGCCCTGCGGAAGCGGGGTGAGCTGGACGGCAACGCCGACCTGGTGCGCTTTGCCGGCTGCCTGGAGCAGGCGGGGCTGGATATATTCGAGGCCGGGCACTTTACCGAGGACCTGACCATGCTGTGCGCCCCATCGGAATACACCGACAAGCCGGACAACGACACGCTGCTGAGTCTGATCCGTGCGCGGCTGGAAGCGTTGCTGACAGAGTAACATGACTGTGCCGCGGACATGACGTCCGCGGCACTTTTCCCTCCGGTCATATTGACATATCCCCTACACATCTGTATAATAAAACATAACCAAAAATACAGGGAGGTTCTATCACAGGATGGACACAGCCGGCAGCGACTCTTGCCCTGAACGAGATCAGAACAACAGAGAATGACGTGAGACATGACCTGTGCGCGAGGCACACAGGCCGTGTCTTTTGCGCTTTTTACATCGCGCAAAAAGCGAGAGGAGGCGCTCCGCAAAAGCAGCGGAGCCCGGGAAAGGAGACAAAATTTGGATACCTCAATAGGTTGGTTATTGCTTTTACAGGTGGTGCTTATCGCCCTGAACGCCGTGTTCGCCTGCGCGGAGATCGCCGTACTTTCGGTAAACGAGGTAAAGCTGAACAAAATGGTGTCGGAGGGCAACCGGAAGGCCAAGCGACTCAGCCGGCTGACGGCCCAGCCGGCCAGGTTCCTGGCCACTATTCAAGTGGCCATCACCCTGGCGGGCTTTCTGGGCAGCGCCTTCGCGGCGGAGAATTTCTCCGATCCGCTGGTGGACTGGCTGGTGGGGCTGGGCGTAACGATCCCGCCCGCCACGCTGAACACCCTCGCCGTGATCCTGATCACGCTGATCCTGTCCTTCTTCACGCTGGTGTTCGGCGAGCTGGTGCCCAAGCGGATCGCCATGAAGCAGTCGGAGAAGGTAGCGCTGAACATCTCCGGGCTCATCACTGTCATCTCCAAGCTGTTCGCGCCCATCGTGTGGCTGCTGAGCGCGTCTACCAACGGCATACTGCGGCTGCTGGGCATTGATCCCAACGAGGCCGAGGAGCAGGTGGGCGAGGAGGACATCCGCATGATGGTGGACGCCAGCAGCGAGCACGGCGGCATCGACCATGAGGAAAAGGAGTTCATCCAGAACGTCTTTGAGTTTGATGACCTGACCGCCGAGGAGATCGCCACCCACCGCACGGACGTGGATCTGCTGTGGCTGGATGACACCATGGATGATTGGGCCGAGACCATCCACAACACGCGGCACACCCGCTACCCCGTGTGCGAGGACAGTGCGGACAATGTGGTGGGCATTCTGAACGCCAAGGAGTACTTCCGTCTGGCGGATAAGAACCGGGAGAGCGTAATGGCCGGCGCCGTCCGCACGCCGTACTTCGTGCCGGAGACCATTAAGGCCGACGCCCTGTTCCGCAACATGAAGCGTACCGGCAATCCCCTGGCCGTGGTGCTGGACGAGTACGGCGGCATGGTGGGCATCGTGACGCTGAACGACCTGGTTGAGGAGCTGGTGGGCGACCTGGGCAGCGACGACAGCAACATCCCGGACGATGATGAGCCCCGCATCGAAAAGCGGGAGGATGGCTCCCTGGTCATCACCGGCAACGTAGAGCTGGACGATCTGGAGGACGCACTTGGCATCGAGCTGGACCAGGAGGAGCATGACACCCTGACCGGCCTGGTGTTCGACGCGCTGGGCATGATACCCGACGACGGCCCGCAGGACATTACGCTGGAGGCTGAGGGGATACGGATCCATGTGACCTCCATTCTGGACCATCAGGTGAATGCGGCGGAGGTAACGCTGCTTCCTCAAACAGAGGACGCGGACGAGGCGAAAGAATAAAAAAGCAAAAAGGAGCACCCGGCCGGGTGCTCCTTTTTTATCACAGCTTACTCGCCCATATACAGGTGGAAATACAGGCCATTCATGCCGATGCCGTCCAGCATGGCGATCATAACCGGGCCGTCCTCCTGCTCAATGAAACCGCCGGCATACTGAATATTGTTGCTGAACAGGCCCATAATATATACCTCCTGTACCAGCGTCCGCTGCACGGCCGCCGATCACATGATCGCAGTCAGTTGGCCTTGTGCTCCTGCTTGTGCTCCTGCTTGGGCTCCTGCTTGGCCGGGCCGGAGAACGCCTTGATCTCCACACCGCCGCGGATGACCGCGCCCTTGACCACCGCCAGCGTGCCCGTCACCAGGCCGCCGCTGATCTGAGCCTTCTCCTCCAGGGTGGTGCCGCCGGTGATCTCCAGATCGCCGTTGACCTTACCGGCGCACAGCAGCTCCTTTGCGTTGATGTTACCCGTCACCTGAGAATCCTCGCTGACGGTAACGGTGCCCGTGACCTTTACATCACCGGTCAGCGTACAGCCGATGAGGTTCAGGCTGCCGGCGGTGATATTGCTCTGGATGACCGAGCGCAGCGTCACCGTGCCGGTGGTAATGACCTCGCCCTTGAATGCCCCGGCGATCTCCACATCGCCGTCAGAGCGCAGCGTGCCCTCCAGCGAAGTGCCCGCAGCCAGATAGCTGGCGGCCTTGGCCTTCACCACAGGCTGTACCGGTGCCTGCACCGGCGCGGTCTTTACCGGCTCCGGCTTTGCGACAGGCTTTTTCCCGCCGGCGGCCAGCACCTTGTCATCCTCGCTGCCCACGCCGAACAGTTCAAACATCGTCCGTTTCATTTCATCGCGCATAACAATACCCTCCCAATGGTTTTTGTTGCTTCTCTTTCCTGCTCATCTATATATGTACCCAGCCGGGGACCTTCGCGGCCTCCTCATAGTGGAAGCCCATCAGCCGCCCGGGAATATAGATCCATGGCCGATGCAGTGTCTCGTTATAGTTGCCGGCGGCCTGCCGGTAAATGCTCTCGCTGCGCCGCAGGACCTCCGCCACATCAGCATTGCCCGCAGCCTCTGCCGCCCGCTTTTCAAAAGCGGCCAGCTGGCACCGGGCGCTCTCTACCATGCTCCGGTGCTGACGCAGCAGACGGCGGACCTCCCAGAACCACAGGGCGACAAGCGCTGAAGTGCTGGCGATCGCCACGAGCCAGATGACCCATTTCATACGCAAACGCCCCCTTCCGCAGGGCACAGCGACCCCTACTGTGGATATCGTAACAGATACGGGAAGGATTGCGTCCGCGTATGCCGCGAAATGCACATACACGTCCGCGAAATGTAAAATTTGCGGTGACAATTCCCTTTTCTTATGATAAAATAAAGCCGCGGAAGCACAAGAAAAGCACAAGGAGGCGGCGCCATGTATATCGCAGTATGTGATGATCAGATCGAGGAGTTGGAAAAGCTCACGGCACTTTTGCAGGCCTGGCAGTCTGACCGGCGCTCCGATGTCCGCTTTCAGACCTTCCGCAGCGGCGGCCAGCTGCTGGACGCCGCCCGCGCCGAGCGCTTCACCCTGTATCTGCTGGACGTGCTGATGCCCGGCATGACCGGCATGGACGCCGCACGGGAGATCCGTTCCTTCGACGCGGCGGCGGACATCATCTTTCTCACCACCTCTCCCGGCTTCGCCTACGAGAGCTACGGCGTCCGGGCGGCGGAGTATCTGCTCAAGCCCATCAATGCCAAGCTGCTCTATCCGGTGCTGGACAAGCTGTATCTGCGGGAGCAGAAGCCGCAGGACGGCCTGACCGTCAAGTCCAACGGCATGCTGGTGCGCCTGCCCTTTTCCCAGCTGAGCTATGTGGAGGTCAACGGCAAACACCTGTTCTTCAACATGGCCGACGGCACTGTCTATGAGGTGGCGGCCTCCATGCGCGAGTATGAAGGGGCGCTGCTGGCCCGCCCGGAGTTCATGCGGGTCCACCGGTCCTACATCGTCAATATGCTCCAGGCCGAAAAGCTCTCCCCCGCCGGGGTCATCACCTTCAGCGGCCATAACGTGCCCGTGTCCCGTCTGCTGTACGGCCAGCTGCAAAAGGACTATCTGGCCCTGCTGTTTTCCGGGAGGGACGCATAATATGTTTGATTTATCTATGCAGTCCGCGCTGGATATATTCTGCTATGTGCTGGTGCTGATCTATGGACTGGCGCTCAGCGCGGATCTCTCCACCGGCGGCTATGTCTCCCGGCAGCAGAAGTACCTGCTGACGCTGCTGTGCCTGCTGTTCCTGCTGATGCAGGGACTGGGGCTGGTGCTTTTGGGCGAACGAGCGGTAAAGCAGCTCTACCCGCTGGTCACCCATGTGCCGTTGGTGCTGATCCTGATTTTGTTTATGAAAAAATCGGTGGGCGTAGCCATTGTCAGCACCTGCACCGCGTATCTGTGCTGCCAGCCGCCCCGCTGGGGACGCATCGCCGTGGAGGCGCTGACGCAGAGCACGCTGGCCGCCGAGCTGGTCTATATCCTGCTGATGCCGGTGATGTATTATCTCCTGCGCCGCTTTTTCGTGGCCGCGGCCTATAACACCATGACCTCCTCAACGGCGGCGCTGCTGCTGTTCGGCAGCCTGCCCGTCACCTATTATATTTTCGACTATGCCACCACGATCTACTCCGATGCACTCTATTCCGGCATTCAGGCGCTGAATGAATTTCTGCCCACAGTGCTGATAACATTCTATGTACTGTTTCTGCCCGTCTTTCACCTGCAGTCACAGCGGCGCGCCGACGCGGAGATGCAGCGCTCCATGCTGGAGGCGGAGTTGGAGCAGTCCCAGTCTGAGATGGACTCCCTTCACCGGCTGGAGACCCAGACCGCCGTCTATCAGCACGATATGCGCCACCACCTGAATATGCTGGACGGTCTGCTGTCCGCGGGACGGCCGGACGAGGCGACAGCGTATATCAAAAATGTCCAGGCGGATATCGAGGCCATCACGCCCCGCCGCTTCTGCGAAAACCATCTGGTGAACCTGCTGTGCTCCTCCTTCACCGACAAAGCCCAGCGGCAGGGCACCGTGCTGACCGTGGATGCCTCACTGCCCAACGATGTAGCCATTTCGGACACGGAGCTGTGCTCCCTACTGAGCAACGGTCTGGAAAACGCCCTGCACGCCGTGGCGGACCTGCCCGCCGACCGGAAGCATATCTCCCTGTACTGCGGTGTGCGGCAGAACAAGCTTCTCATCGAGATACGCAATCCCTGCGCCGGACCGATAGCCATGCGGGACGGCCTGCCTGTCAGTGACCGGGAAGGACACGGCTACGGATGCCGCAGCATCCAGGCCATCGCCCAGCGCAACGGCGGGCTGTGCGTGTTTTCCGCCCAGCAGGGCCAGTTTCTGCTGCAGATCATGCTTCCGGTGCTGGAGACGTAAGAAAGCTTTTGTTTGAAGGAGCCGCCTTGGGCGGCTTCTTTCTTTTTATCCGATATTCTCGATATACTATCACGCCTTGGACAAAATGCGGCGGTTCTCACCTTGTTTTTCCGTCGTTCCCGTGCTATAATTTCTGCAAATACCAGAGATAAGCCCGGCCGGGCGCAAAGGAGAGATACACAATGGCGACATTTACCGTAAACGGCCGCACCGTCACTGTGGAGAAGAACCAGAAGCTCCTCCGCTACCTCCGTGACGAGCTGCACCTGACCTCCGTCAAGGACGGATGCAGCGAGGGTGCCTGCGGCACCTGCCACGTCCTTATCGACGGCAAGCCCACCAAGGCCTGCATCCCCCAGACGGACAAGCTGGAGGGCAAGACCATCCTCACGGTAGAGGGGCTCAGCGACTGGGAAAAGCAGGTCTACACCTTCGCCTTCGGCGAGGCCGGCGCGGTGCAGTGCGGCTTCTGCATTCCCGGCATGGTCATCTCTGCCAAGGGGCTGCTGGACGTGAACCCCGATCCCACCCGCGAGGAGGCCGCCTTCGCCATCCGCAACAATATCTGCCGCTGCACCGGCTACGTGAAGATCATCGACGGCATCCTGCTGGCGGCTAAGATATTCCGCGAGGGCAAGCTGCCCGCCCCCTCCGCCGACGACTGGCAGATGGGCAGCCGCGTCCACCGACTGGACGTGGAGGAAAAGGTCCTGGGCTATGGCCAGTATCCCGATGACATTTATGTGGACGGTATGTGCTACGGCGGCGCGGTCCGCAGCCAGTATGCCCGCGCCCGTGTGCTGTCCATCGACACCAGCGAGGCCGAGGCGCTGCCCGGCGTGATCTGCGTGGCCACCCAAAAGGATATCCCCGGCAAGGTCAACGTAGGCCATCTGAAGAAGGACCAGCCCACCCTGATCGGCGTGGGCGAGCTGGTACACTACCTGGGCGACAGTGTGGCACTGGTCTGCGCCGTGGATCAGGAGACGGTGGAGGCCGCCAAGAAGCTGGTGAAGGTGGAGTACGAAGTCCTGCCCGCCGTCCACAACCCCGCCGAGGCCGCCGCCCCCGGCGCGCCGCTGGTGTTCGACGAGGAGGAGAGCAACGTGCAGGCCTACAAGCACGTCTCCCGCGGCGATGCCGAGGGTGCTATCAAAAATTCCAAATATGTGCTGACCGAGCACTTCTCCACCCCGTGGACGGAGCACGCCTTCCTGGAGCCGGAGTGCTGCGTGGCGCTGCCGCTGGACAACGGCGGCGTAAAGCTGCTGACCACCGACCAGAGTGCCCACACCACCATGCACGAATGCGCGTCCATGCTGGGCGTGGACTACGACCACTGCCAGGTGCAGAACTGCCTGGTGGGCGGCGGCTTCGGCGGCAAGGAGGATATGTCCGTGCAGCACCACGCGGCGCTGCTGTGCTACCTGAGCCGCCGGCCTGTCAAGTTCAAGCTCAGCCGCCAGGAGTCCATCCTCGTCCATCCCAAGCGCCACAGCATGGACATGGACTTCACCATGGGCTGCGACGAAAACGGCATCATTCAGGGTGTCAAGGCCAGCGTGGTATCCGACACCGGCGCGTTCGCCTCTCTGGGCGGCCCCGTGCTGGAACGTGCCTGCACCCACGCCGCCGGTCCCTACGCCTACGAGAACTTCGAGATCGAGGGCCGCGCCTACTACACCAACAACCCCCCCGCCGGCGCTTTCCGGGGCTTCGGCGTCACCCAGACCTGCTTCTGCACCGAGACGCTGCTGAACCAGATGGCCGACCTGGTGGGCATCTCCCCCTGGGAGATCCGCTACCGCAACGCCATTCGCCCCGGCGGTGTGCTGCCCAACGGCCAGATCGTGGATGACTCCACCGGTCTGGTAGAGACACTGGAGGCCATCAAGCCCGCCTATGACGAGGCGGTGAAAAACGGCGATCCGGTGGGTATCGCCTGCGCCATGAAGAACGCCGGCGTAGGCGTAGGCATCCCCGACTGGGGCCGCTGCAAGCTCATCGTGGAGGGCGACGGCAAGGTGCACATCTACTCCGGCGCCAGCTGCATCGGCCAGGGACTGGGCACCGTGTTGGTGCAGGTGGTGGTCACCAACACCGGGCTGCACCGGGACGATATCGTCTATGAGCGCAGCAATACCTGGATCGCCCCTGACTCCGGCGACACCTCCGGCTCCCGCCAGACCCTTGTCACCGGCGAGGCTACACGCCGCGCCTGCGAAAAGCTGAAGGCGGAGCTGGACGCCGGCAAATCCCTTGCCGACCTGAAGGGCACGGAGTTCTACGGCGAGTATCTGGCCAAGACCGATCCGCTGGGCGCGGACGTGCCCAACCCCGTCAGCCACGTGGCCTACGGCTACGCCACCCAGATGTGTATTCTGGATAAGGAGACGGGCCGCATCAAGAAGATGGTGGCCGCCCACGATGTGGGCAAGGCCGTGAACCCCCTGAGCGTGGAGGGTCAGATCGAGGGCGGCGTGGTCATGTCCATGGGCTACGCGCTGACGGAGAAATACCCCATCGACGAGAACTGCAAGCCCACCGCCAAATACGGTATGCTGGGCCTGTTCCGCGCCAACCAGATCCCGCCGGAGATCCAGGCCATCGTGGTGGAGAAGCCTGGGCTGAACGTGGCCGGCGGTGCCATTGGCATCGGTGAGATCACCTCCATCCCCACCGCCCCTGCCATTGCCGACGCCTATTACCGCCTCACCGGCGAACGGGAATTCAGTCTGCCGCTGAAGAACACCCCCTACGCACCCAAGAAATAAACGTAAAAGAGCACCCCAAAGGGGTGCTCTTTCATATCTGTCTATCCTCTTGTACCGCGGCCAGCGCCTCCACCGTGTCCACGTCCCGCAGCTCCGCCGCGGACGTCTCATACAGCAGCAGCGCGTCCGGGTGTGCGCGGATGACCACGTTGCCGCCCACATCGCCCTCCAGCGCCATCAGCTCCGGGAAAAACTTCCGGGGAAAGATACACGGGTTGCCCCGCACGCCGTTATGGGCCAGGCCCACGATATGGTCCGGATGCGTCCGGAAATATTCGAGCTCCCGCCGCACCGTCTCCTGCTCCAGAAGCGGCTGATCCGCCACCTGATACAAAATAGCGTCGCAGCCGGCCATGGCCTCGGTGCCCAGACGCACCGTGCGGCTCAGGCCGTCCTCCGGACGGTCGTTCCGCACCACCGTAAAGCCGAATTCCTCTGCCAGTGCCGCGGCGGCATCGTACTGCGTCACCACCGTCACCTGCGCGAATTCCTCCGCCGGCACCGCCTCCAGCGAACGGCGCAGCAGACTTTTTCCGTCCACCACAGCCTCCAGCTTATTGCGCCCGAAGCGGCTGCCGTTGCCCGCCGCCATGACCAGGCAGCCGATCCGCAGCTCCGCCATGCAAACCACCCTCTTTCGTGTGTTCCAGTGTATCAGCTTCAGTATGCCCCGTCAAGCTTCGCCGTATCGTTATTCCGAAAATAAAATCACGCTTTCGCTGTACATTTCCCCTGTCCCGTGCTATAATTTTCGTGAATATGTATCATTAGCAAAAAATATAGACGACATTTCCAAGTTTTGCAACAGGAGGCTGCCTACTATGAGTAAGGTGGGAAAGAGCGAGATCCGTGTGGACGCCTTTGACAAGGCCACCGGGCGGACAAAATACTACGAGGACCGTATGCCTGCGGGCGCGCTGTATGCCCGCATCAAGCACGCCACTATCGCCCACGGCTACGTCAAGTCCATTGACACGTCCGCGGCTGAGGCGATCGAGGGCGTGGTGAAGGTGCTGACCTGCTTCGACGTGCCGGAGCACTGCTTCCCCACGGCGGGTCATCCCTGGTCCATGGATCCCGGCCATCAGGACGTGGCCGACCGCAACCTGCTGAACCGTCATGTGCGCTACTACGGCGATGATATCGCCGTGGTCATCGCCGAGGATGAGGTGTCCGCCATGCAGGGCGTCCGCGCGCTGGTGGTAGAGTATGAGGAGCTTCCCTTCGTGCTGGACGTGCAGAAGGCCATGGAGCCCGGCGCGCCCCAGCTCCATGAGGGATATTCCAACAACGTCCTCAAGCACTCCGATATCCGCAAGGGCGACTATCAGGCTGCCATTCAGGAGCCGGGGCTCATCAAGGTGGAGGGCTGGTACGACACGCCTACCGTGCAGCACTCCCACATCGAGAACCACGGCTGCTTTGCCTATGAGGAAAACGGCCGTATCGTCGTGGTGGCGTCCACCCAGATCCCCCATATCATCCGCCGCATCGTGGGCCAGGCCCTGGGCCGTCCCTGGGCGGACATTCAGATCATCAAGCCCTACATCGGCGGCGGCTTCGGCAACAAGCAGGACGCCCTGTATGAGCCCCTGTGCGCCTGGTGCACCACGCAGGTGGGCGGCCGCTGCGTCCGTATCGACTGCACCCGGGAGGAGACGTTCGTCTCTAACCGCGTGCGCCACGCCATCCGCTTCCACATCATCACCTGGCTGCACAAGGACGGCTCCATTGCCGCGCGGAAGGTAGAGTGCTTCTCCAACCAGGGCGCTTACGCCTCCCACGGCCACTCCATCGTGGCCAAGGCCATGGGCTCCTTCCCCCAGATCTACCCCTGCGACAACTTCGAGGGCGACGCCTGGACGGTGTACACCAACCGCCCCGCGGCCGGCGCCATGCGCGGTTACGGCATGCCTCAGGCCTCCTTTGCCGACGATGCCAACATTGACGAGTGCGCCAAGGCTGTTGGCATGGATCCGCTGGAGTACCGCATGAAGTACATCATGCCCAAGGGCTTCCACGACGGCTTCTCCGGCAACACCAACTACTACGACTCCTTCCGTGAGTGCCTGGAAAAGGGTAAGGAATACATAGAGTACGACAAAAAGAAGGCCGAGTACGCCAAGGACACCGGCAACATCCGCCGGGGTATCGGCGTGGCGGCGTTCTGGTACAACACCGCCGTCTATCCCATCTCGCTGGAGACCTCCAGCAACCGTATGCTGCTGAATTTGGACGGCACCGTCACCATGCAGTGCGGCGAGACGGAGATCGGCCAGGGCGCTGATACCGCTTACGCCCAGATGACCGCCGAGGCCGTGGGCCTGAAGAGCTACCGGGACGTCCGCGTTGTCTCCTGTCAGGACACGGACGTTACCCCCACCGGGCTGGGCGCCTACGCCAGCCGCCAGACCTATGTGGCCGGCTTCTCCATCCGGCAGACGGCGACCCTGCTGCGGCAGAAGATCCTGGCCTACGCCACCAAGCTGACCCGCCAGGCCGTGGATAATATGGACATCGTGGACGGCAATATCGTCCGCAAGCAGGATGGCGCGGTGCTCATGAGCCTGAGTGAACTGGCCATGACCGCCCAGTACAACGCGGCGGACAGCGAGCATATCACCGCCGAATCCACCTACACCATCCGCAACAACGCCTACTCCTTCGGCTGTACCTTCGCCGATGTGGAGGTAGACATCGCCCTGTGCAAGGTCAAGCTGAACAAGATCATCAACGTTCATGACTGCGGCAGTCTTATCAATCCCGCCCTGGCGGAGGCCCAGGTCCACGGCGGTATGTCCATGGCCATCGGCTACGGTATGAGCGAGCAGCTGCTGTTCGATGAAAAGACCGGCAAGCCCCTGAACAACAATCTGCTGGACTACAAGCTGTCCACCTTTATGGATCACCCCCATCTGGAGGCGCAGTTCGTGGAGAATCCCGAGCCCACCTCCCCCTTCGGCACCAAGGCGCTGGGTGAGCCGCCGGCCTGCTCCGGCGCGCCGGCCATCCGCAACGCCATTCTCAACGCCACCGGCGTGGCCATCGACTGCACACCCATCACGCCCCACGTGCTGTTCGCCGAGTTCAGCAAGGCGGGCCTGATCCACGACAGCTGGAATGAAAAGGAGGGCAACTAAGCCATGTATGATATGAAAGCCTTATACGAGGCCTCCAGCGTGGAAAACGCGGTGGCCCTCCGTCTGGAGCATCCGGAAGCCCAGATCATCGCCGGCGGCAGTGACGTACTGGTGCAGATGCGCGAGGGCAAGCGCGCCGGTGCGGAGCTGATCTCCATCTACGGGCTGGACGAGCTGCGCGGCATCACCATTGACGCCGACGAGAACATCCGCATCGGCAGTCTGACCAGCTTCTCCCACATTACCCGCGACCCCATCATCCAGCAGTATATCAACGTGCTGGGTGAGGCCGTGGATATGGTGGGCGGCCCCCAGATCCGCAACATCGGCACCATCGGCGGCAACACCTGCAACGGCGTGACCTCCGCCGACTCCTCCTCCACCCTCCACGCATGGGATGCCATCGTGGAGCTGACCGGTAAAAACGGCGTCCGCCGCCTGCCCATCCATGAGTTCTATATCAAGGCCGGCAAGGTGGACATCCGCGCAGAGGACGGCGAAATTCAGACCGCCATCCTTATCCCCAAAGAGAGCTATGACCGCTGCTATGGCCACTACATCAAGTACGCCATGCGGAACGCCATGGACATCGCCACCCTGGGGTGCAGCGTCAACGTCCGGCTCAGCGAGGACAAGAAGACCATTGAGCGTGCCCGCATCGCCTACGGCGTAGCCGGCCCCGTGCCCCTGCGGTGTGCCAGCGCTGAAGCGGCAGCCCAGGGCAAGCCCCTGACCGAGGAGACGGTGGAGACTTTTGCCCACGCCATCCTGGACGATATCAACCCCCGTGACAGCTGGCGCGCCAGCAAGGCCTTCCGGCAGCACATCGCCGTGGAGATCGCCAAGCGCTGTCTCGTAAAATCCATTGAGCTGGCAGGAGGTGAGCTGGCATGAGCAAGCAGTATAAGCTGATCCGCTGCAATATCAACGGCAAGGACGTAGAGAAGATGGTGGACGTTCGCGCCAGCCTGACCGATATGCTCCGCAACGACTATCACCTGACCTCCGTGAAAAAGGGCTGCGAGGTAGGCGAGTGCGGTGCCTGCACCGTCCTCATCGACGGCGAGACGTTCAACTCCTGCATCTATCTGGCCGTGTGGGCCGACGGCAAGCACATCCGCACACTGGAGGGCTTGCTCAGCCCCGACGGTGAGCCCAGCGACATCCAGCAGGCCTTTATGGAGGAGTCCGCCATCCAGTGCGGTTTCTGCACCCCCGGCTTTCTGATGACTGCCGTGGAGATCCTGGACAGCGGCAAGCTCTACTCCGATGCGGAGCTCCGCAAGCTGCTCTCCGGTCACCTGTGCCGCTGCACCGGATATGAGAACATTCTCAAAGCGGTGAAAAAGACCATGTACCGCCGCCTGGGTATGGAGATGCCCACCATTTGATGCCCGCAAAAAGGCCGCCCGGATGGGCGGCCTTTTTTATTTCTCTGTGCAGAAGCCGAACAATTCCCGAAACAGCTCCTGTCCGTAGGCATCCAGCTTTCGGCAGTACGCGTCATAGGCCTCCATGATCTGTCGGGCCTCGTCGGTAAGCTGCGCGCCGCCGCCGCCGGAGCCACCGATGGTGGACCGGAGCAGTTTGCAGCCGAAGCCCTGCTCCGCCGCCCGGACGATGCTCCACGCCTTGGAATACGCCATGTTCATGGAGGCCGCGGCCGCGCGCAGGGAATGGTTCTGCGCCACCGCGCCCAACAGCCGGTGAACACCGGGACCGTAGCACTTTTCCTCCGCGAACAGACGGGCGGTGATATGGACGATGATGTTGTCGTTCACTGAAGCACCTTCTTTCCTTTCTTGGGTCCATTTTACCAGACCTGCGTCCCCCCGTCAACGGGGCTTTGTTGACAACCCTCTCTCGTTGTGTTATTGTACGGATAACGAAAGGATGGTTAGCTATGCTTGTTTTGATACGCGGCGCAGGCGACATTGCCACCGGCATCGCTTTGCGGCTGTACCGCACCGGGATACAGGTGGTCATGACCGACCTGCCCCGCCCCACCGCCATACGGCGGACGGTGTGCTTCTCCCCCGCCATCACCGACGGCGAAACGGTGGTAGAGGATGTGCGGGCCGTCCGCGCCGACAGCCCGGCGCAGGCGCTGTCCCTGCTGGCACAGGGTGCGGTACCCGTCCTCCCCGACCCGGAGTGCCTGTGCCGTGAGCAGCTGCACCCGGATGCCCTGGTGGACGCCATACTGGCCAAGCGCAATCTGGGCACCCGCATCACCGACGCCCCCGTGGTGGTAGGCATCGGGCCCGGCTTCACCGCCGGAGAGGACTGCCACGCGGTAGTGGAGACCATGCGCGGCCACACCCTGGGGCGCGCCATCTATCAGGGCAGCGCCCTGCCCAACACCAACATCCCCGGCCTCATCGGCGGCTACGCCGGCGAGCGCGTGCTCCGCGCCCCGGCGGACGGTGTCTTCACCCGGATACTGGACATCGGTGACGAGGTCCAGCCCGGTGACATCGCCGGGACCGTAAACGGTCAGCCCATGAAATGCACCATCGGCGGCGTGGTGCGGGGTATCCTGCCCAGCGGCACACCGGTACACCGGGGGATGAAATCCGGCGACGTGGACCCACGGTGCAAACCGGAATACTGCACCACCGCCTCGGACAAGGCGCTGGCCGTTGGCGGCGGCGCGCTGGAGGCCATACTGCACCTGACCGGTGCACTGCGATAGGAGACAAGTCATGGAAGAACAGGACATCAAACTGACAAAGCTGACCAAGTGCGCCGGCTGCGGCGCCAAGGTGGGCGCGGGCGTGCTGGCGCAGCTGCTGGAGGGCATCCGCGTGCACCACGACCCCAATTTGCTGGTGGGCTTCGACAAGAGCGACGACGCCTCCGTGTATAAGATCAGCGACGAGCTGGCCCTGGTGCAGACGGTGGACTTCTTCCCCCCCATCGCCGACGATCCCTACCTGTTCGGCCAGATCGCCGCCACCAACGCCCTCAGCGACGTGTATGCCATGGGCGGCGAGCCGAAGCTGTGTCTGAACATCATGGCCGTTCCGGAGGATATGCCGAAGGAGGCCGTGCATGACATCCTTCGGGGCGGCTATGACAAGGTCTACGAGGCCGGGGCCCTGATCACCGGCGGTCACAGCATCCTGGACGATGAGCCGAAATACGGCCTGGCCGTGACCGGCTTCGTCCATCCGGGCAAAATGCTTACCAATTCCGCCGCACGGCCCGGCGACGTGCTGGTACTGACCAAGCCCATCGGCATCGGCGTGCTGACCAGCGCCGGGAAGGCCGACCTGCTGGCGAAAGAGACGGTGGACTTCATGAACCGGATGATGACCACTCTGAACAAGACCGCCCGGGACGTGATGGTCCGCTATCGGGTCCACGCCTGCACCGACGTGACCGGCTTCGGCCTGATGGGCCACGGCTTCGAGATGGCCCAGGGCAGCGACGTGGCACTGCACATCGACGTGTCCGCCATCGACCTGATCCCGGAGGCACTGGAATTCGCTCGGATGGGCGTGCTGCCCGCCGGTATGTACCGCAACCGCAGCTTCGCCGAAGCCGGTGTGGACGTGGGCACCACTGAGCTGGCCGTACAGGACCTGCTGTTTGACCCCCAGACCTCCGGCGGCCTGCTGATGGCCGTAGACCCTGCGGACGCGGACGCGCTGCTGGCGGAGCTGACACCGGTGGTCCCCAGTGCCCAGCGTATCGGCACCGTGGGCGAATATCACGGCGGCAAGCGTATTCTTCTGCGATAACCAAAAACCGGGCGGCAGTGCCGCCCGGTTTAATTCATGCCAAGGCCCGTATGGCCGCCAGTGCCGCGTCCACGTCCGCTTCCGTGCTGGCCCAGCCCAGCGAAAACCGCACAGTGCCCTGGGGAAAAGTCCCCAACGTTTTGTGAGCGGAGGGCGCACAGTGCAGGCCGCAGCGGGTCAGGATGCCGTACTGCGCTTCCAGCGCATAGGCCATCTCGGCGTTATCGCGGCGCAGGAAGTCCACAGAGATGACGCCCACCCGACGATCCATATTCCGGGGGCCCACCAGCCGGACCCCGGAAATATCCGCAAGACCGTCCAGAAACCGGGCGCACAGCGCCCTCTCGTGCTGCCGCAGAACGTCCACGCCCGTCTCCTCAATAAAGCGCAGGGCCGCCTCCCAGCCGTAGCAGCCGGGGAGATTGGCCGTACCGGACTCAAATCGGTCCGGCAGATAGGGGGGCAGGTACTCGCTGTCCGAGGCACTGCCGGTGCCGCCGGCGATCAGAGGCGTCAGCTTTTTGGCGAAATCGTCCCGCAGCAGCAGCGCACCCACGCCGCCGGGGCCCAGCAGCCCCTTGTGGCCCGGTACCGCCATGGCACTGAGGCCGAAAGCCTGAAAGTCCACAGGGAGGTGTCCCGCCGTCTGGGCGGCGTCCAGCGCAAAGGGCACGCCCTTTTCCGCGCAGATGCGGCCGATAGCCGCCGCGTCCTGCACCGCGCCGCAGACGTTGGAGCCGTGGGCCATGATGACCAGTCTCGTATCCTCCCGGAACAGCCCCGGCAGGGCGTCCAGCTCTGCGAAGCCCTCGGCGTCACAGGGAACGCGGCTGACCGCCACTCCCGGCAGGCGCAGCAGCGGCCGCATGACCGCGTTGTGCTCCATGCTGCTGACGATGCAGTGGTCGCCGGGACGCAGAAGGCCGGAGATGATCATATTCAGCCCCGCCGTAGCACCCGGCGTCAGGATAACGTGGGTGGGCGGCTCCGGGAAATCGAACAGCCGCGCCAGCCGCTGCCGCAGCGTCAGCGTCACCAGCCCCGCCTCCTGGGCGGCGGTATACACGGAACGGTTCACGTTGGCTCCCACGCAGTCCAGATAGTATTTCATCCGGTCGCTGACCCCCGCCGGCTTGGGGAACGACGTGGCGGCGTTGTCAAGATAAATGGCCTCCATGCAGGCACCTCCTCACAGCTCGTGACCCATCATACCACAGAAAGTGAAGTTTGTCACGGTCTTGACTTTTCCGGTACAGTGTCGTATAATGGCATCGCTATTCTTTAAAAGAAATAACGCAAAGGAGAGACACATCACATGAAAAAAGTAAGTTGGATCGTGGTCATCGCCGGCGCGGTGGTCGGTCTGGCCGCTGTGGTGCTGACCCATCTGGGCAACCCGGCCAACATGGGCTTCTGCATCGCCTGCTTCCTGCGGGACATCACCGGCGCGGTGGGTATGCACAGCGCAGCCAAGGTGCAGTACGTCCGGCCGGAGATCATCGGTCTGGTGCTGGGCGCGTTCGTCATGTCCGTGGCCACTAAGGAGTTCCGGGCCAAGGCAGGCTCCTCCCCCGCCACACGCTTCGTGCTGGGTGCCTTCGTCATGATCGGCGCGCTGGCCTTCCTGGGCTGCCCCCTGCGGATGGTCCTGCGTATCGGCGGCGGCGACCTGAACGCCGTGGTGGGCCTGGTGGGCTTCACCCTGGGCATCTTCATCGGCATCCAGTTCCTCAAGCGCGGCTTCTCCCTGAAGCGGGCCTACCCCGTTGGGAAGGGCGAGGGCGGTGTGCTGCCCATCGTGATGACCGGCCTGCTGATTTTGGTCATCGCCGTGCCCAGCCTGTTCAAGTTCAGTGAGGAGGGCCCCGGCTCCAAGCACGCGCCCATGCTGGCTGCACTGCTGATCGCCGTGGTGGTGGGCGCTCTGGCCCAGCGCGCCCGCCTGTGCATGGTGGGCGGCATCCGCGATGCCATGCTGTTCAAGGATTTCAAGCTGCTGTACGGCTTCATGGCCATCTTCGTGGTCGTCCTGGCGGGCAACCTCATCACCGGCAGCTTCAAGCTGGGCTTTGAACTGCAGCCCATCGCCCACAGCAGCCAGCTGTGGAACCTGCTGGGCATGGTCCTGGTGGGCTGGGGCAGCGTGCTGCTGGGCGGCTGCCCGCTGCGTCAGCTGATCCTGGCCGGCGAGGGCAACGGTGACAGCGCCGTGACCGTGTTCGGCATGATCGTGGGCGCGGCCTTTGCCCACAACTTCGGTCTGGCCGGCAACGCCGACGCCATGAACGAGGCCAAGGAGATCGTGGTGGGCGGCATTTCCAACAACGGCAAGGTAGCCGTGTGTCTGGGTATCCTCATCATGCTGGGTGTGTCCCTGTGGAATATGCCCAAGGCTGTCAGCGCGCCTGTTGAGGCCGCCAAGTAAAGGAGGAACATCACAATGACTGTTGACGCAAGAGGTTATTCCTGCCCCATGCCCGTGGTGATGGTGCAGAAGGCCGTAAAGGCCGACGCCCCCGCCGCCCTGGAGGTGCTGGTGGACAACCAGTGCTCTGTGGAGAATGTCACCCGCTTCGCCGAAAACAGCGGCTACAAGGTCGCCGTGGCGCCGGAGGGTCAGGACTTCCGTCTGTCCCTGTCCAAATGAGCCGCTACATCGCTACGTTCCACACCCATCTGTCCGCTCTGCTGACCTGCCAGCGCCTGACGGCGGCGGGGGTCCGGGCCCGGATGATGCCGGTACCGCGGAAGCTCAGCGCCTCCTGCGGCACCTGCGTGGACTACGAGGCAGCGGAGCCGCTGCTGGAGCAGATGGACACCGATGTGGAGCGCGTGTTCGCCGTGGAGGGCGAGACATACACCCTGCTGTTGGAAAACGAATGAAAAGAAGTGACCGCTTCCGCGGTCACTTCTTTTCATTCCCGGCCCTCGGGCCGTAGCGCCTATTTCTTGTTTTTACGGGCCAGACGGGCGATGTCGCCCACACCGTCCAGAATGACGTTGGGCTGATAGGCATACGTCTCCACCGTTTGACGGGTGGACACACCGGAGAGCACCAGCACCGTGGACATACCGCTTTCCAGTCCGGAGATAACGTCGGTGTCCATGCGGTCGCCCACCATCACCGCGTCGGCGGAGTGGCAGTGCAGCAGCCGTAGGCCGGTCCGCATCATCAGGGGGTTGGGCTTGCCGCAGAAATAGGCCTGCTTGCCGGTGGCCATTTCAATGGGGGCCACCAGAGCGCGGCAGGCCGGAGCAATGCCGCTTTCGATGGGGCCGGACACGTCTGAGTTGGCGCCGATGAGCTTTGCGCCGGCCATGACCAGGTTCACCGCCTTGGTCAGCGTATCCAGGGAATAGGTGCGGCCCTCGCCCACCACCACGTAGTCCGGGTTCACGTCGTTCATGGTGAGGCCCGCGTCGTACAGGGCGTTCAGCAGCCCCGCCTCACCGATGGCGAACACGGAGCAGCCGGGAGCCTGATCCTTCAGGAAGGCCGCCGTGGCCAGGGCACTAGTATAGAAATGCTCCTCCGGCACATCCAGTCCCATCCGGGCCAGCTTCTGCTGCAGCTCACGGGGCGTGTAGCCGCTGTTGTTGGTCAGGAACAGATACTCCTTGTTCTCCTCATGCAGCCACTGGATGAAATCCGCCACGCCGGGCAGGATGCGGTTCCCGTGGTAGATGACGCCGTCCATGTCGCAGATAAAGCCTGTTTTCTGGTTGAAGTCGATAAAGTCTTTCGGCATAATGGCCCCTCCCGTCTGTTGCTGTTCCCAGTATACCACAGCGCAGCGGCGCTTTCCATAAGGAGAACGTAAAATTTACCGCTTTCCGGCATAAAAAGGCCCGCTTTGCAGCGGGCCTTTTCGATGTACTTACTTGCTCAGGTACTCGTCGATGGACTTTGCGCCCAGCTTGCCGGCACCCATGGCCAGAATGACGGTGGCCGCGCCGGTCACGGCGTCGCCGCCGGCATACACCGCCTGACGGGAGGTCAGGCCCTCCTCGTTGACGATGATGCCGCCCTTCTTGTTGACCTCAAGTCCCTTGGTGGTGGACTTGATCAGCGGGTTGGGGCTGGTACCCAGGGACATGATGACCGCGTCCACGCTCAGGTCGAACTCGCTGCCCTTCTTCTCCACGGGACGGCGGCGGCCGGAGGCATCCGGCTCACCCAGCTCCATTTCGATGCAGGTCATGGACTTGACGCAGTCCTGCTCGTCGCCGTTGATCTGGACGGGGTTGTTCAGCGTCTTGAAGATGACGCCCTCCTCGATGGCGTGCTCCACCTCCTCGTGACGGGCGGGCAGCTCCTCCATGCCGCGGCGGTACACCACGTACACCTCGGCGCCCAGCCGCTTGGAGCAGCGGGCGGCGTCCATGGCCACGTTGCCGCCGCCGACCACGGCCACGGTCTTGCCCTTCAGGTCCATGATGGGGGTGTCGCTGTCCTCGCGGTAGGCCTTCATCAGGTTGATGCGGGTCAGGAACTCGTTGGCGGAATAGACGCCCTTCAGGTTCTCGCCGGGGATGTTCATAAACATGGGCAGGCCCGCACCGGAACCGATGAACACTGCCTCAAAGCCGTACTCCTCCATCAGCTCGTCGATGGTGATGGTGCGGCCCACCACGGTGTTGGTCTCCACCTTGACGCCCATGGCCTTCAGTCCGTCCACTTCCTTCTGGACGATGGCCTTGGGCAGACGGAACTCGGGAATGCCGTACACCAGCACGCCGCCGGCCAGGTGCAGCGCCTCGAACACCGTGACCTCATAGCCCTTCTTGGCCAGGTCGCCGGCGCAGGTCAGACCCGCGGGGCCGGAGCCGATCACAGCCACCTTATGGCCGTTGGGGGCGGGGACCGCCGCGGCCTCGGTGCTGTGGGCGTTGTGCCAGTCAGCCACAAAGCGCTCCAGACGGCCGATGCCCACGGGGTCGCCCTTCTTGCCGCGGACGCAGTGCATCTCGCACTGGCTCTCCTGGGGACACACGCGGCCGCACACAGCGGGCAGGGAGCTGGTCTGGTGGATGACCTGATAGGCGCCCTCATAATCCTTTTCCACGATCTTCTGGATGAATTCGGGGATACGCACGTTCACGGGACAGCCGTCCACGCAGGGGTGGTTCTTGCAGTTCAGGCAGCGGGCCGCCTCGTCCAGCGCCTGCTCCTCGGTGTAGCCCAGGGCCACCTCCAGGAAGTTTTTGTTGCGGACATTGGGGTCCTGGGAGGGCATTTCGTTCTTGTCCAAACGCATATTGATCTTAGCAGCCATCTTACTTTACCTCCTGCTTGAACAGATTGCAGACTTCCTCGTGCTTACGCACCTCGAAGTCGTGGTACATCTGGTTGCGCTTCACCGCCAGATCCCAGTCCACCTTCTGGCCGTCGAAGTCGGGGCCGTCCACGCAGGCGAACTTCGTCTCGCCGCCCACGGTCAGGCGGCAGCCGCCGCACATACCGGTGCCGTCGATCATGATGGGGCTCATGGAGACGGTGGTGGGCATATTGTAGGGCGCGGTGGTCTTACAGACGAACTTCATCATGACCATGGGGCCGATGGCGAAGATCTCGTCGTACACATTGCCCTCGTCCAGCAGCTCCTTCAGCGCCTCGGTGACCAGACCCTTGCGGCCGTAGGAGCCGTCGTCGGTGCAGACCTTCAGCACGGAGGAGACCGCCTTGAACTTATCCTCCAGAATGACCACGTCCTTGCTCTTGAAGCCGACCACCGCGTGGACCTCGGCGCCGCAGTCGTGAAATTTCTTCAGCACAGGATACGCGATGGCGCAGCCCACGCCACCGCCGACCACGCAGACCTTCTTCTTGCCCTCGGTCTCGGTGGGCTTGCCCAGGGGACCCACGAAATCATGCAGGCACTCGCCCTGCTGCTTGTGGCTCAGCTTCTCGGTGGTGGCGCCCACGGTCTGGACGATGATGGTCACGGTGCCCTTCTCGCGGTCATAATCATGGATAGTGATGGGGATACGCTCGCCGTTCTCATCCACACGCAGGATGATGAACTGGCCCGGCTCTGCCTTTTTGGCCACCATGGGTGCCTCGATCTCATAGAGGATCACAGTGGGCTTGAGCGCTTCTTTCTTGACGATACGGTACATACATCACGGCTCCTTCACTTTGTATTTTGCGGCGGAACAGCCGCCGTCGGTTTCCGTTCTTTCTATTGTATCATTCCACAGAGAAACCGTCAATTATCAGATATTCTAAATCCCGGAAACAAATGGAAAAAACCGCCGCCATACACGGGTATGGCGGCGGTTTTTATGGCTTGTCAGCTGGTCACACGGACGGTGCAGGATATCTCGGTGCTGCCGATCTTGATGGTCAGCGTGGTGGTCCCCCTGCCAATGGGCTTGATGGTGCCGTCAGAGGTGACGGTGGCGATGGAGCTGCTGCCGCCGGACCAGGTGGCGGTCATGGTCGTACCCTCCACAGTGAACTGGCTGGCCGGCTCCTTGAGGCTCATGGAGATATCGAACGCGCCGTCCACCGGAGGGATCTCGGTACCATACACGCTCTTCAGCGTCAGCTTGCTGACGTCCACGCTGCCGGTGCTGGGCTTGTTGCTGTTATTGGGCTTGGTGGTCGTGCTGTTGTTGTCGGGCGTATCGGTGCCGTTATCCGGCGCGTCGCTCTCATCCCTGACGGTGACGGTGCAGGTGACGGACTCGCCGTTCACCTCGGCGGTAATGACCGCGTTGCCCTTGGTCAGCGCCGTCACCTCACCGGCGGAGTTGACGCTGGCCACGGTGGGCGCGCTGCTGCTCCAGGCCGCGGCATCCTCCGTGCCGTTGACCTTCAGCTCGTCCTTGTCGCCCACATTCAGCACCAGAACGGTGCGGTTCAGGGAGATAGTCGGCGTGACGGGCGTGTCGTCGGGCTTGTCGATGGTGTCGTCGGGCTTGTCCACATCGGTAATGGGGGGCTTCTCGCCAGTGATGGCCTCCTTGATCTGGTCGCCGAAGATCAGCCACACCACCAGCGCCGCCAGCAGGATCAGAACAATGACGGCCACGGGGCCCAGGACGCTGGGCGTTTTGCGGCGGCGGCTCTCGGCGGCGCGGCGGCCACGGCTCTTCCGCAGCTTACCGCTGTAATAGGCCTCGTCCTCCTCGCAGAAGGGGCAGGTCTTATAGCTATCGGAGAACATCTCTCCGCACTTGGGACATTTGATCAGACTCATTATAGAAAACCTCCGTACCGGGCATTGGATTTACATAATACATATCATACTCATTTTTGTGCCGCCCGTCAACTGCATTTCGAGGAAATTCATCCTTTTTTTACAACACTTCACGCCGGCACTTGCTTTTCCCGGCCGTGCTTCTTATAATAGAGCCAGAGAAATGCGGGGAGGCGCAACTATGAACACCATTTTCATCGGCATCGCCGGCGGCACCGGCAGCGGCAAGACCACGCTCACCGAGCACCTGGCTGCACGCTTCGGCAGCGACATCAGTGTGGTACACCACGACAACTACTACAAGCGGCAGGACAGGCCCTTCGCCGAGCGCTGCCTGCAAAACTACGACCATCCCGACGCCTTCGACACCGACCTGATGATCGAGGACCTGAAGGCGCTGAAGCGGGGCGAGACCATCCACTGCCCCGTGTACGACTACGCCATCCACAACCGTACCGACGAGACGGTGGAGATCAAGCCCACCAAGGTGGTCATCGTGGAGGGTATCCTGATCTTCCAGAACAAGGCGCTGCGTGACCTGTTGGACATCAAGATCTTTGTGGAAACAGACGCCGACGTGCGTATCCTGCGCCGCGCCCTGCGGGACGTGGAGGAACGCGGACGGTCGCTGGAGTCCGTGGTAAATCAGTACCTGACCACCGTGAAGCCCATGCACGAGCAGTTCGTAGAGCCCACGCGGAAGTTTGCGGACATCATCGTGCTGGAGGGCGGACACAACCTGGTGGCGCTGGATATTATGATCATGCAGCGCATCGCCGGACATATCAAGGAGAACTGACATGGCAAAGGTCCTACGGCATATATTGGCTGTCCTCTGCCTGCTGGCGGCGGTGTTCTTCCTGCTGCCGCTGGGCATAGGTATCCTGCACTTCGGCATGGTCTGGCCGGCGGCACTGCTATTGCTGTGCGCCGCGTGGCTCACATGGCCGGACTTCTTCCGCCGCTTGCTGCGGCCAAAATGGCTTCGCGCGCTGGTGGGCTGCGTGATCGCCGTGTGTATGACGGCCATTCTGGCAACGCTGGGTAAAATGGCCATGGCCGCCGCGGACCGGCCCGCCGACGGACAGGACTGCACCGTGGTGGTGCTGGGCTGCCAGGTGTTCCCGGACGGCCACCCCAGCCTGATGCTGCGGGGCCGCATCAACGCGGCCTATGACTATCTGACCGCGCACCCGGACGCCCAGTGCGTCGCCTCCGGCGGGCAGAACGGCAGCGAGCCCATCAGCGAGGCACAGTGTATCCGCGACACGCTGGTGAGCATGGGCATCGCGCCGGAGCGTATCCTGCTGGAAGACCAGTCCGCCTCCACCGAAGAGAACCTGGCCTTCTCCGCCGCGCTGCTGCGGGAGAAGGGCCTGTCCACGGACGTGGCCATCGCCTCGGACAACTTCCACCAGCTCCGCGCCGCCATCTGGGCGCAGCGCAGCGGCCTGACACCCCATTCCGACGGCTGCGCCAGCCCCTGGTTCCTGACCGCCGGCTACTGGGCGAGGGAGACAGCGGCACTGCTGTACATGGTGGTCACCGGCGGATGAACGGGCGTTTCCCGGGATTTCGCGAGTTAGTGTATGCTAACTAAAAACCTTGAATTTCCACGGAAAATGGGGTTGATTTTTTCATTTTTCATGGTACAATGTGTTTACAATCTTAATGGAGGTACTTACTATGGCTTATCAGATCGGTTCTGCTTGCGTGAGCTGCGGCGCTTGCGCTGATGCTTGCCCCGTGGGCGCTATCTCTCAGGGTGATGATCGTTACGTCATCGATGCCGGCGCTTGCCTGGACTGCGGTTCCTGCGCTGACACCTGTCCCAACGGCGCTATCAGCCCCGCTGAGTAATTGAACCAAGCACAACGATGAGGAAAAGTGACCGGCACCGCCGGTCACTTTTTTGTTGTATCCCCCCGGGTTTTGTATTACAATGGTGTCATCATGGTATCAACATGGTATCAACGCAGTGTCACCATGATATCATCCGCCGATAAGGGCAGACACCCCTTTGTCAACGGATAGTACAGCTATGTGCAGAGGAGGAAGTGGCATGGAGCACTGGGATGAGCTGTGGCCGGGCGGTTTTCGCTTCCGCTTTGACGACAACGTGTTCAAGCCCTCCACCGACACGTTCCTGCTGGGAGCCTTTGCCGAAGTGCGGCGTGGTGAGCGCGTCTGTGACCTGGGCGCCGGGATCGGCCTGCTGGGCCTCCTGCTGCTGGCGCGGCAGCAGGAACTGCACATCACCAACATTGATATCGACAGTGTTGCCTGTGCGCTGGCGGAAGAAAACGCCGCCGTCAATGGTCTGGAGGACCGCGTTGCCGTGCTGCGGGCCGACCTGCGGGATCGGACAGCTCTGCCAAAAGCCGGGAGTTTCGACCTGTGCGTGGCCAATCCGCCCTATTTCCCGCCCCACACAGGACGGGTGGCGGAGGGAAGCCGGGGCACGTCCCGGTCCGAAACCGCCTGCACCTTTGACCAGTTGTGTGCTGCGGCAGCGTATCTGCTCCGCAGCGGTGGACGGTTCTGCCTGGTCCACCGGGCGGAACGGACGGCGGAGCTGATGGACGTCCTGCGCCGCCACCGGCTGGAGCCGAAGGTGCTGCGCTTCGTGCAGAAGGACGCACAGACGCCGCCGCGGCTGGTGCTGCTGTCCTGCCGCCGTCACGGCGGGGCCGGACTGGCGGTGCACACGCCGCTGCTGCTGCACGCAGACGGCGGCGAAAGCGGCGAGCTGCGCCGCATCTATTTCAAGGACAGGGGGTAATTCCCAATGGCAGGTATCCTGTATCTGGTGGCCACGCCCATCGGCAACCTGGGCGACTTCTCGCCCCGCGCCGCAGAGACGCTGACCCGGGCAGATTTCATCGCAGCGGAGGACACCCGCGTCAGCGTGAAGCTGCTGAACCATTTTGACATCAAAAAGCCGCTTGTCAGCTACCACGAGCACAACCGCGCTGCGGCGGGTCAGGCCATTTTGGAACGTCTGCTCTCCGGCGAAACGTGCGCGCTGGTCACCGATGCCGGCACCCCGGCCATCAGCGATCCGGGGCAGGAGCTGGTGGCCCTGTGCGCCGAAAACGGCGTGACGGTACAGGCCATTCCCGGCTGCTGCGCCGCCATCGCCGCCCTGGCCGTGTCCGGGCTGGACACCCGGCGCTTCACCTTCGAGGGCTTTCTGCCCTCCGGTAAAAAAGAGCGCCGCGCTGCCCTGGAGGAGCTGACCGGTGAGGCGCGCACCATGGTGTTTCACGAGGCGCCCCACCGCCTGCGTCAAACCCTCGCCGACATGGTGGAGCTGCTGGGAGACAGGCCCGCCGCCCTGTGCCGTGAGCTGACAAAGCTCCATGAAGACACTGTCCGCACCACACTGGCCCAGGCCGCGGCCTTCTACCGGGACAACGAGCCACGGGGGGAGTACGTTCTGGTGGTAGCGGGCCGGGAGAAGCAGAACCTGCCGGCCCTGACGCTGGAAGAGGGCGCAGCACGGGTGCTGGCCCTGCGGGACGGCGGTATGAAGCTGAAAGAGGCCGTGCGTCGGGTAGCGGACGACACCGGCCTGCCCCGCAACGCCCTGTACGATACCGCGCTGAAAGCATAAAACGAAAAAAACAGTGCCGCCCCAGTGGGCGGCACTGTTTTTTCTTGTTTTCAGGTCTTTTGCAGCTCGCGCCTGCACTTGGCACAGACGCTCTTACCGTGGAACGTGGATATGTCCTTGTTCCCGTCGCAGAACACGCATCCCACATGGGCGCGGCGCAGCACGATGCCGTCGCCCTCCACGCCGATCTCCATTGTCTCACGCTCGCCGATATCCAGCGCGCGGCGCATTTCGATCGGGACCACGATCCGGCCAAGCTCGTCCCTTTATGTCAAGTAGGTGCAAAAAAATTTTACATACTATCCGGAAAGCC